>Ga0206679_10003317_pt1 | contig 12420 bp, 10 predicted proteins | sample M110012015metaG_FD_155464 | JGI IMG/M metagenome (GOLD analysis project Ga0206679, IMG submission 155464) | Ammonia-oxidizing marine archaeal communities from Monterey Bay, California, United States - M1 100m 12015 | ecosystem: Environmental > Aquatic > Marine > Intertidal zone | place: USA... | reverse complement strand
TTATATAAAAAGTTAAAAATCGTTTTGCTCCCCAAATATTTTCTAATGTCTTCCCAAACATCCAAATTGCAAACATATTAAAGAAAAGATGTGTAAAATCTCCATGCATGAAAAAATGAGTAATTAACTGATGCGGTCTAAAATTTGGTGATTGAAATTGATGAAGTGCTAGTAATTTATTTAGGTCAATACCAAAATTATCTAAGGTTATTGTTGCGAAAAATAATAGCCCATTAATTATAAGAAGGTTTTTAATTATCTCGGGTAATTGGCTAAATGAAGTTGGTCTAAACATTTTAAAAATATTTTTCTAAATCTGATGTTCTTAAATTTATCATTGTTCTCTTTTTGCTAGGGCATACGCTAGGGGTTTCACATTTAAGTAACTCTTCTTTTATCATTCTTTGTTCATCGTTGCTGAGTTTTTTTTGTTTTGAAATTGCTAAAGATATGGCTAATGATTTAGCTAGATTATTTTTAACATCTAACTTGATGATATCACTACTTTTATTTTGTTCAATAATATTTTCAATTAAAGGCTGTAAATTAATCTCTTGACACTCACTTGGAATACCATCAAAGACTAATTCATTTTTCTCTATTTTAAATAAAAACCCTATTTTATTAAGTTCCGTTCTTATACTAGATACAATTTTGATGTCTTTAGTGTTTAGTTTGATACTTTTTGCAAATAATAATGTTTGTGATTTTGATTTTTCATTTTTAAATGCATTTTTATAATATTCAAATAATATTCTCTTGTGTGCTCTTCTTTGATGGATAAGTAAAAGACCATTATCGTTTGGATAAACTATATAGCAATTTCCAATTTGAAATGTTTTTTCAATCTTTTTCTCTGTGAATTCTTTTATGAGATTTTCTTGTAAATACTCGCTATTATCATCATAGTTATTGTTCTTTTTGTTGTTAAATGGATTATAATTCGAATCAACTTTAATAATAGGTTCTTTAATGTTTTTAGATTTTCTTAAACTAGTGTCTATGTCAAATGCTTGCTCTTGTGAAAAATCAATAGATGGTGCAATGTTATATGATCCAAGTGACTTTTTAACTGTTGCTCGTATTATTGCATAAATAGATTTTTCATCTTCAAATTTAATCTCTGTTTTGGTTGGATGAATATTTATATCTATTAAATTCGTATCAATACTTAAGTTTATAAAGTAAGAAGGAAAATAATTTTGAGGTATAACTTCTTCAAATGCTTTTTTAACAGCATGATTCAAATAATTATTTTTGATAAATCTATTATTAACAAAGAAATACTGTTCTCCTCTTGTTCGTTTAGCAGATTCTGGTTTTCCAATGAATCCATTTAATTTCACAAGTGAAGTTTCTTCCTCTACAGGTACTAAGCTCTCATTTTTTTTATTGCCAAAAACATTGACAATACGTTGTCTGAAATTTGATTGAGGCAGATGGTAAAGTTCATTGTTATTATTAAAAAATTGCATTTTTACCTTTGGGTTCGCTAACGAAACTCTACAGAACTCTTCTGTAATATGTCTGAGCTCTACCTGATCAGATTTTAAAAAATTCCTTCTTGCTGGTACATTGTAAAATAGATTCTTAACTTTAATTGATGTCCCATTTGCGGATGAACATTCATTATTCTTCTTAATCTCACTTCCCTCAATTATTAATAGAGTTCCTAATTCATCTTCTGTTAATTTTGAGTTAAGTTCAACATGAGATATTGCTGCAATAGATGCCAATGCTTCCCCTCTAAAACCCATACTTTTAATGTTGAATAGATCATTTGCATTTTTTATCTTTGATGTTGCATGACGCTCAAAACAAATTTTTGCATCTTCTTTGCTCATCCCACATCCATTATCAATGATTTGTATAAGTGTTTTTCCAGCATCTTTAATATATAGTTTGATTTCGTTTGCTCCTGCGTCTAATGCATTTTCAAGTAGCTCCTTAACCGCTGAAGCAGGTCGTTGTATTACTTCTCCAGCTGCAATTTGATTTGCAACATGATCTGGTAGCAATTGTATAATATTCAAGGTGATTTAAACTTAATTAGTGATAAAAATGAGTGCAAGCAAAGATAAAATAATAATTAAAAATATAATTCTAATATTTCTTCCTTTTTGTTGTTTAATTGTTGACTTAGAAGTAAACTTTATTTTTTTATTAATATGAGTATTTTTTTTATGTATCCGTTCTTTTCTTTCATCATAGTATCTTGGTTTGAAAATAAATTCTTTAGGATTTTTACTATTGAAAAATGATGGAAGTTTTGGTGCTCTCATATTACAAAAGTATTAAAATTTAAAAGTTAATAAGTCATATATTTATTATTGTTAATATGTTTAAATATAATGATCAATTTTTAATTTTACAATAATGTTTAGATATATTTTACTAATAATATTTTTTACAATTTCATCTTTGTTCACAAAGAATCTTTTTGCTAAAGATAATGCTGTTTTTTTGAATGAAAATAGTGAATGGGCAGACAGTATTATGTTATCACTTTCTGAAGATGAACGAATTGCTCAACTGTTTATGGTTGCAGCTTACTCTAATAAGGGTGAGCAACATAGAGATGAAATAGAATATTTGATTAGAAGATATAAAATTGGCGGATTAATGTTTCTTCAGGGCGGACCTGTAAGACAAGCTAAACTTACAAATTATTATCAATCTATATCCAAAACACCATTAATGATTGCTATTGATGGTGAATGGGGCGTTTCAATGAGATTAGATTCTTGTCTTAGATTTCCTTGGCAAATGACTCTAGGAGCAATTGAAGATAGTTCTTTAATTTATCAAATGGGTGTTGAAGTTGCTCGCCAATGTAAGATGTTGGGAATACATATCAATTTTGCACCTGTTGTTGATGTAAACTCAAATCCTAATAACCCTATTATAAATAATCGATCATTTGGAGAAGATCCTTACAACGTTGCTAAACTTGGCTTAGCATATATGCACGGAATGCAAGACAACAATGTGCTGGCATGTGCAAAACATTTTCCTGGACATGGTGATACAGACACTGATTCACATCATACTTTACCTGTTGTCAACCAATTAAAATATAGATTAAAAGAAGTAGAGTTAATTCCTTTTCAGAAAATGATTGATAATGGATTAGGCTCTGTAATGGTTGCTCATTTATCAATACCGTCACTAGATCCAGCTAAGAATACCCCTGTATCTTTATCTTCAAAAGTTGTAAATGGATTATTAAAGACAGAGATGGGTTTTAATGGACTTTCAATAACAGATGCACTAAACATGAAGGGGGTGAGTAATTTCTATTCTCCAGGCATTGTTGATGTCAAGGCTTTACTTGCTGGAAATGATGTATTACTCTTTGCTGAAGATATTCCAAAAGCAATTAATGAGATAAATAATGCAATAAAAAGTAATTTAATAACACAATCAGAAATAGACGAAAGATGTCATAAAATATTAATGGCTAAGAGGTGGTTTGGTCTTGATTCTTATAAACCAGTGGATGAATCAGCTATTAATGATAGCATTGTCTTAAGAAAAACAGAGCTTTTAAATAAAAAGTTGATTGAGTCTTCATTGACTTTATTACAAAATTATGATGGATTAATTCCCTTGAAAAGGTTAGATACTTTAAAGCTAGCATCAATATCAATTGGTGCAGATGTAGAGCCATTTCAACAAATGCTATCTAATTATGCTTCAATTACCCATTTTTCAATTCCTGAAAAATTTTCTCTTTCTCAGAAAGTTGAGCTTTTAAATAAATTGTCAGAGTATAATTTAGTTATCGCTAGTGTCCATAAGTCTAATGCTAATGCTTGGAAACCATATAAGATTTCTAGAGAAATTGATATGCTTTTGCAGGCAATTTCATTACAATCTAAGATTATCGTAAATTTATTTGCTAATCCATACAGTATCAATTCTTTTTTAAGAGTTAGGAATTTTGATGGTCTGATTTTGTCATATCAAAATAGTAATTTGTCACAGAAACAAACAGCTCAAGCAATTTTTGGAGGGATTGGTATTAGTGGCAAAATACCTGTATCTACAAAGCATTTTAGTTTAAGTTCTGGAATGAGAACTGAATCTATAAGAATGAGTTTTTGTATGATTGAAGAGGTAGATGTTAAATCTGATTTAGTTGTCAAAATAGATAGTATAGTTGAGAATGCAATTTTAGAGGAAGCTACGCCTGGCTGTCAAATTTTAATTGCGAAAGATGGAAAAGTTTTTTTTAAAAAATCATATGGATATCATACATATGACAAAAAAATAAAAGTGCAAAATTCTGATGTCTACGATATTGCATCCATAACTAAAATTGCTTCAACCGTTCCTCTCTTGATGCAAATGGTTGACGAAGAAAAGTTAAATTTGAATGATAAACTTGGTCAATATTTAGATCTTGATTCTTCTAACAAAGAGTTTTTAAAAATACGTGATGTGTTAGCCCACCAAGCTGGACTTCTTGCATGGATTCCTTTTTATAAACAAACATTATTTAAGGATTCTACTTCAGGAATTATGAAGCTTAGAGATACACTATATAGTAAAAAGTACAGTCAAGAATTCCCTATCGAAGTTGCAAGAAATATTTATCTACATTATTCATTCACAGATAGCATCCTAAAACAAATTGTAGAGACAGATTTATTAGATAATATAAATAAATATTGTTATTCTGATTTAGGTTATTATTTACTGCAGGAGATTATAGAGACTAATTTTCCTGATGACAGGAAATTAAATGAATTGTCGGCGGATTTTTTTTATAAGAGGTTAGGGATGGAAAATCTAGGGTTTAATCCTCTACAAAGATTAGATTCATCAAGAATAATTCCATCTGAAATAGATTTTGAATTTAGGAGTCAGGTTCTAAAAGGTTATGTACACGATATGGGTGCTGCAATGAAGGGTGGTGTAAGTGGTCATGCTGGTCTTTTCTCTAATTCGAATGACCTTGCAAAGTTAATGCAACTATTTTTGCAAAATGGTGAATATGCACAAGAAAGATATATTTCTGAGGAGGTAGTGAATGATTTTACAAGATGTCAATTTCCTGAAAATGATAATAGAAGAGGGGCTGGGTTTGATAAAGCGAGATTAAAAAATCAAGAAGGTGGTCCAGCAAGTGATAACGCCAGTGAATTTGGTTTTGGTCATTCTGGCTTTACGGGAACATTAGCCTGGGCAGACCCTGAAAGTAATTTAGTTTATATATTTTTATCAAACAGAATTTATCCTCACTCTTCAAATAAGAAATTAATTTCTATGAATATTAGAACAGAGATAATGAATATTATTTATGAAAGTTTACATGCAAGATAATTTAAGAATTGGTATCGTTTGTTATCCCACATATGGTGGTAGTGGAGTTATTGCAACTGAACTTGGTATTGCACTTGCTAATTTAGGTCATCAGGTACATTTCATTTCATATGATAAACCGTTCAGGTTAGATTTATTGTCAGCAAAAATATTTTATCATGAAGTTACAATTCCTGATTATCCTCTTTTTGAATATACTCCATATGAGCTTAATCTTACTTCTAAATTAGTAGATGTCGCGATTAATGAAAAGTTAGATTTACTTCATGTTCACTATGCTATTCCACATGCAAGTGCAGCAGTCAATGCCAAGAAGATATTAGAGACCTATGGCATAGATTTACCTATTGTTACAACATTGCATGGAACTGATATAACTCTATTGGGAAAAGATAAATCTTTTAAGCCTGTTATTGAATATGCAATTAATATGTCAGATGTAGTTACTGCTGTTTCAGAAAGTCTAAGGTCTGAGACACTTGAACATTTTAATGTCAAAAATCATATTGTAACCATACCTAATTTTATTGATTTAAGTTTATATGACATCAAAAAAAATAATCTTCATAGATCTAATTATGCTAAAATAGATGAGGTTTTAATTACTCATGTATCTAATTTTAGAAAAGTAAAACGGGTTTATGATGTGATAGAAATATTTGAAAAAGTATCTAAAGTGATATCGGCAAAATTATTAATGGTAGGAGATGGGCCTGAAAGATTAGCTGCCGAGCAACTTTGCCGAGCAAAAGGCCTAACTAATAAGGTTAAATTTTTGGGGAAACTAAGAGATGTTGAAAAAGTACTTATTATATCAGATGTCTTTGTTTTACCTTCGTCTACAGAAAGTTTTGGTTTAGTTGCTCTTGAGGCTATGGCTTGCGCTACTCCTGTAATCTCAACAAATAGTGGGGGTATATCTGAAGTTAATATTGATGGTAAAACAGGTTTTTTATCAGATGTTGGCGATGTCAGTAAGATGGCTAATGATACGGTTAAATTACTTGAAGATAAAAACTTGTTAGATAAATTTAAACATAATGCATTAGTTCATTCAAAATCTTATTCACTTCATAATATTTTACCACAATACAATAGAATTTATAAAGAATTATGCCAATTGAAAAAAAACAAATAAAAGTTGGAGTTACTGGTGCAATTGGTGCAGGAAAGACTTTTGTTTCATCAATTTTTGAGAAATTAGGATTTCCGGTTTTTAACTCTGATATTGAAGCCAAGAAGTGTATGCAAAGTGATGTCTACTTAATAGAACAGATTAAAGTTGTTTTTGGAGATAAGGTTTATGAGAACAACATTTTGCAAAAAAATATTTTATCAGAAATTATTTTTAATGATAATGATAAGTTAAAATCACTTAATCACTTAATCCATCCAGTTGTTTCTAAAAATTTTATTAATTGGTGTGGAAATCAAAATTCAGATATAATAATTAAAGAAGCAGCCATTTTATTTGAAAGTGGCTCGAATAATATTTTAGATAAGATTATTTGTGTTTCTGCAAAAGAGGATATTAGAATCAAAAGGGTAATGTCGCGTGATAAATGTGATAAAAATCATGTGCTATCTATCATGAGTAAACAAATGACTCAGAAGGAGAAGGAAAAATTATCAGATTTTATAATTATTAACGATGATAAAAAGCTACTAATGCCTCAAATTATTGATGTGATTACAAAAATAAGTTAGTATCACCTTTTCCTTTACGTGTAACTACAGCAATATTATTTGTACAGTTTACAATTGTAGAGGGAATACTTTCGCCATATCCATCAGAAATAACAATATCAACTTTCTTGCCTAAATATTCATGTATTAAAACAGGATCAGTACTGTATTCTATTAACATATCTGGATCTTTTACTGATGTTGTTGCTATTGGATTACCCAGCTCTTTTACTAGTTTTCTTGCAATATTATTATTCGGTATTCTAATTCCAATTTCTTTTTTTTTATTTTTAAAAATCTTAGGAATGCTAGTATTTGCATTTAGTATAAACGTATAGGGACCTGGAAGTGTTTTCTTCATTAGTTTATATGTGTTAGTATCTAAGTGTTTGGTGAAATTTGAAATATGACTCAAATCATAACAAATAAATGAAAGATTATGTTTTTTGATATTGAGATTCTTAATCTTACATAGTCTTTCCATTGCTTTCTTGTTGTAGATATCACATCCAATTGCATATACAGTGTCTGTGGGATATACTATTACGCCTCCTTGTTGTAAGCAATCTATTGCAAGCTTGATTAATCTTGGGTTAGGATTTTCTTTATTAATATTTAGCAGCATTAGCTAATAAAATATTGAATAATAAAATAAAGTATTGCTAAATCTAAAAAAAGTAGAATTCCAAATACTGTGGGATTTAGATTATACATTTCCTTAAGTTTTTTCCAAAAATCATCCATATTGCTAAATTATCAAATTCAAATTTGAATCATCTATTTTTTTAATTCTAAAACAACAATGTTTTCTACATGATGAGTTTGTGGAAACATATCTACAGGTTGAATATATGATACATTATACAGTGGATTTAATAATTCTATATCGCGTGCTTGTGTTGCTGAATTACAGCTGACATAAACAATACGTTTAGCTTTAATATTAAGTAATTGCTTGACTACATTTTTATGCATTCCATCTCTAGGTGGGTCTGAAATAATTATATCAGGAAATCCATTTTTATTTACAAAATCTTCTGAGAAGATATCTTTCATGTCACCAGAGTAAAAGTAGCAATTATCTATATTATTTGTTTTTGCATTTTCTTTTGCAGCAATAATACCTTCTTCAACTGAATCAATACCAATTACTTTTTTTACCGATTTGGCAATGTATTGAGCAATTGTTCCTGTACCAGTATACAAGTCATAGACGATGTCGTTTCTACTTAGATTTGCTAATTCTTTTGTTTTTTTGTACAAAACTCTTGCTTGTTTGCTATTTGTTTGGAAAAATGATTTAGGACCAATTTTAAAGAATAGTCCATCTATTTTTTCTGTTATATGGTCTTTGCCACTAAAGCATATGACTTCTTGATCGTAAAATGTGCTATTTGCTTTTTTATTAATGACATAAAGAAGTGATGATATTTCAGAAAAATTATCTTTAATATGTTGCATAACGCTATTAATTTTTTTTATGTCATCTTCATAAAATTGAACCATTACCATTATTTCATTATTGGATGAATTTCTAATCATGAGGTTTCTAAGTAATCCTGTTTGATTTCTAATATCAAAATAGGTTAGATTATGTTTGTCTGAGAATTTTTTAACAGATATTCTAATAGCATTAGAAGGTTCTTTTTGTAAATGACATTCATTAATATTGATTACTTTGTCAAATAATCCTGGTACATGAAATCCAAGTGCGTCTTTGTTTTCTATACTTACTTTAGATTTAATTTCTTCAGTAGTTAACCATCTTTTATTTGAAAATGTAAATTCCATCTTGTTTCTGTAATTGTATATGTCATCACAACCTATAATATCTGTATAGTTTAGTTCTTTTGTTTTACCAATTCTACTGATATTATTAAGCACCTCTTTTTGTTTAAACTCTAATTGAGAGTCATAATTCATGTTTTGCCATTTACATCCTCCACAAGTTCCAAAATGTTCGCATTTCGGAGTAGTTCTATTTTTTGAAAAAGTATTTATTTTAGCTACTCTGGCTTGCCAAAGTTTTTTTCTCTTCTTATAAACTATTATATCACAATTATCTCCTGGTACTGCTCCGTCAACAATTATTACTCTTCCGTCATTTTTGGCAATTGATTTACCCTTATTTGCTGTATCAATTATTTCAATATTTTCTAACAATATTTCCTTTCTTCTTTTTTGTTTTTCCATATTACAAATGTAATATTTACGTATTAAAACTACTATATTTGCAAAATAGAAAATCACATAAAAATGAAGATATCATCAGATTATATTGAACTAGAAAATAAATATGGTGCACATAATTATCACCCCCTTCCAGTTGTTCTATCTAAAGGAGATGGAGTATTCGTATGGGATGTTGAAGGAAACAAGTATTATGATTTTTTATCATCATATTCTGCTGTTAATCAAGGACACTGCCATCCAAAGATTATTAATGCACTTAAAGATCAAGCAAGTGTTTTAACTTTAACATCAAGAGCTTTTCACAATAATGTTTTAGGTGAGTATGAAAAATACATGACAGATTTATTTGGCTATGATAAGGTGTTGCCAATGAATACAGGTGTTGAAGGAGGTGAGACAGCAAATAAATTGGCTAGAAAATGGGGTTACAATATTAAAGGTATTGAAAAGAATAAAGCAAGAATTATTTTTGCTAAAGGAAATTTTTGGGGTAGAACACTTGCTGCGATTTCAAGTTCTGATGATCCTGTTTCCTATGAAGGATTTGGTCCCTATATGCCTGGATATGATTTAATACCATATAATAATTTAGAATTATTAGAAAAGGAACTAAAGGATCCAAATGTGTGTGCTTTTATGGTTGAACCTATTCAAGGTGAAGCAGGTGTAGTTGTACCAGATGTTGGTTATTTAGCAGGGGTGAGAAAATTATGTACTAAGTATAATGTGCTTTTTATAGCTGATGAGGTTCAGACAGGCATAGGAAGAACAGGAAGAATGCTTGCTTGTGATTTTGAAGATGCTAGGCCTGATATCTTAATTTTAGGCAAGGCTCTTTCAGGAGGTGTTTTTCCTGTATCAGCTATTTTAGCTGATGATGAAGTTATGCTATGTATAAAGCCTGGTGAGCATGGTTCTACTTTTGGTGGAAATCCTTTAGCATGCAAAGTTGCTATGGCTGCACTGGATGTAGTTATTGAAGAAAAACTTGCTCAAAAAGCTGAGCATTTAGGCAAAATATTTAGAGATAATTTACAAGCAGTTAATTCTGATATGATATCATTAGTTAGAGGTAAAGGTTTGCTCAATGCAATCATCATTAAACCCAAAGATGGAATTGAAGCGTGGGATGTATGTTTAAAACTTAGAGATAATGGATTGCTTGCTAAGCCAACTCATGGTGATATTATTCGCTTTGCACCTCCATTAGTAATTACTGAATCTCAACTTCTAGATTGTATTTCAATAATTAAAAATACTATTCTTTCTTTTGAATAAGAATTTAATATGACTAAAGTTTCTGTTGAAGTTGATAAGATAGTTGAAAAATATTCTGTTGTAAGTAATCCATTAAAGAGAAGAGGTTATCAATTACTGGGATGTATATGTGTCATTTTTGCTATAGTTGGCATTTGGATTCCTGGTTGGCCAACAATTTCTTGGGCAGTACCTGCTGCTTTTTTATTTTCACTTTCTAATAAAAAATTATTTAAGTGGTCGTTGTCAAATAAATTTTTTGGAAAAGAAATTCGAGAATATTATTTATCTGGTAAAACTTTAAGTAGGCATGTAAAGATGTTAATAGTCGTTATGATTAGTGCTATGTCTTGCACATCTTCTTATCTTGTATGGTACATTTCGTCCAAAGGTAATGGGTCTTTACTTAGTCCATCTTCGTGGAATGGAAAAGATGAATATGCATTTGGAGCGATAACAATTCTTATTGTTGGTTTTTTAGGTGTTTTATACATATTAACTAAAGTTAAGTCTAGAGAATAATTTAAGTAATTATTTTTTTATTGGAAAAAAAGTATATTTGCTTAATAATATGAAAAGAATTCTTTCTAATATTGGTGTGATTATTTCATCTTTACTGGTACTATTGTTATCAATTGGTGTTAGTGTTTCTAAGATGAATTGCTCTATGGATAATAAAATATTTCTTGGAACTGAAGTTCCAAATTGTATGGAGAGTCAAGAAAAATTTGCAGCTTTGCAAATAAAAAGTACTTCTTGTTGTAAAAAAACAGAATCAATTACTTCATGTTGCCCTCAAACTAATGACAATTCATGCTCTAGTGATACTCAATCTGTTCAATTTGATTTTGAAACACTCACATCTGTTTTTAGTTTAAAATTATTAAATCTAGAACTTCAGTATTTATTAGTTGTCTTTTATGATTCATATTCAGAAGAATTTATAGACAATTTAATATTTTACAATCATCTTAATAAAGGCTATTTAAGGCCATTTTTACCTAATTTACAATCGTTTCTTTTATAGAGGAGTTTAATTTAATTACGTATTAACTTTAAACTTTTAAAAATGAAAAAAATATTATTTTTTATAACCATTTTGGTTATAAACTTAAATCTAAATGCTCAAGATATAATTGGTAAAGTACTTGAATTAAATAGTGACGGTAGTATTAGTCCAATTTTTGGCGCTAATGTATATTGGGAAGAAACTACTGTAGGAACAACAACAGATGCTAATGGAAACTATACAATTAATGAAGCAACATCTTTTCCTGCTAGCCTAAGTGTAAGTTACGTTGGGTATACATATGATAGCAAGGAATTTATTAATAATGAATTTATTTTTTATTTAAAAAGATCTGTTGAATTAGATGAGGTGAATATTAGAAGTTCCGTAAATTCAACAAAGTATTCTGTTGTAAACTCATTAAATGTTCAGACCTTAACTGTTAATGAATTGCAAAAAGCTGCCTGTTGCAATTTATCTGAGAGCTTTAGTACAAATGCTAGCGTAGATGTTAGTTATTCAGATGCTATATCTGGAGCTAAGAAAATCAGAATGCTCGGATTAGATGGTAGATATGTTCAAATTACAAATGAAAGCATACCTTTAATAAGAGGGCTTTCGTCCTCTTATGGTCTTAATTATGTGCCTGGCACTTGGATTGAGTCAATTCAGATTATAAAAGGATCAGGTTCCGTAGTAAATGGATTTGAATCATTTACTGGACAAATAAATTTAGAATATTTTAAACCAAGTACAGCAGATAAAATGTATTGGAATGTATATGCAAATTCCGGTCAAAGGTTCGAGAATAATCTAGCTCTTAAGAAGATATATGAAAAATGGAGTAGTAATTTATTTACACATTTTTCTTATCATAATAAAGAAATAGATGAAAATAATGATGGTTTTATGGATATGCCTCATTTAAAGAATTTTAATGTTTTAAA
>Ga0206679_10003315_pt1 | contig 12424 bp, 11 predicted proteins | sample M110012015metaG_FD_155464 | JGI IMG/M metagenome (GOLD analysis project Ga0206679, IMG submission 155464) | Ammonia-oxidizing marine archaeal communities from Monterey Bay, California, United States - M1 100m 12015 | ecosystem: Environmental > Aquatic > Marine > Intertidal zone | place: USA... | reverse complement strand
TGCAGAGTTAACCGCTAATCGGGATGAGCGCTGGCAAGATAATACCTGTATGGTTTTTGGCCATCTCGGAGATGGCAACTTGCATATTATTGTTGGCATGGGTGAGAAGTCAGCTGAGGCCAAAAAAGCGGTAGAACAGGTCGTTTACAGTGGGCTACCAGAACGGGGTGGTTCGGTTAGCGCCGAACACGGTATTGGGGTCCAGAAAAAGGCGTATCTATCCTGGTCCAGAAGTACTGATGAGGTAGCGCTCATGCAAATGATGAAAACCGCCTTGGACCCAAAAGGAATATTGAATCCAGGCAAGATTTTCTCGTCCTAGAAAACCCGTAACCAGCACTGTTTCCCGGTTGTTTTATGGTGCAGTAGCGTAATAGATATATGCTAAACCTATATATTTATATTTTTTAATTCAGATAGTTATGTTTTTAATTGGACACGTATTTTAAGTTGATTGGCAGGCGCTGATGATGTCGGCCTCATCCATATAGTTGCCTTGCAGCCAACCCGCCTGCTGGATGACTGATGTCCACTTCAAGCAATTATTATGGTCGGGCCAGCATGGCCTGTCTTTGCAATTGAGAGCAGGAAATGGGTTAGGGTGGCGTTCTTTGACGCTCGATTAGGGCCCAGTGCATCAGTATGGTAAAGACTAAAAGATAGTGATATACAGACCAATATACAGATCAATATACAGATCAATATACAGATCAATATACAGATCAATATACAGATCAATATTCAGCCCCATAGATAGGCCAATACATGGTTAACAACGCTTTCCGTTAAGCTATTAACCCTCTCTGCATTGTATTTATAGCCGCATCAGCAAGCCTGTAAAATATCACCCTATAGGTAAGTATTAAGCTTACCTGTTTGCTCCTGTTTCTGCATCAGCAGGTATCTACGCTATCACCTCACAACTACGGTATTAATCTTATCTGTATCGCATCAATTCCAGCGCCAGCAAGAATATCTGATATGACCACGACCTTGTCACCGGACTCAATCTCACCTTTGTCGGTCAGCAATTTAAAAGCGGTTGCCAGGGTTTTTTCCGGATCCTGGCTAAATGCCGAACGAATTGGCGAAACGTTGCGGTTGAGCATGAGTCTGCGTCGGGTCTGAGAGTCATTGGTGAAAGCAAAAATCCGCGCTGTCTGTGGGTGACAACTGGTGATGTAATCAGCCATCAGGCCTCGCCTGGTAATGACGATAATGCCTTTTGCAGCCAGGTTTTCTGCCAGCTCAACGGCATTGGCGGCGAGTTGCTGTTTGTCTGATGTGCGACTTAGATTACGAGTGAAATTCAGCCCAGGAAACTGCTCGGTTACATTAGCGATACTGACTAATTGTTCGACACAGCGTACCGGGTGCTTGCCCAGGGTGGTTTCGCCTGACAGCATCACTGCATCGACTTCCTCATAGATGGCATTGGCAACATCAGTCACTTCAGCCCGAGTGGGAATCGGGTTTTCAATCATAGATTCGAGCAGGTGCGTTGCGACGATAACCCGTTTGCCTTCTTCTGCGCATCGCTTGACTATTTGCCGCTGCACGTTGGGGAGCTCTGCCAGGTTGATTTCAACGCCCAGATCACCACGAGCGATCATAATACCATCGACTTCGCTTAGGATTTCGTCAAGATGGGTAATGCCGGATTGATCTTCAATTTTGGCAATAATCTTTATTTTCCCGGCTTTATTACCGAGCAGTTGTTTTAATTCCCGAACATCATCGGCGGATCGAACAAAAGACAGGGCAATGAAATCTACCTGTTCGGCTAGGGCAAACAGGATGTCGGCTTTGTCTTTCTTAGTGATGGCTGGCAGGTTAACGCGGATACCGGGCAGGTTAACGTGACGTTTACTTTTTAATATGCCGCCGTCGACAATCCTGCACTTCAATGTGCCATTGGGGTTCTTGGCGAGGACATCCATGTTTATGATGCCGTTGTCGACGGTTATCCTATCACCTTCATTCAGGGCGCTGACCAGGTCGGAGTAGTCAATGCGGATCGAGCTGGCCTCGACATCGCCACCATCCCGGACGCTGATCGTCACTTCAGAACCGGTTTTTAACTCCAGTTCCTCGGTAATATTACCGGTTCGAATTTCAGGTCCCTGGGTGTCAAGCAGTACCGCGATTGGCGAAGCCAGTTTCCTGTTCAGGGTTTTTATACTTCGAATAATCTTAGCCGCTGAATCATGGCTGGCATGGGACATGTTTAAACGCACAATATCCATCCCGGCTGCCGCTAATTCACTGAGTTGGTCAAACGATTCGGTTCTGGGCCCGATCGTGCAGATGATTTTGGTTTTGCGCATTGTGTGGCACCTGCTTACAAAGGCGGCGATGTTAACGCAGCCGTCGCTAGACTTAAATAGCTGGATGGCTCTAAGCCGCTTAAATTATGCCTAAATCGATTGTATCAATTGGCCAGTTGCACCTGGCCAGCCGGCTCACAAAGTGCCTCTAGTCCAGGCTGCATCCAGCAAGATAAACCGGCGCGGTTAGCTCACATTGAGCGAAGCTTCATCTTTATGGTTTGCTCCCAGTTGCATTAAGGGTTACCCGACGTTGATGACAAGGTTTTTATGTGGCAGTACCTGGCTAGAGTGGTAAGTCTGCCTGACCATCAGCTCGCATCAAACAAGGTCATCTGGGATTCGTCTGTTTCTTCCGGATCTTCGAAATTGACCCCCAGTCCTATTAATCTGACGGCTTTACCTTCACCTCTCTCCCAGGCTGATTCAAGCAGTGCCTGTATTGCTGATCGATTCAATTTATCACCGGCTCGCTCCATTGTGGTCTGCTGGAAATTCTCAAATTTGAGCTTGACGACCTGGTTTTTAATGAGGCGATGACTATACTTTTTCAATCGATGGGTCAGTTCTTCAAACAGGGCGGTGATGGCGGGTTCGGTATCTTCCAGGGAGATAAAATCGTCTGCAAAGGTACGTTCAACGCTGACCGATTTCCGAATCCAATGGGTAGTCAGTTCGCGGTTGTCGATGCCGCAGGCGCGCTGATAGAGGTGCTGGGCAAATCGACCAAAATGACTGGCCAGCTTTGCTTCTCCGTATTCGCGTACATCTGAGCAGGTGCTTAAACCGAGTTTGTCGAGTTTGGCAACGGTCACCTTGCCTACGCCGGGGATTTTACCCAGAGGCAGGGCCAGCACAAACGCTTCCATCGTTGCAGGGGTCAGTACGAACTGCCCATTTGGCTTGTTTTCATCACTGCATATTTTGGCGAGGAATTTATTAGGTGCAATCCCGGCCGAAGCGGGCAGGTTAAGCTCACGTTTGAGGGTTGTGCGAATATCTTCAGCTATTAAAGTGGCACTACCCTGGCATAGTCTGGAATCAGATACATCCAGATAAGCTTCATCGAGGCTGACAGGCTCGATCAAAGCAGTGTAGCGCTTGAATATGGCCCTGATTTGCCTGGAAATGGATTGGTAGTAGGCCATTCTTGGCGGCAGGATGGTCAGTTGCGGACAGAGCCTGACAGCGTGCGCCATTGCCATAGCCGAATGCAGGCCAAATTTTCTTGCCGGATAATTACAAGTGGCAACCACACCACGTTTTTCTGGCGAGCCGCCAATCGCCAGGGGGCCTTCTGCGAGACTCGGGTCGTCGCGCATTTCTACCGCCGCATAAAAACAGTCCATATCGATATGGATAAACTTACGATTCAAGGTTGAGGTGATTTGATCGTGTTCCGGCAAGGACGGGTTCACCTGTTAGTCTAATGTGAGTGATTGTAGCCATATTTTGTTGTGCAAGGTAGGCAAAAGCAGGTGGTTCGCTGATATAATGACGGCAAGGATGTGGATGCTGCGATGAATTTAGAAGAGGCGAGACAACGTTTTATACCTGCGGTAGAAGAGATTCTTGAACAGTGCCGGATTGTCGATGAATTTGTCGACAAAGAGCGCTTCCAGATCATGATTGCCACGATATGGGGTAACGCGGTCCTGGATCCGGATAAGTCAGGGATCACCAGTGAGGAACTCAGTGTTTTGCATGATTTCCTCAATGAAGAACTGGCCCGGGTTGTCGGTGAAGAGCAGGATATTACCAGTGCCTTCGAGTTTATTGTCAGTCGCAGAGGCCAAGATAGCCTGGTGCGCCTCAATATTAGCCAGCGGCACAAGGAATTTCTGTTGTACTTCGCCCGGCTGATCCTGCAACGGGATATTAAGCTGGACTGAGGCCGGCTTTTCGATCCAGGTGTTTTTGTACAATTAGCGAGCCGATCAGATCGCCCTCCACATTGATAGCCGTCCTGAACGTATCCAGGGGCCTTTCAATGACCAGTAGAATAGCGATGGCTTCAAGCGGTATACCGACCGCCAGCAATACAATCTGCATCCCAGACATTGAGGCGGTGGGCATACCAGGTGCGCCAATTGAAGATATCATAGCCATCAGGAACACGGTTATTACCATCACGGTTGATAATTCGATGCCGTAAAGATAAGCCAGGAAAATAGCAGCAACGGCTTCAAATAATGCGGTGCCGTCCATATTCATGGTAGCCCCTAATGGCAGAACGAAACTACTGACGCTTTTATCAACGTTAAGCTTTTGCTCGGCGGTTTGCATGGAGACTGGTAGCGTTGCTGAACTTGATGAGGTCGAAAAAGCGACCAGGAGTGGTTGTGCAATATCGAGCAGGATCTTTGCTGGCGACAGGCCGGTAAACGACCAGGCGACTAGTGGCAGTACTATGGCCCCATGGACCAGGGTAATGCAGGTAACCAGCAGGCCAAACTGGAAGAGCTGGGTCAGGAACCCTTCAGCGTATTCGGAGTTAAAACCGAGTTTTAAGGTAAAGTCGAAAATGATGGCAAAAATACCGATAGGTAATAGCCTGATGACCCAACCCAGTACCTTCATGATGACCTGATTCAGGTGGTTCACAGCCGTAAAGACCGGGCTGTCCTCAGGTAGCACGATGACCATGGCGATACCCAGCAGGAAGGCATTAGCAACGATACCAACGATGTTCAGGTTTGCCAGCGCGTGGAATGGGTTAGTGAAAATCAACTGAAACAATTGCTGCAGAACAAGAGTGAGCGAGCTATTACCAGGATCGATCATTCGATCGGTAGAAAAATGCAGACTTGATTCAAGCACGGCGGGATACTCAGTCCAGGGATGTATCCAGAATACGGCGGCCAGGCCAAGCATCACGGCAAGGCTGGTGGTCAGCAGGTAATACAGCAGCGTCACCGTACCCAGTTGTCGTAAACGGATGACGCTGCCTATATTTGAGATGCCGGTTAATAGTGAAAAGAAAATCATCGGTGCGATCAGCATCTTCAGGGCTGCCAGAAAGCTGACCTTGACCATCTTGATGATTTCGTAAATGACAGGCGATGATGTAAGCCACTCTGGTGCACCAAAGAGTTTTGCCAGGAAAATACCAAGCAGTGCTGCCACTAGCATTTGTAAAGTCAGATTTCTGTGCATCGCAACGATCCCATTTAATTCTGCGCTGATAATACCAAATGTAAGTCGGCAGGATTAGTCAAAACTGACTTATAAGTAGTCAAAGCCCCTCATAACGACACTTTGGTACGATATCGGGGTAAACAGATTCTGCATACAGCTCAGTTCTGCTCCTCCGGACATCATTCAGACCCAGATGACAATTCCTCAGGAGATGTTCACATCTCCTGCCGAACAAGCTACTCTGCCAGCTAGTCAGCGCGGAAATAGAATATGAATGACGGAACGGTGATCAGCCAGGTTTTGCTTGCTATGGTAGTGATAGCTTTGCTCTGGCAGACCTTCTTCCTATTTGGCCGCAGTGACAGGGTCAGCGTTGGTCCCGATGTGATTCGACTTAATCTGAACAACGCCAGGGCCATAGCCTGTGGCGGGCACATCAGCCAGCTACTGGGTTATCGCGATACTCAGGATTGCCTCGATCGTTTTAAAACGGGCCAGCATTTTTTAAATGTGAGCCTGCGGCAGGTGCTTGATTACCAGGTTCGATCCAGTGATATTAAAATACAGGATGCCTATGGTGTATCCTTGAGTAGCAGATTCCAGTTCAATGTCCAGCGAACCAGTGGTTACGCGGATATAGAAATACGACCCAGGGGCCTTAAGGGCTTGCCTGAGGATGGGGTGATGATTGCTCCAGAGTTTGATGAAATCGATGCGGGTAATGCCATCGAGCCGCTGAACTCTAGGATCAGAAGAATCGAATCCAGGCAGAAGGCCTGGTGCGAGGAAGATTTCCAAATCTGGCTGCAGACAGCCTATCAGAGCAGTCCCCAACCCAGCTACCCGTTTGTCATTGAACTCGCCTCAGGCCGGCTTCGGGTGCATGACAAACTTCTTGAACCCCTGGGGCTGGATAAGGGTTTGATTTGGATAAATCGATATCGCTGGCAAAGTGCCTTGCCCAGGCCATCACAACAAAAACTGGCGACGCTGTTAGCCAGTCTGAGTCCGGTGGATGCGAGCCTGAGCCAGTTGGATCTGGCTGGTATTGAACTGGATAAACTTGACCTGAGCAGTATCGACGGAGAATTATTGCGTTTTCAAGTCAATGCTAGTGCGGTTCGGCTGCCTGTCGATTGCTTTGTGTTCGGCCGTTTGACTCGGATTGATATGGATCCGCTGTCGCAACCCAATGCGCCTGAAAAGCCGGGCCTGGCCAGGCTGCCTGAAGACCGAGCCGAAGCAGGGCTTTATGGTTCAGAAATAGCAGCTTCCCCAGAGCAGCTAGTCAAGGTCGCCCTGGTTGAGGATGAGCCCATTGCAGCAGAATACTTGTCAGAGCAGCTTGCTGCGTTGGGCTATAGTGTTGTCTGGTATCAGCGCGGGGCTGACTTGGTGGCTGATATCCAGGCAGGTAAATTGTTTAAGCTGGTGATTACGGACTGGCAGTTGGCAGCGGGTGAATCGGGTTCTGACCTGGTGAATTACCTCAGACGCGAGCACTTTTCGGGAGGGATTGTAGTCTGTTCAGCCGAACCGGTGCCAGCAACCTTCGGCATAGACTGTATTATGCGTAAACCGGTTGATCCGATGGCATTTGCTGAGAGTTTGATGACCCTGCTGGACAAGCTTGATGGCGTTGAAACTAAACCAAGTGATGCTGCTGCAACCCTGCATGAGCCTTCAACTTGAAAGAACCGTTGATTCCTAACCTGGTTAAGCACCTGCCGTATCCCTGTTTCATGGTTGATAAGAAGCTTCAGCCCGTGTTTATTAACAAGGCCGCACGTGAAGCATTTGAGTCAATGGATGCACTGGTGCAAGAATGCCTGGTTGCACCAGACTTTAGCTTGCATCAGCCTTGTAATTACGTAGTCGAGCACAGGGAACAATCCTTAAGCATTACTTCCATTCTGGATGAGCAGCAGGTCATTGTTTTTGTTGACAGGCTCGAGACTGACTCACTTGCCTGGAACGAGGCTAACCCTTTGCAAGCAGGTCGTGGCGCTTTGCTGAATAACCTCCGGAGTTTGCTTAACACCACTCGAGGTTATGCTGAACTCATTACTGTCATGCTGGAGGAAGAGACTGCCGTTTCCGGTGAGCGCCTCGCTGCAGTGCGGCGCTATGAGCAACACCTCAATGATCATTTGACAGATATGGAAGCATTGTTGGCTGATCCGTTAACTGAGAACGCAGACGCCAGCCTGGAGCAGGCGATGCGTCCGCGCGCCATTGTGTTCTTCGAAAATCAGATCAGGGGAGAATTGATTGCCGAACTGTTTGCCGCCCAGGGCATGGAGGTTAGCCTGGCGGCAAACTCCGAGGATGCGTTAGGCCAGGTCAATGGCGGAGAGCACGAGGTGCAGTTAGGCGTATTTGATCAAGCAGGCCCGGCAACAGATCAACTATTAAAGCGTCACCCTGGATCTATCGTGATTTTTTGTAATACTGAAACTGAGATCGACGACAATCCACGAATTGGTCGAGTGACTGATCAGCCCTTGGATATTAACGAGGTCCTGAGAGTGTCTGTGAAGATGCTCAGTCAGTTTTAATCCCAGCTGCGGCCGACAGGATTTGGCCGATAGGACGGTGTAGTACCAGGTCCGCAATCGGGTCAAGGTCAGTGTCCTGATTATTGATAATAATCAGTTTAGCCTGGTTCTGTTTGGCCATGACGGGAAACCCTGCGGCTGGGTAAACCGTCAACGATGAGCCAATGGCGATAAAGGTATCGCAATCAAGGGTGGCTCTTTCTGCGCGCTGCATGGCTTCAACGGGCATAGCCTGGCCGAATGAGATAGTGGCGGTTTTTATGATGCCTGTACAGTCAGTACAAATCGGAAGTCGCTGGTCAGCCAGAAATGCTTCGCGAATGGCGTTTAGCTCATAGCGTTTGCCACAGTCCAGGCAGCTGGCGTAGTTGGCGTTACCGTGGAGTTCGGTTATCTGCTCATCCGGGATACCCGATTGCTGGTGCAATCCATCCACATTTTGGGTGATAACGTGGCTGACCTTGCCCAGGGAAGCCCAGTGACTGATGGCGTAGTGGCCTGAATTAGGTAATGCCTTGGCCATTTTATTCTCGCCGGTGAATCTGCGCTGCCAGGATTCCCTGCGCCACTCCTCAGAGGCAATAAAGTCACTGAAATCAATGGGTGTTTGTGTTTTCCACACCCCCTGAGGACCGCGAAAATCAGGAATACCCGACTCAGTAGAGATGCCGGCGCCGGTAAAGACAACGATGTTCTGACCTGCAGTGATGAGTTCCTGTAGGGCGACGACCTCTTTATCCATTGTAATCTCGTACTAAAACCAGTGACAATAACAGCGTATCCCAATCTCAACCCAGATGGAAAACAAGCTGTGAAAATAGAGTATTTTTTTGATTGTTCCAGCCCCTGGACGTACCTTTCGTTCGTGCGGGTGTGCAAACTGTTGGCGCGCTATTCATTTAATCTCACATTGCGGCCCATTCTGGTCGGGGGGATTTTTAATACCATCAATCCCTCTGTATATGATGCCAGGGATCATCCTGTACAGGCCAAGGAAAACTACTATGATAAGGACCTGGCCGATTGGGCCGAGTATGAGGGTATCATCATCGGCTCGCCATCGGTCTTCCCAGTGAACAGTGTCAAAGCCATGCGCGGTTGTTTCGTAGCAGAGGAGGCGGGCTTGGCACTTCCCTACATTGAGGCCTGTTTCAGGCGATATTGGCGTGACCTTGAAGATATTTCTGATGATCGCGTGTTGGGGTCAATTCTGGAGGAGGTCGGACTCAACGCCACGGAGTTTTTTGAAAACATCGGCACAGCGGCATACAAAAGCAAACTACGTCAAAATACCGATGAGCTGATCTCCCGAGGTGGTTTTGGTTCACCCACCTTCTTCCTTAATGAATCGGATATGTATTTCGGTAATGATCGATTGATGCTGATTGAACGCAAATTAAACGAGGGCGCTGATGAATTGGTATGATCGAGTTGTTTTGCCACGATTGCTGAATGCGTTGATGAAGTCACCGGAAATGACGCGAATTCGCGCCAGGCAGATTCCCAAGGCCAGCGGCAGGGTCATTGAAATCGGGGTCGGTTCGGGCCTGAATCTGCCGTTTTACCAAACGGGCACGCAGGTATTTGCCGTGGACCCGTCCGAAGAACTGCAGGTTTATGCCAAACAGGTCGCTGCGGAAAACGGCACCGATGTGGTTTTTTCAGCGCAATCAGGCGAATCAATCCCGGCTGACGACAATAGCTTTGATACGGCCGTGATCACCTGGACTTTGTGTACCATCAAGGATGCCTCAAAAGCACTGGAAGAGGTTCGCCGTGTGCTTAAACCGCACGGAAAATTGGTATTTGCCGAGCATGGCCTGGCACCGGACGCTAATGTGGTCAGGTGGCAGAATCGGATTAATCCGGTCTGGCGGTCCCTGGCAGGTGGCTGCAACCTGAATCGCTCACCCGAGCAACTGCTGACCCAGGCTGGGTTTACCTTTGAAGCATTGCAGTGCGGCTATATTGCCGGCCCTAAGTTTGCAACCTATACCTATCAAGGGGTTGCCCTGGCCCGGTAATCAGTCTGGCCTTTACTCCCGGGCAGATCACCGTGCGCGCAGTATTTCAAAAGCAGTTGGCGTGCCGCCAGCCATCCCCGATAAAATGGCTGCAGTACATTGTGCGGGGGTCAGTCGGCCAGTATCAACCTCGATGTCGTATTGGTTATGGGCATGGCATTGCATGAGGTGACCTCTAGCCGTGCCAGGGAATCGCCCTAGGCGCAGAGCTTCGCGGTCTTCTATGATGACCAGGTCGCATCGGACACCGACGAACCAGACCTCTATGCCAGAAAATACTTGTAGATAATCGTTGAGGAATTCCGGTTCAAGGATAATATCATCGATGATGATATTGATGCCGGCGTCCACGAAGGTCCGCATGGCGCGGCGCATGCCTTTCAAGAGCGCAATACCCTGATCACCGAAGGTGACCCTGGTATAGGGAGACTCACTATCAGCGACGGGCACCACATTCAGGCCCTGCCATCCCGTTGTTCCAGGCGGAGCATTCAGGCCCCTGAATTTGTCTGGCATGCCATCCCTGAACTGGTCAAGGGCAATATGCTGCCAATGGTCGGGCAGACTGGCTTGAAGCGCTCGGGCCAGCGTGGTTTTCCCCGAGCTTGAGGTTCCATTAAGGAAGATGGCCTTGGCTGGCACCGGATACTCCATTGATTTATCGCCGCAATCCTGTCATAGAATGAGGGGCTTGTAACCCTAAAATAACGCGATTACGTTCTGCATAGGGTAAATAGGCTCTTGAATACATAAAGATACCGGTTTTGAGAGGTTTAAGCAGGGTTCGGCAGCAAGAGGCAGTCTTGTCAGGAGGCTTATTTGGGAGGACTTCACGGAAGGCGTTTCCATTTGGCACCTGCATTGCGTCAATATTCGCGCTTAACCCTTAACCCTTAACCCTTAACCATTGACCCAGGGAGTGATCATGCTCGACAGAAATCGAAACCAAAACCGGTTCTGGAGGCCATAATGCGCAGGGACAATAGGCCACTGTGGTGGTTCCGTTTGGGGCAATGGTTCAGCCAGCGCTGGATCACGCATTTTATCCGGCCGCAGTTAGATGCTTGCGGCAAAGACCTGAGAGTGATGTACCCCAGACATTTACAAGTGTCCGGAACCTCAATTTGCTTTGGTGATCATGTCCATATCATGGCGTTAGCGGATTCACCCGTGCGGCTTTCGGTCTATGAACAATTAGGCCGTATCACCGTTGGCGATTACTGCATTATTAATCCGGGTGTGCGCATCACCTCAGCTGCTGAGATTGTGCTCGGGCATAGTTGCCTGCTGGCAATGAACTGCTATATCACGGATGCCGACTGGCATGATGTCCAGCACCGCATTTATGCTCCCGGAGAGACGCTTGCGGTCACCCTGGGGGATAATGTCTGGATCGGGGATAGTGCGATTGTGACCAAAGGGGTCCGTATCGGCAATAACAGTATTATTGGCGCAGGATCGGTGGTCACTAAAGACATTCCGGACAACGTGATCGCTGCAGGGAATCCGGCCAGGGTCATCCGCCCATTGGATGCCAGTGACCTGATCGACCGATCTGCGCTATTTGCCATGGAAGTACCTTATAGCCAGTTTGAAGCCGATTACTATGAAACGCTGTTAAAGGGAAATACCTTTTTTGGCTGGGTCAGGAGCCTGCTATTTCCAGGTGGTCAGAATTAGCTTTTGGAGACATCACCATAGATCTGCTGACGTCGCGACAGCAGGGCTGGTCGGTTCAGTTGATAACGTTGTGGGTCGGGTGAGCAGAGACTTTCTGCGGCCATGATGCAGCCCATTTGGGCGCACTCCCGAATGGCAAATGATTCTACTAGTCCGCAGATAAACCCAGCCCTGAACGCATCACCGCAGCCAGTCGGGTCGACTATTTCAGCCGTGCTGACCGCATCAACATGCAGATTATCCGCTCCCTGGTATAGATCAACCCCATTGGCCCCTCGAGTGACGATCACCAGATCCATCCATTTCAGCAGGTCTTCGTGGGCGAGCCGCGAATTGGTCAAAAGAATGTCATATTCGTGACTGTTCACCATGACCAGCCGGGAAAGCTGCAGTAATTCTTGAATCTGCTCCTGCGAGAACCCCTCGATGCCCTGGCCGGGATCAAAGATAACCGGCACGCCGAGCTCACTTAAGTTCCTCGCCTGGCGCAGCATGATTTCAGCATCTTCTGGTGCCAGAATGGCCAGCGTGATTGTGTTGATTTCCTCTATTTCGCTGGGGAGTAATCGCTGGCTTGAGGCCGCTGCCCCGGAATAAAACCCGGTAATCTGGTTGCCTGCAGGGTCACTGATCAGGGTACAGTGCGCGCTGTGTTCAAAGGTACTGTCGACGGCGATGTACCGGCTGTTAATGCCGT
>Ga0206679_10003314_pt1 | contig 12424 bp, 10 predicted proteins | sample M110012015metaG_FD_155464 | JGI IMG/M metagenome (GOLD analysis project Ga0206679, IMG submission 155464) | Ammonia-oxidizing marine archaeal communities from Monterey Bay, California, United States - M1 100m 12015 | ecosystem: Environmental > Aquatic > Marine > Intertidal zone | place: USA... | reverse complement strand
CTTTAATGGTTAACCCCATAGACATCAAATCTTTTGCTTGCTTTTTCCGATAAATTCTTTCAGCTTCGGCCAATTGATTTTTATTGTTTATACCCATAACTTCAGATGCATTGTCGCACACTAATGACGAAATAGTAACATTATCTGAGACTGCAATTTCCACGATATCAGTAAGATATAGTTCCCCTTGTTTGTTGTTGGGTTCTAGTTGGCTTATATATTTCTTTAAAAGAGAGCCCTGAATGGCCATAATGCCAGTATTGATTTCATTAATTTTTTGTTTTTCATCATCTGCATCTTTCTGTTCAACAATAGACTGGATTACTTTATTTTTATCCCGTACTATACGTCCATAGCCACTTGGGTCATCTAGAATTATGCTTAAAAGTGAAAAGCCGGTTGGCAGTGATTGGGCTATCAGAGATTTTATTGTATTTGTTGAAATGAATGGTACGTCACCATAGAGAATGATGCATGTCGATTTATCATTGATACCAGTTTTTACCTGTTGAACTGCATGCCCTGTCCCTAATTGTTTTTTTTGTACTACCCAATTAATGGAATGGTTTTTGATTGAATTCTTTACGAGTTCGGCATCATTACCAATCACAATATTGATTGAAGCAGATAAAGGATTAATTGCATCCACAACATGTTGCAATAATGACTTGCCACCAATTTGGTGGAGCACTTTCGCTATATTTGATTTCATTCGAGTGCCTTGACCGGCAGCTAAGATGATGGCGTCAATCATATTAATATGGGTTTATAGTACTTTACTAGAATTAATACTTATTTTAAGCGATAACTAGTTTTTTGTATAATGTTACACTTTTATAAATGTGTGTTTTTCCACTTTGATTTATTAATATTTTGATTGTTTAATAGTAAAATCCGCATTAGATTATAAAAAGTGAATAATAAATATGGCCAGAACTGATAATATTGCGAGTCTATTTGGAAAGTCTCCTATAACTCCTCTTCAAAAGCACATGAAGCAAGTACATTCTTGTCTTAAAGATTTTGCTGTTTTTGCTAATGCTGCAAATGCTCAAGATTGGGAAAAGGCAGAGATAGTTTGCATTTCAATTAATAATAAAGAGGAAAAAGCAGATAAACTGAAAAAGAAATTACGTATGAATTTGCCTAGCACTTTTATGATGCCTTTTTCGCGTAGAGATTTACTAGACGTTCTCCTAATTCAAGACTCAATTGCCAACATTACTAAAGACATTGCCGGTTTAATGATGACACGTCATATGGTTTTTCCTGAACAAATTGCAGATGACTTTATAAATTTGACTAAGCTTTGTATTAAAACTTCAGCTGCTGCTTTAATGGCAGTCAATGAATTAGATGAATTATTAGAAACGGCATTTAGTAGTCGTCAACGGAAAATAGTTGGCAAAATGATTAAAACGGTCAATGAACTCGAGCACGAAACTGATGACGCTCAAAACGATATTCGTAACAAACTATTCGCCCTTGAATCTGACTTACCTCCTGTTGATGTAATGTTTTACTATCGAGCCATCGAATGGCTAGGTGAAACTGCTGACGCTGCGCAAAAGGTGGGATCCCGTTTCGAAGTCATGCTAACTAAATAATTGCTGGAGGCATAATATGGAAATTATTGCCAATTATGGTAATGTATTAATAATAATGGCAATTGTTTTTGGTGTGTTCATGGCCTGGGGCATTGGTGCAAATGATGTCGCTAATGCAATGGGTACATCTGTAGGTTCTGGCGCTGTTACAATTAAACAAGCGATTATTATTGCAGTAATTTTTGAATTTGCAGGTGCAATTCTAGCTGGTGGTGAGGTGACTGCTACTATTCGTAAAGGTATACTAGATGCATCATTGTTTGCCAATGAGCCACATCTATTGGTGTATGGTATGTTGGCATCTTTATTGGCTGCAGGTTCGTGGTTATTAATTGCATCATCATTAGGTTGGCCAGTATCTACAACACACTCCATTGTTGGCGCGATTGTAGGTTTTGGTGCTGTTGGTGTTGGTGTTGATGCCGTTGAATGGAATCAAGTCGTTAAAATTGTAATGAGTTGGATAGCGTCACCGGTATTGGCTGGAATCATCGCCTTTACCTTGTTTAGGAGTCTTCAATATTTAATTATTGATACTAATCATCCGTTCAATAATGCAAAAAAATATGTTCCTTATTATATGTTTTTGGTTGGCCTTGTAGTCTCCTTAGTAACTATATTTAAGGGACTTAAACATGTTGGTTTGAACTTTGACACAGTGACAAGTTATATGTTATCAATAGGATTTGGGATAATCATAGCAATTATTGGAACCTTTTTGATTCGCAATATCCATCTTGACCCTGATGAAAACAAGGACTTTTACTATGCTTCAATGGAGAGAGTATTTGGTGTGCTTATGATTATTACTGCAGCAGCAATGGCTTTTGCTCATGGCTCTAATGATGTTGCTAATGCCATCGGTCCGTTGGCAGCGATTTATAGTATTATTGATAGTGGGGGCATGATCGGTTCCAAGAGTGCACTGCCTGTATGGATATTATTTGTTGGTGGCCTTGGTATCGCTGTTGGTCTTATTACTTATGGTCATAAAGTTATTGCAACTATAGGAACTGGTATTACGCAGCTAACTCCGTCTCGCGGTTTTGCTGCAACATTGGCTGCCGCAGCAACAGTTGTTATAGCCTCAGGCACTGGAATTCCAGTTTCAACAACACAAGTATTGGTTGGTGCAGTGCTGGGTGTTGGCCTTGCTCGAGGAATGGCTGCATTAGATACTCGGGTCATTAATAGAATCTTCCTTTCTTGGATTATTACATTACCTGCCGGGGCTTTTATGTCAATCTTATTCTTCTTTGCACTTAAGGGTGCCTTCGGGGCTTAAATTTCTTTTGTTAAATAGCAGTAACTTATGACTTTAGTAGAAATACAAAAAAAACTCGAATCTACCATAGAAAAATCTCAAGTCACCATGGAAGGTGATGGTTGCAATTGCTCTGCAGTTGTTGTTTCTCCGATATTTGAGGGGTTGTCACTTTTGCAGAGGCAAAGAATAGTACTCGCGGTGGTGAGTGAAGAAATCAAAAGTGGGGAGCTGCACGCGTTGAGTGTTAAAACATACACCCCAAATGAGAGATAGTATATAATTTCCCTGTTTTTTGTTTTTGATGATGAAATCAACAGCGCGGAAGGATAATTAAATGAAAAAATTTAAAATATTGTTATCATTAATTACTATTACTATTTTATTGACAAGTTGCGGAATGGTTAGTAATTTGTACGGTGATAAGTACAGTGATGACTGGCTTAGTTCTAATACAGAATAAACCACGACAAATTTGTAAAATGAAAAAAATTATAATATTGTTATCACTAATTGCTACTACTGTCTTATTGACAAGTTGCAATGAGGCGACGTCGATTACAGATTTGTACAGTGATGATTACGGTGATAACTGGATGACTGAATATTTTAAAACAGAATAAACCATAAGCAAATAGTCAAATGAAAACAGAAATTCATCCCTCTTACGATTCTATTAAAGTTGTGTGCAGTTGTGGCAATGCTTTTGAAACTCGTTCAACTAGTACTAAAGATGAAATACACATAGATGTATGTTCAAACTGTCACCCTTTTTATACGGGTAAGCAAAAAATTGTAGATACTGCTGGTCGTGTTGAGAAGTTTAAGTCTCGTTACGGTGCATTCAAGAGATAAATAATAACTGTTACGTTTGAAAAAGTCACAATTGTGACTTTTTTTGTGCCAGAAGGAAATCTAAAATAAACTTCAAAATCATTATAATCACCTTTTCGATTGAGAGATTATTATGGCATCTGACTACATAAACGCACTTTTGAAAAAAGAAGTAACGCGAACTCCGATTTGGGTTATGAGACAAGCAGGACGATATTTGCCAGAGTATCGTGAGACTCGAAAAAAAGCTGGTGATTTCCTAAGTCTATGTAAATCAAGTGAATTGGCGTGTGAAGTTACACTTCAACCTCTAGAGCGTTTTGATTTGGATGCTGCGATTCTTTTCTCAGATATTTTAACCATTCCAGATGCGATGGGCCTTGGTTTGTTTTTTGTGGAAGGCGAAGGCCCTAAGTTTTCCAAACCTCTGACTACACTAGATGATATAGATAGACTGTCTAAACCAGATGTCGGTAGCGAGCTTGCCTATGTCAGTGAAGCAGTTTCAGTAATCAAAAGGAGCCTCAAGGGCAGAGTCCCTCTTATTGGCTTTACTGGAAGTCCATGGACATTGGCGACTTATATGGTAGAAGGTGGTTCCAGTAAGAGTTTTTCAAAAGTTAAAGGCCTGATGTATGAAAATCCCAATCATATGCATCAACTTTTAAACGTTTTGTCAGAAACGGTCATTGATTATTTAAACAACCAAATTGAAGCAGGTGCTGATTCAGTAATGATTTTTGATACTTGGGGTGGTCTTTTAAATAAACAGAGTTATGAGGATTTTTCTCTCAGGTATATGACAAAAATTGTCGCAGGAATTCATCGACATTATGAAGGTAAAACGATTCCGGTTACACTGTTTACAAAAGGGGGGTCTGCTTGGCTTGAGCAGATTGCTTTAAGTGGCTGTGATGCGATCGGTTTAGACTGGACTGTAGAGTTAGGAGAAGCTGAGAGACGAGTTGGATCTAAAGTAGCATTGCAGGGTAATCTAGATCCATCAGTCCTTTATGCCAAACCTGAGGTTATTGTCACTGAAGTGAATAGGGTACTTGACCAGTTTAATGGTGAAACTGGGCATGTATTTAATCTTGGTCACGGCATAACTCCAGATGTTAATCCCGAAAAAATGAAAGTTTTGGTAGATGCTGTGCATTCTTATCATAAAGTAAAATAAATCAGACATTCTTGGATGGGACAATAAATTGTGTTGAAGTGCTTCTATGCTAAAATTTGACTCTCATTAAGACAAACAAAACTATGTCAATAATCTCAAACATTTTTAACGAACTCGAGCAATCCCGGAAAAAAGCTTTTATCCCATTTATAACAGCCGGTGATGGAGGTCTAGATAATTCTGAGGCCTTGGTGTTTTCTTTGGCGAACAATGGTGCCGACATAATTGAGTTAGGTGTGCCTTTTTCTGATCCTATGGCAGATGGACCAGTAATTGCTAAATCTCATGAACGTGCTGTTGCCGATGGTGTTAGTTTGAGTGATGTACTTGCTATTGTTGAGAGATTTAGAGAACACAATCAAAGTACTGGCATTGTGTTGATGGGCTATACCAATCCAATTGAAGTTTATGGTTATAAAGCCTTTGCAGAGAGAGCACAGGAAGCTGGAGTGGATGGCGTCTTGGTAGTGGATATGCCTCCTGAAGAAGCCCATGATCTTAAATCTGAATTGGATGCTGTTGAAATTGACTTAATCTTTCTAGTGGCTCCAACAACTACAGACGATCGATTAAAGGACATTTCAAAAATCGCATCTGGTTTTGTATACTTCGTCTCATTGAAAGGCGTCACTGGTGCTGGAAATTTAGATATTGATTCTGTGAACCATCACCTGGCTAGGATGCGAAAGTATATTAAATTACCAATCGGAGTAGGCTTTGGTATCAAAAATTCTGAAACAGCTAAACAGGTTAGTGAAAATGCCGATGCAGTTATTGTTGGAAGTACTCTTGTTTCTATTGTTGAGCAATTCTCTAGTGATAAGGATAAAATGATTACTAAGGTTGGTAATCTGGCAAATCAAATCTCAAATGCCATTAATTAATCAAGGTTTAGTATGAGCTGGTTAGAGAAAATTTTGCCATCAATTGGCAAGAACGCTAAAAAAAATATTCCAGAAGGCCTCTGGAGTAAATGTCCTGAGTGTAGTCGGGTACTCTATCAGGAAGAACTTGAACGCCTTTCTTATGTCTGCCCAAAATGTGATCATCATTTAATAATATCGGCAAGAAGGCGACTTGAAAATTTCCTGGACGTGGAACATCAATTTGAGATTGCGCCAAATATTCAGTCTGTGGACCCTCTGAAATTTAAAGACCAAAAAAAATACAAGGATCGTTATATTGATGCTCAAAAAAAAACCAAAGAGAAAGACGCTTTGGTAGTTAAAAAAGGGTTATTGAAAGGTATGCCGATTGTAGCCGCGGCCTTTGATTTCAATTTCATGGGAGGCTCAATGGGTTCAGTTGTTGGTGAAAAGTTTGTCAGAGCAGCGGATGTAGCGATTGAAAATATTATTCCTCTTGTTTGTTTTTCAGCGAGCGGAGGTGCTCGAATGCAGGAAGGACTTTTTTCTTTGATGCAAATGTCTAAAACTTCACTTGCTGTGAAATTGATGGCTGACAAGAAAATTCCTTTTATTTCTGTTTTAACCGACCCAACGATGGGCGGCGTTTCTGCGAGTTTGGCAATGCTGGGAGATATTCAAATTGCAGAGCCTAAGGCTAGAATTGGTTTTGCTGGTGCTAGGGTTGTAGAACAAACCGTTCGTGAAGAGTTGCCAGAAGGATTTCAGAGAAGTGAATTTTTATTAGAGAAGGGCGCCATAGATATGATTGTTCACCGTTCAGAATTACGAAAAAAAATCTTTCAGATATTGTCTGCCTTGAGCTATAAATAATAGATCTAATTTTCTCATTATTTTCAATATAAGATATTTTATTAATCCCTTGATAACAATAATGTATAGAAATCATGAAAATACTTCTGGCTAACCCAAGAGGATTTTGTGCAGGTGTCGAGCGTGCAATTGAGATAGTTGAACGTGCTATAGATAAGCATGGTGCTCCAATATATGTTCGTCATGAAGTTGTTCATAATAAATTTGTTGTCAACAACCTTAAACAAAAAGGTGCAGTATTTGTCGACGAAATTAATCATGTGCCCGAAGGCGGTATTGTGGTTTTTAGTGCTCATGGTGTCTCTCAAAAAGTCAGAAAATATGCAAACTCAATTACATCTACTATCTATGATGCAACATGCCCTTTAGTAACAAAAGTACATAAAGAAGTTACACGGCGTCAAAAACAAAACCATCAAGTTATTCTGATTGGTCATGCCGGACACCCTGAAGTTGAAGGCACTCTGGGTCAGTCAAATGACATTAAAAATATTACCCTAGTGGAATCAATCAGTGACGTTGAAACACTTGATTTTCCAACTGGTACAGATATCTCTTATACCACACAGACAACCTTATCAGTTGATGACACCCAAGAGATTGTTGAATCGTTACAATCGAAGTTTGCACGGATTCAATCCCCAAAAAAAAGTGACATTTGTTATGCGACACAAAATCGGCAAGATTCGGTAAAAGCTATCATCAATAATTCAGACATGTTGATTGTACTTGGATCAAAAAACTCATCGAACTCTAATAGGCTTCGGGAGATAGCAGAAAAAAATAAAAAACCAGCATATCTAATTGATGGAGCCAATGATATTGATCCTGCGTGGCTTAATGGAATAAATTCGATAGGTATAACCGCAGGAGCTTCAGCACCTGAAATATTAGTTCAGGAAGTTGTGAGTTATCTTTTAGATAATGGTGCGGATGAGGTAGTTGAGGTAGGTGGAGCTAATGAGTCTGTACATTTTCCAGTGCCAAATACTTTAAGAGTCTAAGGGTTATTATTTAAAATTAAACATTTTTAGGATTATAACTTCAATGAAAAAATATCATGTTTATGGAATAGGCGCCGCTATTGTCGATACGGAAGTAATTGTCAGTGAGGACTTTTTGAAAAAAAATGAAATTGATAAAGGATTAATGACGCTTGTTGATGAAGAGCGTCAAGGGTATTTAATTGACTCGCTAACTACTCAACGTATCCCTGTCAAAAGGAGTTGTGGTGGATCAGCTTGTAATACAGTTGTAGCAGCCAGTAGATTTGGATCAAAAGCTTTTTTTTCTGGAAAAGTGGCAGATGATGATGACGGATCCTTTTTTGTTAAAGATTTAAATCGTGCTGGTGTGGTTTTTCATCAGGTACAGCCATCAAGTGGCGTAACTGGAAAGTGTTTGGTTATGGTTAGTCCTGATGCAGAAAGAACTATGAATACATATTTAGGCGCAAGTCTTGAACTCTCTTACCGTGAAATTGATGAAGAGGCTTTAGAGGATTCTAACTGGTTATATATTGAAGGCTATGTAGTTACTGATGATCAAAGAACAGCTGTTGCCACTGATGCTATGATCTTTGCCAAACAAAAAGGAGTTAAAACATCACTTAGTCTATCTGACCCATTTGTTGTTGAGGTTTTTTCAGACAACATTAAAACAATTATTGGTGAGGATGGCGTTGATTTACTCTTTTGTAATGGTGACGAGGCAAGAAGTCTCACTGATACTCACACAATCGAGGCCGCAGCTGAGTCACTTAAACAATATGCTAAGACTTTTGCTATTACTAGAGGGCCTGGAGGGTCACTGGTATATGATGGTAAAAAACTCATCCATACGCCAGGAGTGATGACAAATGCAATAGATACAAATGGTGCTGGAGATATGTTTGCAGGTGCTTTTCTATATGCTTTAGGAAATGGGAAGGATTTTTCTTGGGCTGCTGATTTTGCTAATGCTGCTTCAGCTCGTGTAGTAAGTCAATTTGGACCAAGAATAAAGGTTATTGAATATATAAGTATTAAACAGCAATTCAAAATTCATGATTAGGATTTTTTAATAAATCTACTCTGTTCTAATCTTAATTCAACTGATTTATTAGATTTTTGACTCTTTTAATTCGAGAGCCGTCTTCATCCATTGAAACATTACAGACTAGAGTGTTTTGATTTTTTAATTGATATTTTTGTGGTTGTTGTTGAATCAGATTAATTATTTTGGATGTTTCAATAGTACTTTTTTCATTGAAAGTAATTTCAGCCTTATCATCTGTGATATTGATTTTTTCAATACCAATCTTTTTAGAAAAAATTCTTAATGAAGTGGAGTCAAAGAGGTTATTTGTTGCATCTGGAAACAGGCCAAAACGATCTATCATCTCGATCTTTAAATCTTTTAATTCACTATCATCTTCAGCACTGGCAATTCTTTTATAGAGTATTAAACGTTCATGAACATCGTCTAGATAGGTTTCAGGGATAATACAAGCAATACCAATATTGATATCGATTTCTTCGATTAATGAATCATCGAGGTCGAGTTTGGTGTTATTTTTGATTGCTTGAATTGTTCGCTGCAAGAGGTCATGATAAAGATTGAAGCCAATCTCGGATATCTTGCCACTTTGGTTTTCCCCTAACAAGTCACCAGCTCCACGTATTTCTAGATCGTGATTAGCCAACATAAAACCGGCACCAAGTTCTTCTAAAGATGCAATCGCATCTAGACGCTTTTTGGCATCAGCGGTTATGGATTGATGTGATTTTATAATCAGATAAGCATAAGCTTTATGGTGCGACCTACCTACTCGACCACGAAGTTGGTGAAGTTGAGCAAGGCCAAAATTTTGTGCATTATTAATAATGATCGTGTTGGCGCTTGGAATATCAATTCCTGTTTCAATGATTGTAGTGCAAACCAGCAGTTGAAAACGTTGATGGTAAAAATCAGCCATAATTTGTTCCAGCTCTTTGTTCGGCATTTGACCGTGGGCGATACGAACCCGGAGATTTGGCATCATTTCACTTAGTGATGCCGCCATATTGTCAATCGTGTCAATGTCGTTATGAAGGACAAAAATTTGCCCCCCTCGGTGTAATTCACGCGAACAAGCCTCCTTGATTGTTTCATCATCCCATTCATCGACAAAGGTTTGGATGGCGCTACGTTTAGCTGGAGGTGAGGCAATGATGGAAAGTTCCCTAAGCGAACCAAGTGCCATATTAAGTGTTCTAGGTATTGGTGTTGCAGTCATTGTTAATATATCACTTTGACCTCGAAGTTGTTTGAGAGTTTCTTTTTGTTTAACTCCAAAGCGATGTTCTTCATCAATAATAATTAATCCTAAGTTTTTATATTTAATTGAGCCTTGGATAAGTTTATGTGTTCCTATTACAATATCGATTTTGCCTTCCTGAAGGGCACTTTTAATTTGTTTTTGTTCTTTTATACTTTGGAATCGAGAAATTGATTTAATCAAGACAGGATATTTTGCGAAGCGATCAACAAAAGTTTGATAATGCTGACTAGCTAACAAAGTCGTTGGTACCAGCATCACAACTTGTTTACCCGCTTCAACAGCTAAAAAAGCAGCTCGCATAGCAATCTCAGTTTTGCCAAAACCTACGTCCCCACAAACCAAACGGTCCATTGGTTTATCAGATTGCATGTCCAGCAAAACGTCATCCATTGTTTTAAGTTGATCGGGTGTTTCTTCAAATGCAAAGCTAGCAACAAAAGAGCTATAGGAATCGTCAGGCTCAGGGTAAGCAAAACCTTTTTGTGATTCTCGCTTGGCGTATATCTCTAATAACTCTGCGGCAACATCATAGAGCGCTTCAGCGGCCCTTTTTTTTGCTTTTGCCCATTGTTGGCTTCCGAGTTTATGAAGTGGAGCATGATCAAGGTTTGCGCCAGAGTAACGAGAAATTAAATTAAGAGACGAAATAGGTACTAATAGTATTGCACCATTGGCATATTCAAGAGACAAAAAATCTTGTTGATTGTCATCAAAGCTACGACTTTTTAGGCCAAGATAGCGACCCACTCCGTATTGTTCATGAACTATAGGGTCACCCAATTGAATCTCAATAAGGCTTTTAATAGCTTCATCAAAATCTTTATGTTTAGCACGTCTACGTCTCTGTTGCTTAACCACATCTTTGCCAAATAAATTGTTTTCAGTAATGATTGCAAACTGATCACACAGAATGCCTTCACTTAGGCTGGCATTGGTAATACAAAGCTTTTCTTGTTGTTCAAGAAAGTCAATCCAATGGTCACAATTAACCGCACTTAATTGATAACTTGAAAGGAGGTCAGTGAGTACACTCTGCCGTCCTTGAGACTCACAAACAATCAATACTCTGCCTTCAAAATTCTCTACAAATTTGATTAATTTTTTGAGTGGATTTTTTGTTTGAGATTGAATTTTCAGAGGGGGCAACAATGCTGCAGTAAAGTTTAGAGATTCTTTTTTATTGGACTTAGAGGCTTGTGTCTGTATTTTCTTGTTGTCTTGCAATAGTTTGGAGAGTTCCTCAACATCCAAAAAAACCTTATTGATTGGCAAAGGCAGCCTTTGAAGTGAGAGTTTGCAGTGCTCAAAACGATCTAAGAGTTCATCACTGTGAAGTTGAGTTGCCTCAATAAAGCCTTTCTGATAAACAATAATTGCTTGTGTGTCTAAGTAGTCAAGTAGGGTATTGGTTTCATGAAAGAAAAGAGGCAAGTAGAATTCAATGCCACCTGGAAACCTGCCATCGCTGACCTCTTCATAAATGAAACCATCTGTGTTGCCAAACTCGGATAGATAATTTTTCTTGAAGATTGAGATACTCTCACTGTCAGATGCAAATTCGCGTGCAGGCAAAAGGTTAATATGGTTTATAACGTCAATTGACCTCTGTGTTGAAGCTTTAAATGTTCGGATTGAGTCAATTTCATTGTCAAATAAATCAATTCGATAGGGACTTTTAGCGCCCATTGGATAAAGGTCAATCAAGGCACCTTTGATGTTAAATTCTCCTTGCTCCATTACAGTTGATACCCTGCGATATCCAATCTTTAAAAGCTTTTTAACAAAAGGTTCAATTTCAAGTGTTTCACCAGCATTCAGACTGAAACTATATTTATCAATATAATCAGTAGGGCACAATCTTTGTGATAAAGATTCTAAAGTCGTGATAACGATTCCAGTCTTGAGAGCAGCAAGTTGCGAAAGTGTTTCCAGTCGAGATGAAACAATATCTGGGTGAGGTGAAAAGTGGTCAAAAGCTAGAACTTCCCAGTTTGAGAAACCTAATATCTTCAAAGAAGAATTGTAAAAATTCAGTGCACTTTGAATTTGCATATAATGGGCTATATCTTTGGCTACATAGAGTACAACTTGTTGTTGAGTTTTAGCAAACTCTAATAATGCGAGTGCCTCTGAAGAGCCAAAAAGGGAGCCCCAGTAGGATGTTGATCCCGACGAAAACGTTTTGCAGTTTTCAGGATAAAGGATGTTCATAAGAGATATTCAATTTAAGTAAAAAACGCGCCATATCAACAAATCTTATTATGAGAAGTGCGTACGAACTTCTACATTTAATGCATTAGGTAGTATGCAGTTATTATACTTAGTGCGAACTTTTATGCGAAGTAGATGACTTCTCTAATCATCAAACGAAATTTGGACTGAAGTATCCTTATTCTCCGAGTCTAAAGGGAGGGTATTCATCTGTTGTTAATAAAAACACGTAAGCATTAACCCTCAATGACCAACGCAAGAAGCCTTCTACAAAATCAAATATGCCTT
>Ga0206679_10003308_pt1 | contig 12454 bp, 7 predicted proteins | sample M110012015metaG_FD_155464 | JGI IMG/M metagenome (GOLD analysis project Ga0206679, IMG submission 155464) | Ammonia-oxidizing marine archaeal communities from Monterey Bay, California, United States - M1 100m 12015 | ecosystem: Environmental > Aquatic > Marine > Intertidal zone | place: USA... | reverse complement strand
GACAAGTAATCCAAAACGGCTTGCTGTCCCGGTTCTAGGGATATTTGCTGAACTTCAACAGTTTGGCTTGCAGAGTGCCCCATTGCAGCAGCAGCGAAATATCCCATAAGACTCGCTTGTCCACTATCTCTTGATGCAGGGGCACCACTTTCACCTGCTTTTGCCCCTCTTGCCTGACTTTCTAAGAAGTTGAGAAGGTCACTTGCTCTCTCAACAACTTCTCTTGGCAATCCTGCCAAAGCTGCGACCTGTACTCCATATGAGTCATCACAGGGTCCATCAGCAACAGTGTGTAAAAATTTCAATTCACCATCGGTTTGAGCAACTTGAACATGGACATTGACCAACCCCTTGACTTCATCTTCTAGGCCTACCAATTGATGATAATGCGTTGCGAAGAGAGTTCGTGAACCAATTCGATTACAGATGTCTTCTGTTACAGACCAGGCGATAGAAAGCCCATCAAAGGTTGAAGTTCCTCTTCCAATTTCATCTAATAGCACCAATGAACGTGAAGTAGCCCTTCGTAAAATATGCGCTACCTCTATCATTTCCATCATGAATGTTGAGCGCCCTCTTCGTAAATCATCACTGGCTCCAACTCTAGTGAAAACTCGGTCAACCAATCCCAGTTTTGCCTTTTTACATGGAACGAAAGAACCGGATTGCGCCAGTATTGAAAGTAATGCAGTCGTGCGCAAGTAGGTTGATTTACCACCCATATTAGGTCCAGTGATTAACAAAAATCTTCGCTTGGCATTAAGATGGATATCGTTTGGAACAAAACCATTCTGTGTTTCCAAGACTGGGTGTCTTGCCCCTTCTGCTTTGAGGTGGTCACCTTCGGTCATTTCTGGGCGTGTCCAAGCACGGGACCTAGCAACATCAGCAAAGCACTGTAATACGTCAATAGATGCAACCCTTGCTGCAATATTAGCCAATGTCACAACATGAGTTCTACATTGTTCTCTAAGGGATGTAAACATTCGATATTCTAATTCCTTTACTCTTCCACTTGCGGTCAACAGGAGATCATCTCGTCGTGCTAGTTCATCTGTAATATATCTGGAGCCATTAGTCATCTGTTGCTTTCTTCTCCATTGTTCAGGAACTTTATCTTCGTGAGTTTTTGTAACTTCAATGAACCAACCTATTTGTCGATTCATTTTGACCTTTAAACTCGGAATTTCCAATTCACCTCGCAAACTTGTCTCCAAATCTCTAAACCAAGAATGGCCACTCTCAGCAGTTTCTCTAAGTTCATCAATTTCACTATCGATTCCACTTCTAATCAGTCCACCATCCTTCAATCCCAGCGGGGGATGGTCTACCAGTGTATGGCGGATATTCTCTCCCATATCGCTCAGTAAATCCAATTCATGTGATAGATGAGAAAGTAATTCATTGCCGGTTTCTTTGCACAGATTAATGACTGCAGGCATTCTTTCCAATGCGATAGCAGTAGCCAATAAGTCTCTTCCATTTGAGCGATTATAGGCTAACTGAGTGGCAAGTCTTTCCATATCTCGCAACCCTTTCAAAGCCTCTCTCAATGAATCTAATCGTTTTGATGAACGAGTTAGGGCAGCGACTGCATCATGCCTTGCAGAAATCGCATCAACATCGGCTAGAGGGCGCAATATCCAAGTTTTTAGAAGACGACGACCCATTGCGGTACGGCATCTATTGAGGCTTGAAAGCAAACTCCCCTCGTATTCACCAGTTAAGGTTGAAGTCAATTCTAAATTTCTTAGAGTAGTTTGGTCGAGGACCAAATGCCCTTCTTCTTCGATTATCTCAACATCTCGCAACGGGACCTCATCTGTGATGTGCATAGTTGAGAGGTAATCTGCAGCTAGGCCAGCAGCAGCTATTGCCAAAGGCGCATCATCTAAGTCTAAATGGCCAAGGTCAGCAACATTCAGGACCTTTGTCAGACATTGTCTTCTCTTTGCCTCACTGGCTCTATGTTGGCTTATTGCAACACCATCCAAATGTGAAAACATGGCGCAAAGGGTATTGTCTTCAGCATCACTTGGTGAAATTACTATCTCGCTTGGATTCCAGCGAAGAACTTCATCCAATGCTTTTGCGAATCTATCAACACCATGACAAGTACTGGCCCAAGCCTGACCAGTTGAAGCATCAACAACTCCCATACCAAGGCTATCACTTCCGAGGCAGATGGCTATCAGAAGTGATCTATCATCTGTTCCAAGTAATGACTCCTCATACAAACTTCCAGGAGTATATATTCTGCTAACAGTTCGTTCAAGAATCTTGGCACCTTCTCTCAATTCTTCTTCTTGTTCAGCAACACAGACTTTGTGTCCTGCCTTTAGCATGCCACGGATATTATCTTCCAAGGCGTGCCATGGGAAACCTGCCATGCGAATTGGGTCTTGGGCCTTTTTATCTCTGGAAGTTAGAGCGAGGCCAAGAATCTCAGAAGCAATTTCAGCATCATCGTGGAATAATTCGTAAAAATCACCCATCCTGAAGAATAATATGGCATCTGGGTGTGATGATTTGATTTCATCAAACTGGTCCATCATTCCTCTTTTTGACATGCCAATACCCCGTCAACGCTCACGCCGGATGTAATGGTCACTGACGAGAGCACATGAAGATTCTCGCTATTACTTCCTCCGTAGGAGGAATATCAAACAAAATCAATATTATTTGTTTGGAGAGGTTAAACAGCCAATTCATTACTCAATAACTGCGATATCTATCCAATACAGTCCATCCCATGACAACGAAAACAATGCTAAAAATAGTTAAAAATGCGAAGTTCAAAAACCCCCTGCCATCCTCTATAGAGCCCTGTGCTGTAAGGTCTAGGGTCATAACTTCAAACGCGCCATTATCATCCATTCCATGCATGAAAATGATTCCATCTTCGCATTCGGAAACTTCTATCTCTAGAGGGATTGGGTTTGACAATTCTTGAATTTCAAGTATTCCGTCATTAAATTTAGCAATCGATGTAGTTCCTTTTTGCCCGATGAACCAGGTATTGCCATTTGAATCAGTAACTGCAGATTGAGATGGCAGGTCGAGATAATTGTTTGAACCATCTTCTATAATTTGATATGCTCCTGTATTTGTAGCGACGATCACTTGTGCATTTCCAGTTGAGAACGTGCTGTGTATTTGTCCTTCTTCACCTGTTGTAAATGATATCAATACAGGTGATGTGGATAGGTTTCCTTGCCATTCAATAATGCCAATTGCTGTTCGTACAATTGGACTTGCAGGATTCTCTTCAGAACTTTGAGTACTGGATATTGTGCCTGTTGCAACCCATTTGTCTTCAGTTAGATGAACGATATTATTCCAATTGACAGAATTTGAATTAACCATTGGCGGTGAAGCGACAAAATTCGACAATGCTCTAATCGTTGAGGTTCCATCATATTCTTGTGTGACCATCATAGCAGAATCTGGTCCTCCGTTTTCTTGATAATCATCTATCCAAAATTCATCAGTAGTGTTAATATTCCAATTTATCAATTGTCCATTGAGATTAATTTCAACTAATTGGGTGCTAGCAATGGATAGAATTGCCCGCTCACCGGCCATTTCACTCATAAAACGGATTTCATCACCTTTGTCAAATCCAGATGGATGATAGATAAAATTGGCTGTTTCAGCAGAATCCTGGGTGTAAAGAATATGGCCTTGACTTGGGATGTACATATGGGTTAATTGGCTGGCAACATCGCCTTCGTTATCAAAATATACGATGTCAAGTACCCGATTGCCATCATGAAAAGCATCGCCAGCACCTAAATCAGCACCAGCTAAAGTGCTAGTTCCTTCAATGATAATTCCGCCGATAATGGCAAAGATGAAAAAAAGGCCGATTGCAAGCCATTGATGCTCACTTTCCTCTTCTAACAACTTACGCCAGCGACTCGCCATAATCGCTTGGCGGTGTTGGGGGCAAAAGAAGGCTTTCATGGAAGTGTTAGAATGGGTGCTATTTTGTGAGATTTGTTCGTTATTGGGGGAAGGCTATCAATCAAAGGGATGATAAGGGAACCATTGGTCGCAAGGTTGCTCGGAGATATACATATGGCACGAAAACCAGCATCCATGTATCGTCAATTGAAAGGACCAGCTTATACTCGTCGCAAGTATATTGGTGGTGTCCCTAACAACCGTATTTTGAAATTCTACATTGGAAACCGTAGATCTGCAGAACTCGGTGAATTCAAAGTAATCATTGAACTGCGCTCTGATAACAACGTTCAAATTCAGCACAAAGCACTTGAAGCAGGCCGTGTTATTGCTAATGCAACAATTCGTAAGGTTACTGGAATGGAAGGGTATGCTCTACGTGTACACACCTTCCCTCATCACGTATTACGAGAGAATAAGCAAGCAACTGGCGCAGGTGCTGACCGTGTATCTCAAGGAATGCGTTGTGCATTCGGAAAGAATGTAGGAACTGCAGCCCGTGTTAAGCGTGGCCAGAGAATTATGTCGATTCAAACCGATCCTGAACATTACCTGTTAGCACGTGATTCATTGCGCAAGGCTAGCATGAAGATGCCAACACCTTGTACAATTCGTCTTGTAGAAGGTCATGAGCACCTTAAGGGTCTGATTTGAATACTGATGCAGGGATTCGCTCCCTCATCAAGCATCTCATCTTGTTGTCGTGGCGCGTATTCCAAATACCGACGACCAATACGAATGAATAAAGGGAGGTGAGAATATGCGAGTTGCAGTTTTGAGAGAAGATAGTTGTCAGCCAAAGAAATGTAACGATGAGTGCTATGCATTCTGCCCTCCAGTTAGAAATGGTCAAGAGTGTATCATCCTAGATGACCATTCAGGCAAACCAATTATTTCTGAAAGTTTGTGTATTGGATGCGGAATATGTATCAATAAATGTCCACATGATGCTTTGATAATCGAAAACTTACCTAGCGAACTAGAACAGGATATGATACATCGCTATTCGCTAAACGGATTCCGCTTGTTCAGATTACCTACGCCAAGTAAAGAAAGCGTTGTAGGAATCCTTGGACCAAACGGCATGGGCAAATCAACTGCTATCAATGCACTTTCAGGCCGCCTAATCCCCAACTTAGGAGAGTGGATGGATAAAGAATGTAATTGGGATGGAATAATTGATTCCTTGCCAAGAGGTGAACTACGTGATTTCTTTATTTCTGTTAGAGAAGGGAAAATAAAAGTTGCACTAAAGCCTCAAAACATTGACCGCTTACCAAAGAGAATTCAGGGAACTGTTCGTGATTTACTAAGCAAAGTTGATGAGAGGAAGATGTTTGATGAGATGACTACAGAGTTGGGTATTTCTCATCTTCTTGACCGAACAGTACAGCAATTATCAGGTGGTGAATTGCAAAGAATGGCAATATGTGCGACACTTTTACGCGATGTAGATGTTTATTTCTTTGACGAGCCATCATCTTACTTAGATATCCATGAACGAATGAGAATTGTAAAAATAATTCAGAAGTTAGCTGCGGATAAACGTGTTCTAGTAATAGAGCACGATTTAGCAGTACTCGATGTCTTGGCGGATTTGATTCATATTGTATATGGTAAGAAAGGAGCATTTGGAATATTTACACCTGCTCGTTCTACACGTCAAGCGATTAATACCTATTTAGATGGATTTTTGCCGGAACAAAATGTTCGTATACGTGACAAACCGATAAAGTTCCTAAACCATCGTTCAAATGCAGCAGAACTTGGAACTCAAGTAATCAGTTGGGGTGATTTGGAAAAGAAATTGGGAGATTTCAAGTTAGAAACTGGAGAAGGAGCAGTCCATAGAAGCGAAGTAGTTGGAGTAGTTGGTCCGAATGGAACTGGAAAATCTACAATGATAAAAATTCTTGCAGGTGAACATGAATATGATGCGGGATGGGTTAGCAGTGGTTGTAGTATTTCTTACAAACCGCAGCACATTGACATCGATATGGATTGCACAGTCCAAGTTTGGTTGGATAGCGAAATAGGTCCTCGTTGGAGAAGTGGGGAATACCATAGCAATGTGATCAAAGTATTAGGAATCGATGAATTATTGCCAAAGCGTGTCAAGAAATTGTCCGGTGGAGAAAGACAAGCCGTCTCAATTGCTATCTGCCTTGGCCGAGAAGCTGATTTGTACTTACTAGACGAGCCAAGCGCTCATCTAGATGCTAATGCCAGAATGGAAGCAGCAAAGGCGATTAGAAGAACAATGGAAGCAAACGAGAAGTCTGCATTCGTAATTGACCACGACGTATACTTTATTGATATCTTAGCAGATTCACTTCTAGTGTTTGAAGGAGAAGGTGGGAAAATTGGAAAAGCCGAAGGTCCTTTCCCATTGAAAGATGGAATGAACCGTTTCCTATCAGGAGTCAATATTACCTTCCGTCGTGACCATGATTCTAAAAGACCAAGAATAAACAAGTCAGAATCAAGGAAAGATAGGGAACAACGTCAGGCCGGTGATTTCTATTCATACCAGTCCTGATGTGCAATTAATGGCGTATTCTCTAAGTCCTAAGGAGATTGGTGATTGACTATGCCGGTTAGTAAACCACCACTTGGAGGACCTTTAGGCCGTTCCAGGTCTCGCCTTTCAGCGAGTGCATTAACTTCCTTTATTCGCTGTGATAGGCAATGGTTCTTAGGAAATAAAGTCGGAATCCGAGGTCCGCTAAATCCACCACAAGTTCTTGGTATTGTCTTAGAAGACGCACTATGTTCAATTTTGATGCAACGCCCCGTAGGCATTGATTCTATAGAGGAATTAAAACAATGGGCCAATGGATTCATTGAAGATTCTGTAGCTACAGTGCTATCCGAGGGCGAAAAATTGTGGGATGAAGGAATTTGGCGAGTAGATGAAAATTGGTCCGATGTTGATGTCGACCGAGTAAGAAGAAGACTAAACGGTGGATTGGAATTATTTTTTGAAGAAGTAGTAGCATGCCATTTAGCCAATGGAGGTCCTTATCTAGAGTTATTCCGAAGTGGTCAGCAACCATTCAATGTAGCAGCGCCATCGTGGGGCGATGAACCAGTGTTCCCATTACCGGAAAAGGTACCAAGTATTGAACTTAGGAAATGGTCTAATGGTGTTGATGCACAATGGAATGCTAAAGGAAGCCCAGTTTCATGGTCTGAGGCTTGGGAAATCGCTCGTCCTTGGGTAAAAGACCCGAGAGTACACCAACCACAAAGGATGTTTCATCAAGATGGCTGGGCTGCTGGAGAATTAGATCTAGTTCTGCGTTGGGATGGAAATATTCGCTTGATAGATATCAAATCAGGAGACCCAACATCAAGATTTGCAGCATCTCTTCAGCACCAATTAGGATTCTACAGTTGGCTTTGGTACGAGACGCATGATAAGCAAAAGGTAGATGGAATGGAAGGATGGTATCTAGATGGTCCACAAAGAGTATTATTCGATGCACCTAATGTTGAAAATTTAGAGGTGATGACAGATGTGTTCAAGGGAAAGCACCAACAAATGCAAGAAATGGGGGCAGGTCCTGCAAAAATGCCAGTTCCCCTTGAAGAAGCATGTGACGGTGAATCCGCCGGATGCCATTGGTGCAGTTTGGCACTCGATGGAGACCAGTTGGTAAATGATGAATTATTGAGAACAATTTACGATGGTCAGGAAATTGTCATGACTAAGCCGAGTGAAAAATTACAGCAAATACCACAGAGAGTGAGTGTTGCAGGCAAGTTTACTGGTGCATGGGGGCCATTGCCGAACCACTTCGCTGAACCTGTTTTGGGTGCGATGTTAATGGCAGGAAAAACCCAGATAACGATTGAAGAAAGCCAACCGGGGGCATTTCCAACACTGCATGATTGCCCTCAAGGAGAGATTGTAATTCTCAATGCACTTCCCGGTGTATGGAGGGGGCAGGCTAGATTGTATGTTGACAAAAATACTAGAATTATTAGTAGGCAAGATGCAGAACAAGAGTATGATGATCTAAATCAAAGATTAACGCGAATTGGTTTATTGAGAACTAGAGCCAATGTGGAAGGCATCATTCTATGTATTGCAAAACGTGGAGGAAAAAGGTTGGATGGAAAACCATGGACAATGCTTACAATGCATCTTTGGGATGGCGAGCATGTTGTTGAAGTTGCAGCTTTTGGCTCCAGTATTTCTGGTGCAATGGAAGAAACAAAACCTGGAGATTCATTGAAGATGACTGGCGCTGAAATTGGTTGGAGAAATGGATTACCACAATTGCGAATTGATATACGTTCAACCAGACTTTCTTTCAATAGAAAAGAGAGGGTTTTAGAGGGTTGAATGTAACCCTCATTGTATGCCGGTGCAAATTGCGAGTGAAGAGGATACAATTGGCCCATATAATCGCTTATCTGCAAGTCAGGTAAATTCGTATAACAATTGTTCACGTCTTTGGTTTTATGAAAAGATTCGCCGCTTTAGAATGCCGCAAATACCAGTATTATTCGTAGGACGGGCTGTTGAAGATGCCGTTTGCAAAATGCTTAGAGAATCACCTGGATTAATGGTCGCAAGTGCAGATTCAAGGATATTAGAAAATACTCCACTAGATGAAAATGGCCTTCCGAGTAGAGATGGAGGAGATTGGCCGGCAACAAAATTACTGGCATTACCACCAAATATGCAGCCTTCAACAATTGAAGAATTGAAGGAATGGGGGAGAAAAAGATTAGACATTCACCTCCCATTATCGCTGGAAGCAATGAAGGAGGAATGGTTGAGCGATGAAAGGAAAGCAGGTGATTGGTCTTCTGTTGATACCCAGTATTGTCTAAAAATGTGCTATTCTGCCTTGGACATGCACCTTGTGGAATTACAGAGGTGTGTCGAAGCAAATGGAGGTCCTAACCTTGAAAGTTGGAGAGAAGGAAATAGAGAATATTGGCCTGCGCCTGATGGCAGGGATTTCAAACTAGATAGAAGCCACCCTCTCGCTAGTAAGGACTCGTTTACTTTGGTAGAGGCATGGGAGGTTTGTCGTCCATGGTTCGTAGACCCAGGCGCTGGAAAGTTCACGATGAATGTAATTCATCCACAACATTGGTTCCAAGGAGAATATGATTTGGTCTACCGATGGGATGGAAAAATAAAAATTGTTGATTTGAAAGCGAGCGTTGGTAAAGGAGATCGCTCTGGTAATTATGTAGATCAACTTCGAATTTATGCTATGCTTTGGTGGGTCACTCATGGGAAAGATGAAACTGTAGATTCTCTTGAAATTTGGTATCTTGGTGCTGATGTCGTCAAAGATATCGAAGTTCCGAGCGTAGAAGAATTACAAAAAATGGAAACAGAATTAGAACAGATGTGGAAATTACTCAAAGAGAATAAACCTGAGATTGAACAATGTCCTCCTAATCCAGCACCAATGAGAGGTTTCTCTGCAGGTGGAAAGCCAATCGATGCTCCGAATGAATCACGTTGCATTAGTTGTGATTGGGAAAAGATTTGCCCTGGTGGTTCAGGTAATGATGACTTGCCAAGTGCTGGAATTGTCAATTTACTTGGGTCATCGTCAAGTTTTGATATCACTGAGATGGCCCAATTAAATCCTCGAGCAACCATCGTAGCAGAGGTATTCTCTGTAGTTGGTGCTAATTCAAAGCCCGTGCCCCAGATTACTATTTGCCAAGGAACCAATTTTGCGAAAATACAAATAATATCTGAAACACATGAATCCGGTCAAAGAAGCTGGCCTCTGGGAATAAAGAAAGGTGACCTTGTCAAATTAGATGGAGTGGTCTTTACAGTTAATTGGAAAGGCGAAATCATTCTAAAAGTTGACCCTCATGCAATAATTATTCCAGCATCTCCTAGTGAAGAATGCACCACAGACCTATTGTCGTATAGAGCGAAATACCATGTGGCAGGAAGAGTAATTTATCGTTTTGAAAAGCGTGGTATTGGCCGTACAGGTAAGGAATGGCACCGAAAAGGAATGATGATTCAAGATTCTACTGGTGCGATGAAAGTAGGTGGATGGGCTAACGATTGGGGTCCTCAATATGATACTGTGAATATAGGAGATACAGTAGTTGTAGCCAATATTGGTATTGATGCATGGGCGACTGAAGTACGTGGTGAAATTTCCAGAAATTCAACCTTCCAAGTTATTGACCGGATTTCTAGATAATTTAGTTCAATCTATTATTGTGCAATTTCTGGCTTTTTGAACATTACTAATCGACTTACCCAAACACAAATTATCAATGTTCCCAGTAAGAACATTTCATTCATTATAGTACAGATTAACCATACACCGATGTAGGATAATCCAATAGAAAAAGCGAGGCCAATTAGATATTGAGGAGAACCCTTAACTCTTGGATCTATGAATGTATAGATATAATATCCACCTCCAAAATAAGCCCATAGGTATGCAAAAGTCAAATATATAATTCCCATTATAATCCCAAATAATCCATATTCTGGCTGTAAATTTGGCTGGGTCAAAATAATATCAACTGCAATTAGGATAATTATTACATTGTGCATTATTGACTCATGAGTGTTGAAGAGGTGGTCGAAGTTCCGTTCCATTTTTATTTCAGTTGGAATTATTATGTATCTAACAACAGTTGATGTTAGAAATACACAGCCCAATGCGATGGAATATAAAAATGATGAAAATATAGTTATCCAATATGGAATTTCACTGCCAAAAACATTGTACCAAGTTCCGATACAGGTGAATAGAAATGCAGTTCCAAAAATCATTAGAGTCCAACTACTAAAGGAAACTAATCTTTCAATCCCCAATATTTCAAACAAGTGAAAATCCTTTTCTTTGTGGCGAAGGGCCATCATCATTCCTGGAACTGTAGAACGAACCATCAATATCACAATTGTATATGCACTGAGCAAAAAACAAGCGGTACGAAATAATGCTAATAACTCTACAGGAATTAGATTTGAATGAAACTGGAAAGTAGAATTTTCCAGCATACTTGGTACTTCTAAGTACCAGATGGATAATAATGTCAATAAGAAGACAATAAAAATGGTTGCAAATGAGAATTTGCTATAGTCTCCTTCACTATAAGGTGGCAAAATCTCCATAATTAATGCCCCCGATTCCTTATTCTTGAAACCTTGTTATATTCATATCATAAATGCTCATAATCAAATTATTGTTCTATCATTTTTCAATAAATTAAACATCTATAATATTCATTTAAATTTTCAGAAAGAAATTCATTATTTGCAAGTGTGTTCGTGTGTTGATGATTTGAGAGTTGAATACATTCAAAAAACAAGAATAATTTCATGATGGCCGGTATAACCCTTTTTACAGATGGAAACAAGGACAGTTTATGGTTGATGAACCAGTCTTCAGTGAAGTGGTATCATTTGCCGGTTATTTGCCCGATAAAGTAGTTTTTACCAAGGACATTGCTCCACTTGGTTCAATACCAAGGAAGATTGATTTCGAGAGGTTGACGGGAATCAAATCGCACAGAGAGATTGATGAGGGACAGGATTCAGTTGAATTGGCATATGAAGCGAGTATCAAAGCCTTGAAAAGAGGTAACATTAAGGCAGAGAATATTGATTTGATAATAAATTGTTCAGTATCTAAACTGGATCAAAACTTGAATCAAATTCTTGAACCAAGTTTTTCGGCATTCTTGGCTAAACGCTTAGGTGCTATTAATTCAGATTATTTTGATGTAAGTAATGCCTGCTCAGGAATGATAACCGCATTGAAAATCGCCGATATGTATATCCAAAATGGTATGGCAAAGAATGTTCTTGTGACTTCTGGAGAATATATTACACCAGTGATAAGAGAGGCCCAAAGAACCTCCTTTTGGTTGAATCCTGATGCAGTTCCTTCATTATCTGTTGGCGATGGAGGTGGCGCTTACCTACTGGGACCAACTTCCAACCCCAAACTACTTCGTTTTGGAGAGCCCCAGACTCTTGCGCAATACGATTCATATTGTATAGCCGATGCAGCGATTAGAGCACCAGGTCCTAAAATGAGGACTAAAGGAAAGAAGTTGCACCAAGCTGCGATGAAACAATTGATTCCATCATTCCAAAGAACTCTTGATGTTTTGGGATTAGAATGGCTGAAAATTGACCATATTATTACACATCAAACTTCAGCAAAAATAATTGAACGAGGAAATAATTTGACTGTTGATGAATTTGGACAGTGTAAATGCTATCACATTTGTGTTGATGAAACAGGGAATACTGCTAGCACATCTCATGTAGTTGCTCTAGAACAAGGATTGAAGGAAAACCATTTCAGTGAAGGAGAAGACGTTCTATTACATTCATATGGATCTGGTCTAAGTATTTTCATCGCGCATTTCATTATTCCAAAAGGGGTGAGTTCATGGTCGTAATCACAGCATGGGCCGATGGCCCAATTACAACCAAGAACAATATCAAGGGGTGTGCTAAACT
>Ga0206679_10003307_pt1 | contig 12457 bp, 12 predicted proteins | sample M110012015metaG_FD_155464 | JGI IMG/M metagenome (GOLD analysis project Ga0206679, IMG submission 155464) | Ammonia-oxidizing marine archaeal communities from Monterey Bay, California, United States - M1 100m 12015 | ecosystem: Environmental > Aquatic > Marine > Intertidal zone | place: USA... | reverse complement strand
GTGTCAAAAGCAAGACTTGATTTTCCCGAGCCACTGACTCCTGTAAATACTACTAATTTATTCCTAGGAAGGATAAGGTCGATATCGCATAGATTGTGCTCACGAGCTCCTCTAACTACAATGTGGTCTTCAATAATATCCTCATTGACTGCATCATTTTCTTTAACCTTCGGGGTCATCTTTATACTTTAGTTTATAACCTAACCCAGCAACAGCTAAGGACATCAAAGGACTTATCCAATTAAATATGCAGTAAGGAGCATATGCTAGAGTTGCAACTCCTAAAATCCCACTTTGGGCAACACCACATGTATTCCATGGTATAAGAACAGAAGTTACAGTGCCTGCATCTTCAAGGGTTCGGCTCAAGTTTTCTGGAGCTAAACCCTGCTTTTCAAATGCTTCGCTGAACATTTTACCCGGAACGACAATTGCTATATACTGATCAGAAGCAAGAACATTGAAAGCAATACAAGTTCCCACGGTTCTTCCGATGAGTCCAAAAACACCATTTACTCCTGAGATAAGAGCAGTAGTTATTCGTTTGAGCATTCCTGCCGCTTGTAATACAGCTCCGAAAGTCATAGCGCATATTATTAGCCAAATTGTGTTCATCATGCCATTCATCCCGCCAGCATTCAATAGGTTATCAGCTAGTGCGTGATTTGTTGTGTAAGAAGTCTCTACAGCCATAGCTTTCATTGATGCAACGTATGCAGCAGCGCCGAAACTTAACTCCTCACCAGCTAACATTTGAACTGCATCAGGTTGGAAAATTACAGCAGTTAATGCTCCTAAGAGCACTCCAATAAATAATGCTGGGGCAGCTGGCATTTTTTTAGCGATTAAAACGAGAACAACTATTGGAGCTACAAATAAACCTGGGTGAATATTAAAAATGCTCCTTACCGCATCACCGAATCCATCAGCTAGACCTGCTTCTACTGTAGTGGTTGCGCTACCTCCGAACCCTACAATCAGAAATACTAGAAGTGCTATCGCTATACTCGGTACAGTAGTGATGGTCATATACTTTATATGAGTAATCAGATCAGTCCCGGCAACAGCAGGGGCAAGGTTTGTTGTGTCAGAAAGAGGCGAAAGTTTATCACCGAAATATGCGCCACTGATAATTGCACCAGCAATCCATCCTACTTCCAACCCTAATGCCGTCCCTATCCCTATCAAGGCTACCCCCACTGTTCCTACAGTTCCCCAAGAGCTTCCCGTTGCAAGAGATAGAACGGCACATATTACACATGCAGCGAATAAAAATATACCGGGTTGTAATACCAAAAGCCCGTAATGAATAAACGCAGGAATTATTCCCGCCATAAGCCAAGTGCCAGTAAGAGCTCCAATAAGAAGTAGAATCAATATTGCCTCAGTTGCTTGACCTATACTTGAAGCAATAGCATCGCGAATCTCTTTCCATTTTGTTCCGCGCGAAACACCTATGCCTCCGGCAATTAGAGCTGCAATAAGCAATGCCATTTGGTTTGCTCCATATGAACTATCCTCTCCAAACCAAATTACATCAGCCGCAAGCATTGCGATTAAAGCAATAACAGGTATAAGCGCTACAAGTAGCGGCATGTTCTTTGAGGAAGTTGTAGAATTCATGGCTTACGAGTTTTGCTGCTGTAGATCTTGTTCGTCAGCACCACCTTTAGGTGAAACAGCAGCCTTATCTACACGCACTTTCCCTTGTTCTAATTCAATCATTATTGTAAGGTCACTTACAGAAATCACTTTTCCATGAAGTCCTCCTATTGTAACAACTTTATCTCCTTTAGAAATAGCATCTCGGAAAGTTTTTGCTTCTTTCTGCCTCTTCATCTGCGGGCGAATCATAAAGAAATACATTATGAGGAACATACCCCCAAGAAGGATAATGAATGAGAAATCTGTTCCTTCTGATGCTGCAGCTTGTAGTAAAATATTTAAGTTCATTGTTAGAATGTTAATGTCTTTTTAAAGTCGAAAGTTAATTATCAATATCTGAGGGGGTATAGTCGGGGCCGACTACATCTCCTATTAATTTAAGTTCTAGGGTTGAAGGTCGTGAATTTGATACCACGTAAACTGTTTTTCTTTGGTTACCAGTTCTGTCACTAGAATCAAACTCAATAAGTATTTCTCCTCCTTCACCAGGTTTTATGGGGATTTTTGGCCAATCTTTTGCTACTGTGCACCCGCAAGTAGCATTGATATCGGAAAGTATTAATGGAGCGTCTCCATTATTCATGAATGAAAACGAGTGTGTAATACGTTTGCCAGCCACTATAGTGCCGAAATTGAATTCCAAATGATCCATCTCTATCGAAGCGCCCCGGTTTTCAACATTTACAATCTCAGATGCTGTTGCTTGAATATCTATCAAATCAGTACTTATATTGTCTGATGGAGAGTCTATACAGCTCGAAACAAAAAGGCACAAAATGGATGTTAAAGCAAGTATTTGAAATTTTGAGCGAGTGCCCATCATTATATAAGTCCTCTTCCAGTCTTTTTAATATCTCCTGACTCACTGAGTTTCGTGAAAAGTTGGTCTAGAATACCGTTAATAAACCCATGACTTTTTTCAGTACTGTAATATTTAGATAATTCAATGTACTCGTTCAGAGTCACCTTTAATGGTATTGACTCAAAGGATTTTGCTTCCGCTAGAGCCATCTTCATTAGTATTCTGTCAATAAGTGCTATTCGTTCAAGTTCCCAGTTTTGAGCACCTTCTTCAATAAGCTTTTCATTTGTCTCTCCTTGAGCAAGAGTTTGAGTGAAAAGACCATCCATGAACTCCTTATCATCATCATCATTTCTCCAAACGGGAAGAATTTCAACCTCATCATCTTCCTCATTGATGCTTTTAATAGTTTTAATAACCATAGAACTTGCTAGGTCGAGGTCATCAACCCAAAAGATACTTTCTTCCTCAAGCATTTCCTGAAAAGCAGTCTCGTTTATCAAGTGTTTACGGAACATACGTATGAGTGACTCCCTATCGTGACGAAAGCTTCTTTCATCAGAATTCATATAAGATTTATACTCTTCATCATCTTGAAGAGATCTGTGTAGATTGCGAAGTAACTCTCTGTGATCTCCCCATCCTACGCTAGTTTCTGCTAGCTTACTCTTAAGCTTCTTACTATTTGCCAGTACTCTAAGTGGAGCATTGCGAACAAATTTTGTATTTGGATGCAAATCTTCTTCAGTTGGGAGTTGTTTTTTTCTCCCCGCCTCAATCTTGTCTATTGCAAGTCCTTGCATTTCAGCAATCATTGAAAGAAGTAGTAGATACAATTGACACATTTTATCAATACTATGGTCAAGTGCCTTTTTTGCTTTTGTAGCGTCAAGGTCTTCGTCCTGGTAAAATCCGTATAGGATATGTAGGATCTTAATTCGGAGGTGGCGTCTGTTCAGCATGTCGTCGTTACGTGGTGCGAATTTAGGCAATTCGACTTGTCAAATCCCAACGACTTACATCTACTTTTGCAATATGATATTTCCTCGCTTTTTAGCTTCATCCTTATTTGCTATTTTCTTGCTCATCTTTTCCAATGGTTGTTCAAAGATTGTAGACGTGGAATTGCCGGATTCAGAACCTTTGCTTGTAGTTGAGGGTAGTATCAGAAATGGAGAGATACCGTTAGTGTTGTTAAGTAAATCGGCTGGGTATTTCGACCCTATTGGCATCCCCCAGGATGGATTTTATCTTGGAGGAGCGACAGTTACAGTTTCGGTAGATGGAAGTCCATATATATTAGATGAGATTTGCACAACCGATCTTTCACCCATAGCATTGGAAGAGGTAGCAGCCTCTTTAGGGGTTGATCCAAATATCCTCTTAGAATTCCCATTTTGTGCTTATACTTCTTTTGATGAGTCTGCTTTAATAGGCAGTTTCGGGACTATTTATGATCTCCATATTATTTACGACACCATAGAAGTAACATCCACCTCGAAACTGCAAAACCTAATCCCCATTGACACCTCTTACTTTGAAATACCCGAAACATCAACAAATGACTCTCTTGGCTTAATAACGATGTCCTATACAGATCCAGACACACTCGGTAATTCCTTCCGCTGGTCTTCTCGTAGAGTAAATAAGGACCCTGCGTTTATTTATCCTCTTGGTTCTGGCTGGGATGATAGTTTCATTAATGGGCAGTCATTTGAATTTTCTACCATTAGATATTCTGATGATTTCGACTCTGAGCCTGATGGTGAAGCAGGGTTTTGGAAAATTGGGGACACGGTTCTTGTGCGACTTGAATCAATTGATAAGGGGGCTTATTCTGCTATTATGTCTTTCGAAGCATCTGCCGCAGCACAAGGAAATCCTTTCGCCCCTCCAACAAACGTAGAATCAAATATTGAAGGAGGGCTTGGATGGTGGATAGCATATTCCTCCTCAGTAGATACGGTTTTCTGTTACTAACCTAGACCTTAGTAACTTCACCTCATGAAATCTTTACTTTTATTATTTTCCTCCCTGTTAGCTTTCACATCCTTTTTCTCTCAACAGGATGTTGTTATGCCTATCACATCAGTTGAAATACATCAAGAGGGTGCGGTTATCGAGCATTCAAAATCAATACAGTTAAATCACGCAAATGAAACTGTTATTATTAAAGGGCTTGCATCTGATTTAGTTCTAGGCTCGCTATCAATAGATCTGCCAAATGGCACATCAATAGAGTCTCTTCATTTTGAATCTAGATCTCGTCCGACGTCTCGTGCCATAGAGATAAATAATATTAAGGATAGTATCATTATTGTTGATTTAAAACGTAGAATGCAAGAAACTATTTTACATACTCTAAAGGAAGAACGGGCTTTTCTCGCAGCAAATAGGAGTATAGGTAGTTCCCAAGAAGTCCTTCTAGTTGATGATGTTATAGAGATGGCAGACTTTTTACGCGACCGTAATCAAACCCTCTCAGTTGAAATCCTTGATGTCACCCTCAAAATAGAAGATTTAGTTTTAGAGTCATCCAAGCTCAAATCGCGAAAGAATGCTCTAGACATCATTCGTTCAGAAGTAGAAGGAGTATTGACCCTAGATCTTAAGAACTCAATTATTTCTCTTAATAATAAGATTCTAGCTATTAAATATCTCTCTCCATCAGCTTATTGGTCACCTGAGTATGAAGTGAACTTCTCATCTGACGGAATACTAGTGAAGCGTTTTGCATCAATAGCTCAAACCTCCGGTCTTACATGGAGTGCAACTCCATTAACACTTGTCTCGGGTCGCCCTGCCGGTTCTCTTAACCCAGAACCTTTTGAGAATTGGATATTAGATTCGTCTAAACCGACAGCTTCATATCCGAGTTCTTCGGGTAAGAGGGCAAATGTTAGAATGGCATCTTATGATGATGAGGTTCCCCAAAAAGAAGTTTCTTTTGTAGGGAAATCTCGTTATAAGTTTGAGCTAGAGACTTCTTCCGTAATCTCAGGGAATGGTGAGCCAAGTCGAGTTGAAATAGATGAGTTTCCTTTAGAGGGAGATATAAGATATTTGGCAACACCAGCAATTAACTCAGAAGCTTATACTACAGCCCGAATTGTAGACTGGACAGGAAAAAAACTAATGGACGGGAGAGCTCAGATTATAGCAGACAACTCCTATTTAGGCAGTATTAATCTCAATTTGCCTGTTATTGGTGACACCTTAGTTATATCTCTAGGTTCAAATCCTCATGTTCTTTGTTCTCGTGAATTGTCTAATAAGGATTCCAAATCTTCTTTTCTAAGCCGTAAAAAGGTAGTCTCAACGTGGGTGCTGGCAGTTGAAAATTTCCAATCTGATTCTATTTCTGTTGATTTAGTAGATGCTATCCCATATGCTAGACATACTGACGGTGATATAGAAGTCTTGGTTGAGGTGTCAGAAGGAGGAAGAGTAGATAAATTAAAACATAAAGTTATATTCCCTCTTGATCTTGCACCAAATGAACGTCGAGAGGTGTCTGTAATTATTTCAGTTACTTATCCCAGAAACAAACATTTGAAAGGACTTTAATACTAAAAATAGTAATACCATGAATTCACACGAAATAGATTATAAAATATATGGGGATGATCTCCAAGCTGTTGAGATTGAGCTAGATCCACAAGAAACAGTAGTGGCTGAGGCTGGTGGAATGAATTGGATGGAAGATGGTATTCAATTTGAGGCAAGGCTTGGTGATGGGTCCAAACCAAATAGCGGTTTTTTTGACGCAGTTTGGGGTATTGGCAAGAGATTGCTCACAGGTGAATCAATCTTTCTTACCCACTTTACAAATAATGGAGTGGGAAAGAAAAGTGTCGCTTTTGCGTCACCTTATCCAGGTAAGATTATGCCCATCGATTTGTCTAAAGCAGGAGGTAGTATTATTTGCCAAAAAGATGCCTTTCTATGTGCTGCACAAGGCACAGAAATCACCATTACTTTAAATAAGAAACTAGGTGCCGGTTTTTTCGGAGGAGAGGGATTTATCCTACAGAAGCTCAATGGTGACGGTATGGCTTTCCTCCACGCTGGTGGAACTATCGTCGAAAAGCAATTAAACGGAGAGAAGCTCCTTGTCGACACAGGTTGCATAGTCGGATTCACAGGACAAATAGACTATAGTATAGAAAGGGCTGGTGGCTTAAAGTCTATGCTCTTTGGGGGAGAGGGCTTGTTTCTTGCCACCCTCCAAGGGACTGGGACTATTTACTTACAAACTCTACCTTTCAGCCGTCTTGCCGATCGCATTCTTCGTTCCGCCCCAAGTCAAGGTGGATCGTCAAAAGGAGAGGGGTCAGTGCTAGGGTCCTTAGGAAGAATGGTTGATGGAGATAATTTCTAAAATTTTCGTGGCTATCCTTTTGGATGCGCCAGATTGTCCTAGACTTTCTCTTATTTCATTAAAAGCATGACCTTGTTCTGAAATTTCTTGGGAACGAATTTCGTTTACAACATTTTCTACTGTGCAACGTCCTTGTACAAGTTCTGGCACGACTTCACGGTTTAGGATTAAATTACTCAGTCCTATATACTTTACTTTAACTAGAAGTTTGGCTATCACATATGTGAGCCAGCTAGTTTTGTACACCAAAACGTGAGGGGTGTTTAAAAGTGCAGCTTCAAGAGTCGCTGTACCTGAAGTGATTACAGAAAATTTGGCAGAATTAAGGAGATCCCGGGTTTGGCCAAAGACAACTCTAACTCCAGCATCTCGAGCCTTTAAGTATAGACTTTCAGATGCACCCGGTGCTCCAGCAATAATTGATTCCATCTCAGGAAATTGCTTTGCGACTTCAATAAGCACGGGCAACATTTTCTTTAGTTCCTGTTTCCTTGAGCCGGGTAAGAGAGCTAGGATAGGTTTATTTGTGCCTAGCAGCTTGTCTTGATTGACAGTAAGGGTGTCGAGTAATGGGTGTCCACAGTAGATTGATTTCACCCCTTCATCTAAAAGAAGTTTATGTTCAAATGGAAGGACTGGAAATACTGCGGAGTAATCACGAGCCAAATCTTTTGTCCTTCCTTTTTTCCAAGCCCAAACTTGCGGAGCCACCACCTGAAATACTTTTACCTCACCCCATTTGGCTTTAGCCGCCTTTCTAGCAATACGCATTGTGAACCCAGGGAAATCAATAAGTACTAATGCGTCTGGTTTGAATTCCTGAATTTCTCTCCAACACTTATTTAAGTTGCCTGAAATAGTTCTCAGATTAAGGAGGACTTCCCAGATCCCCATATAAGCTAATTCACGATAATGCTTAGTAACATCAACCCCTGCATCTTTCATTTTATCGCCACCCCATCCCTGCATTTCAATCTGCCCCGTGTTTGATAGCCTAGACATTTCACGGGCAATAAGACCACCATATATGTCGCCAGACGCTTCTCCTGCTATAAAAAACACTTTCTTCAAGAAATCCCCGCTTGCATTTGAAACCAAATAATAATAGGAACGCATGCCATAATTACCATTAAAATACCACGGCAAAACTTCCACCATTCTACTCTAATAGCTAAGTAGAAAATCAAAACATTAAAGAGAGTGCTTACTGTAAGAATGCTGTCTCTGTATAGCAAAGATTTTGAAGCAATATTTTCGAGAAAGTAACTCAGTTCTACAGAATTAGAATACGACCAGTAAGCCCCCAAAATTAGAAATCCAAACAACGTTCCTAATAACCCTGAGAGGATTCCCCCAACTGTAGTATTTAGCAATTTCTTCATTTAAGTCCCCAGCTATTTAGCTCTGCTATAGCGTGATGAGCTGTAAGATCGAATTGTGTAGGAACAACTGAAGCGTATCCGTTAGAAAGTGCCCATTCATCGGTGTCTTCTCCCTGATCGGGATTTGAAAACTCCCCGGTAAGCCAATAATAAGTTTCTTTATTAGGTGCTCTTCGCTCTTCGAAGGCGTCTTCCCAAAATCCGGCCGCTTGACGGCATATTTTGATGCCTTTTAATTCTTCAAGAGGAAGTTTTGGAACATTTACATTGAGGCAAGTTCCGGCGGGTAATCCACGCTTTAGAACTTCTATTGCCATTTGGCGAGCAATCTTTTTTGATGCAGTGAAATCTGCGTCAGAAGCGTTATCAAGAAGTGAAAACCCGATGGCTGGGATGCTTTCAACAGCACCCTCAACAGCAGCAGACATAGTGCCTGAGTAGATTACATTAATAGAACTGTTGCTTCCATGATTTATACCCGAAAGTAATAAGTCAGGTTTACGATGAAGAATCTTGTATATGGCAAGTTTGACGCAATCTACCGGAGTTCCAGACGTACTGTGAGCGCTTATCCCTTTTATTGGAAAGTAAGCAGGTTTGATTCGGAGAATTTCTCCTATTGTAACTGCGTGTCCCATCCCTGATTGGGGGCTGTCTGGCGCCACGACATGAACATCTCCAAGGTCTGCGACCGCTTCTGCTAGAGCACAGATGCCAGCAGAAGTAATTCCATCGTCATTTGTAATGAGTATAAGAGGGCGCTTTGACATATTTGTTTATTCTAACGTTTTGGAATTCTTGTTAGTGCCTTGAGATAAAAATCCCAGAATTTTTGAACTGAAGAAATTTGGCAACATTCATCAGGGGAGTGTGCACCACGAATATTGGGTCCGAAAGAGGCCATGTCCATATTTGGATAGTTTGTTCCGAGAATTCCGCACTCAAGGCCTGCATGACATGCCATAACTTTTGGGTCTTCGCTGAATTGTTCAACATAAAGAGCTCTTAACATCTCAACAGCTGAAGAAGAGGGATTAGGAGTCCAGCCAGGATATGCGCCGCCTCTCTCTGATGTAAGACCAGCTATTGTAAATGCAGCTTCAATCGACCTAGCGTGATCCCACTTCTCGGAATCTACTGAAGATCGGTTTAAGCATTGGATATTTACTTCGCCACAGCAGACCTCTATACGTGCGAGGTTGTTTGAGGTTTGGACTAAACCTTCGATATCGGGACTCATACGGTGAATCCCAACTGGGCAAGCTTGAATTGCAAGTAGAAGTACATTTTGCACCTCCTCAGGTAAAGCTTGTGTTGGGGTGCTCTCCCGCTCCCAGCTGATGCTGAGATTAGGGTCGGTGGTTTTGTATTCTGCTGTGATATCCTCTTTTGTGTTATTTAAGGCCTCTTCAAGGGACTTCACATCCTGTTCGGTTACAACAATAAGGGCATGTGCTTCGCGCGGGATTGCGTTTCGAAGACCACCTCCATGGATTTCGCTTACGCGTATATCTACGGCTTCTATTGCTTCTAGCAAGACGCGGTTAATCAATTTGTTTGCATTGGCAATTCCTTTATGAATATCCATGCCGCTATGGCCTCCGGCTCCACCTTTTACAGTGATTTTCAGGCCTGTTGTGTCTTGCTTATTAGCATCTTCTGGCTCGTATGTTCCTATCGATGTAATATCAACTCCACCAGCACATCCAATACTAATTTCGTCATCGTCCTCAGTATCTAGGTTGAGCAGAATAGTTGCGTCTAAATGCCCTGCCTTAAGTCCAAGAGCACCAGTCATTCCGGTTTCCTCATCTATTGTAAAAAGAGCTTCAAGAGGTGGGTGAGGGATGTCATCGCTCTCGAGAGTTGCTAGAATAGCGGCTACACCGATGCCATTATCAGCTCCTAATGTTGTTCCCTCAGCGCGAACCCAATCCCCGTCAACGTACATTTTAATACCCTGAGTCATAAAGTCGAAATCGGTATCATTGTTTTTTTGGCATACCATATCGACGTGACTTTGAAGAACTACGGTTTGTCTATCCTCCATTCCTGGGGTTGCGGCTTTCTTCATAAACACATTCTGCACGTCGTCTTGCCATGCTTCAAGGTTATGATCGTCAGCCCATTGCATAAGCCAAGCACAAACTTTTTCTTCGTGTTTGGATGGTCTAGGGATTTCATTTAAGTCTGCAAATCTGTTCCAAAGGACAGATGGTTTAAGGTCGCGGATAGCTGAAGACATTGTGCTGAATATATAGTTTGTTTTAGCTTTGCAAGGTAGGAAAGAAAAGTGGTTAAAAACGGTGTATGAAATGTGGAAAAAGTCTAGAGATAACTAGGGCAGGAGCAAAAGATTTGCAATAACTTGCGTCGATTCATGGCAGAACAAGTAAGCTATACAGAAAAGAACATCCGTTCGCTATCGTGGAAGGAGCATATTCGTATGCGCCCTGGTATGTACATTGGAAAAGTCGGTGACGGAAAAGATGCTGATGATGGTATTTATGTTTTACTCAAAGAGGTAGTTGACAACAGTGTTGATGAGTACACTATGGGGAACGGGAAGAGTATAGAGGTGGGAATTCGTAATGGAGAGGTCAGGGTTCGTGATTATGGAAGGGGCATTCCACTTGGAAAAGTGATTGACTGTGTCTCGAAAATGAATACGGGAGGTAAGTACGATTCAAGAGCTTTCAAAAAAACAGTTGGACTGAATGGGGTAGGTACAAAGGCTGTGAATGCTCTTTCATCTTCTTTTCAAGTAGATAGTTTTAGAAATGGACAGTCTAAAACCGCATCATTCGAATTAGGCAACCTTAAAGAGGATAGGGATTTAGAGTCAACGACTAAGCGAAATGGAACAAAAGTAACTTTCCGACCAGATGAAGAAGTATTCAAAGGATACAAATTCAGGATGGAGCATGTGGAGAAACTTCTCTGGAATTACGTTTATTTAAACACTGGACTATCTCTTTATCTAAATGGAGATAAGTTTAAGAGTGACAATGGTTTACTAGACTTACTTGAAGCAAGTATGGACGGCAAAGCTCGCTACCCGATAATTCATATTATTGGGTCCGATATTGAAGTTGCGATAACTCATTCAGATGCTTATGGAGAAGACATTCAGAGCTTTGTGAACGGTCAATATACTCCTCAGGGAGGCACTCATCAAGCGGCATTTAGAGAAGCTTATGTTAGAGTTGTGAGGGACTTTTTTAAGAAAGATTACGACACTGGAGATGTTAGATCTGGGCTAGTTTGTGCAGTTAGTGTGAAAGTCGAGGAGCCAATCTTTGAGTCTCAAACAAAGACAAAACTCGGGTCATCAGAGATGGGGCCCAAGGGGCCCACTCTAAAGAGCTTTATGTTTGACTTTCTTAAGACAGAGCTTGATAACTACCTTCATAGAAATCCTCAAGTTGCAACACAACTTCAAACTAGGATTCTTCAAAATGAACGTGAAAGAAAGGATTTAGCAGGAATAAAAAAGCTCGCAAGAGCGAGAGCAAAGAAGGCGTCGTTGCACAATAAAAAACTTCGTGATTGCAGGGCTCATCTTAATGAGAAAAAGGAAAGGAATGAAGAGTCAACTCTGTTTATTACAGAGGGGGATTCTGCTTCTGGATCTATAACCAAAGCTCGTGATGTGGTCACTCAAGCAGTTTTCTCCCTTAAAGGTAAACCTCTTAATTGCCACGGTTTAACTAAGAAAATTGTATATCAGAATGAAGAATTCAACCTACTACAAGCAGCCTTAAATATTGAGGATGGTATAGATGACTTGAGATATAATAAGGTGGTTATTGCTACTGATGCCGATGTAGATGGAATGCACATTCGACTTCTATTAATTACTTTCTTCTTGCAATTTTTCCCCGACCTTGTTAAGAAGGGGCATCTTTATGTTTTGCAGACGCCTCTATTTAGAGTTCGAAACAAAAAAGAAACGGTTTATTGTTATGATGAATCTGAAAAGAATGGTGCCCTTTCGAGACTCGGAGCTAGACCTGAGATAACTAGATTTAAAGGATTAGGAGAGATTAGCCCTGATGAGTTTTCTTATTTTATTGGTGACAATATGAGGATTGATCCAGTGGTTGTTGGTAGAGATGCCAATTTGAAGGAAATGCTAGGTTTCTTCATGGGGAAGAATACACCTGATAGGCAGAAGTTTATTATTGATAATCTCCGAGTGGAGAAAGACGACGTAAAGTCATGATT
>Ga0206679_10003306_pt1 | contig 12459 bp, 8 predicted proteins | sample M110012015metaG_FD_155464 | JGI IMG/M metagenome (GOLD analysis project Ga0206679, IMG submission 155464) | Ammonia-oxidizing marine archaeal communities from Monterey Bay, California, United States - M1 100m 12015 | ecosystem: Environmental > Aquatic > Marine > Intertidal zone | place: USA... | reverse complement strand
CGGCCGAAATGAACTTCCTATTCCCGGATCACGGGGCTTTGTGTATTGCTGAAAACTGCACGCATACTTTGCACAATGCGCTGCCATTTCGTGGTGCGCAGGTTCGCGACACACTGGTATGGAGTAAATATATTCAGGAAGCGCTGGATATATTTGGCGATCGCATGGATCTGGTGTTTTCAACGCACAATTGGCCACGTTTTGGTCGGGACGACGCGGTTAAGTATTTGGAACTTCAGCGTGACCTCTATCGGTGGGTGCACGACCAGACCTTGCGTCGGATGAACCATGGTGAAACTCAGCGTGAAATCGCTGAAGACCTTGTATTGCCAGATTGTTTCGCACGCCACGGCCATACTCGCGGTTATTACGGCACAATTCATCATAATGCCAAAGCAGTGTATCAGCGCTACATTGGCTGGTACGACGGCAACCCGGCTAACCTCAATCCACATACTCCAGAGGCAAGCGGTAAGCGTTATGTTGCCGCCATGGGCGGTGCTGATGCTGTGGTTAAGCAAGCGCACGATGCATTCACCCAGGGTGATTACCGCTGGGTGACCGAGCTTTTGAACCACGTGGTGTTTGCAGAACCCGAACATGAAGGTGCGCGCCTGTTACAGGCAGATGCCTTCGAGCAGCTTGGCTATCAGGCCGAATCAGGCCCATGGCGTGATTCGTATTTGACGGCGGCGATGGAACTACGCACTGCCAGTAATGGGGTAGGTGCCAATCCTCGCAATATCACCGATCAGCTTGATGTTGATATGCTTTTCGATTTAGTTGGTGTTCGTCTGCGAGATCAGGATGTCGGAGAGGCGAGCGGCACAGCTAACTGGACCTTCACAGATATTGACCAGACACACGTTCTTGGTCTCTCTCACTGTACGATCCATCATCGTGCAGATACGATAGATGACAACGCCGACGTCAACATTGCGAGCACGCGGGCAGATCTCGCTTCGATGCTGCGCGGTGAGCGTACCATCGACGAAGTGATCGACTCGGTTGATGTGAAAGGCGACCCGACAATCCTGCGAACAATATTTTCGAATCTCGATATGTTTAGCGGTCGTTTTGGCATCGTAGAGCCATAGTCAACCCATGTCGATACAGATGTTACTCGTTGAAGACAGCTTACCGTTAGCAGAGACGGTTGTCTCATATTGCGAACTTGAAGGAATAGTTTGTGACTTCGCTTCAACTGGATCGCAAGGGTTAAAACTTGCGCTGGAAAACGACTACGCAGCAATACTACTCGATGTCAATTTGCCCCATATGAATGGGCTCGAAGTATGCGAAGCGATCAGACAGCAGGGTGTTGATACGCCGGTTCTTATGTTAACGGCGCGAGATACGCTCGAGGATAAATTAGCTGGTTTCGATGCTGGCACCGACGATTATCTGGTAAAGCCGTTCGAGCTTAGTGAGCTTGTCGCACGCGTCAGAGCCCTTGCAAAGCGGCGTAGTGCTTTTGCGCAAAAACTGACTGTTGGTTCACTCGAACTCAACTTATCTACTCGTAATGCGACGCGTGAAGGAAAGACAATTATTCTGTCACCAACAGGCTGGAAACTTCTGGAGCTATTAATGCGAGAGTCACCTAATGTCGTCGGCCGTGAGAAGATGACCAAGGCAATTTGGCCAAATGGAGAAGCACCCAGTTCGGATGTCCTTAAAGTCCAGTTGTATCGACTTCGGCAAAAAGTCGACAAACCTTTCTCATCAAACCTGATACACACGGTAGCAGCCCACGGTGTTGCTTTACGCGCCGATGTCTAGCGAATCGTCACAAACGCTACCAACTTTTCGTCGCCATCTGGTTTACTGGTTTGGTGTTTGTGCTCTCTTAATGATCGTGACTTATTCTCTGTTGCTTGAATACTATCTCGATTTAGGTGTGAACTTGCGCACCCAAACACTTCTGGAGCGAACTGCTCAGGACTATGTGAATCAAGTTAGCACTTCCGGTTCGCCTGGTTTACCTGAATATCGCAACTTAGTAGGCTATCTCAGTTATCAGGATATTCCCGAAGAAATTAAGCTTCTCTTTCCCAAAGAGAGCCTTAGGGACGGTGTTATGCAACGCCGCATCAATGTGGATCTAGATAACGATAATTCACTTGTTCCCGTGGACACTCAAGGGCTTTGTGCTGATGGTAATTGTGCGCTGATTTTTATGTACGTTCACAAAATTTCGGAGCAAGAATGGTTGTATCTGGTTCATGGGATCATTGGTACCGATGATGTCTACGATGCGCTGGAGCTTACGGAACGCGCAACGTTCACCATTGGCTGCTTGTTTGCAGGATTATTAATACTTGTGTCGGTACTTTTGGTCCGCAGCATTGATGCACCGTTGAGGCGCTTAGAGCAATGGACCGCGAATCTGAGCGTAAAAAACCCCAAAGAAAAGCTGACGGGTCTCAAGTATCGAGAACTGGATTCTTTGGCCTCGCGATTTCACTCAGCATTCCAGCGTATGCACGACAGCGTAGAGAATGAAAAACTATTCCTTCGCCATGCAAGCCATGAGCTGAGAACACCCATCGCAATCCTTGGTGCAAATGTTGAGCTAATAGACCGACTCTCTCAGCGGACTGATAGATCCGATGCCGAGCAGGCGGCATTTATACGACAATACCGCGCCATTGATGAAATACAGTTGTTGATGGAAACGCTGTTGTGGATCAACAGACAATCTGGCGATATACCAAAAAAGGAACCACTGGACCTGCGCGCTGAGCTGAAAGAGACGATTGAAAACTACAAACATCTGCTCGAAGGTAAGCATGTGTCGATGAGAATTGAAGGTATTGATCAGACGATCAACCAACCGAGAGCCTCAGTGCGTATTGTGTTGTCTAATCTTGTTAGAAACGCTTTTCAGTACACCACCGAGGGTGAAGTGGTGATTACCCTAGAACCCGGGCGGATATCGGTCCAAAACCTGAATGATACTGACGCGGGTCAGAACAGCGTTCAAGCGGAGTACGGTTTTGGTCTGGGGCTTGAGCTGGTTTCGCTGGTTTGCCAGAAATTTAGTTGGGACTGCCTCATCGCTGAGCTTCCTTCGGGTAGAAAAACCACCGTAAGCTTCTAGCTCAGCCAGCAACCACCCTTTCTTGCCGTTTGGCAGCGTTGAATGCCACCTTGTTCACCTGATGTTTACCAGTCTTTGTATAGCATTAAAATTTCGCTATCTCCTTCTAAACAATCAGCTTCAGGTTAGATATGAAACTCCTACGCCTTAAACCTTTGCTCGCCGGGATATCCGCCATCTCACTTTGTATCGTGATAGTTGTCACAGGCCCGGAGTCGCTAGAAGCCAGTCTTCCATCGGGGCAACCGCAAGTGACTACAGCAATAATTGAGCGTTCAATGATCACGAGCGCTGTCAGCGCATATGGCACGCTCACGCCAAGACAGGCGCTGAAACTCACCTCGCAGGTGCCGGGCGAAATCACTTGGGTGAGTCCTGACCTGTTTGCTGGAGGGCGAATCAAAGCAGGGCAGGCGCTGTTCCGTATTGATCAAAGAGACTATGCGATAGCGCTCGCGAGTGCTGAAGCAAAGTACGCTCAATCGGAAGCGAATATCGATCTTGAGCGTGGTCGATCTGAAAATGCCGAACTTGAATGGTCCAAGTGGCAGAGAATTCAGGGCGATGAGAAACAAGCAACATCGCTTGCGCTACGCGAACCCCAGCAGGCGGAAGCACTTGCAGTACGTGCCTTCAATCTCGCAGAACTTGATAAAGCGAAGCTTGCTTTACAGCGTACTGTTGTCAGCTCACCCTGGCCCGCGAGTGTGATTCATTCGACGGCGATCTCCGGTCAGCTGGTTTCTGTCGGAGATTCGACGGCAACACTTTACCCTGTCGACTATGCGATTGTTGAACTGCAGGTGTCACTAAAAACGCTGCGGCTGCTCGATAGTGGCATACAAAAGGTAGAACTTAGGCCAATCGATATGCCCGACTCGGTGCCAGTTGAAGCCGAGTTTGAAGGAATAGTAAGAAACCTGGCAAATGATACGAGACTGGCAACGGTTCGGGTCCGAGTTAAGCGGCCGCTGGATAACAATGCCTGGGCATACGGCATGCATCTAGCAGCTAACATCATTACTAGCGCGCATCAGATGGCTACAAAAGTCCCGGCTAGCGTTATCGTGAGTGGCAATCTGATTTGGGTTTATCGCGACGGGCGTGCAATTCGCCATCAAGTGAAGCCGATAGAACACAAAGGCGACCTGGTCGTGGTGGAAGACAATTTCAGCCAAGGCGATAGCCTGATTATTGAGCGGCCAATTGGACTCTTTGATGGTGCTGAAGTCGCTGCGGTGGGAATTTAGGTATGGTAACCAGACAAGGCATTTCCCACTGGTTCCTGGACAACCCAACGGCTGCCAATTTGCTGATGTGGGTTTTGATTGCAAGTGGCATTGTGGCAATTTTCACCATGCGCCAAGAAGTCTTTCCTACGATGGTAATTGACACCATAGAAATCCGTGCGGAGTATCGCGGCGCTACTGCATCAGAAGTTGAATCAGAAGTTGTCCAACCTATGGAGCAGAGTATTAATACGTTGCTCGACATTAAGACAGTCGTTAGTGAGGTGCGGGCAGGTGGCGCCAATATTTTTGTGATGCTTGATAGCGGTGCAGATACACAACGGACGCTCGACGAAATACGTTCCTCCATTAGCGGCATCAGTTCATTGCCTTCGGATCTGGACCCTCCAATTATTACTCAGGTCCGAGATGGTGGCGGTGAAATGGACATAGGCTTCTACGGGTTCAGTTCACGGGAGGAGTTGTTTGATTTTTCGGAGCAAGTAAGAGCCCGGCTCCTCGCTTTGCCAACGGTTGGCCAGGTTGAAGTGGAAGGTGCCGGTGAACCGGAGGTTGCTATACGGGTTTCGCCACATCATATGCGTCTGTTTGGTGTTTCCCTAAGCCAAGTAGCTGCACGAATACGGCGCGCCACATTTGAATTGTCTGGTGGGGCTTTTCGTAGCTCTATCGGAGAGTATGGATTGGCGACGGGTTCGGACCGGCGTTTTGCAGCAGAATTTGGCGACATCGCCATTGTTGAATCAACAAGCGGTGCGCCGCTCACGTTAACGCAGATTGCAAACATTGAAGATAGTTTTCGCCCTGACGGGGTTCGATTCAATATTAATGGTTCCCCTGGCTTTTTGATGACTGTATATGGAGCTGGACAATCAACACCACAGGATATTTCGAGCACGGTTCGCGCTGAAATCGAACTGATAGAGTCAGAAATGTTTGCCGGGGGCGTCGTGATATTTGACGACGATGCGAAAAGTTACGCCGATCGTGCTGGCATACTCGTCGAGAGCGCCATGATCGGTCTGGTGCTTGTGCTGATTCTTTTGTTTCTTGTCTTGGAGCCGCGCGTCGCCCTCTGGGTTGCGATCGGTCTGCCCGTTGCAATGTTTGGTGGTGTCGCAGTTTTTGCTTTGACGCCTTACACCATCAATTTTGTTTCAATCTTCGCTTTTGTCATCGTCATTGGGGTCGTAGTTGATGATGCGGTGGTGGTGGGTGAGTCCGTTTTTTCTGGAATACAGGAAGGTAAATCTTCACTAGAGGCTGCCCGGGACACCTTGGATAGGTTTGGTGGAGCTATTACGCTTGCCATTGTTACGAACATCGTTGCCTTCGTGCCGATACTATTTATGCCGGGTGAGCTTGGGTTATTTCTACTTGCCATTCCCGTGGTCACAACCTGCGTATTTCTCGTATCGTTGATCGAAGCTTTGTGGATTCTGCCCTCGCATCTCGCTTACAGCAAGCTTGGGACCATGTCAGCTGAAAAGCCTCGCCGAATACAAATGCTGTTCGAACGCGCTCGCGATAAATACTTCATGCCTTGTATTCAATTTGCGTTAAGCAATCGGGCGGTAATAATTTTTGTTGGTCTAACCATTTCTGCGGCTATTTTCAGTTGGATACTAAGTGGGCGCATACCTATTGCACTACAGCCACAATTTGAGAGCCAGGAAGTTCATGCTACCTATGCACTGACACCAGGTGCATCGCAGCAACAGGTTGATGAAATGGCGCGCAACATCGAAACGCTTGGATTAAAAGCGCTCTCAACATTCGGCGGACGCGATGATATAGATGGTGTGCGCGCTCAGGTTGGTGCGCCAGCAAGTCATAAAGGTCGAGTGAGTTTCACGCTGGTCGAACCGGAATTGAGATCTTTTAGTGCCACTGAATTTGCGACCCGATGGCAGGAAGAGATTGGTCAACCCGCTGAATTGACGGAACTCGCGATGGATTACGTTAATGGACCTGGTGGGGGCCGGGATCTCACACTTGAAATAGCGCACGCGAGCCCAGCTGTAAGTCGGGCTGCGGCTGAAGAACTCGTGCGCGAACTGAAAAAGATCGCGGGTGTTGAACAGATCTCGTACAGCGGAAATTCATTTCGATCTGAAGTCAGGTTCGAGTTGACGCCGACAGGACGTGCACTGGGCTTTGATGAGTCTGAAGTATCCAGCCAAATTCGCGCGCAACTTGATGGTCTAGAGGCAACACGCCTGACACGTGGTGTAAATGAAGTGCGCGTTATGATTAGGGGCCGTCAAAGCAACCAACGCACGTTACCTGATCTTAGTGGACTTATTCTTATTTCAAATAGCGGTCAACACGCCGTACTTGGCGATCTTGCGACGATTCATTGGCACCGAGGGGCGGTTCAGCTGCGCCGAATCAATGGTCAGAGAGTCGAGCGGGTTGAAGCGAGTATCAATTCCTCTTCAGTCTCAAAAGCTTTGGTAGAAGATCTGGTGAGTGATACGCTGCTACCTGGTATTGAAGCCCGGTATCCGGGACTGATTACCTGGGATGAGGCGATAGATACCGGCGAAGATGCTGAAACCGCTCAAAACCTGTTGCTAGCGACGATCGGTATGTTGGTCAGTATATTTATATTGGTCAGCGCCTACACTCGAAGCTCTCTGCGGGGCGCGGTATTGTTATCAGCACTCCCGATTTGTGCGGCTGGCGCCTTTCTTGGACATTTTGTCCTCGGCGTGGACCTGAGTGCCGCAAGTTTTATGGGTGTCCTCGCGCTCAGTGGGCTCGTTATCAATGCTTGCTTGTTATTGCACTTGCGCTATATGGAAGGTATCCATGCAAATCAAAGCTCTGAAACATCAATGCTCAATGCTGTACATGACCGTTTTCGCCCGATCGTTCTTTCAAGTATCACAACCTTACTGGGTTTGACGCCCTTGATTTTCAGTAATTCGATTCACGCGGCGCCCTTACAACCTGTCGCCATATCTGTTGGCTTTGGTATGGTATTCTCAATTCCGGTGATACTTATTCTTTTGCCATGTATCGTGGTTTCGCTAGAGCAGAATTCAGAAAAAAGCATGCAGGAAACAGCACTGTCACAGTCAGTAATGCCTGTAAGTCGCTAAAAAAGTAGCCATGGGCAACAATCGTGCAGGACCATCAGGTAATGGTTAGCGGCAACGTACAGAGACTATTGAATAATGGTGAATAGATTACTAACGCATCGCAAGGTGTTGGCAGTTATCACCGTCGTGTTGCTAGTGCTTTTTTTCGGTCGACTTTTGGTTCGATATGCGACACCTATTGAGTTTGCCGGAGAGCAAGGTGACCCGACCATAACATGGCCTTACCAGATTGATGCCACAGAACCTTGCTGGCTTAAGCTTAATCGAGACGAGCGCCCGATCATTCGCGTTAACTGCTTTGCGATTAAGGGTGTCCTTCACACGCACTCGAATCGCTTTGCGCCTCTGGCGTCGCTACTCGACCAGTCATGGACGCAGGTTGTAAAAGAGCATCCTTCAATAGAGGTGCTGATCGACGATAAAGTCTATCAATTCGAAGCTCGGAAAATTGAGGCTGAAGAGAGAAGGCGTCAGATTCTGAACGATCGGCACTACCGATACATTCCAGACGGGATTCAGATCTATGCCTTAACATCAGGGTCTTCAGAAAGTCTTGCTCGTTAGTGCTTTTGCTGATTGTCGCTCTATCGCCTGTAAAAAGTGTGTATCCAAAACATCCAAGGGGCCAAGAGAGGCGTCAGCCGCCGCCCGTCGATGATTCAGTGCTTCTATTTCAATTTTAATGTGGCACCGCATACCTCAGAGTATTTAAGTGATTGCTCCTTGTTGGTGCCTGCACTGATCGAGTGTCTGCCTTTGCCAGACGAGAATCGAACTATTATTGAGAGAGTTAACAACGTCTCTTAACATAGTAATGTAAGCACAGAAGTAGGGGTTCCTTGTGCTGTTAGTTTTGGAACCGTCGATGAGAAGTAAAGCGAAAGAGGACACCAACCAAAGGTGAAATCTAGAAAAGTGAAGTCTAAAAAAGGTGATACTAAAAACAATTATATAAAAGGATAAAACCCCATGAATAAAAGCATAATATTTTTTGCTCTAGGCATTTTTTCTTTTTCTTTGTCCGCGTATTCAGCACCACAAGCTTCCACTCAGGATGAATTGTATTCCGAATATTTCTTCTGCAATTTGAATGATGGCAAGGATCTTGACGATGTGCGAAGTCAAGCTCGAGAATACGAATCATTCGCGAAATCCGAAGGTAGTAAATATATGCAATGGTTGTTAACGCCGATGCATGCTGGTGACACTGATGATGTCGATTATGTTTTGACTGGTAGTTGGCTTAATGCTGCGGAAATGAATCGTGAGTGGAGGTCCTTTAGTAATGAATATAAGGGGCCCTCAGGAGAGGCTGCCGGTACCTGTCGCCGCAGTTACCTTTTTAAGGAAACAAAATTAGCTCATCGGCGCATTCCTCAGGATCAAAGGGATATGAAAACACCCTTCGAGTATCTCAATTGCAACTATGTTGAAGGCGCCGGCCGTGATGATCTGCTTGAACTTTATCGTGCCATTGAGGCTGCGTCATTTGAGTTTGGGCTAGATGGCTGGGGAATACATCTGCTTGAACCCAACAATGGATTTGATGAGACCTACACAGCAGATTTCACGCTATCAAGACATTGGTATTCATTTGAGAAGCGAGCAGAGATGATGGAGAAATGGCCAGCTTGGGTAGAGTTTTTGAGTCAATCAGGTTTGCCCAAGAAATATGATGCGACTTTAAGCTGCAATAATTCCAACACTTGGTTGAGCGAAATGGTTATTTTCACTTTTTAGTCATGCCGGGGCGGTTGAGCGTCAGGAAAAGTTTGTCGATGCTTCGGTATCTTTGTTGGCCAAGCGCTAGTAGATCAGTTCGGTGGTTGCCACCTTAGGACGTCGGTCAGGGTTAGATCGGCGTGCTGGCAGTACCCAAACTAGACTGCTTTCTACTGATTGCTCGGTCTAGACTTTGGATTTATCTAAAGTTGAGCCTCGGAAAATTCATCAGCGAGGCACTTTGCTCATCAGTAAAAACACTAGCGGTATGGTTAGTGGGGCCGCTAGAATCATCGCCAGCAGGCCAGCGTAAAACAAGATTCGTTGTGTTGCGTCTGCGGCTTTTGGCTCTGTTGAGTAGGGTTCAAAGTATTTGCCTGAGTAGAGATAAGGGTAGTCGTTAAACTGCGCTTGCATGTGAGCAATCCATTTCCGTACGCGATTTAAGCGTTCGTCGCGCTGCAATGCAGTGAGTGGGGGTACCGGGATGCTAGAGTGACACTGAATGACACCAAACAGCATCATGTCTCGAATGCCTGGTGCCTCGCCATCTAGAAAAGATCGACTCGATGCTTGTAGTATGCGTTCCCATGCTAGGAACTGGTCGCCAAAATTTTTCGGCTCTTGGGGTTTCATTACGCGCTTAGTAAAGTTGATCAGCGTGAACATGTACAGCGCGATAAAGCTGCGTCCAAAGTTACCAATAGCGCGTTTGATCAAGGAGGGTGAAACATCACCGGCTCGAGCGAATGCGGAAAAAAAACCTAGCAAGCTATCGGGACGATGTAGGACGCCTTGCCAAGCAGCTTTAACTGATTGCAGGTCTTTAGCAGTTATTGGCTCAAGTCCCAGTTTGACTAGAATCTCCGCTGATTCAACCTGCCAGGCTCCATCATTGATTGAGACCGCCGGCATCAAAACGCCCCATTTTTTTAATACTTGCCACGGCGGTAGTGAACGTAAACGGTAGTCGATGCCTTTGTGGTGCAATGTCAGTAATACTGCTTGGACCCACGGGGAATGATCCGCGCCATAGACTATGACTTTCATGGTATGCCCTCATCAGCTGCCGGTGATAGAAGACAGCGAACTCCGTCGCTGTCAGCTATCGGGCCTTCGTGCCTTGAAGATTTTCTACCAAGCTGCCTTGTACATTTTCTCAATGGCCTCAGCATCAACTGGAATTGGATTTGAAAAGTTTACTGGGTCAGCCACAGCGTCTTGAACAAGCACATTGAGCAGATCGTCCTCACCGCCTAGGTCTCGGATAGATTTATCAATACCAATGTCCGCACGAAGTTGTACCACTGCATCAATCGCGCCAGCTCCGGTCGCTGGGCCATTTGGCGCAAGTATCTTTGCGACCTCAATGTACTTCTCTTCTCGCTCTCTCATATTGAATTCCATGACATGAGGCAGCATGGTGGCAAGCGTTTGGCCATGAGCAGCATTAAGGCGCGCAGAAATTGCGTGACCCGTGCCGTGCACTGAACCGAGGCCTGCAACGTTAAATGCCATCGCCGCCATTGAAGAACCGAGCAGCATCTGAGATCGAGCCTCAACATTAGAACCATCTTTCACTACGTCTCGTAGGTTTTCGGCAACTTTTCCGATCGCTGTTAACGCTATCGAGTCTGAGTAAGCATTAGTGCGGTTTGAAACAAATGCTTCAACGGCGTGTGTTAACACGTCGTAGCCGCAGGTTGCCGTTGGGTAGGCTGGTAAGCCGACTGTAAGGTCTGGGTCAAGAATAGAAAAAGCAGGCGTGATACTTGGGTGAAGCACATAACCTTTGCGACCCAATCGGGAATTGGTAATAACGCATGCACTGTTTGTTTCAGAGCCGGTGCCCGCTGTTGTTGGTACCGCGATAACCTGTGTTTTGGCAGGTTTTGGGACAGAAGATTGCATTTCTTCGACTGTGCCCGGATTAGCGTCGAGTAGCGCAATCGATTTGCCGCAATCCATCGAAGAACCACCACCGATAGGCACTACAACAGCATCATCACCAAGCTCTTTGAGTCTTGCTGCGCCTGCCTCGACGTTCAGATCTGTTGGGTTGGGTTCTACGCCATCAAACACTTCAACTTTTAAATTTGCTGCCTTTAGTGCATCGATGACTGAGTCTAGTACACCACTTGCCGCAAGGTTCTTATCGGTCACGATAAGAGCTGAAGTTTTGCCCAGTGCTTGAATATGGTTGCTGAGCTGTTGCGCAGCGCCTCTGTTAAAAACAATCGTCGGCAGTGGCGCCGCAACAAAATTCTCATTTGAAAGCAAAGCAGTTTCTCCTAGTTCAAAAAATTTAGAACACGAGAATAAAACAAATCGGGTAGCGTGGCGATAGTATTTGAGTGAAATTTGTCGTGGCTAAATCTTCAAAATTTCCATTGGCAGGTGATTGATCGGCCTGCAACGTTATTGCGATCAGCTCATTAGCTCAATGACTGTACCTCTTTCGGCTAACAAAGCAACAAGGTCGCCAGACAGCAGCGCCCTGGCTGAGGCATTGCCACGCAGATGCGCATCAAAATGGGCAAGACCCAGACCATTGATTAAGTCATAGGCCTTTTTGCCAGCTACCAGCTCTGAGGCAGGTTTCATGGCGTTTAACATGGCATCCAAACTCTTGCGCGCTTCTCCTTCCATGTTTGAACTCATCATGGTCATTATCATTTTGAAGCCATCGTGGGCCTGCTCAATATCATCATTGAAATGAAAGTGATCCGCATTATTGAGTATCACGGAGGTTCGGGGGTCAGGGTTACGATGGTAGAGATCCCGCATGCCCTCAAGAGGTAAAATGGAATCCAGATCGCTGACCAAATAGAGAGTTGGCACCTCACGACCCCATTGAAAACTGAGGGTTGTTGCCATGACATTGTCAGGATCGACCCGGGTAAATCCTCCAGCCGGCGCCAGCGGCAACGCCGCTTTAATTCGGGGGTCTGTCTCTAATGTCCTAAGGGTTGTCCAGCCTCCAAAGCTATGACCTGACATGCCGACTTGATCCGGCAGCACCGTATGACCGGATGCACCGTCCAACATTTGACTGATCACAAAGCTCGCGTCTTGCGGTCTGCTAGCAATAAATTGGTCGATCACTGCGGGGTCGCCAGCACCGCTAGCGCCGGAAATCATATCCACGGTGGTATTACCTACATGGTCCATCGCGGCAACCACGTAGCCATGACTTGCCAGATGAGTATAGAAAAATGTGGATTGACGACGCTCTCCGCCAAAGCCGTGAGAGAACACGACTAGAGGGTGTTTACCT
>Ga0206679_10003305_pt1 | contig 12460 bp, 10 predicted proteins | sample M110012015metaG_FD_155464 | JGI IMG/M metagenome (GOLD analysis project Ga0206679, IMG submission 155464) | Ammonia-oxidizing marine archaeal communities from Monterey Bay, California, United States - M1 100m 12015 | ecosystem: Environmental > Aquatic > Marine > Intertidal zone | place: USA... | reverse complement strand
TCTACCGCCCCTATATTAAACGGATAAGCAATTGAGTTTCCATTTCCAGCATTATTTCTATATAAACCAGAATTTCCTCCATCTATTCCTAATTGATAGTCTGTTCCTGAAGGAATTAAGAAATTGAAAATTAAACTCTGAGATCCTGGATAAACTGTATGTGTTACATTGTCTAAAACAACTCCATTATCATCTCTCAACTCAAAAGTTACAACATTAGTATCTTCAGAATAAACCGTTGCAGATTTCAGTAAACTCATTATAGTTGCATCTAATATTAAATAACCATCATAATTACTAAATTCACCAGGAGCAGAACTAGTATCAGGTAATCCTCCATTTAGAGTATTGTAATTTGCTGTGACTACATTTAGATAAGTAGTCACTACACTATCACATCCATTTATAGATGAAAGAGTATCAGAATAAACTCCTGTATTGAAATAAGTATTTATACCAATATTAATACTATCCCCAATACAGATTGTTTGTTGATTTACACTTGATCCACCTACAATACTATCAACTACCAAAATAGTTGTCACTATACTATCGCAACCATACATTGTTGACAGTGTATCTGAATAAATTCCTGTAGAATCATAAATATTTAAGCCAATAGAATAAGTTTCACCACTACAAATTGTTTGATTATTTGTTAAAGATGCATTTGGATGAACCACTAAATTAGTAAACACCAAACTATCGCATCCAATAGATGAAGTTAGACTATCCGTGTAAAGACCTGTTGTGTTATAAACACTTCCAGCAACTACAATACTATCTCCATCACATATTGAATAGTTAGTTGGTTGTGAAGATTGTCTTACTTCAATATCATAAAAGAAATAATAATAATTTCCTCCAGCACTAGATGATGTAACAGCAGCTAGCGATCCAAAATTATATGGGTAATTTACTCCGGAATTATGTCTGAATAAATCATTACTACCTCCACTTACTCCTAATTCATAATCTGATCCAGCAAGCATAGTATAATTAAAATATATTCTGTGTCCTCCAGGAATAACATTAATAGTTGTATCATCTAGTACATTTCCGTTATCATCTCTAATTTCAAAAGTTGTTAATGTTGTATCGTCTGCATATATAACTGCAGAAACTAACTCTGAAGGTATGTAACAACTCAATTCTAAACTCTGCTGACCTGAATAAAAATTACCTACTCCTACTGTGTTGTCTGGAATACCTCCAAATATAGAATTGAACTGAGAATATATAGTTAAATTAGTATGAACAATACTATCACATCCAATAGAGCTTTGTAAGGTATCAGTATAACTACCTGTTGAATTATAAACTGAATTTCCTACAACTATACTATCTCCATCACAAATAGTTATATCCTGATAAGTAGGAGTCTGAACAGTAAGATTTGTAGTAATGATACTATCACAACCTGCAGAGTTGACTAAGGTATCTATATATATTCCAGTAGTAGTATAATTATTAAATCCAACAGCAACTGAATTCCCATCACAAATAGTCAGGTTATTAGTTACGTTAGATGCAGATACAGATAATACAGTTAAATTCGTAGTAATAATACTATCACAACCGTTAAAAGCAAGTAAAGTATCTGAATATACTCCTGTTGAATCGTATGTATTATTACCAACAGTTATGGATAATCCGTTACAAATAGTATCTGTAATTGAAGTGTAAGAATTGGTCGAACTATCACAAACACAAGCATTGTGGAAGCCAATATTTGTCCAATCATTTTGTGATAAAACTATCCATTGTGAATTCACTGGATCTGTTCCAGTAGTATTTGCCCAAGAAGTGTCTCCTTGAGATGTTGGACATTTCCTAACTAATGTATGGTTTCGTGTTGCAGCTATTACCCCAGCAACATCCCAACCTTGTCCTGGATCTGCATCCCAATCTCCAATCCAATCTAAAATAACATATCCTCCAGTAATAGGACCAACTGGAGACGCAGGTTCAATTCCATATACTAAAGCCATCCCATCATCACCATTACTTAAAGATCCATAGTCCATATCAGCTTCCACTGTAATAAACGGATCAGCCGATGGATGCACAACTACATAAACATCATGAGGTAATACAACAGCTCCAGAATCAAAATCTACCCAAAATTCATAGATTCCATTATAATTTGTAGAGGAACTATTAACTCTAGCAAAAGCATAATTTGTCAAATCTACTGTATCTGAAGTTGGATTATATATTTCGAAATATTTATTATTACTACTTCCTTCTGCATATTCTGAGAAGAATAGATTCTCAGCTGGAGGTAATGGATATATACAACTTCCATCATCTATAGTTGCCAAAAGATTATAATTTGTAGCTATTGAATCTGTACATCCATATGTAGGAACAGAATTAACAATAATCACTCCTTTCATGCCCATAGTTACATGAGGTTGACATATATAATAATAAGTTTTCGCAGAATCTGCAATAAAATATCCTCCAGTACTACCAAAAGCAAAATAGAAACCTCCATTTGGAGTTGTGTCATTAGCTATCCATGTAGATTCATCTACCTCAACAGCATTATGATACCCAAGAGATCCGAATTCAATAGTATCTCCAAGGTTAATTGTTACAGTATCTGGATCAAAAGTCATTCCAGAAGTATTAATTGTTTGTACTTGCGAAAATGAAGCAAAGCAAGTAAATAATAAGATCGTTAAAAAATGTAGTCGTAGTTTCATAGTTTTAAGTTTTATTTTGGTTTGTAAATATACAAAAAAAATCCCAATGATTTCTCAAAGGGATTTTCCTAACTAATAATTAAAAATAACAACCTACTTAGCGTATGATATTGCTCTAGTTTCTCTAATAACAGTAACCTTAACCTGTCCAGGGTAAGTCATGTCATTTTGTATTTTTTCAGATATTTTAAAAGATAATTTATTAGCATCTGCATCTGTTACTTTTTCGCTTTCTACAACTACTCTAAGTTCTCTACCCGCTTGTATTGCAAAAGATTTTGTAACACCAGGGAAGGTAAGTGCAGTGTCCTCTAACTCTTTAATTCTGCTTATATACGAATCTAATATTTGTCTTCTTGCCCCTGGTCTTGCTCCCGAAACAGCATCACACACTTGTATAAGCGGAGAAATTAAAGATGTCATTTCTACTTCATCATGGTGGGCACCAATTGCATTACAAATGTCAGGCTTCTCACCATATTTTTCGGCAAGTTGCATTCCTAAAATAGCATGCGGAGTTTCTGCATTATCATCAGGTACCTTACCAATATCATGCAAAAGTCCTGCTCTCTTTGCAGATTTACTATCCAATCCTAGTTCTGCAGCCATTGTAGCACAAAGGTTAGCTGTTTCTCTGGAGTGTTGTAATAAATTTTGTCCGTAAGAAGATCTATATCTCATTCTCCCTACCATTCTGATAAGTTCAGGATGTAAACCATGAATACCAAGATCAATAGTAGTTTTCTTACCTATTTCAATAATTTCATCATTTATTTCCTTAGTAGTTTTTCTAACTATCTCTTCAATTCTGGCCGGATGTATTCTACCATCAGTTACCAATTTATGTAATGAAAGTCTTGCAATCTCTCTCCTTACAGAATCAAAACAAGATAAAATAATTGCTTCAGGTGTATCATCTACAATAACATCTACTCCAGTTGCTTCTTCAAAAGCACGGATATTTCTACCTTCTCTACCAATAATTCTACCTTTAATATCATCAGATTCTATATTAAAGACAGATACTGCATTTTCAATAGATTGTTCGGTTGCAGTTCTTTGTATTGTTTGTATAACAATCTTTTTAGCTTCCTGATTTGCAGTAAGCTTCGCCTCTTCAATAGTATCCTGAATAATAGATAAAGCTTCTGTTTTTGCTTCATCTTTTAAAGTCTCAACTAATTCAGTTTTTGCCTGTTCTGCACTTAAATTAGATATTTCTTCTAATTGTAAAATTATCTTTTTCTTACTAGCATCAAGGTCTTCTTGTTTCTTGTTTTGTATTCCTATTTGCTTCTCTAAGATTAATTTTTCTTCCGTAATTTCCTTATCTTTACGGTTCATTTCTCCTAGTCTTTGGTTAAGTCTCGTTTCTTTTTCCTTAACTCTGGTCTGAGATTTATTCAACTCTCTGTTTTTTTCGTTTATCGATTTTTCATGTGCTGATTTTAACTCGATAAATTTTTCTTTGGCTTGTAATACCTTTTCTTTTTTTATTCTTTCCGCCTCTTTTTTGGCATCATCAATAATACTTTTGCTTTTAGCAACATCTGTATTTTTAAGAACAAAGAAAGTGATAACCGCACCAACTAAAAGGGTTACTACCCCAACTATAATTGTAATCGGATCCATTTGTTTTGTTTTTTTTGGTTAATAAAAAAACCCACACTAGTTCTGTTAAATTCCTAATAATATAGGGATAAAGATGCCAACCAGTCTCAAACGTCCACTGTTCTCTTTAAAGAGAAACCCTAATGGGTTGAGGCCTGCTTTTGAAAAGTCGAGTCATACTCTAATTTCTTAAATGTTGAATTTAACAATTATAACTAATGCGGGTAATTAATTTTATGTAAAAGAACTATTTATATTTCTGACAAAGCAGATTCAATACTTTTTAAGGTTGATTTTATTGAAGCGTCTTCCTTTTCAGTATTATTATTTACAGACTCTAGTTTTGTTGCAATTTCAATCAGACACATAGCTAATAAATCTTGTCTATCTTTAATTGCGTAATTTTTTTCATAAAACTTTAATCGTTCTTCAATTTTTTTTACCGACTTACGAATGTTTTCTTCCGAATCTCGGTTAATAGTCATAGGATAAGTCCTATTTGCTATGTTTATTTTAATCTTTAACGACATTCTAAAACTAAATGTTCTGTATTCTACTTGTTCAAAAGTGCAATGCACTTGTCTATCTCCCGCACGTACTCATTTATTTTTTGTCGGCTTTCTTTATTTATTTCGCTTTCCTGAGTAGCTACCGACTTTGTTATTCTTAATAACTTTATCTTTTCTTCTAAACTTTTAATCAGATTATTTTTTTCATTCAAATCTGATTTTAGTTTTTCGTTCATCAACAAAATTTCCTCTTTTTCTGATTGTGAAGAACGATATAACGATATGATTTTCAGTACTTTTTTCTCTATGTTCTCTACTACTTCTTTCATATTGTTTTGTTGTTACAAACTTATAGATTTATTAGCAATTTATAATACTATTTGATGTTATATTTGTAAATATTTTTAAAAATCAATTCATGAAAAACATTTTCGCTTTCCTATTTACCATAATATCAGTAAGTTCCTTTAGTCAAAGTTATATTTCTCCTTTCGATTTTCCGCTACTTTTGTCAGGAACTTTTGGGGAGTTAAGATCAAATCATTTTCATACTGGTATTGATGTAAAAACTGAAAGTGTAGAAGGTAAAAGTATATATGCAATTGAAGATGGATATATAAGCCGAATTAAAGTATCTACATGGGGATATGGTAGAGTAATCTATATTGTTCACCCAACTACAGGACACACTTCTGTTTATGCACATATGCAAGCATTTAACCCAGAAATTGAAAAGATTATTCAGAAAAAACAATATAAGAAAGAAAGTTTTGAGGTTAATTACTACCCTACTAAAAACAGTTTGTTAGTAAAACAAGGAGATATAATCGGATTATCAGGGAATTCCGGACAAAGTGGAGGTCCTCATCTACATTTTGAAATAAGAGATAGTAAAACCGAACACCCATTAAATCCTTTAGAATTTGGCTTTGATGTAAAAGATGATATAAATCCAATATTAACAGAAATAAAAATTTATCCTCATAAAAACTCATCTGTAAATAATAAAAATAATGAATTGAGAATCCCATTAACTAAAGTAGATTCAGAATATAAATTAACTTCAAATTCTGATATAGTTGTAAATGGAGACATCTCTTTTGCAATAAGTACTTTTGACAGGCAAAACGGAGCTCCTTACAATAAAAATGGAGTGTATTCTATTAAGATGTATGTGGACGGAAAGTTAATACATCATTTTGAAGTTGATGAACTTAGTTTTTCTGAGAAGAGATTTATTAATTCTCATATTGATTACAAGGAATATAAGGACAACAACATTCGTTTTAACAGGTGTTATAGTTTACCTTATAACAAATTATCAAATTACAAAACAAATATAAACAAAGGTATTCTACACTTTTCAGATACATTATTACATGAAATAAAATTTGAAGTAAGCGATATTGAAAATAATACTTCTGTAATAAAGTTTAATGTAAAATCAGAGGCAGGAAGCACAAAAATTAAAAAATCAGAACAATCCGAACAGTTTATTTATTCGGAGGCAAATATTTTTCAGAAAGATAATTTTGAAGCACATATTGCTGAGTATTCACTCTACGAAAATTGCAATATAAGTTATTCAAGAACTGCAAAAACAAATAGTACATTATCTGATATTCATAATTTTATGAATACAAATATTCCATTACACAAAAGTATTGTTATCTCATTAAAATCTGATATTCCATCAAGTTTAAGAGATAAAGTATATATAGCAAAATTAAGAGAAAATGGGACATTTAGCTACAAAGGAAAAACTTGGAGAGATGGTTTTTTATCTTCAAAAACAAGAGAATTTGGAAGTTACGCTATTATAGCAGATACTACAAATCCATCAATTTATGCTTTTGCTATTTCAACAGAAAAAAATAAATTCGGAACACATAAAAGCATCTCCATAAAAATTAAAGATAATGAAAGTGGAATTGATTTTTATAGAGGAGAATTAGATGAAAAGTGGATTTTAATGGAGTACGAACACAAAAAAGATTTATTAACCTACTACCCTTCTGAATTATCAAAAGGAGTGCACACACTAAAAATGATTGTAAAAGATAAACTAGGAAACGAAACAGTTTTCACTAAAGAGTTTACCTTTTAGACCAGAAAGCTAATCTGTTTCCTTCCGTATCTTTAAAGGTAGCCATGTACCCAATTTCTTCTGAAATCAATGTTTTATCAGATAATAATCTACCCCCTAAATCATTAACTTTATTTAGGTAATTACTTAAATTATTAGCACCATTAAAATAAATTAGTGGTCCTTTGTCAGACGGAGTTCCTTCAGTTACAATTTCTCCTCCTATTGAAGAATCAGTATGTTCCCAAAAACCATGTTTTACACCATCAAACTCGTGTTCATGTATTTTAAGTTGCAGTAAATTTTCGTAAAAAGATTTAGCTCTTTCGAAATTAATTACTGGGATTTCAATCCAAGAAAATAAACCACTCTCTATACAGAAGAAGAGAAATTTTCCTCAGCAAATTTCTTAAAGAAATCTTTTAACTGATCTCTAACCTCAATATATACTTTTAGTTGATCTAAATCTGTACCTGTTGCATTTGCTGGATCTGTAAAAGATTCATGAAGTTTTGTGGCAGTTGTTGGGAAATACGGACATCTTTCCTTTGCATTATCGCAAACTGTAATTACAAAATCAAACTCCATATCCATATAATCATCAATTTTATTTGATGTGTGATAAGATATATCAATTCCTGTAGTTTGCATTACATGAATAGCGTGCGGATTTATTCCTTCTGGATGAGTACCTGCACTATAAACTTGAATATTATCAGGTGCAAAATGGCGTAACCAACCTTCTGCCATTTGAGACCTGCAGGAATTTCCTGTACATAAGATTAAAACCTTTTTCATCTTTATTGTTTTCGTTCCAAAATATAAATAAATGCAAAAGCAACATTTATAAGTGTTGTATATACTAATTGAATTGGTTGAGATGGTAATAAAAAGTACATCATAGGACCAATTGAAGATAACAAAAGCATAATAATTATAAATGTTGTATTCATAAGTCTATAAACACTTTTTGATATAAAATATACTTTTCTGATAAGCAAACCTATAATTATAAATAATATACCTATTTCTCTGGTAAATGTAAGTGCTACAATAGTATGTTTTTCCTTATTGATAATATCATAATGAGGTATTTCAGGAAAAAACAGAAATATAGCTCCTATCGAAATATAGAATATTGGTACAATTTTTGCGGATAAAAAATTATTCATCTTACTAAATTTATTTAAGTGCAAATATAATAAACAATAATTGTTTCTGTTTATTAAGAAGCTCAACATTATTTATATTTTTGCAAGCATATGTATAAACATATTTACATCTTATTTTTCTTGTTTTTTAGTCTTACTATTTCGGCTCAAACTATTAATGGTAGTATTACTGATAATAATAAAGAAATCCTGCCAGGAGCAAACATCCTAATAAAAGGCGAAAACTTTGGAGTTTCTTCTGATAATAACGGAAAATATTTATTAGAACTTAAAGCAAACAGATCTGTAATAATAGAAGTTTCATTTATCGGATTTGGGACAAAAAGCATCCGGATTCCCATGCTAAAAAAAGGACAAAATTACACCTTAAACATACAACTTAGCCCTGAAGGAAAGTTAATTGATGATGTAATAGTAAGAGATAAAAAAAGTAGAAAACAAGCCCTAAGTAAAATAAAAACACAACATGTTAGTTTAATTCCGAACTCTGGTGGTGGAGTGGAATCCGTTTTAAAAACTTTGCCTGGAGTTAGTTCTGCAAATGAGTTAAGTTCTCAATATTCTGTAAGAGGTGGTAATTTTGATGAAAACATGGTTTATGTAAACGGAATTGAAGTGTACAGACCATTTTTAGTTCACTCTGGGCAACAAGAAGGATTAAGCTTTGTAAATTCTGATATGGTAGAAAATATTCTCTTTTCTGCTGGAGGGTTTGAATCAAAATATGGAGATAAAATGTCTTCCGTTTTGGATATAACATATAAAACTCCTACAAAAACAAAGGCAAGTATCAACTTAAGTTTGCTTGGTGGTTCTGCTCATCTGGAAGGAATATCTCCTAATAATAGGTTTACATACTTAGTTGGTTTCAGGAATAAAAGTAATCAGTATTTGCTAAATGCAATGGACACCAAAGCAGAATACAAACCTAATTTTTCTGACCTTCAAACTTTATTTAAATACCAAATAAAAGACAATTGGGAAGTTAGTTTACTTACAAATATATCTGAAAATACATACCGGATGGTTCCCCGAGATAGAGACACAGAATTTGGAACACTTAATGAAGCTTTAAAACTAAGAATTTACTTTGAAGGACAGGAATCAGATAAATACAACACTTATTTTGCGGCATTTAATAGTAAGTTTTCTCCGAACTTAAAAACAAAGATAAATATTACTACTTCTGCATTTAAAACAATTGAATCTGAAAGTTTTGATATTTTAGGAGAATATTGGCTTTTTCAGTTAGATAACAATCTAGGTTCGGATAATTTTGGAGATGTAAAATTTGATAGAGGAGTTGGTAAATTTATTAATCATGCCAGAAACAATCTGGAAGCAACAGTTATTAATACAACATTAAACGGACATTACATAGCAAACGAAAATACTAAATGGGAATGGGGTATAAAATGGCAAAAAGAAGATATTTCAGACCAAATTAAAGAATGGACTCTTATCGATTCTGTAGGATTTACTTTACCACACCCACATGATAATATTGGAGGTATTTCGGACACAAATCAGCAAGTTATGATGACTGAGTTTCTGAAAACAAATATTGACTTATCATCAGTAAGAAACTCCGCTTATTTACAAATAAATAAAGAAATAGGAAACTTTAGCATAAATGCAGGAACTAGAGCATCTTATTGGAGTTTTAATAATGAGAAATTAATTTCTCCCAGATTAAACATTGCTTACATCCCACTTTGGGAAAAAGATGTTGTATTTAGAGCTGCAACTGGTATTTATTACCAATCTCCTTTTTACAGAGAATTAAGAAATATGGATGGAGAATTAAACCCAGATATAGAGAGCCAGAAATCAACTCATTTTGTACTTGGTTCTGATTATTTATTTTACGCTTGGGGAAGACCATTTAAACTAGTATCTGAAGTGTATTACAAAGATTTAGACAACTTAATTCCGTATAAAGTGGATAATGTACGAATTCAGTATTTGGCAGAAAACAACTCTCATGGTTATGCTACTGGAATTGATATGAAAATAAATGGAGAATTTGTTTCTGGAGTAGAAAGTTGGGCATCTGTATCGGTAATGCAAACAAAGGAAGATATTGAAGGAGATTTTTATATTGACAATGAAACAGGAGAAACAATTTACCCTGGGTTTATACCCAGACCAACAGATCAGAGAGTTAATTTTTCTATGTTTTTTCAGGATTATTTACCAGGAAATCCGAACTATAAAATGCACCTTAGCATGATGTATGGAACCGGGCTCCCATTCGGGCCACCAAATGCAGAAAAATTTAACGATATATTAAGAATGCCAGATTACAGAAGAGTAGATATCGGATTTTCGGCAGTGATAAAAGCTGAGGACAAAAAGAGTAAAATCGGATTTTTAAACAATTTAAATAATATGTGGATTTCTGCAGAAGTATTTAATTTGTTAGATATAGATAATACCGTTTCTTACCTTTGGGTAGCAGATGTAAGTGGTAGACAATATGCGGTACCAAACTACCTAACTCCACGACAATTAAACTTTAAACTTATTATAGGAATTTAAACAAATCTAGAACACCAACCCTCACTAATTGGTTTTAGGAAAGTATGTAAATCAGTTTTTTTCTGTATTGTAAGGTCGTAAAATAGAGTTTCAGAGTTTGCAACACTTTTTAATTTAAAAGAAGGTATGCATTGTATCTCCTCTCCTATTTTGCAAAACACATTTAATCTGTTCATTAAAGATGTAGAAAGATCATTCTCAAAGGTTTGTATCAATCTTTGCAATCCATCCATAGAACAACCTCCTACTCCATATTCTCTATCATCTAGCGCAATAATTATAAATCTATTTTCAGAAATTTTAAAAGATGCACTAAGTTTTTGTTGGTGGTATTCCCAAGCTTCTAAAAAAGTAGTTAGTTTTTCTGAAATATGTTCTGTTTGTTGCTTAGTAAATCCTTTTTCTGATCCATACAACCATAATCTGGAAGAGTCATTTAAAATATCAAAAGGGACAAACATACTATATATTTTCTGCTATTAGTTCTGCAATATCTAATACTTCAGCTGCACCTTCATTTACTGATTTTACTCCATCTGTCATCATAGTATTACAAAACGGGCATCCTGTTGCAATAATATCCGGATTTAACGCAAGAGCTTCTTCAGTTCTGTTTATATTTATCTCCTGACTACCATTTTCTGCTTCTTTAAACATTTGTGCACCACCCGCACCACAACAAAACGAAAGTCGTTTACTTCTTTTCATTTCAACTAGCTCAACTCCCAAATGTTTAATTAATACCCTAGGGATATCATAAACATTATTAGCTCTCCCCAAATAACAAGGATCATGATAAGTAATTTTTTTACCATTTAAATTCCCTGTGATTTTTAGTTTTTCTTCTTTTAAAAGTTCAGCAATAAACTCAGTATGATGCAAAACCTCATACTTTCCTCCTAAACCTTTATATTCGTTTTTCAGTGTATTGTACGAATGCGGACAAGTTGTAACTATTCTCTTTACATTGTATGCGTTCATCACTTCAATATTCATCATTGCCTGCATCTGGAACAAGAACTCATTACCTGCTCTTTTTGCCGCATCTCCACTTGATGATTCTTCAGAACCTAATACTCCAAAGTTAACTCCTGAACTATTCATTATTTTAACAAATGATCTAGTAATTTTCTTAGCTCTATCATCAAAACTTCCGGCACTACCTACCCAGAAAAGAATATCAGCTTCTTTTCCTTCTGCCATAAACTCTGCCATTGTTTTCACCTCTAATTCACTCATAATTAAGGTTTAAAAACTTGAATAGAAACTTCCTTCTCTACTAAATCAGTAAACTTTCCATCAAAACGAGTAGCACGCACAATATGGTTATCTACCCAATGATAATTTCCACCTCTAGGTTTACCCATTAAAAGCCAATGATATTTAAATCCATTTTCTTTTAACCAAACTTCTGTTACCTCTCTGTGCTGTTCCACTCTGGATGTGAAGAATGTAATATAATGTCCCTCATCATACCACTTATTTAGAGTCTCTAAAGCATCCGGATATAATTTTGCAGTAGCCATTCTTTCTGGCTCTTCATTAGGTATATCATCACAAATTGTACCATCAATATCTATCAGATAATTTTTAATATCATCTGGTAATACGGGAGAAATATGTTCTCCATCAACTTTCTTTTCTACTAATTTATTCATCTTTCCAATTTAATCTGTCAGCTGCCGAGAATTGCCAAGGAGCTCCATTATTTTCAACATTTGTAAACATCATATTTAGTTCCGTTGGTGCAGCAGACTGCTCCATAACTAAATATCTTCTCATATCCATAATTATGGATAAAGGATCTAACTCAATAGGACAAGCATCAGT
>Ga0206679_10003303_pt1 | contig 12466 bp, 7 predicted proteins | sample M110012015metaG_FD_155464 | JGI IMG/M metagenome (GOLD analysis project Ga0206679, IMG submission 155464) | Ammonia-oxidizing marine archaeal communities from Monterey Bay, California, United States - M1 100m 12015 | ecosystem: Environmental > Aquatic > Marine > Intertidal zone | place: USA... | reverse complement strand
TCTCCTTGGCAGAATGGGGGAGAAAAGAAATCACTTTGGCAGAAGCAGAAATGCCAGGTTTAATGGCAACTCGTGCAGAATATGGAGATAGTAAGCCATTAGCTGGAGCAAGAATTGCAGGCTGTTTACATATGACTATTCAAACGGCAGTATTAATTGAAACATTAACTCATTTGGGTGCTGAGGTTACTTGGTCATCTTGTAATATTTTCTCAACACAAGACCAAGCAGCAGCTGCAATTGCGGCAACAGGAGTTCCTGTTTTTGCCTGGAAAGGATTAAATGAAGAAGAATTTGATTGGTGTATTTTACAAACACTTACTGCCTTTGAAGGTGGTAAATCGTTAAATATGATTTTGGATGATGGAGGTGATTTAACAAATATGGTGTTTGATCGTTTCCCGGAAATGGTTGCTGATATTAAAGGACTTTCGGAAGAAACTACAACTGGAGTGCATAGGTTGTATGAAAGAATGGAGAAAGGAACTCTTTTAACGCCAGCTATTAATATTAACGATTCGGTTACTAAATCAAAATTTGATAATAAATACGGTTGTAAGGAGTCATTAGTAGATGCAATCCGTAGGGCTACTGATGTAATGATGGCTGGAAAAGTGGCGGTTGTTGCTGGTTATGGTGATGTTGGTAAAGGTTCTGCTGCTTCTTTAAGAGGTGCGGGAGCGAGAGTTATTATTACGGAAATTGATCCGATTTGTGCTTTGCAAGCGGCAATGGATGGTTTTGCGGTAAAAAGAATGGATGATGCGTGTAAGAATGCTGATATCATTGTGACTACAACAGGAAATAAAGATATTATTCAATCTCGTCATTTTGAGACTATGAAAGACAAAACAATTGTTTGTAATATCGGTCATTTTGACAATGAAATTGATGTGGCTTGGTTAAACGATAATTGGGGGCATACTAAAGATACTGTAAAACCTCAAGTGGATATGTACACAATTGATGGTAAGGATATTATTTTACTTGCTGAAGGGAGGTTAGTGAATTTAGGATGTGCTACAGGGCATCCTTCTTTTGTAATGTCTAATTCATTTACAAATCAAGTTTTAGCGCAATTAGAACTTTGGAATAATACTGATGCTTATAAGAATGAAGTATATATGTTGCCTAAGCATTTGGATGAAAAAGTGGCTAGACTACACTTGGCTAAAATTGGTGTGGAGTTAGAAGTTTTAAGAAAAGATCAAGCAGAATATATTGGAGTAACGGTTGAAGGGCCTTATAAACCAGAATACTACAGATACTAAAAAAGATATTAGTATTTAGACATAAGATGTTAGATGAAAAGCCCGAGAAATCGGGCTTTTTTTAATTATAGATTCGCATTTGACTTCCGCTCAAACTCCAATTGTACATTTTTAAGGGAAGGAGTGCTGGTGAATTTAAAACACTTGCATCATTACTCAGTAAAAAAGCTGAGCTGCAGCAACCACAATAAGCAATTCCTGCATTTACAGAATCAATATGTGAACAAGCTAGTGAAGGTTCATAGCTGCAGTTTCGGTCATATACTTTATAATCATTTCCAACGCCATGGTAAATGATGATTCCTTCTACCCCTCCTTCAACAAAAATAGAGCTGCCTGAAACTTGTAAATCGCTATATTCAGGTAAACTCAAATCAATATGAATATTGACATAAACATCTTTAATATAATCGTCTTTAGAATTGCAACTTGCAATTAATAGGCTGATGCTAAGAAGATAAACGGCTATTTTCATGACTGCAATTTTAAGAAAAAGAAATGAAATTTTCATGAATAAAGGTTTTAAAATATTTAGTATCTTTACGGCCTTTAAAAATCAGAATTTATATTTAAACGAAACATTATACCATGTTGAGAAAAATTTATTTAATAGCGGCTTTAGTACTTACATCATCACTTGCTATGGCGCAGACAGGAACCTTAAAAGGGGTTATAACAGATGCAATGAGTGGGGAGCCAATTCCTTTTGCAAATATAATCATTGAAAAGAATGGAAATCAATCAGGAGGTACTACTACTGATTTTGATGGAAATTATACGATTAAGCCGGTTGAGCCTGGAAATTACACGATAAAAGCAACTTTTGTTGGTTACGGTACTGTTGAGGTAACGGGTGTTGTTGTTTCTGCCAATAAAATTACTTTTCAAGATGTGAAGTTGCAAGAGGGTATTGCAATGGGGGAAGTAAAGGTTATTGCGTATAAAAAACCACTTTTAGATCAGGATAACCTTTCAGGTGAAACAAAAACTGCAGAGGAGATTATTGCAATGCCAACAAAAAACATTAATTCTATGGCTGCCGCTACGGCAGGTATTTTCCAGAAAGATGAAGGAGATGCTGTAAATGTTAGGGGTTCTCGTTCTGATGCAACTGAGTATTATGTTGATGGAATTAAGGTGAGAGGAAGTATGGGAGTTCCAACTTCTGGAATTGAGCAAATTACAGTAATTACAGGAGGTGTTCCTGCTCAGTATGGAGATGCTACAGGTGGTATTATTTCAATTACTACAAAAGGACCTTCTAGTAAATTGTTTGGAGGCTTGGAGTTTGAGTCATCATCATTATTTGATAAGTACAATTATAATTTATTAGGGTTTGTTCTTTCTGGTCCAATTTTGAAAAAGAGAAATACGGATGGAACAAAAGGTTCTTCAATTATGGGTTATTTCCTGTCAGGAGAATTTAGAAGTGTTGATGATACTGATCCATCTGCAATTGGAATGTGGAAAGTAAAAGATGATGTTTTAGCTAATTTACAAGCTAACCCGTTTAAAATTGCTCCTAATGCTTCTGCAGGTTTTTTAAGCACATCAGAATTTTTAACTGCTGATGATTTTGAAAATGTACAAGCTAAATTGAATGTAAATGAAAAGAGATTTAATCTGTCAGGTAAACTAGATATTAAGCCAAGTAAAAATACTTTTCTTTCTTTTGGAGGAACTTATTATGCACGTGAAAGTAGAGATTTTTCTTCTTGGCGTTCTATGTTCTCATGGGATAATAATCGCCAATCAAGTCAGCATACTTATCGTTTATTCGGTAAGTTAACTCAAAAATTTGGTACTGCTGAAGATAATGATGAGGAATCAAGTGCAACAATAAAGAATGCATTTTTTACTATTCAAGGAAATTATACAAATAATAAATATACTTATGTTGATGCTAGTCATAAAGATGACTTGTTTAGCTATGGTTATGTTGGAAAGTTTGAAACAAGCAAAGCACCTATTTATGCTAATGGTTTTGCTGTAGATAGTGCTTCCGGGCATATTTATACTGGAAGAATCTTAAATGGTTGGACAGATACATTGTTTAAGTTTACTCCTGGTGGAGTTAATACTGCTTTAGAGAATTATACGAATGCGTATATTGATATGTTTAAACAGTACAGTATGTCTTCTTATATAAGTGGTTATGGTGCTGACGGGCAATTAAGAACTGCTGCTGATTTACAAGGGAAAGGATTGCTAAATGGGCAAACTCCTGCATCAGTTTATTCTTTATTCGGTAATCATGGTTCTATGTATGGTGGTTCTGCAAAACAAGAAAATACACAAACAACTTTTAAGGCTTCTGGTTCAGCTGATATTAAGTCGCATGAGTTCTCTTTTGGGTTTGAATTTGAACAAAGAAAAGATTATTACTGGGGAATGTCTCCAATGAATTTATGGAGTTTAATGCGCCAGCAAGCTAATAAGCATATATTGGAGCGTGATTTATCTAATCCTTATCCTGTTTTTGATGCAAATGGAATTTACCAAGATACTGTAAATTACGATCGTTTATTTATTGCTGAGGAACAATCAACTTTTGATAAAAACTTTAGAGCAGAACATAATAAAGGGCAATTAGAATATATTGATATTGATTCTTATGATCCAAAGGACTTTAGATTGAATATGTTTAGTCAGGATGAGTTACTGAATAATGGGTCATCTTTAGTGTATTATTATGGGTATGATATTTATGGGAATAAAAATACTGAGCATAATACCTTAAAAGATTTCTTTACTTATAAAGATAAAGATGGAAATTATACAAGAAACATTGCACCTTATAACCCTATTTATCAAGCAGGTTATATTCAAGATAAATTTGCTATTGATGATTTAATTTTTAATGTTGGTTTAAGAATTGATCGTTTTGATGCAAATCAAAAAGTATTAAAAGATAAGTACCTATTATATAGTGCTCATACTGCTGGAACTGATTTAGATTTAATAAATAATTCAAATGTTCCGTCAACTATTGGTAATGATTATATAGTATATGTTGATGATGTTGAAAATCCATCAGCTATTGTTGGTTATCGTAATGATGAGGTTTGGTATAATGCAGAAGGATTACAAATTTCCGACCCAACTTTATTGGCTGAAGCTGCTGGAGGTAAAATTGCACCTTATTTAAAGAATCCTGAAGATGCTAAAAATGGTAATGTAAAAATGGATGCATTTGAAGATTATACTCCTGAAACAGTATTTATGCCAAGAATTGCTTTTTCTTTCCCTATTTCGGATGAGGCACAATTTTTTGCGCATTATGATGTCTTAACACAAAGGCCTCCAACAGGAAATAGATTGGAGCCTGTTGATTATTTGTTTATGTCAGATAGAGTTGGCGCAACTTTAAACAACCCTAACTTAAAACCAGAAAAAAATGTTGATTATGAATTAGGGTTTGCAAAAACTCTTTCTTTAAAGTCAGCTTTAAAAATCTCAGCTTTCTATAAGGAACTAAGAGATATGATTCAAATTACAAATACTTTAGCAGCTTACCCTGCACAATATTATACATATGGCAATATTGATTTCTCTACAGTAAAAGGAATGTCGGTTAATTATGATTTAAGAAGAACAAATAATGTGCAACTTACAGCCAACTACACTTTACAATTTGCTGACGGTACAGGTTCTTCTGCTACTTCAGGGGCAAGTCTAGTAAATACTGGTCAGCCTAACTTACGAACTTTAATTCCTTTATCTTATGATCAAAGGCACGCTATTTCAGCTTCAGTTGATTATAGGTATGGTAATGGTAAGGATTATGATGGGCCGGTTTGGTTTGGTGCAAAAGTATTTCAGGATGCTGGTGCAAACATTATGCTTTCTGCTGGGTCAGGAACTCCATATTCTCGTCAGTCTAATATTACACAAGAAGCTGCTTCAGGGATTAATGACCGTTCTACTTTAGAAGGTAGTCTTAATGGATCTCGTTTGCCTTGGCAATTCCGTATGAATGCTAAAATCAATAAGAATTTTGAAATTAAATGGAGTGATAAAAAGAGCTCACATGTAAATGTGTATGTTCAGGTGCAAAATTTATTTGATGCAAAAAATATTATTAGTGTTTACAGAGCAACTGGTAATCCTGAGGATGATGGTTATTTAACTTCATCAGCAGCACAAAACTCTATTGAGGCGCAAAATGATGCAGATGCATTTAGGTATTTATATTCTTTAGCGGTAAATAATCCTTCACATTATAGTTTACCAAGGATGTGGAGAGCGGGGTTAAGCCTACAATTTTAAATTAGATAATAAAAATGAGACTGAAAAACAGAGCATTTATGAATAATACAATAAAACAAATTGGAACCTTATCATTAGTACTGCTTACTATGGTGGTGATGGCAAAGGAAAATGTTAACCCAGGAGTAATTTCTACTGTAAATACAAAAGTAGCTGCTGGATGTGATCCTACTACTTCACAAACGGATTTAGATGTAAATAATGTAAGGGCAACTATTATGTCAGGAGCTGATATGTGGTGGAACTTATCTGACCCTCAATATGAAATTCCTAAAGGAGGAAATAAACACTCCTTATTTGCAGGTGCTCTTTGGATTGGTGGTGTAGATGCTGGGGGGCAATTAAAGGTTGCTGCTATGACATACCGTCAAAGTGGAAATGATTTTTGGACTGGTCCTTTAAATGTCAACAATGCTACAATTTCAGCTGATGAATGTACTAAATGGGATAAACATTTCAAAATTGATCGTTCTGATGTGGAGGAATACTATGCTCGTTTTGAGACTGATCCTACTTATGTAATTCCAGCCTCTATTTTAGAATGGCCAGCTCATGGTGACCAATCTTTAGGACAAGATGAGTTTTTAGCACCATTTTTTGATATAAACGGAAATGGAATTTACGAACCTTACAGTGGTGATTATCCTGATTTTAATGTTTCAGGAACAAATGATGATGCTTCCCTTTTTGGTGATCAAAATTTATGGTGGGTATTTAACGATAAAGGAAATATTCATACAGAATCTGGAGCAGATGCTTTAGGTTTAGAAATTCATGCACAAGCTTTTGGTTTTGCTGCTGATAATGAAGTGAATGACATGACATTCTATAACTACAAAATTATTAACCGTTCTACATTACCTTTAAATGACACTTATTTTGGGCAGTGGGTTGATCCTGATTTAGGATATTATATGGATGACTATGTGGGTTGTGATGTAAACCTTGGTTTAGGATTTTGTTATAATGGTGATGCTGAAGATGAAGGAGCTTCAGGCTATGGTTTTAATCCTCCTGCTATTGGAGTTGACTTCTTTCAAGGGCCTTTAGCCGATCCTAATGATGAAATAGATAATGATAGAGATGGTGTTACTGATGAGCTTGGTGAACAAATTATTATGTCCAAATTTGTTTATTATAATAATGACGGAACTATGCAAGGTAACCCTAATGGAGGAACAGATTTTTACAACTATCTAAGAGGTATTTGGAGGGATAATGTTCCTATGACCTATGGTGGAAATGGAAAAGGAGGAGGTAATGGAGCAACTACTGATGAATGTAACTTTATGTTCCCAGGAACTTCTGATGATGCTTTTCCAGGGCAAGAATGGACTGAGCAAACTGCAGGGAATATTCCTGCAGACAGAAGATTCGTGCAATCAGCAGGACCTTTTACTTTACAGCCAGGTGCTGTCAATGAAATTACTACTGGTGTTGTGTGGGCTCGTGCAAAATCTGGCGGGCAAACAGCTTCAGTACAATTATTAAAAATTTATGATAGAGAGGCTCAAGCCTTATTTGATAATAACTTCAATATCCTTAATGGACCTGATGCTCCTGATTTAACGGTAAGAGAATTAGATAAAGAGTTAATTTTTACTTTATCAAATGGAGCAACTTCAAATAATCAAAATGAATCTTACTCTGAAAAAGATCCTTATATTACTTTAGCTGCTAATGTTGATAATCAGAATTACGAATTTCAAGGGTATTTGGTATATCAATTAAAGACAGCTACTGTATCAGTTACCGATTTAGATGATTCTGATAAAGCAAGATTAGTTTTTAGAAGTGATATTAATGATACAGTTTCCGGAATTGTAAATCAATATCTTGATCCTATATTAGGTGTTTATACACCAATTGAGGAAGTAGCTTCAGTACTAAGTGAAGGAGTTGTTGGTTCTGTTGATGAAGGAGTACAATATTCTTTCCAAATTACAGATGATAAATTTGCATTAGGGAATACTCGTTTAGTAAATCATAAGACCTATTACTTTATGGCATTATCCTATGGTTATAACAGGGCAGAGGAAAATTCAAGCCCTTATGCTGTTAATGATCCTGATTATGACGGTAGAAATCAGCCTTATATTTCAGGAAGGAGAAATATTAAAATTTATTCTGGGATACCTCATTATACTTCACCTGATGAAGGGGGTACAACTCTTGGTGCAAACTATGGTGATGGTGTAGAGTTAACACGATTAGAAGGAACAGGAAATGGTGGGAATACTTTGGAGCTTACAGCAACCACAATTAATACTATTCTTGAAAGTCCTGATCATAGAGCAATGGATTTAACATATAAATCTGGGCAAGGTCCAATTGATATTTCAGTTGTTGACCCTGTAAAAATTCCTAAAGGAACATTTATCTTAAAATTATTGGAACCAGTTTTAACAGCTTCAGGTTTAGTAACTTCTTATGGGAAATGGACTTTAATTGATGAAGAAACAGGTTTTGTTAAAGCTTCAAATAATCAGGATATAGTTGTAGGCACGGAAATATATGTTTCTGAATTAGGTTTAAATATTAAAGTAAAACAAGCAAGTAATCCTGGTGATGATCCTGCTAATATAATGGATAATGGTTTTATTTCTAGTTCTATTGAATTTGAAAATGTAAATGACAGGTGGTTAACAGGTTTAGCCGATAGAGATGATGATGGTTCTTCATGGGGATGGGGATTAAATTGGATTAGATCAGGCTCTTATACTAATGATGATGTAGCACCCTTTAGTGATTATAACCAGAATGATGACCCGAATGGTGCTTTTGAAGGAGCTGTAATGCAAACCAATAATGTTAGTTTCAACTTTTTTGATATAGAAGCTAACGGAGGTACTTGGGCTCCATATCGCTTTGCTTCTTATTTTAATGATGGGCCTGGTCATAGTAGCTCAACTACTAACCAGTCTAAAATGATTAATTTAAACTCTGTTGATATTGTATTTACCAATGATACTTCAAAATGGACAAGATGTTGTGTAGTTGAAGCGCAGGATGATGAAATGCTATCTATTGGTCAGCAGGAAAAAATGGGTTTAAGAAAATCATCATCAGTTGGGAAAGATGGACAGCCAGATGCTAGTGGAACTATTGGTATGGGTTGGTTCCCAGGATATGCAATTGATATTGAAACAGGTGAAAGGCTAAATATTATTTTTGCTGAAGATTCATGGCAAACTTCAGAAAACGGAACAGATATGATTTGGAATCCAACAGCTAAAATTGTAACTGAAGATATCCCTCAGTTTGATCCGAGTGCTGCTGTTGGAGAGCAGTTTAGCAATGGGAATTACTTACTTGGTGGAAAGCATTTTGTTTATGTAGTTAACGGAAATTCATGGGTGAAAGGAACGGAAGATTATATGAATGGTAATTATCAGGATGTTAATGAAGCCCCTAATTATGATAAAGGAGTTTGGGTTCATGCAAGACTACTTAATGATGGTCCAAGCGGGACTAATGGAGTGGGGAAATGGAGAGTGTTCCAAAAAGTTACATGGTGTGGTGTGCCGTTATTATCTCCAGGAAGAACTTTAAAAACACAAATTGGTACTGTAAAAAATGACGCGACTATTAAGTTAAGAGTAACTAAACCATATAGACAATATGAAACTGTAGCTGCTGATAAAATTTTAGATAGAGATGCAGCTTTGGTATTAGGAAAAAATTATGTAGTAGCTTATCAAAATTCAGCAACTACATGGGGAGGTAAGTCCGTTACACATGACGGAAATACTTATCAGTCAGGAGAGTATTTTGAAGCGACAACAACTGTATTTACAGGAAGTGATAAAGCTAGAGTTATTGAAGGTGTTTCACTTAATTTGTTTAACCCAGTATATCGTTTTGCTACAGATGATATTGTTGCTGAGAAAGGTAATTTAAGTGTTGCGAAAGATGCTATGGAATTAATTAATGTTGTCCCTAATCCTTACTATGGATATTCTTCTTATGAAACGAATCAGTTAGATAATAGAGTTAAGATTACTAATTTACCACAGCAAGCAACAATTTCTATTTTTACAGTAAGTGGTACATTAGTACGTAAGATAAAGAAAGATGATAGTGTAACTTCAGTGGATTGGGATTTGAAAAATGATTATGGGATTCCAATTTCAAGTGGATTATATATAATTCACGTAAGAGGGAAGTTCTGGGATGCTGACGCTAATGAATTTGTTGAAAAAGACAAAGTGATTAAGTGGTTTGGTGCATTGCGTCCTATTGACATGGATACATTCTAAAAAATAAAATTTGACGATAATAAATAGTATAGATATGAAACAAATTAATAACTGGATAAAAGCTACAACAATAATTGCTTTGATGATGCTTCCATTTCAAGAAGGTTTTGCAGGTAATGAGCAAAGAGCAGGGCAAGCAGGAGCTTCTGAATTATTAATCAACCCTTGGGCAAGAACATCAGGTTGGGGTGGTGCAAACATTGCAGGCGTTAGAGGACTTGAAGGGATTTACTCTAATGTGGCTGGTTTGGCATTTACTCAAAAAACAGAATTGATTTTTACTCAAACTTCATGGTTGCAATATGGTAATAAAATGTTTGACGCTAATAGCTCAGTAAGTAGTATCAGTTCATTTGGTTTTGCTCAAAAAGTTGGGGAATCAGGTGTACTTGGTTTTGCTGTAATGAGTATGGATTTTGGAGAAGTTGAAATTACAACTGTTGATTTGCCTGATGGAGGGATAGGTACTTATTCTCCTAAATTTATGAATATGGCAATTTCTTATGCTAAGGTATTTTCTAATAGTATTTATGGTGGAGTTACTGTTAAAATGATTTCAGAACAGATTTCTAATACTGGCGCTAATGGTGTAGCTTTGGATGCAGGTATTCAATATGTAACAGGTGAAAAGGATAATTTAAAGTTTGGTATAGCCTTAAAAAATGTTGGGCCAAAAATGTCATTTACTGGTGATGGACTTTCCTTTAGAGGGAATTTAAGTGATGAGTATAAAATGACTATTGAACAAAGATCATCAGAATTTGAACTACCAGCCTTATTGAATATTGGAATAACTTATGATATTCATGCTATGAATCATAGAATTACGGGAGCGGGAACTTTTACTTCTAATGCTTTTCAAAAAGATCAATACCGTTTAGGGTGTGAGTATGCTTACAATGAAATGTTTATGGTGCGTACAGGATATACTTATGAGGATGGTATAAGAACTCCATCAACAAGAACTACTGCTTTAAGAGGCCCTTCTGCTGGTTTCACAGTGGAGTTGCCAATGGGTAATAATACTACTTTCGGTTTGGATTATTCTTACCGTCATACTGATCCTTTCCAAGGTTCACATACTATTGGAGCAAGGATTAATTTATAAAATAAAAACAAAACATATTATGTTCAGAAAGGAAGGTAACTTCCTTTTTGTGCGTTTATAAGCATAAGAATTATGAGTACAATATATTTATCACAAGAAGGATACGACAACTTAAGATCCGAATTAAATACTTTAAAGTCGGAGGATAGACCTAGAATAATTAACCAAATTGCAGAAGCAAGAGATAAAGGTGATTTATCGGAAAATGCAGAATATGATGCTGCAAAAGAAGCCCAAGGTTTATTAGAAGCACGAATAGCTAAATTAGAAAATGATGTTGCTAATGCTAGAGTGTTGGATGAATCGGAAATGGATACTTCAACTGTACATTTATTAACTAAAGCAACCATTAAGAATACGGCCAATGGCATGGAAATGACTTATGCTATTGTATCGGAAACGGAAGCTGATTTGGCTGCAAAAAAGATTTCTGCTACTTCTCCTATCGGAAAAGGATTACTAGGAAAGGCAGTGGGAGAAATTGCGAATATTGAAGTGCCTAATGGAATCATGCATTTTGAAATTATTAAAATAGAACGACTATAATGTCAAGCATCTTTTCCAAAATAGTGAATGGTGATATCTCTGCTTATAAGGTTGCAGAGGATGAACATTACCTAGCTTTTTTGGATATTTTTCCATTAGCAAAAGGGCATGTATTGGTTATTCCAAAAAAACACACGGATTATATTTTTGATATTGCTTCAGATGAATATTTGGAGCTTTGGAAATTTGCACAAAAAGTAGCGAAAGGAATGGATAAAGTAATTCCTTGTGAAAGAATTGGAGTGGCTGTTATTGGGCTTGAGGTTCCTCATGCTCATATTCATTTAGTACCTTTAAATAATGTGTCTGATATTAATTTCGAACGACCAAAATTGAAGTTTTCTGAAGCTGAAATGAGTGAGGTTGCAGATTTGATTAAGTCAGCTATTTAAGTTTATCAGGATTGTCTTTTAAAAAGGCTCCCCAACCCGTATAACTTTTCCCACTTCCTCCAGCAGGGTTTCTCTGAAAATAATGACAAACAGCAGCCGCTAAGCCATCACTTGCATCCAAATGTTTTGGCATTTCTTTAATATTGAGTAGGGATTGGAGCATGGCGGCAACTTGTTCTTTGCTTGCAGTACCTTTTCCTGTGATTGCCATTTTAATTTTTTTGGGAGCATATTCAAATATAGGTACATCACGGTAAAGTGCTGCTGCCATAGATACTCCTTGTGCTCTTCCTAATTTTAACATGGACTGTACATTCTTCCCAAAGAAAGGTGCTTCAACTGCAAATTCATCTGGTTTGTATTCATCCACCAATTGCAAGGTGCGTTCAAATATCCTTTTTAGCTTTAATTCATGCGAACCTAATTTGGATAAATGCAACACACCCATTTGGATAAGCTCCATTTTATTTCCTTTTATATGAATTAATCCGTATCCCATAATGGTGGTTCCAGGATCTATTCCTAATATGATTCTATCAGTTTGCAATTGTTATCTTTGTAATTAAAATTGTACAACAAAACTAAGCAATGCTAAGCAGAAAAACGATTGGCTTTCTATTA
>Ga0206679_10003301_pt1 | contig 12467 bp, 10 predicted proteins | sample M110012015metaG_FD_155464 | JGI IMG/M metagenome (GOLD analysis project Ga0206679, IMG submission 155464) | Ammonia-oxidizing marine archaeal communities from Monterey Bay, California, United States - M1 100m 12015 | ecosystem: Environmental > Aquatic > Marine > Intertidal zone | place: USA... | reverse complement strand
GAATAGTCAATAAAAGTATTTATATGTTTAGTTTTATCAAATGATATAGAATCGAATAATATTTTTAACAAATTCTGATTATTAAGAGAAGTAATTATTTTAAATATTCCATTGCTGTTATTTGCACTATTATGTTTATCAAAAGCAACAATTCCAATTCCTATTTTTCCAGAAGACTTTAATGTGTCAGAGACATAAAGAGAGCTAGTTATTTTATTAATTTTTAGCTCAGTTTGACTATCAAAAACATTGTTGCTGTCATAAGATTTATAGAATAGTTTTTTAAAGAAAGGAGTTCTATCATCTTCTATATAAATACTCGAGTTTATCAATGGGTTTATAGGTATTTGATTTTTATCTCTTACTTCAAAATGAAGATGAGGTCCAGTTGTGCCTCCAGTGTTACCACTGAATGCAATAATTTCATTTTCTAATACTGAAATTTCATTTTCTTTTGGAAAAAATTCAATTTCATAAGATTCTCTTTTGTATTGTTTACTTTTAACAATCTCTTCTATTTTACTTGAAAACTTTTTCAAATGTGCATATACGGTTGTGTTTCCGTCGGGATGTTTTATATACAGCGCTTTTCCATAGCCACCATGGCTAACTTTAATTCTACTTACATACCCACTAGCATAAGAATAAACATTTAATCCCTGAATCCCCTTTGTTTTGATATCTATCCCAGAATGAAAATGATTGGATCTCAATTCACCATAAGTCCCAGATAAAATTATTGGTATGTCTAATGGATTAGTTTTTTCTTGTTTTAGTAGGTTGTTTTGAGAAATAAGACTGCTAGAAATTAAAAGAATAAAAATAAGCTCACGTCTCATGAATAAAAATTTATATAAATATCTTTTTTTTAATTGAAAAAAATTAATTTTTTTAAAAAAATTGAAATTAATAATTATCTATGCTAACTTTGTTAGTATAGTATTAATGTAAGTTAGATTGAATAATTTAGAATCTTTATCTAGTCAGATTGAAAAAAAAATAACTAAAGTGTTAGGCAGGCTAGACACATTAGTTGAAAGAAATAAGGAGTTAGAAGACAGGTTAAATAAAGCTTTAAATAGAAATTTAGAACATGAAGAAATATTAGAGTCTATGAAGGATAAATATAAAGCTCTAAAGATAGCAAATACTATAACAGGTAGTGATAACAATAGTATTAAGGAAACAAAAATTGAAATTAATTCACTGATAAGAGAAGTCGATTACTGTATTTCTCAATTATCAGATTAAATAATTTAATGGCTGAGAAGTTAAAAATTAAGCTTTCTGTCGCCAATAGAGTATATCCATTGACGATTCATCCTTCTCAAGAAGAAGGTTTAAGAAAAGCTTCTCAAGAAATTAATAATATGATAAAGCAGTTTGAAGAAAATTATTCTGTTAGAGATAAACAAGATGCTCTAGCAATGTGTGCCCTTCAAATTGCCTCAAAAAAGGCTCAGAAGTCTATTAATGAGGGTAATTTAAATAAAGCGTTAGAAGATAAACTAATACATTTAAATGAATTATTAAAAGAAGTCTAGGCTTACGTTCCTTAAACTGTTATAAAACTACCTACATTAGTTTTTTTGATAAACTCAACACTAATAAATTAAAAAGGGTGAGTTTAAGTTGTTAAATCGTGCTGAATAATTCAGATTTTTGATCAGCTTTGTAGCCCTAAACCTGTTAAAACGGAGTTTACACTAAGAGAACTTGTGTGGGTTTTTTTATGTAAAAAATTAAATATGGAAACAAACACTTTATTGATAGGAGCAGTTTTAGGTTTAATTGTTGGATTTATAGGAAGTAAACTGATTGAAAGGTATAGGTTTTCTAAACAAATCGAAGATTCTAAAGAAGAATCAAAAAGAATATTAGAAATAGCTAATCAGGAAGCAGAAAGTTTAAAGAAAAATAAAATAATTCAAGCAAAGGAAAAATTCCTTGAGCTTAAGACTGAACATGAAAAAATAATTTTTTCAAGAGAAAATAAAATTAAATATATAGAAAGCGAAATTTTAGAAAAAGAAAAGGAAATATCTTCTCAGTTATCTCAACAAAAAAATCTTAATACACAGTTAAAATCTAATACCGATGATTATGAAAAAAAACTTAAGGTTTTAGAAAAAAGAACTTCTGAGCTAGATAAAACTAGGAAGGAGCAAATTAAACAGCTTGAAATTATTGCTGGTCTATCTGAAGAGAATGCAAAGAATCAATTAATGGATTCAATAAAAAAGGATGCTGAAGCTGATGCCCTTGTTTATGTAAAAGAAAGGATGGAAGAAGCAGAAATGACTGTACAGCAGGATGCAAAAAAGATAATTATTAATACCATTCAAAGAATCGGTGCTGAAGAAGCAATTGATAATACTGTTTCAGTTTTTCATATTGAATCTGATGATTTAAAAGGAAGAATAATTGGTAGAGAAGGAAGAAATATTAAAGCTTTAGAATCAGCAACTGGTGTTGAGATAATAGTAGATGATACGCCTGAGGCTATTATATTGTCATGTTTTGACTCAATTAGAAGGGAAATAGCAAGAATGTCATTACATAAACTGGTTAAAGATGGTAGAATTCATCCAGCTAGAATTGAAGATGTTGTTAAAAAAACAGAAAAACAAATTGAACAAGAGATTATTGAAGTTGGAAAAAGAACTGTTATTGATCTAGGGATTCATGGATTACATCCCGAATTAATAAAAATAGTTGGAAGAATGAAATATAGATCATCATATGGTCAGAATCTTTTACAACACTCCAAAGAAGTAGCTAAATTAAGTGCAATCATGTCTTCTGAATTAGGAATTGATCCAAAACTAGCGAAAAGAGCGGGGTTATTACATGATATTGGGAAAGTGCCTAGTTCCGAAAAGGATGTTGAAACTCCTCATGCAATATTAGGAATGGAATGGTCTGAGAAATATGGTGAAAGTAAAGAAGTATGTAATGCTATAGGAGCACATCATGATGAAATTGAAATGGAATTCCTATTATCTCCTGTAATTCAAGTTTGTGATGCAATTTCTGGTGCTAGACCAGGAGCTAGAAGACAAGTGTTAGATTCATATATTGAAAGGCTAAAGAATCTTGAAGAAATCGCATTTGAGTTTAAAGGTGTTCAGAAAGCTTATGCAATTCAAGCTGGTAGAGAGTTAAGAGTTATTGTAGAGAGTGAAAAAGTCAGTGATGAAGAAGCTTCAAATTTATCATTTCAAATTTCTCAGAAAATCCAAACAGACATGACCTATCCAGGTCAAGTAAAAGTAACGGTAATTAGGGAAACTAGGGCAGTGAATATTGCTAAATAGTTTTTGAGCGTGGATGAAATTCATTCATTGCTTTAATTAGCATTTTATTATCTATATGAGTATAGATCTCAGTGGTTGTAATACTCTGATGCCCTAATAATTGTTGTATTGTTTTAAGATCTGCACCGTTTTCAAGTAAATGGGTGGCAAAAGAGTGCCTAAAGGTATGTGGTGAAATATTTTTTTTAATATTAGCCTGTTTACTTAATTTTTTTATAATGGTAAATATCATTGCTCTAGTTATAGCCCTGCCTCTTCTGTTTAGAAAGAGTATATCCTTAAACTGTTCTACAATTTTTACATTCCTCCTAGAGTTTTCTATATAATGTTTAATAACTCGTTTAGTCAGAGTATTAATTGGAACTAGTCTTTGTTTATTCCCTTTCCCTGTTACCTTAATGAATCCTTCACTAAAAAAAAGATCTGAAATATTTAGTGAAATTAATTCACTAACTCTTAATCCACATCCATAAAGTGTTTCAATTATAGCTAAATTTCTTTCTCCTTCACTTGAATTAAAATCAATATTTGAGATTAGTGTGTTTATTTCTTGAATTGTTAAAGTATCAGGAAGTTTCCTGGAAATTCTTGGTGATTCAATTAATGATAAAGGATTATTTGAAATATATTTTTCAAAAATTAAATATTCAAAAAAACTTCTTAAGCCAGATATTATTCTAGATTGAGAAGAGGAGCTAATAGATTTAGAAATAGAATATATAAATTCCTTAATTAAGTCTGGAGAGACTTTTAAAGGACTGACAGAATTATTTTTACTTAAAATAAAATTAGATAGTTTTAATATATCTTTTTCATAGCTAACAATAGAATTATCCGACAAGCCTCTTTCTATTTTTAAATAACTTTTGAAGCTATTTATTGCAGTTTCCCATTTCATTTTTTTAGTATATGGGTGTAAAAATTTTAATTAAAGGTGTATAACTTCATCGTAGGCATCAGCTACAGCTTCCATTATTGCCTCACTCATAGTTGGGTGTGGATGAATTGTCTTTAAAACATCATGACCTGTAGTTTCAAGTTTTCTTCCTAAAACAGCTTCAGCAATCAGATCTGTAACTCCTGCACCAATCATATGACATCCTAGCCATTCACCATATTTTGAATCAAAAATAACTTTAACAAAGCCCTCTTTATGTCCTGAAGCACTTGCCTTTCCTGATGCAGAAAAAGGAAATTTACCAATTTTAACATCAAAGCCTTTATCAATAGCTTGTTTTTCAGTCAACCCAACACTTGATATCTCTGGAGAACAATAAGTACAGCCAGGAATATTTCCATAGTCAATTGGTGTAACATCGTGTCCTGCAATTTTTTCAACACACAAAATCCCTTCTGCCGAAGCAACATGAGCTAGAGCAGGACCAGGAACAATATCTCCAATAGCATAATAACCCGGAATATTAGTTTGATAATAAGAATTTACTAAGATTTTGTCTTTATCTACAGCAATACCAACTTTTTCTAATCCAATATCTTCAATATTAGATTTAACGCCAGTAGCTGACAATAAAGTGTCTGCTTCTAAAGTTTCTTCTCCTTTGCTAGTTTTAATGACTGCTTTCACGCCTTTTCCTTTAGTTGAAATAGAAGTTACTTCTGATGATGTCATCACATTAATTCCTCTTTTTTTAAAGGATTTTTCTAATTCTTTTGAGATCTCATGATCTTCTAAAGGAACAAGATTAGGAAGATATTCTACAATTGTAACTTTTGTTCCTAAACTATTATAAAAATATGCAAACTCAACACCAATTGCTCCAGAACCTACAATAATCAATTTTTTTGGTTGTTTTGGGAGATTCATTGCCTCTCTATATCCAAAAATCTTTTTTCCATCTTGAGGAATTGTCGGGAGTATTCTTGATCTTGCACCAGTAGCTATTACAATGTGATTTGCCTGATATTCTATACCATCAACATCAACAACTTTATCTGGTCTAATTTTCCCATATCCATTAATAACATCAATTTTATTCTTCTTCATAAGGAATTTAACTCCTTTACTCATACCTTCAGCAATATTTCTACTTCTGGATATTATAGCCTTAAAATCACTAGAGAATCCTTTTATGTTTAAACCATAATCATTGGCGTGATTTAAATATTCAAAAACTTGTGCAGATTTTAATAAAGCTTTTGTAGGAATACATCCCCAGTTTAGGCAGATTCCACCAAGGCTTTCTTTTTCAACTAATGCTGTCTTAAACCCTAATTGAGAAGCTCTAATAGCTGTTACATATCCGCCAGGACCGCTTCCAATAATTATTAAATCATATTTCGTCATTGCTTATAAGTTGTATTATATTAATTAAGATTTTTTCTTAAAATCGATACTAACTGAATTAACACAGTATCTTTTTCCTGTTTCAGTTGGGCCATCATCGAAAATATGACCTAAATGTCCTTTACAATTTGCACATATAATTTCTACTCTATATCTGCTAAGTGAATAATCATCAACATATTTTATTGCACCTTCAATGGATTCATCAAAACTAGGCCAACCACAATCAGATTTAAACTTTTGATCACTATTAAATAGAGGGGTATTGCATCCATTACAGTTATATACGCCATTTTCAAAATGCATATTATATTTTCCTGTATGAGGGTATTCAGTGCCTTTTTCAATTAAAACCTTATATTCTTCGTCATTTAATATCTTTTTCCATTCTTCTATTGTTTTTTTACTCATGTCATTGGATTTTGTTATTTGAGTAGAATTGAAGCTTTTTTCTTGAGAAATTATGTTAATTGAATAACAAAACAACAATATCAATAATACCCATGGTGTTTTCATATAAATAATCACTTAATTGATTATAATAAAAAATATATTCTTATCTTTTTAACCTATTAATTAAACTACACATAGGCTTCTACAAAAGTATCTTAATTATATGAAAAAATACAAAAAAGGAAGTAAAAAGTTATTAAATGCATGGGTTGTATATGATTGGGCAAATTCAGTATACCCATTAGTGATTTCCACTGCTATTTTTCCGATATTTTATGGAATGGTAACAGAGGATTATATAACTTTCTTAGGATATTCATTCAAGAACACTGCTTTAATTAGCTATATCACTGCTTTTGCCTTTGTTATATTAGTTTTTCTATCTCCTTTGCTCTCAGGAATAGCAGACTATACTGGAGGAAAAAAATTCTTTATGAAGTTTTTTTGCTATTCTGGGTCTTTTGCATGCATACTTTTATATTGGTTTGATATTGACAATCTAAATTCGAGTTTGGTGTATTACTTTATTGCACTTATAGGATTTTGGGCAAGTCTAGTTTTTTATAATTCTTATTTACCTGAAATTGCTTATCCAGAACAACAAGACAAGGTAAGTGCAAAAGGTTATGCTATGGGTTACATAGGCAGTGTTATTTTGCTGTTAGTTAATCTTATAATGATTAATTATCCTGAATATTTTGGAATTATTGACTCAAATGGGGTAGTAGCTGAAATAAAAGCTATGAAAATGTCATTTATAATGGTTGGTGTTTGGTGGTTTCTATTTAGTCAATATACTTTTTATACCTTGCCAGGTAGAAAATACTACAAACAATTAAGATTAAAAAAGAATTCTTCTATAGAAAATAAAAATTTAATTTTTTCTGGATTTCATGAATTAAAAGTAGTTTGGGATGAGTTAAAGAACAATCAAACATTAAAAGTGTTTTTAACGGCTTTTTTTATATACAGTATTGCTTTACAAACTGTAATTTTAGTAGCAACATACTTCGGGGAAGCTGAAATTAATTGGAATGAAGGGGAAAAAACATTTGGACTTATTCTTAGCATACTACTAATACAGCTAATAGCTGTAGTTGGAGCAATCCTTAGTGCTAAAATTTCTGAAAGAATAGGTAATTTAAGAACACTCATCTCACTTAATATAATATGGGCTCTTATTTGTGTTTTTGGATATTATATAGAAACCCCAACAGAGTTTTATATTGCTGCAGGTCTTGTGGGGTTAGTAATGGGAGGAATACAAGCATTATCTAGATCTACATTTTCTAAATTTATACCTCCTACAACGAACAATACTTCATATTTTAGCTTTTATGATGTTTCTCAAAAACTAAGTATTGTCATTGGAATGACGCTTTTCGCAACTATAGATCAAATTACTGGCAGTATGAGAAATTCAATATTAGTGTTTTTAGTGTTTTTTGTTGCAGGAGCAATTATACTTGTGAGGCTTAACAAAAAAATAGCTTAACTTCTTTATTGGCATAGATATTGAATAATATACACTGAAATAAGTGCATTATTGCTCATATAACAGATATAGCTATAGTGTTAATAAAGAAAATAAAATAAATATGTCGAAAGAAAACCTTTTTAATATTGACAATTTGTCAGTTCAAGATATTGATGAGAATTCAGAGTTAATCCCTCTGATGACAACTGAAGATGAAAAAGAAATAATTAAGGAAAATTTACCAAAAACATTACCAATTCTTTCTTTAAGAAATACTGTCTTGTTTCCTGGTGTTGTTATACCAATTACTGCCAGTAGAGATAAATCTATTCAGCTAATCAAGGATGCAAATAATTTCAATAAATTAATTGGAGTTGTAGCTCAAAAAAATGAAAAAATTGAAGATCCAAAACCAAATCAAATATATAAGGTAGGAACTGTCGCAAAAATACTAAAGGTATTACAGATGCCTGACGGTAATACTACTGTAATTATACAAGGAAAAAAGAGATTCGAAATAGACAGAATTATATCTAAAGAACCTTATATAACTGCAAATATTAAAGATGTTCCTGAAGTTAATCCAGGGATTGATAATTCAGAATTTAATGCTATTATTGACTCAATTAAAGATCTTTCTTTAGAGATAATTAAAAGGAACCCAAATATTCCTTCTGAAGCCTCTTTTGCTATAAAAAATATTGAGAGTAATTCATTTTTGGTAAATTTTGTTTCATCTAATATGAACTTGCCAGTCTCAGATAAACAGAAACTTCTTGAAATGAATGATTTGAAAAAAAGAGCTATGGACACCTTAAAGTTTATGAATATGGAATTTCAGAAACTTGAAATAAGAAATGATATTCAGTCAAAGGTTCAGAGTGACTTAAGTCAGCAACAACGCGAGTTTTTTCTTCATCAACAAATGAAAACAATTCAAGAAGAATTAGGGGGCGTTAGCCATGATAGTGAAATTGAAAATATGAAGAAAAGGGCAGCTAAGAAAAAGTGGAATGATGAAACCAAGCTACACTTTAATAAAGAGATCAGTAAATTACGAAGAATGAATCCTCAGGTTGCTGAATATTCTGTTCAGAGAAATTATCTTGATTTACTTTTAGATCTACCTTGGAACAGCTATACTAAGGATAAATTTGACTTAGTAAAAGCTAAAAAAATACTTGATAGGGATCATTTTGGGCTTGATGATGTTAAAAAGAGAATTATAGAGTACTTGGCAGTACTAAAAATAAGAAATGACATGAAATCTCCTATTTTATGTCTTCACGGACCTCCAGGAGTTGGAAAAACTTCATTAGGAAAATCGATAGCTGAGGCAATTGGGAGAAAATATGTAAGAATTTCTTTAGGCGGACTAAGAGATGAAGCTGAAATTAGAGGTCATAGAAAAACATATATAGGAGCAATGCCTGGTAGGATAATTCAAAATATAAAAAAAGCTAACACTTCTAACCCTGTTTTTGTTCTTGATGAAATAGATAAGATAGCAAATTCAAATATAGGAGACCCTTCTTCAGCTATGCTAGAAGTATTGGATCCTGAACAAAACAAGGAATTTTACGATAATTACTTAGAGTTAGGTTATGATTTGTCAAAGGTTATGTTTATTGCTACTTCAAATAATTTATCTTCAATTCAACCAGCCTTATTAGATAGGATGGAAATAATAAATGTTAGTGGTTATACTACAGAAGAAAAAATTCAAATAGGCAAAAAGTTTTTATTACCAAAACAATTAAATGAACACGGTTTAAAAAAGAAAGATCTTAAGCTTTCTTTTTCTGTTATTGAAAAAATAGCAGAGGGATATACCAGAGAATCAGGGGTAAGAGGTTTAGAAAAACAAATAGCTAAGCTAGTTAGAAATTGTGCTAAAAATATTGCAACAGATGTTAAATATGATCCAAATTTATCTATAGAAGAAATGAATAAGATTCTAGGTAGCCCTAAATTGGAAAGAGATAAGTATGAAAACAATGATATTGCTGGTGTTGTAACAGGTTTAGCATGGACTAGTGTTGGTGGAGATATCTTATTTATTGAATCAATACTTTCAAAAGGTAAAGGTAAATTATCTATTACAGGGAATTTAGGAAAGGTAATGAGTGAATCTGCAAAAATTGCACTTGAGTATATAAAATCAAATGCTGATAAGTTTAATTTATCGCCTGATATGTTTGAAAAATATAATGTCCACATTCATGTGCCTGAAGGAGCAACTCCTAAAGATGGACCTAGTGCTGGAATAGCAATGCTAACTTCCCTTGTATCATTATACACTCAGAATAAGATTAAATCAAAAATAGCCATGACAGGGGAGATCACCCTAAGAGGAAAGGTGTTGCCTGTAGGAGGAATTAAGGAGAAAATATTAGCTGCAAAAAGAGCAAGAATAAAAGAGATTATTCTCTCAAAACAAAATGAAAGAGATATTAATGAAATTAAAAAGGAATATTTGAAGGGGTTGAAATTTCATTATGTAAGTGAAATGAGTGAAGTAATAGATATTGCTTTAACAAACCAAAAAGTTAAAAATTACAAGACATTACAATAATCAATTACAATTAGAGTTTATTCATGTAGTAACCTACCTAATTCTTTTATGAAGAAAGCTCTGTTAATTTCAGTTTTTTTTATAACCAATAATATTGTTTCACAATTTGCCGGTGAATCCACCTATCAATTTCTAAATATTTCATCTTCACCTAGACAACTAGCATTAGGGGGTAAAGTGATAACAAACTTTGATTATGATGTTAGTCAAGCTTTGTATAATCCATCAGTAATAAACAATGAAATGGATAATAATATAGCCTTAAATTTCTTTAATTATTTTGCTGATATTAAATATGGTAGTGCTGCATATGCTTATACATTAGACAATAGAGGAAATACTCTTCACTTTGGAATATCATATATCAATTATGGTGCTTTTGAAGGATATAATGAGTTAGGTGAGCCTACAAATAATTTTACCGGAAATGAAGCTGTACTATCAGTTGGTTATGGTAATAAATTTAAGGATTTACCAATATATTATGGAGTAAACTTTAAATTAATAACATCAAAATTTGAACAGTATAATTCTATTGGCATTGCAAGTGATATAGGTTTTTATTATAAAGATGAAGATTTGAAGCTTGATATTGCTTTAGTTATAAGAAATATTGGAACTCAAATAAAACCTTATGATAATATAAATGAGAAATTACCTTTCGAAGTTGATTTAGGTGTTTCACAACTTGTAGAAAATGCTCCAATAAAATGGCATATAACCCTTGAAAATGTCCAAAAATGGCCAATAGGACTTTCTAATCCATCTAGACTAATAATTGACTTAGATGGGAATATTACTAAAGAAAAGGTAACATTTATGAATGACCTATTAAGACATGTTATAATTGGAGCAGAACTGTTTCCTAAAAGTATATTTAATTTACGTTTAGGTTATAGTTTTAGAAGGGGAGAAGAACTAAGAATTATAGATGAGAAAAATTTTTCAGGGCTATCATTTGGATTTGGGATTAAATTTAACAAACTTCGTTTTAATTATAGTCACGCAAGATATTCTAGTGCATCAAATATTAGCTTTCTTGGCCTACAACTTGATTTAAATTAATGAGAAAAATTGTAATAGCTATTGATGGATATGCTTCAACTGGAAAGAGTAGTCTAGCTAAACTTTTATCTTCACATCTTAATTATATTTATGTTAATTCAGGCTCTATGTATAGAGCAATTGCTTTTTATGCTATAAGTAATAAACTAATTCCATTAACTAAGAAAAATATTAATACTTTAATCAGTTTATTGCCAGATATTCAATTAGACTATAGGATTAATGATAATACAGGATTTTATGATATTTATCTAAATAATATAAACTTAGAAAGTAAACTAAAATCTCTAGAAGTTTCTAATCATGTTAGTTCAATAGCAGAAATCTCTCAAATAAGGAAACATGTAGTTAAAATTCAAAAATCATTTCAAAACAAAGGAGGGCTAGTAATGGATGGTAGAGATATTGGCTCTGTAGTTTTTCCAAATGCTGATTTAAAGCTTTTCTTGACAGCATCTGATAATGTTAGAGCTAAAAGAAGATATGTAGAATTAATTAATGAAGGATATAAAATTAATTATGAAGATATATTCAATAATATAATTAGTAGAGACAAGAAAGATAGTAAGAGAAAAGACTCGCCATTAATTATTCCTAAAGATGCAGTAGTGATTGATAATTCAAAAATGAATATTACAGACCAGCTTAATTTCATCATTAAACTAATCAAAACGAAATTTAACTTTTAGATTTATCAAATTAGGCAATTCAATTTAATATTCTTAAATTCGCAGACCTTTTGGTAATAATTCGATGTGACAAAAGGGAGGAAAGATATAATAAACATCTTCTGTAAGTCAATTTACTTAATTCTATCGAGGACTTTTCAGAATACAAATTTTTAGTTCATGGCTAAGAAAGAAACAAAAAACACTGAAGATGATGCTTTAGTAAATAAAAAAGAGAATAAATCAACAAAGGCTTCCAAGGAATCTAAACCTAAAAAAACTACAAAAAAGAAGGAAGCAAAATCTGCAACTACGGATTTAAAATCTAAAATAATAAAAGATGATTCAATTGAGATTGTTGAAGCCTCTAAACAACCTAAAATAGAAAAGTCACCCAAAAAATTTCTTGAAGATTTTGATTGGCATAATTATGAAGAAGGAATTGAAAAGGTTGATGAAAAAAAACTTAAAGATTTTGACAAACTAGTTAAAGAAAACTTTGTAGAAACTCTAACAAACGAGGTTGTAGAAGGTACAGTTGTGCATATGACTGAAAGAGATGCTATAATTGATATTAATGCAAAGTCTGAAGGGGTGATTTCTCTAA
>Ga0206679_10003300_pt1 | contig 12468 bp, 11 predicted proteins | sample M110012015metaG_FD_155464 | JGI IMG/M metagenome (GOLD analysis project Ga0206679, IMG submission 155464) | Ammonia-oxidizing marine archaeal communities from Monterey Bay, California, United States - M1 100m 12015 | ecosystem: Environmental > Aquatic > Marine > Intertidal zone | place: USA... | reverse complement strand
AAGAATACAAGGTGACCACGAACAGTTTCCTTGCCAATGGTGGCGATGCCTACATCGAGTTCCAGCAGGCCCGGGAGCGGGTTACGGATCCGATCCTGCAACGCACCTTGCTGGAGAACGCCCTGGCCAGGGAATGGAAAGAGGGCCGGGGGCTGACCCCGAGCGCTGAGAACCGCTTTGTGATTCTGCCCTGAGGGCTGGTGCGCTTGGCCTCTGTGGCCCTGCCGTCCGTTAAGCTCTCTTCGCGCAGCCCCGCGGACGAGTCAATCATGAGCCTATTGGACGAACTAACTGAAGCACAGAGCATGCCCCACGGGCTGGTGAACTACCGCAGTGGTGCCGGCGTGGCCTTGATCTGCCTGCAGAACGAACCGGCCAATGGTTACAGCCACGAGATGATGCTCGACTTGGATCAGGCGATTCTGCGAGCTCGCTTTGATGACGGTGTGCAAGTGCTGTTGCTCGTGGGCGCGGGAGAAAAGTTCTTTTGTGCCGGAGCCGACATCAATGTGCTCAAGGGCATCACTCCCACTTACAAATACCAATTCTGCCTGCATGCCAACGAGACCATGTTGCGGCTTGAGCATACGCCCAAGTTGGTGATTGCTGGGCTCGGTGGTCATTGTGTTGGAGGCGGTTTGGAAATCGCCTTGGCCTGCGACTTGCGCATCGCCCGGGCTGGCTCGGGTAAGTGCGGCTTGCCTGAAGTCCACCTAGGTGTCTTGCCTGGTACTGGCGGCACCCAACGTTTGTCACGCATCGTGGGTGCCAGTCGCGCGATCGAGTTGATGGCCAGTGGACGCACCTTTGGCTTTGACGAGGCCCTGTCTCTGGGATTGGTGGACGAAGTGCGTCCAGCGGACAACGAGGGGGAGTTTGTGGAGTCCCTCCTGGAATACGCACAGACCTTTACCTCGCCCAATCGCGCTTCCATGGCAGTGGGCATGATCAAGCGCGCGGTCAAGAGCGGTATGGAAGTTCCCCTGGAATCGGGGTTAGCGTTGGAACGGGAAATGCAGCAACGCCTCTTCGCTAGTGAAGATGCGCGAGAGGGCATGGATGCCTTTACCAACAAGCGTAAGCCCGATTTCCAAGGGCGCTAAGGCTTTTCATTCCCCAAGTCCTATGCAAGCAGTTCAGATCACCCAGCACGGAGGCCCCGAGGTCTTGCAACTGGCCGACGTCCCGCGCCCTGAGCCCGGCCCCGGGGAAGTCCTGGTTCGGGTGCTCGCGGTTTCGGTCAATCACCTGGATCTCTGGGTTCGTCGGGGTATGCCCGGATTTCCGGTGGAGTTCCCCCGCATTCCCGGCTGCGACGGCACCGGGGAAGTGGCGGCCCTAGGGGCTGGAGTCAATGACCTGTCCGTGGGTCAGCAGGTCCTGCTTGAGCCGGGCTTCACCACGTCTCTGGATTCTGATTTTGTGCGCTTGGGTCAGGATAATCTGGCGCCGGACTATGGGATTCGCGGAGAACACTGCGATGGGTTCGCCGCGGAATATGTGACCTTGCCCGTGCGCTACTGTCTGCCCCTGCCCGCTGGGCTGGACCCGATCACAACCGCTGCCACGCCCCTCACGTTCTTGACCGCATGGGGCATGCTGATGGAGCGCGCGGTAATTCGCAAAGGCGAAACCGTGATGGTCCTCGGTGCCGGATCGGGCGTGGGTTGCGCTGCAATTCAAATTGCGAAGGATGAGGGTTGCCGGGTTTTCACCAGCGCCAGCAGCCCCGAGGGGCGCGCATTGGGGCTCGAATTGGGCGCCGAAGCTGCAGTGGACCACACCGATCCCAATTGGCCCAAGGAGATCAAGGCGCTTACTGGTGGCAAGGGCACAGATGTGGTGGTGGAGCACGTGGGCCCCGCCACCTGGTTCCATGCGTGTCCTCGCGCGGCTCGGTCGCTTGGTTACCTGCGGGGGCACCACAGGTCCAGAGGTTCAGTTGCAACTGCCGCACCTATTCATCAAGCAGCAGACCGTGCTCGGTTCCACCATGGGGCCCCGCAGTGCTTTGCCCCTGATTCTTGCAAGGCTCTCCGCCGGGGTCTATCGGCCGGTGATCGATCGCATCTTGCCCCTGGCCGAAGCGCGCCAAGCCCATCAGTTGCTGGAGGATCGAGCCGTGCGCGGTAAGATCATCCTGATTCCCTAGTCCTTTTCACCTTCCTTTTTGACCTTCATGCAAGCAACTTCGATTCACAAGGCCGCCGTTCTAGGCGCCGGTACCATGGGGCATGGAATCGCACAGGTTTTGGCTCAAGCGGGCATCGAGGTGTGCCTCTTCGATGTGAACGATGAGGCCACGGCCCGGGGTTTGGCCGCTATTCAGGGCAACCTGGACAAGGGCGTCACTCGCGGCAAGGTCACCGAAGAGGACCGCACCGCGGCCCTCGCGTGCATATGCAGTAGCACCGATTTGGGCAAGGCCATCGAAGGCGTGCAGCTAGTGTTGGAAGCGGTGCCAGAGAAAATCGAACTCAAGCACTCGATCTTTGCGGAACTGGGTGGCTTGGATAAGGAGGTGCTCTTGGCCAGCAACACCTCAAGCCTTTCCATCGACAAGATTGCGGAAGCCGCCGAACACCCCGAGCGCGTCCTGGGCATGCACTTCTTCAACCCGGTGCACATCATGAAGTTAGTCGAGGTTGTGCGCGGCGAACGGACGTCTGAGGATGCGGTGCAGTGCGCTCTGGACCTTGCCCGGCGATTGGGCAAGACGCCCATCGATGTGAAGGACGCCCCGGGCTTTGCATCCAGTCGACTGGGCATTGCGATCGGGCTTGAGGCCATGCGCATGCTGGAAGAAGGGGTCGCCAGCGCCGAAGACATCGACACCGCTATGACCTTGGGCTATGGTTTTCCCATGGGCCCTCTCAAGCTGACCGATCTGGTGGGGCTTGATGTACGTCTGGCCATTGCGGAGTACCTAGAAACTACACTTGGCGAGCGCTTTTGCCCGCCGAATATTCTGCGCGAAAAAGTCGCGCGCGGCGAACTTGGTAAGAAGTCCGGACAGGGCTTCCATTCTTGGAGTTAGATATGGCTGATGATTGGGGATCGACGGAAGGTGGCGGTAAAAAGAAGCGCAACCCGCTGCTTTGGGGCTGCGGTTTGGGCTGCTTGGGCCTGTTGGTGATTGCCGGAGTGATCGGATTTATGGGGGTCGGCTGGGTTAAGGATGCCCTGAACCCCGAGGCCAGCCTTGAAAGGCTGGCCGAAGCCTTGCCGGTGGAGGAGTTACCCGAAGGCTGGAACCTGGTACTCGGGAACAAGATCCCCTTCATGGATTTTGAGGTTTTTGTTATGCAGGGGCCCGGTGGAGGTGAGGGCTCCCCCGTGACCGCTTTTTTCTTTGTGAGCAACGACATGGAAATGGCGGGTGAGCACTGGGATGAAACCGCTCCTTCGGGTGGGGCGGAGCGCACGATTGAGATTCAAGGGCGCGTTTTCGAAGGGAGCTACGATACGAATACACCAAGCGGATCGACTTTCATGTTGGAGCTCAGCGAGGAAGGCGCCCTGCCCGTCATCATGGTCCAGTTTCAGCGCACGGGATCGAAGGATGAGATCACCGACGAGGAGCTGCGGGTCTTCTTTGATCCCTTCACGATTGGACCGGATGGGGCGTACTCACTGGTACATGAAGAGCCTGATCCGATCGACGAGATATCTGGCGAGGAAGATTCCAACCAATGAATCGACCGCGCGAGAGTGTTGGGGGAGTATTGGCCCTCTTTGGCGGCCTCGCTCTGTTGGGCATGACCTTTTCAAGTCAATGCTCTCGCTCGGCGCTAGCCATCGAGGCAGAACCGTTTTTGAACGAGGTTTTCGATCCTGTGGGATCTCCCCTGGGCTGGAAAGTGGATGGCTGCGAGTCCGTGCCCGATGGGCGCGTCATGCTGCGGTACTCGCCCTTGGGGGATGCTACGCCCGAGTTCGTGGCTGATGAGCAGGAAGCCGAAGCCCTATCCAAGATGCCGAAAAGGATGGGGAAAATGCAGCCCAAACCTTGGGGGCACCTGAAGCAGCGTGAAGGATTTGGCCCCAGTGGGGCACTCCTGGTACGGCACCCGATCAAGACCAGCTTGGACCAGCGCAAGAAACTCTTTCGAGGCCTCAACTATAAGGGGATCGAGAGCTTGAATTTCAAGGGCGAGGCCTTGCCCATGGATGGGGGGCGCATTCCTTGGGGCCCCTACGAGGTGCCCTGGGTTCACCTGAGACATTTCGAGAGGGTCGACGGGGAGCCCACCTTTCACGACACCTTGCGGGTGGACTTGACGAGCGGCCCGAGGGCACTGATCTTGCACCTCGCTTTTCCGCCCAGGGCCCGCGCCCGACATGAGGACCTTGAGCCGTTTGTCGCGGCTTGGTTGCCTCCCACGCTGGACTCCGGACAGAATCCCGAAGGGGACGAGTCACCCCAGACTCCGTAGGGATTGATGAATGGGGCCGAGCATCTCCTTGGTCCCCAAGTCTCGTTGGACTAACTTGGATAGCAGCCCTATCCCTTCTTCGGAGGCTTAGCCTTCGAAACTACATGGGGTTCTTGAGCCAAGGATGCGGCGAGGATTTCGGCTAAGTGTTGGGGCCGAGTAGCCTTTCCTGTTCGTGAGAAACCTCCATGCCACTGCATCTGGCACCCAGGGTTCGCGGTGATCAATACATCGGCATCAGAGCTAGTGAACTCCTCTAGTTTGGCGTCGAGTAACTGGTTGGATTCTGCTGGATGCAAGAGGGCATGGATGCCCGCTGACCCGCAGCAGGATCCAGCGCCCGGCATCTCTACCCGCTCGATTCCAGGAATTAAATCCAACAGGGCCCGAGGCTCGGCGGTGATTCCTTGGCCGTGACAAAGATGGCAGGGATCGTCCCAGGCAACCTTGCGTGGGGCTAGGGGTGCGAGTTGTTTTTTGAGTTGCTCAGCCCGTTCGGCTTGGGCCACAAAGGCGGAGAAATCGATCACCCGTTGCGCAAAGGCCTCCGCCCGCGGGAGCCATAGGGGATTCTCAGCGAAGAGCCTTGGGTACTCGGCCATGTGGGCTCCACAACCGGCCGAGTTCAACACAATCCGCATGTCCGGTTCGCCGCCCATGTCCTCGAATGCTTGGATGGTTTTTTGGGCCAAGCGTCGGGCTTCGTCCAAGTCCCCGTTGTGCGCGTGCAGTGCCCCGCAACATGCGTGGTCTTGGGGCGTGTGCACATCGGCACCGCAAGCATTGAGGACTGCGACGGTTGCGCGGTTGACATCCCCGTACAGTTGCCTCTGCACGCAACCTTCCAGCATGCCCACGGATTCCGTGCGTTCGCTCGTGCTGGGGCATATGGGGGGCAGATTACGACGCTTGTTCGCTTCCGGGAAAACCGGCAGATGGGCCAGGGCAATTCCACGCTGACCCAAGAGCGGTGCTATGGCCTGGGGCAGTCGGAGGAGTTGCGTCAGGCGCACGGCTCCTGCCAAGAACCCAAGCACCCGGCGGTGGGGAAGGACCAAGCGGAATCCAAACCAACGCAGGCCCCGTGCGAGAAGACCCGGCGCAGGCAGATGGTCCCGGGCGCTTTCCATCAGGGCGCCGAACTGCACTCCGGCTGGGCAAACGGTTTCGCAATTGCGGCAGACTAGGCACGAGTCAAGGGCTTCCACGCAATCCTGATCGGCCTCTAGGCGTCCTTCGGACAGGGCGCGCATCAGATGTATTCTGCCGCGGGGGCCCTCTGATTCCCGGCCGCTTTGGCGATAGGTCGGACAGGAGTTCAGACACAAACCGCAGTGGATGCAGTCCAGGGTCAGGTCGTAGTCCAGGGGCAAGGAGCGGATCGCGGTGCTCATGCGGGTGCCTCCCCGGGATCAAGGGTCATGGAGAAGATGCCGGCCGGATCGAGTCCGCACGTCAAGCGTTGTTGCCAATCCGTTTGAGTGGGGCTTGGATTGGACCCTGTCCACTGGGCGTGCAAGTGGCGGTGGACACAGAGAGGGCGCAGGGATGTGGCCTCTGCACCGATGGTTTCCGCCCAAGAGGGCTTTTCCGTGACGGTCGCGTCTCCCGCCGGACCCACCAAGATACGACCTGCACCGCAATCCACCCACAGCTTTGTCTCGGTGGGCAGTTGGGCTTCGAGGATGCCTAGGAGTTCGGCGCAGTGGGTGAGTGGACTGCCGATTTCCCAGGCGTGGCGATTCTCTGCCCCCTCTTCCCCGAGGCGTTTGCGCTCGGTGGGTGCTTGCCCATCAAAGAATTCGGGCGTGTCCCCAAGGGCCGTTAGGACCCTCTCCTGATCCGCCTTCACTTGGCTTGCACGGCCCGCGAGTCCACCTTGCAGGCGCACTTCGTTCTGGGTGCGCGTCAGCACCAACCAGTGCAGGCGTGGCATGACCTGTTGAATTTCTAAGGCCTTGGTAAATCCGCTGGCGCAGTCTGCCACGGGCATGGAAAAACTCCATTCCCGTTCGGGGAGGGCCTTGAGCCGCAAGCTGGCGTCAAGAATGATGGCCAGGGTGCCGCGGGAACCCGTGTACAAGCGATGAAGATCGAACCCGGTGACGTTCTTGACCAATCGTCCACCGCTCTTGGCCAGGGTGCCGTCAGACAGCATGACCTGCATGCCCAGCACATGATGGCGTAGGGGGCCATGGCGCAATCGGTTGGGGCCCGAGCGTCCCGCTGCCAAAATGCCCCCCAGGGTGGACGTGGTTGCTCCGGCCAAGTCCGCCGGGAGGCATTCGCCTGATTGCTCAACGGCTTGGGCTAGGTCGCACCAAGGGGTGCCAGCCTGGGCGGTGACCGTGCCTTCGCCAGGGATCTGCTCTAGCACCCCGGCCATGTGCATGAGGCTGATCGGGGTGGGGGCGTTGGCCGGGTCATCGATGGCATCGGGACGACACCAGGCCAATTGACTTCCTGCGCCGATGGGCAGCACGGAGAAACTCCTGCGACGGGCTTCCCCCAGAACCTCCGCCAGTTGGCCGTGGTCCTTGGGTGCGAGACAAGTCAATTCATGCACTTCTCCCAGGGCGCATCCCGAGCCCTGGCCCAAGAGGTGCGCGCGGTCTGAAGCATTGGTCTGGCTCATGTCTTGGCCCCCAGATTCCCCATGGGTGAAAAGGGCAATCCGCCGTTGCGTACTTCGCGGCAGGCGCGCAGGGGCAGAACCTTGGTTGGGTTCATGCGGCGTTTGGGATCAAGTGCATCCCGTACCCGGTGCATGGTGTTCAGGTCGTCGTCGTCGAATAGGTCGCACATGTGGGTCATCTTTTCGACCCCCACCCCGTGTTCGCCGGTCAAGGACCCGCCCCGTTCGATGCAGGCCTCCATGATCAGCTGTCCCGCTTCCAGTACGCGACGGACCTCGTCCTCGTCTCGCCGGTCGTAGGCGATATTCGGGTGCAGGTTGCCATCCCCTGCATGGAAAACGTTGCCCAAGCGCAGGTTGCGTTCCTCGGCGATCTTGATCGCAAGGGCGACGATTTCCCGCAAGCGCGTGCGAGGCGCGACCACATCGGCAACATAGAGGTCCGGCGCCACGCGCCCCATGGCCCCGAAGGCTCCCTTGCGTCCGGCCCAAAGCCGTGCGCGTTCAGCCTTGTCTTGAGCGCTGCGGATTTCCATGGCTCCGTGTTTCTTCGCCAGTTGCAAAACCAAGTCGATGGTCTCTTGCACTTCCAAGGCACCCCCTTCCGCTTCCACGAGCAAGAGCGCTTCTGCCTCCCGGGGATAGCCAGCAGCAAAAATGCTGTCCTCCACCGCAGCGATGGTGAGCTTGTCGAGGATCTCGATGGCTGATGCTTCGATGTGGGCGGCGATTGCTTCGGAAACGCAGTCGCAGGCCGCATCCAAGCTGGGGAAAACCGCAATGATGGTCTGGACCTCCTCGGGAAGAGGCTCGAGGTTCAGCTGCACTTCGGTGACCATCCCGAACATGCCTTCACTACCGGTGATCAGACCGACCAGATCGAGGCCTTCGGGATCCGCCGGGCTGGCCAAGAGGTCGAGCACTTGGCCCTGGGCATCCACCAACTTGACTCCGCGCACGTGGCGGGTGGTGGATCCGTGCATGAAGCAGTGGGGCCCGCCCGAGTTGTTTGCCACGTTGCCTCCCAAGGTGCAAGCCGCTTGACTCGAAGGGTCCGGGGCATAGAACAGACCATGGGGCCGGGCAGTCACGCTGAGATCCGAGTTCACTACTCCCGCCTGCACATGCGCCAATCGTCCGACTGGATCAATGGAAAAGATCTCGCGCATGCGCGCGGTTCCCACGGTCACGCCTCCTTCGACTGGTGTGGCTCCGCCGGTGAGGCCAGTGCCAGCGCCTCTTGGCACCACCGGGACTCCCTCTCGTGCCAATAGTTTCATGACCCGGACGGTTTCTTCCGTATCCAACGGCAAGACGATGGCTTGGCCCATTCCGCGCACCAATGACAACCCGTCGGATTCCCAAGCAAGGGATTCAGATCCTGTGATTACATTGCGGGGCCCGACTATTGTGCGCAGTTCGGCGATCCAGTTCTTGGTCACCGGAAGTCCCCCGCTAGGCGAGCGGCCCCCATCCAGCCAGCATCAGGGCCCAGGGTCGCACGAACCACATCAGGCTTGGGCGTGCCATAGCGCCGCTCAGAAAGTGTTTCGTGGATCCCTTCGATCATTTGGGGCAAGGCCGCGCTGAAGCCCCCTGCGATTACGAAGAAGGTGATGTCTAAGAGCGAAACCACATAGGACATGCCCCGTCCCAAGTCGCGGCCAACCTGGTGCAGCAATTCCCGTTCGGGTCCCGCCGCCGCCTCGGCACGGCGGCAGAGTTCCACCGTATCCTCGGTCAGGCCCGCTTCCCGCGCGCGGCGTCTCACGTGGGTGGCAGAGGCCAGGGTTTCCAGGCAGCCGGCACTGCCGCAGCCGCAGGGATGCCCACCCTGTTCCTTGGGCAGAATCACGATGTGGCCCACCTCGCTTGCCATACCGTGGGGGCCGGTGTAGAGCCGACCGTCTTGGATCATTCCGCCGCCGATCCCGGTGCCCAGGGTGAGCAGGCACATGTTGTCACGACCTGCTCCGGCACCGTGCCACTGTTCCCCATAGGCGGCAAGGTTCGCGTCGTTGTCCACGCGCACTTTGTCCTCGGATAGGTTGAGCCGTTGCGCAATTTCTTGAACCAAGATGCGCCCCTCGAGATTTTGGAGGTTGGCTGAAGCGCGCAGGGCACCCGTACCTGGATCAAATACCCCGGGGCAGCCTACGCCTACCGCGTCAAAGGGGCCGAAAGACCGAGCGTAGTCGCAAAGCCGGTCAAGAAAAACCTCTGGTCCGTCCTGGATTTGGGTAGGCAGGGGCATCGATGCACCCACTCGTTTTTCCCCGGGCCCGACCATGCCGGCCTTGACCGAGGTTCCACCGATGTCGAGACCTAGGAAACGACCGGTCGGCGACATTGGCAACTAGCCCCTCCTAGGGGGAGTACGCCGACGAACGCGGCGGTAGGCCTTGAGCTGTTGATTGGCTGCTGCAGCCCAAGAGTTGTCTTCGCCCAGGCAGCGCAGAACCACTTGTTTCCAGTCAGGGGTGTTCTTGTAGTGCTGCCGCGCAGCATCAATGCCATCCTCGAGCATAGAGTCAGCGTCGTAGCTCTTGAATGAAAATCCAGTGCCATTAACCGGATGATCGCGCACATCCCGAACCACATCTGCGAGTCCGCCGTTCGCAAAAGTGACTGGGACCACGCCATAGCGCATGCCAATTGCGGGCAAGGTCGGCGCAGCATGGAAGTGGGACGGTAACAGCAAGATGTCGGACCCACCAAGCAACACATGGGCAGTGTTGACGTTGTAGCCCTCGATGATTCGGCAACGGCCGGCGAATGTTTGTTCGATGGTGTGCAGGCGCTCAAGAACCTCGGGACTTCCCGGGCCCATCATGACCACTTGCACGGACCGCTCCAGCAGGGGAGTGAGCGCCTCAGAGACAATGTCGAAACCGCCATCGCTGTCGAATTGGCCGATCACGCAGATCAGGGGCGTCCGGGGACCGTTGTCTAGTTTAAGGGCTTTTTGCAAGGTGACTTTGCACCTGCGCTTACCCGCGGTGGGATCCTTGTCCTCGGGACCGAAGGCCTGGGCCAGCAGGGGGTCGCAGCTCGGGTCCCAAGAGCGATAGTTGATGCCGGGCGTAATGCCAACGATCTCTTTTTCTCGACGCCTAAAGGTGTCGTAGACCGTGCTGTCGTTGGGCAAGGAGGTCACTGACCCCACCATTGTGGGGGAGTTGGTGCCGATGATTGTGGCGTACTCTGCCCCTGCCTTCAGGTAGTTGATCTTGCCTCCCAACTCGACTCCGCCAATGGCGTGGAATTCTGAGTGGGGGATTCCGATCTTTGGCAAGATTTCGCGCTCAAAACTGCCTTGCATAGCGGTGTTTTGCACGGCGAAGAAAGTGCCAGCCTTGGAGGCAGGGTGTTTCTCAACGCGGTTTTGGTACTCGAGTTTTTGAATGACCGGAATCAAACCCGTGGTCCAATCAAAACAGTGGATCACATCTGCGGAGAAGCGGATGAGTTCAAGGCCTTCCAGAACGGCCCGTGCGAAAATCGCGAACCGGCGCCAGTTGTCGCTATAGGGGCCCTGGGCATCTCCGTAGGGGTGCCGCGTGCGGAAGAGCTGGGCATGATCGATCAGGCAGAGCTCCAAGCCGTTGAGCTGGCCGCGCATCACTCGCACGCGCACGGTTTCGTCCCCATCCGGGAGAGTCAGGCTGCCTGCGTTCTTGAGCCCGGTGAGAATCGAGGTGTCGATGTCCTTGGTCAGAGGCAAAAAGACACGGACATTCGCACCCGCAGCCATCAGGGCGCGGGGGAGTTGTTCAGCGATTTCGGCGAGGTTGGTGCGGCGCACCAAGCTCTGGAATTCGGGAGTTGCGAAGGCGACCTTCACGGGGCAGCGGAGGGGTAGGTGCTGGTGGAAATGCCCGGAGAAGTACTCGGGCGGGGGGCCGTGGGGACCCGGAATGCCTCGGGGTTGGACCCGTGGGCATAGGAAAGTAGAAACCGCAGCCCGATTTCGCTTGCCCTCCTTCGGCCCTTGCGTTGTAACCCCTTGGCTATAAGGGGTTTACAACTTTTCAGAAATCCGATTCTGTAGAGCTTCCCCCCCCGCTCTGGGTGCTTTCCCAGATGGCCAGGGCTTCGGGCAAGAGGCTTCGAATCTGCTCGATGCGGTGACCGTGGGAGGGGTGCGTGGAGAGCCACTCCGGCGGGGCTCCACCGCCCTGGGCCTCCATGCGCTGCCAAAACTCCACCGCCACCCGGGGGTCATAGCCCGCCCTGGCCATAGTGATGAGGCCCACCCGGTCCGCTTTTAGCTCCGCGTCCCGCCCATAGGAGAGGGTCAGCAGGGTGGCGCTAATGGAGGCGATCGCCATGGAGTATTCGGGATTCAGCTCGTTCTCCTCCAGCACCACGCCCAGCAGGGCCAGCCCTCCGCTCAGGGCCAATTGGCGCGTCATGGCTTGGGTGCCGTGGCGCGCCGTGGCATGGGCGATTTCGTGGGCCATGACCACTGCCAGACCCGCCTCGTCTTGGGTGACTGCCAAAATGCCCGTGTAGACCGCCATCTTGCCCCCGGGGAGGCAGAAGGCGTTGAGGGTGCTGTCCTCTTGGATCAGGACGGTCTCCCAGGGGAATTTCTCAGCAAATGACGGGGCATCCACCAGGGCCGCAGGGACTAGGCGCTCGGTGACCCTCAAGACATGCTCCAGGGCGGGGCCCGAGGTGACTAGGGGCTCCTTGCTGCGCACGTCCTCATACGCCCTTACCCCGAGGGTGACATCCTCTTGGACGCTGAAGGTATTGAAGTTGGCGCAACTGGCCAGCAGGCCCAGGCCCGCGAGGCCTGCAGCCCTGAAAGCTCGCGTGATTCGAGTGGTGGTCGGCTTCTTCTTTTCCATGGGCCTTTAGTATGGTGCATGTGGGGAGCCCTGGGCCACAGGTGCTTTTCCCCAGGAATTCTAAGCATGAAACGTCCTCCGCTCCTGTTGGTTGTCCTCGATGGTTGGGGGCAGCGCGATGAACCTGAGTTCAACGCGATCGCCTCCTCTGCGCCTTTCTTTCAGCAGTTGTTGGGTCAGTATCCCCACGGACTGCTGCATGCCTGCGGGCGGGAAGTAGGCCTGCCGGAGGGAATCATGGGCAACAGTGAGGTGGGACACATGAGCCTTGGCGCTGGGCGGGTGATCAATCAGGACATCACGCGTATCGATGCGGCCATCGAGAGCGGCGAGTTCTTCGAGAATGGCGCGTTGCTGAAAGCCATGGAGGACGCTCGGCGGGGAGACCAAAACCTGCACCTCATGGGGCTGGTCTCTGATGGGGCCGTGCATGCCAGCGACAAACACATCGTGGCCCTCTTGCGCATGGCCAAAAAGGTCGGCGTGCCCGGCGATAAGGTTTTGATCCACGCCCTGACTGATGGACGGGACACGGCACCGC
>Ga0206679_10003298_pt1 | contig 12470 bp, 7 predicted proteins | sample M110012015metaG_FD_155464 | JGI IMG/M metagenome (GOLD analysis project Ga0206679, IMG submission 155464) | Ammonia-oxidizing marine archaeal communities from Monterey Bay, California, United States - M1 100m 12015 | ecosystem: Environmental > Aquatic > Marine > Intertidal zone | place: USA... | reverse complement strand
AAATTATTTAAATAATAAAATAATAAAGGTAGTAGATGCTTTAGGAAGAGAAGTAAATCACACCACCAACCAAATTCTCTTCCACATCTATGATGATGGTTCAGTAGAGAAGAAGTTTATTATTGAGTGATTTTTTGGGCCCTCAATTGGGCCCTCCAAGTGTTGGTGATTTGTGATTTGTCAATATATTCAAGGGTTTCAGATATGGGGTTCTATATCCCTACGGGCTACTTTTATTTTGTTAAAGTATTGAACTATAGTATTTTGAGGAAATATGGGTAAGTATGAATGTTTCAAAAACGTCCAAACAAACGTCCCAACTTTTGATGTAGCCCGAATCAGATTCTAACTCCTGCTTTGTGGTTAGATTTTGATGTAAATTGTGAGTTTAAAATCAAAGAAATGAGACTTCTATTTACTGCTTTAACGTGTTTGATTGTTTCAAATCTATTTTCTCAATAAATAACAATTTATCCTGACAGGGAAATGAATAGAAGTTGGGGTGTAACAACATTAAATAAAGTGACTTTAAATAATGATCATGTGAAGTTATCTTTTATCACGAAAATCAAACCAATAGGAGGCAGGATGATTTGGTCTAACGGAAAGACGCAACTTGAATACAATGGCGGAAAATACATAAGCTTCAAAACTGTGTGTCCATATGACTTAAATATATACATTTTAAAAAAGGGGATGTAACGTATGGTTAAAGGAATCATATTCGACCTCGATGGAGTGATTGTCAATACAGAGCGCAATCACTTTTTTGCGTGGAAAAGAATTGCCGAACGCTTAGATATTGACTTTGATGAATCCGACAACGAACTATTAAAGGGCTTAAACAGGAGGGATTCTTTAGAAAAACTTCTAGCTTTAAAAGGTGGCACTCTTGAAGAAAATTTGTTTGATGATGTACTCGATAAAAAGAACAGATTTTATCTGAATTCACTCGATAAACTTTCAAGGTCTGACATCCTCCCAGGAGTGGTTGATGTATTGAACTCGGCTCGCGAAAATGGTGTGTCTCTTTCAGTAGGCTCTTCGAGTAAGAATGCAAAATTCATATTAGATAAGCTCAGACTCTCTGAGTATTTCGAAATCGTAATAGACGGCAACGGAGTCACATCACCTAAGCCACACCCTGAAGTTTTTCTCAATGCTGCAAAAGGGATGTCACTAGATCCGGCAGAATGCGTTGTGCTAGAGGATGCCGCAAGTGGAGTAGAAGCGGCAAAAGCCGGTGGGTTTAAAGTTATAGGAGTGGGCAATCCTAATATCGCATCACTCGCAGACGACTATCTTTCTGACCTAACTACATTCAAGTTCTGAAATGCAGAATCTATTTGACATAGACGAGTGGCGCATCATTGAGCACGGCTTCAGCCCTGAAAAGCAGGAAGCAGCGGAGAGTATCTTCAGCTTAGGCAATGGAGCATTTGGCCAGCGCGCGAACTTTGAGGAGCTCTACAGTGGAGACTCACTCAGCGGGAACTATGTGGGCGGTGTTTACTTTCCAGATAAAACGCGAGTAGGTTGGTGGAAGAATGGTTACCCGGAGTATTTCGCAAAAGTTCTGAATGCATGCAATTGGATAGGTATAGGAATAAAAGTCGATGGGCAGGTACTAGATCTAGCACATTGCAAACCCACATCTTTCTACCGCGAGCTGAATATGCAAACAGGTGTCCTTACGAGATACTTCATTTGTAAGTTTCCCGACGGTAAAGAAATAGAGGTGAAGTCGGTGAGGTTTTGCTCAATGGATAACGACGAGATAGGCGCCATTTCATATTCACTTAAACCTCTAAATTTTAGCAGTAACATCCAATTCTCTCCCTTCCTCGATTTTGATGTGAGGAATAGTGACGCTAACTATGGCGATATGTTTTGGGAGGAAAGCGACAGGAAAATAGGTAATAAGAAAGGCCTTGTTTGTGCAACTACTAAGAAGACAAATTTCCAAGTCGGAGTGGCTATGCGGTACACTTTTTCTGCTGATGGAGTAGATCAGGAAATACATCCTCATCTCGTGGAAAGGACTCTATATGTAGAGAATAATTTTGAGTGTTTTGCTGAAGAAGGCAATACATACACCCTATATAAATACGTATCCATTCTATCTAGCCTCAATTACTCGGATTACTCGGTAACGATAGGCGCAGTAAATAGGGCGACTGAAGCTAGAGAGACTGGTTTCGACGCGCTTTTAGAAAACCATGTGGCAGCTTGGAAGAAGATTTGGGACAATGCGGATATCCAAATCAAAGGCGACCCCACTGCTCAACAAGCTATCAGATTCAACATCTTCCACCTCAACTCTACCTACACGGGCAAGCACGTCAAGCTCAACATAGGTCCTAAGGGATTCACCGGTGAGAAATATGGAGGAGCTACCTATTGGGACACCGAGGCTTATTGCCTTCCCTTCTTTTTGAAAACCTCACCTTCTGAGGTAGCGCGACAGCTATTAATCTATAGATATAATCACCTACCGCGTGCTATAGAAAACGCTGAGAAACTAGGATTCGATAAGGGTGCTGCACTCTACCCTATGGTCACAATGAACGGGGAAGAATGCCATAATGAGTGGGAGATCACCTTCGAAGAAATCCATAGAAACGGTGCTATTGCCTACGGAATCTACAACTACATCCAGCACACTGGAGACACTCAATACCTTGTCGACTACGGCAGCGAAGTCCTCGTGGCAATAGCGCGTTTTTGGGCTCAGAGAGTAAACTTCTCTGACGCAAAGCAGCTCTACGTAATCCTGGGCGTCACGGGCCCTAACGAGTACGAAAACAACGTCAACAATAACTGGTACACGAACTACATCGCCCGTTGGTGCCTCAGCTACGCCCTCGAAGTAGCAGCCCCCACCCTCCGCGATGGAGAAGCCGCCTCATGGCAGCACTTAATAGACAATATGTACCTCCCTCAAATCGAGGGCACTAACACCTTCCTCCAAAACGACGGCTTCCTCGACAAACTCCAAGTCACCGCAGACGATATCCCCCCCACTGAACGCCCCATCAACCAACACTGGTCCTGGGACCGCATCCTCCGATCGGTATACATCAAGCAAGCCGACGTACTCCAAGGCCTATACTTCTTCGAGGACGACTTCGACCTCGCAACCATAGCCGAAAACTTCGATTACTACGAACCTCGCACTGTCCACGAGTCCTCACTTTCGCCTTGCGTTCACACCGTGCTTGCAGCAAAAATAGGTGCTCACTCAAAGGCGTATGAGATGTATCTCCGTACCGCCCGACTCGACCTCGACGACTACAACAACGAAGTCTCAGAAGGCCTCCATATCACAAGCATGGCAGGAACATGGATGAGCGTAGTGGAAGGCTTCGCCGGAGTAAGAGTTAACGAAAAAGGCCTGTTCGTGAACCCCATGCTTCCATCAGGTTGGGTCGAGTACTCGTTTAATATGGTCTTTAGAGAGCTTGCTCTCAACATCCGAATCAGTTCAGGTTCGGTATCGATAACTAATAAATCTACAGAGGCTTTTGAAGCGACGATTAGTGGTGAAAAAGTGGAAATAAATCCTGGGAAAACTCATAAAAAGGCGTGCTAAGAGTTTGCACATATCTATGCTTTTTACTCCTCTTTTCCTGTACCGATAATTCACCTAACGCCTTACTTTCTGTTGCCACCCCTATACAGTTCGAGCACGATAGTACTGTAGTAGTGCTAGCTGATTACTTCTTACATCCTCACTCTGTCGACAGCCTCTCCTCCAAGCTCTCTCATAAAATTGATGCGGATTATGGAATTATTACATTCTTCGAAAACCCGGATTCGCCTATTTCGAATCTTAAGTTTTTTGTAGAAGGAAATTCCTACGACATTCCAATTTTTAGGAGTAAGAAATCACCGGTGACTTTTTCTATTGCAAGTTCTGGCTCGTCAGTTTCTGTGATGGGAAGTTTCAACGGTTGGGTGCCTGAAGAGATGAGTTCTGATGTCGGAAAATTTTCTTTAACACTCCTGTTAGGTGAAGGTGGTCATCAGTATATTTTTCAAATCGATGGGGTGAATATCCTCGATCCAGAGAATCAGGATTCCATAAGCAATGGTATGGGTTCATTTAATTCTCTATTGAAAATAGGAGAAGAAGGCGCCAGAGGTAGACTAGAAACTAGCCATTACGATTCTGATGCGGTGTATCTGAAATGTGTAGGAGTTTGCGATGAGGTTTTTGCCTACGCGGACAACCATAGACTTGAGACTAATTCGGAAGGGCAGTTCGTGAAAATTGAGTTGAATCAACTTTCGGAAGCACACAGTTGCATTCGCGTATGGGCATTTAACGACCGAGCGGTCATGAACGATGTATTAATTCCACTTATCAATGGCAGAATCATTTCGAGTACCGATGAACTAACACGTTCTCATAAACACTCCATGCAGCTCTACTTCATGATGGTGGATAGATTTAGCAACGGAGACCAGGGTAATGATGAACCGGTCGACGACGATAGCATAGAGCCCATTGCAAATTATCTGGGGGGAGACTTTAAGGGAATTACAGAAAAAATCGAGGCTGGATATTTCGATTCTCTGGGTATCAATACCCTTTGGGTTTCGCCCATAACGGAAAACCCGAAGGACGCATGGGGCCTTTGGAATAAAGGCGGACGTGAGAGCACATTCTCGGGATATCACGGATACTGGCCTATTTCCACAACTAGGATAGACTCTCGCCTAGGTACAGACCAGGAATTCAAAAACCTTATCGCCTCGGCTCATGCCCACGACATAAATATCTTAGTAGACCACGTAGCGAACCACGTGCACCAGGAGCATCCAGCATATGTGGAAAATCCCGAATGGGCAACGTCGCTTTATCTCGAGGACGGGAGGATGAATACAGAGCTTTGGGATGAACAGAGGTTGACGACTTGGTTCGACACTTTCTTACCGACTCTGGATTTTTCTAAGGGGGAAGTGGTGGAGGCGATGACGGACTCAGCTCTTTTTTGGTTCGAAAACTACAACATCGATGGATTCAGACACGACGCCACTAAGCATGTCCAAATCGATTTTTGGCGCACCCTCACTCGAAAGATCAATACTCGAGTGGCCGTCCCCCAAAACAGGAGCATCTACCAAGTGGGCGAAACCTACGGCGGGCCAGAACTAATTTCTTCCTATGTAAAAAGCGGCCTGCTCGATGGGCAGTTCGACTTCAATATGTACGACGCCTCGGTCCATGCATTTGTAAACGAAGAAGGCGATATCGGAAGATTGCTCGACGTACTAGAAGAAGGAATGCAGACCTATGGCTATCACCATCTGATGGCGAATATCACGGGCAATCAAGATAAAGTTCGCTTTATGTCCTATGCCGACGGCTCAGTAGATTTTGCGGAAGACCCGAAGAAAGCTGGCTGGTCCAGAGAGATCGTTCTCGGTGACACCACAGCCTACAGCAGACTCCAAAACTTAGCGGCCTTCACCTTTTTCATTCCTGGCCTCCCGGTCATTTATTACGCAGACGAGATAGGTGATATAGGAGCAGGTGATCCTGACAACAGGCGCATGATGCGTTTTAATGACCTCTCATCACTTGAGGCTGAAACGAAAGAAGTGTTCAGCTATCTTGCGAATTTCAGAAAGAATAGTATGGCACTTTTATATGGAGATACTCGAGTAGTGTATCGCGGAGAAAATAGCTTCGTATTGAGCAGGAAGTACTTCGAGGAGGAGGTGATGCTTCTAGTCAACAATTCTAATAGCCCTGTGGAATTTCCATCTGGGTCAACTTTAGCCGCCCGCTCTTTTCAATTGTTAAGCAATAACTAATCATGAATAAAACACTCTTAATAGTCCTTGCAGTTGCACTTTTTTCATGTGCTGAAACTGAGCAGAAAGCGACGGGTGATCATATTGAGGTTTGGCATAAAAACGCAACTATATACGAAGTGAATGTGCGCCAATACACCCAGGAGGGCACGTTCGCAGCCTTCTTGCCCCACGTGGACAGAATCCATGACATGGGAATAGACATCCTGTGGTTCATGCCCATTCATCCTATAGGCGAGCACAATAGGAAGGGCGGCCTCGGGTCGTACTACTCGGTGAAAGACTATAAGGGGGTCAACTCTGAGCACGGGACGGATGCTGATTTTCAGGCTGTGGTAGACAAGGCTCATTCTCTGGGGATGAAGGTGATTTTAGATTGGGTGGCGAATCATTCGGCGTGGGATAACGAGTGGGCGGCGGATCACAAGGACTGGTACACGCCTGATTCTCTCGGGAATTTGCAGCCGCCTTTAGGAACGGATTGGTGGGACGTGGCTGACCTCAATTATGACAATCCAGAAATGCGTCTTGCGATGATAGATGCGATGAAGTATTGGGTCGAAGATTTTGATATAGATGGTTTCAGATGTGATGTTGCTTCTTGGGTGCCAAACGATTTTTGGAGCGCGGCCATAGATTCCCTCCATGCTGTTAAGCCAGTATTTATGCTTGCCGAAGCTGACGATCCATCACTCCACGACGCGGGATTCGACATGACTTATACATGGGAGTACATGCATGTGACGAATGAGATTGCTGCTGGAAAGATGGTCTTCGACGACCTCGACGCCCTCATGGCGAAGGAGGACACGAATTACACCGACTCAGCTTACCGCCTCTACTTCACAACGAATCACGACGAGAATTCATGGAAGGGCGATGTCTTCGAGCGCTATGGCGACACTCATTTATTGCAAGCTGTACTTGCATACACCATAGGTGGAATGCCCCTCCTGTACAGTGGCCAAGAGGCAGGTCTCAATAAGCGTCTCGAGTTTTTCGAGAAGGACCAGATAGATTGGGGCGACTACGAGTACGCTTGGTTTTATTCGGCTTTATTGAAGTTGAACCAAACCCACAGAGCGCTTTGGAACGGTGAGCACGGCGGGCGCTTCGAAAAGATAAATTCAGGCGCGGAGCTGTATTGTTACAAAAGGGTTATCGGCGAAGATGTAGTGGTCGTGTTTTTGAATTTCTCTTCAGAGTCGCAGAGTGTCGAATTTGAGAGCGCGAGGAATTTCACCGAATTGTTTTCTGGCGAAAAGTCAGCTGGTTTGTCAAACATTTATCTAGCGCCTTTAGAATATAAAGTCTTTTATACAGAGTAATTATGGGAAAGAAAAAGGAGCTTAGTTTTTGGCAGATCTGGAATATGGCCTTCGGGTTTTTAGGGATCCAATTCGGTTGGGGCCTCCAAATGGGTAATATGAGTGCTATCTACGAGTTCCTCGGCGCAGCACCCGATGAAATTCCACTTCTATGGTTAGCGGCCCCCATGACGGGATTGATAGTACAACCGGTGATAGGATATCTCAGTGACAAAACTTGGCACCCCATTCTAGGGCGCCGTAAACCGTATTTCTTAATTGGAGCAATCTTAGCCTCATTGACTTTAGTTCTGATGCCATTCTCTTCAGCTATTTGGATGGCCGCAGGTATGCTTTGGATTTTAGACGCCTCCATCAATATCAGTATGGAACCTACAAGGGCTTTTGTTGCGGATATCCTTCCTGAGCATCAGCTCTCTAGGGGGTTCACCATGCAGAGCTTCTTCATAGGACTAGGCGCGGTGTTAGCAGCTCTTATGCCTTGGCTACTCTTGAATGTTGTGGGTATGGAGAAAACCTCTGTTGATGGGACTATTCCTGATTACGTAAAAGTTAGTTTCATTGTAGGAGGGGTAGCGTTTTTAGGAGCCATGCTCTACACAGTATTTACTACTTCAGAGTATCCACCCGAGTTTTATGACGGAGAAGAAGAGGAAGAATCACTTGGGTATTTAGAAGGGTTGAAGGTCGCTTTTAATAATATGCCAGAATCGTTCAAGCAACTGGCTCCGGTGCAGTTTTTTACTTGGCTAGGGTTATTCTTGATGTGGTTCTATCTGACAATCACTGTTTGCGAGCACGTCTTCGGAGCGTCTGATGCAAATAGCGATTTATATGCTGACGGTCTGGCTTGGGCAAATATCTGTTTCGGCTACTACTCCGTTGTTACATTTTTATTCGCCCTTGTGATGCCAGCCCTTGCCAGGAGGTGGGGAAATGTGCGTCTTCACTTCTTTTGCTTAATAGTAGGCGGACTAGGATTGTTGAGTGTGGGCTGGGTCACAGATCAGTACTTGCTTTTAGTTTCCATGACTGGCGTAGGTATAGCTTGGGCTAGTATAGTTTCCATTCCTTATGCACTCATTGCTCGAGATATCCCCGCCAAGCAAATGGGTATCTACATGGGTCTCTTCAATATTTTCATCGTCCTGCCAGAAATCATAGCAGCCCTCGGATTCGGGTGGGTGATGAGTGAAATCCTTGGAAACAATAAACTCTATGCAGTGATGTTAGGTGGTATGTTTTTGCTGGTGGCCGCATTTTTGACCTTGAGAGTGAAAGAGAGATGAAGAAAATCGACTCGTTAGAAGATTACCAACTAGAGTATAAGCGTAGTGTAGAAAACCCTGAAGATTTTTTTGGGCGATCTAGCAGACACATTCACTTGGAGTAAGACGTATTCTGATGTTTTAGGCTTGCCGTGCCCGCACACACGGAGCGTCAAGTGGATTGTTCAGTAAAAGCAGGGCCTATTTACCGTGTTCCCGTGAGCCGGGCTAGGGTTATCACTGTCGTTTCAGGAACTTGAATACCTGCAAAGATCGGGAGGTTCGAACCTGAATGATGTACAAGCTTGGCTGAAGCCCCGTAACATCAATGGAGGTGAGATGAAGGGTGTGGCCGGACTGGCACAACCTGCCGTGAATGTCAAAGATCTCCCAGGTTGATTCGCCCCTAGACAGTCCAGAAAACCACAGTTGTTCTCGTGCAGGATTCGGGTATACAGTGGGTTGTTCGACCGCTAGGTCCGTAGTGCCTAGACTGGAATCCCATGTTAAACAAGAGAGGACGGCTTGTGAAGCGGTCACCTTGCCATGTCCCCAAACATCATCTCCAGTAGCAGGTAGTATTCCTGTGTCGTCGTCTTCGCGGGCTGTCGATTCCAGTATGGAACGTATGTCAGCCGGGGTCAGCTCGGGGTTCGCTTCCAACATCAGCGCAACCACGCCAGCTACAGCGGGACTGCTCATGCTCGTCCCAGAGAGCCTTGCAAATTCGTATTCTGTACCATCGAACTCAACAGTGTTGGTGATGCTGTAACCGCCGTCACGGAAGGAACTCAAAGAAGATTCTACGTTTACGCCCGGGGCGGAGACATTGGGTTTGAGCCGTTCGTCTAGGGTAGGGCCGTAGGTGGAGAAGCTGGCCAAAGTGCCGCCCACTTCCGTTCCTACCGGGTTCAGGTATTCCGAGGTGTACGCCCCCACGGCGATGACGCTGTGGCCGCATGCGGGTTGTTGAATACCGTAGTACGGATCACCACCAAGCCACCCCGATTGGAAGGCTTGGAAGTCCTGCCCCCAGTTGCCAACATCATTGGTCAAGTGCGTGTGATTCCAGGCATGCACACGACCGCTTTCACTGGTCACTTGCATCGCAACAGCGACGTTGGCGCTCCCTTTGTGGATGCGCATCTGCATGAACGGTCGGCCGTTGGCCGGGTGCGACTGCTCCAAGACTACGTCGTAAACGATGGTGTCGTTGTTGACCACCTGAATGGTGTCTAGTATCAACGGCCCGTCGGCAGTGCTGTACATTGGGCTTTCACCAACAACCGTGGATAAGCCAATGGTCAGAAGGAATCCCATTTCAAATGACTCACCGGCCTCGCCCCACAACGTGAGATTTTGTCCCCAGGCGTTGATGTTGGCAGTCAGTGGGTAAAACTTGACCCGGGAGCGTATGGTATCCCCCGGCGCTTCAAAGGTATGGTCAAGATGAAAGTCCACATTGCCGTTGTTGCCATTGGAACTAACAAATACGACCCCTTCATCGGACATGGCGTCGATGAATTGGTTGCTCAGCGCACTGCCGTCCGGTGTTCCCCATTGTGGCAGGCCCCAGCTGTTGTTAATGACCAATCGCTTCCCGTCGGCTTCAGCTACGCTTTGCATCCAATCAAAGGCATCTAAAGCAGAGGACTCATCCACCATCAGTGTGGCGAACAAGAATTCGGCTGCAGGCGCCATGCCTTTCAGTCCAATCCCAGCGCCACTGCCCCCGGCAATCCCGGCCACATGGGTTCCGTGTGTAGAATATCCGTAGACATTGGAGGTGTCACTTCCCAACAATTGGATGTCCGCAGGGGATTCTGCCACGGTGCCGTACCCGTAATCACCTGGCGTTGGCCCAGCTTGCCGGAATTGGTCCCACACCGCACGGATCCGCGAGGTCGAAAGGGTAGTGTCGAGAAACATCGGATGCGTGTAATCGAAGCCCCAATCTAGCACGCCTATGAGCACGCCTTCGCCATGATAAGGTTGCGGAAGGTTGAATCCAGCATGCACACTGTCCACCCGTGTTCCGTAGCGGACTTTGTTGACATCGGGCACCGCTCGGGATGCCAATTCCACAAGGTCCATGGGGGTTTGCCACAAGGCATGGAGCGCGTATGCATCCACCCGAAACGAGGCGATTCCTTGTCGACATGCCCCCGCGGTCACCGCTTCTTCATTCGCCGCCCAAGCGCGCCATTCGGCTTCCGTAACGCCGGCGGTCAATCGTCCCAAGAATCCCACCGTGGCTTGCCCGTGTACTTCGGCTACGGGGTACGCTCCGGCGGCTTGCACCAGGCTTTTGGGGTCGTCGTTTTCGGCAACAAGAGCGTCCAATTCTGAAAGGGCTTGGAGATCCACTTGTGCTATGTTTTGAGCTGCTTTAAGGTCATTGAAGTACAACATCCAATGTGAATGAATTGACTCTTGCGAAAAGCACCCAAAATAGAATGCACCTAGAATGAAAGTGAGAGAAATAGTTTTCAATTACGTAAAGTTTGTTATGTAAAAATACGTAATTGTTTTAAAAATAAGACGAGCCTTTCAAACGCTTTTTACCAGAGTAAAAATTGAGTATTGGTATTTTTGTTGTTAAAGCATTCCCATCCCAATTCTTAAGAACATTTATTAAATCGTTAATAATTTGATGCTAACTATATTATGTAGTGAGGTAATTTTGTAATTATTACTATGTGTGCATAATAAATCTTCATTTTATTCTCAACATGAGTCACAACAAATATATTCTTAAGCTTAGTGAAATCAATATGTCTGACCTGCAATTTGTAGGTGGCAAAAACGCCTCATTAGGGGAAATGATTATGAATTTAACGGAGCTTGGAATAAAAGTTCCAGGTGGGTTTGCAATTACTGTGGAAGCTTATCAATACTTCCTAAGATTCAATAAATTGAATGATGAGATTCATACAATAATAGACCAAACGGACATCGATGATATCATCGATTTAAGACGAAACGGGCTTAAGATTCGACAGATAATAAACGAAGGAAAATTTCCTAAGGATTTATCTGAAGCAATAGCTAATGCTTATCAAGAACTATCAAAGGAATATGGTTCAGAGGGCATTGATGTTGCAGTAAGGTCTTCAGCTACAGCAGAGGACTTGCCAGACGCATCGTTCGCCGGTCAACAAGAAACATACTTAAACGTTCGAGGGGAAGAAGCAATTTTAAACTCTGTGCGAAACTGCATGGCTTCGCTCTTTACAGACAGAGCAATTTCATATAGAGAATTATTCAACTTCAATCATTTTGAAGTGGGGCTTTCTGTAGGAGTACAAAAAATGGTGCGCTCAGATTTAGCCGCTTCAGGAGTTGCTTTTTCGATAGATACAGAAAGTGGCTTTAAGGATGTGGTTTTAATAAATGCAGCTTATGGATTAGGTGAACTTGTTGTGCAAGGAGCGGTGAATCCAGATGAATTTTTAGTGTTCAAGCCCACTCTTGAAAAAGGATATTGCTCAATCATAGAAAAGAAGATGGGTATGAAAGAGGTTAAAATGATATATGGAAACAACCCTGGGGAAATGGTGAGAACAGTTTCTGTAGAAAAAGATATCCAACAGGAATTCTGCATTTCAGACGAACAGATTATTCAGATAGGAAAATGGGTAACCCAAATCGAAAAATACTATTCTGAGTTAAGAGGCACATATTCACCAATGGATGTAGAATGGGCAATCGATGGTAAAACAAATGAACTCTTTATCGTACAAGCTAGACCCGAAACCATCCATTCCCAAAAGCATGGAAACACCTTCGTTGAATATCAAATTCACGATGAAAATCGCTACGAAAAGATATTAATTAAGGGGATCGCAGTGGGAGATAAAGTTTCTTCAGGAAAAGTTAAAATACTATACAGTCTTGACGGCAGAGACGGCAGCACGGATGGTGCTGACTTTAAAGAAGGCGATGTTCTGGTTACAGACATGACAGATCCAGATTGGGAGCCATTAATGAAGAAGGCATCCGCTATCGTAACTAATAAAGGAGGAAGAACTTGTCATGCAGCCATCATTGC
>Ga0206679_10003295_pt1 | contig 12472 bp, 12 predicted proteins | sample M110012015metaG_FD_155464 | JGI IMG/M metagenome (GOLD analysis project Ga0206679, IMG submission 155464) | Ammonia-oxidizing marine archaeal communities from Monterey Bay, California, United States - M1 100m 12015 | ecosystem: Environmental > Aquatic > Marine > Intertidal zone | place: USA... | reverse complement strand
TACTTAGTGTATTAAAGAATATTTATGCAGTTGTACTTGGTGTTGTAGATGCTAAGTACAACTCTCCAAATACTCGTTTTATGATATTGACTAAAGCATTTTCAGAAGTTAGAGTTTTGTTAAGGTCCTTGGGTGGTTCAGGTGATACCTTGTTTTTAGCTTGTGGTTTTGGTGATTTATGTTTGACTTCATTAAATGATTTGAGTAGAAATAGAACCCTAGGTTTGTTGATTGGAAAAGGTTTTTTTAGTGCGGATTATAAATCCAATGCTGTAATATTAGAAGGGTTGAATGCTGTAGAAATGTTGCATGATTTGATAGAAGAAGATGTGACAAAAGAATTACCACTTTTTAATAAATTGTATAAGTTCTTTGCAAATAAAGAAAGAGAGTTAGAATTTAAGTTTGATGATTTAATTGATTAAGATGATTAATGTAACAAAAACATATTTACCTAATAAAGAAAAATACAAAAAGTACATAGATCTGATTTATACTAATGGCTGGATAACTAATAATGGGCCAATGGTCAAATTATTAGAAAAACGACTAGCTGAATATTTAGGAGTGAAAAATATTGTATTAGTATCTAATGGAACTGTTGCTTTGGAGATAGCATATAGAACCTTAGGAATTAAGGGTGATGTTATAACTACTCCATTCAGTTTTGTTGCTACTACTAGTTCACTTGTTACAAATGGTTTGAATCCAATATTTGCAGATATAGATTCTCAAACATTAAATATGGATCCGAGAAAGATAGAAAAACTAGTTGCTAAAAATACAAGTGCGATAGTACCTGTACATGTATTTGGAAATGGGTGTGAAGTTGAGGAAATAGATGCAATTGCTAAAAAACACAATCTAAAGGTAGTATATGATGCTGCTCATGCTTTTGGGGTTAGATGTAAGGGCGCCAGTATTCTAAATTATGGTGATATCTCAACACTTAGTTTTCATGCAACCAAGACTTTTCATAGTATAGAAGGAGGGGCGTTAATTATTAATGATGATAGTTTGGTTGAGAAAGCAAGATATCTTATTAATTTTGGTATTAAGAACGCAGAAGAGATACCTGAATTAGGAACAAATGCTAAGATGAATGAGTTTGAAGCCGCAATGGGGCTTTGTGTACTTGATGATATGCAAGATTTACATGCAAAGAGGAGGATTGTATATGAATTTTATAAAAAAGAATTAGAAGGAGTTGTAAAGTTTCAGCAGCAGAATGAAGATTCAATACAGAATTATAGTTATTTCCCAATTATACTCGAAAGTGAAGAGCAATTAAAGAAAATAGAAAAGGTCTTAAGCCTAAAAGATATATTTCCAAGAAGATATTTTTATCCTTCTTTAGATACCTTAGATTATATTGATCCCATACAGTTTTGTGAAATTTCTAGGGATATTTCATCAAGGGTTCTTTGTTTGCCAATGTATGTAGAATTAGAAGTAAATCAGCAAAAAAATATTATTGAAACCTTAATTAACAATCTATAAATAAACTAAAAAAATTATGATATCAAGTAAAGCAAAAATTGGAAAAAATGTAGAAATAGGTAGTTATGTTGTTATTGAAGCCGGTGTTGAAATAGGCGATAACACGATCATAAAGAATTTTGTTGAATTACGAGAAAACACAATAATTGGCAGGAATTGTTATGTTGATTCAAGAGTTTCTACTTCTGGTGATTGTGTGGTTGGCAATAATGTGATATTAAGGTATGATTCTATTTTAGCTCGGGGTTGTAAAGTTGGAGACAACACTTATATATGTCCACGTGTAATGACAAATAATTTAGATGAAGGTAAAGTTCAGATTGGAGGTGCTCATATTGGGAAGAATTGTTTTATAGGGACAAATTCAGTATTACATCATGGTATAAAAATTGGAGATAATTCTACAACAGGAGCTATGTCATTTATTAATAAGGATATTCCTGATAATGAAATATGGCTAGGAAGTCCTGCTAAATTTTTTAGGAAAAATAATTAAAAATGACTAAGAAACAATATTTATCTGTTTTATCTAATGCTTGTGATGGAGCAATTACATATTATGTAGGCGAAAATGAAGAAGATGTAAAGCATCTTGCAAATTGTACATTGATGTGCATGGAAAGTTTTGATCCAAAATTGCAGAATGTTCAACTTATAAAAAGTCAAAATCCACAATTAGAATTTTATAAATTATCTGAAAAATATAAAAAAGATTATTTAGAAGAAAATAAGTTAGAATTTATTGCTGGTTATTATTTGCACAAAGATGCAGTTATTGGAAAAAATGTAACTATTGGAAAAGGATGTGTCATTGGAAAATGTATAATTGAAGATAATGTAAAATTACACCCTAATGTTGTTGTTTATGCTGAAACAAAAATTATGTCTGATGTTGTAATTGAAGCAAATACCGTTATTGGAGCTGAAGGTGTGATGTGGGTGTGGGATAATGAAGATAGGGTGTATTTACATCAAGTAGGTGGTGTAATTATAGAAAAGCATTGTAAGATTGGTTCTAACGTTACTATTGTTAGAGGTTCTGCTAATGAAAATACAATTATTGGAGAGGGAACTTGTATGGCTCATGGTACATTAGTAGGGCATGGATGTATTATTGGAAAAAACAATCATTTTGCTAATAACGTATCTTTAGGTGGTGGGGTTAAAATATGTGATAATTGTTTCTTTAGTTCTGGAGTTGTTTTATCTGCAGGATGCACCATTCAAGATGTTATTTTAGTTGGCTCTGGAGGAGTATTAAATGGTAATATTAAAAAATCTGGAGTTTATGTTGGTGTTCCTGCTAAGTGGTTAAAACCTTATAATGGAAAACTAACAGGAGTCCCTTTAAGATAATAGATTTTGGAATTTTTTTATGAAAAATAAATTATTAAAGAATATTAGTTGGTTATTTTTTGATAAAATAATTAGAGTTTTAGGTGGATTGTTTATTGGTATCTGGGTTGCTCGTTACCTTGGTCCGAATGATTTTGGTATTTTGAATTATTCTATAGCATATGTTGCTATGTTTATGCTATTTGTTAAACTTGGGTTAGATCAAATTGTAGTTCGAGAGATTGTAAAAGATAAAGAATCTAGAGGAGAAATATTAGGAACTGTTTTTTTACTAAAGCTATTTGGGGGAGTGTTTGCGATATGTTGCGTAGTCATATCATTTTTTTTCATTGAGACTGATCTTCTTACAAGATCAATTGTCCTTATTCTATCTATTCAGTTTGTGTTTCAATCATTAGATATTATTGACTATTATTATCAAGCACAGGTGCTTTCTAAATATGTTGTAATTGCGAGAAATACAGCTTTTATTTTGAGTTCAGGGTTAAAGATTTTTCTAATAATAAATAATTTTCCTGTTATTTTCTTTGCAGCAATAATCAGTTTTGACTTTTTATTAGCTGCACTTTTTCTAGTTATTATTTACAAAAGAAAAAAACAAGATACAGTAGAATGGAGTTATAATAAAAGAATTGCAAAAAGATTATTGCTAGACTCTTGGCCATTAGCGATTAGTATATTTTTGATAACAGTTTACACTAAAATTGATCAAGTAATGATTGGTAATTTACTTGATAAAGAACAAGTAGGTATTTATAGTGTAGCTGTAAAATTAACAGAATCATGGATGTTTATACCAATCATAATTATTAATACATTAATGCCCTATTTTGTTTCATTACGAGAAAAGGATAATAGGAAGTATTATGAAAGACTAACTCAACTCTATTCCCTTATGTTCTGGATGGGATTAATTGTTGGTATTGCTGTTTTGTTTTTTGGAGAGTTTCTAATAAAACTATTATTCGGAGAGATTTATATAGGATCGTATAACGCTTTAGTGTTTAATATCTGGAATGGGATATTCATTTCGCAAGCAATTGCAAGAGGAATTTGGTTAATTAATGAAAATCTTCAGAAGTATAGACTGTATAATAATGTTATTGCTGTAGTTATGAATATAAGTTTGAATTTATTATTAATACCTAAACTCGGCATTACAGGAGCTGCCATTACAACTTTATTCACCCAAGGTTTAGGAACTTGGTTAATACCTTTTTTATGGAAGCCAATGAGAGAAAGCAATAAGGCAATGATAAGGTCAATCAACCCTTATTATTTATTTAGGGCTATTAGAACAATTAGATATGATAGGTAAAACAGAAAGTGAAATAATAAAAAATTGGAAAGGGGACAAAGCTATACCTCTTGTCAGTATTTGTTGCATTACATATAATCAGGAAAAATTTGTCTCTGAGGCTTTAGATAGTTTCTTGATGCAAGTGACGGATTTCCCTTTTGAAATAATTATTAGAGATGATGCTTCAGTAGATAATACAAGAAATATTATTGAGAAGTATTATAAAAGGTTCCCAAGGATAATTAAACCAATACTGGAAGAAGAGAATACCTATTCCAAAGGGGTTAAGCCAATGACTGTGGCGATTGATGCTGCTAACTCTGATTTCATATCATTATGTGAAGGGGATGATTATTTTATTGATTTAAAGAAACTCCAAAGACAATATGAGGTATTGCAAAGTAATGTTAATATCAGCCTATGTTTTCATAATGTTAATTCTATTGAAAATTCATGTGAAAAAGAATCTGAACTAGTTGTAGATTCATCTATTGAAACTCGATTATTTACATTAAAAGATTTAATAAGTGGAAATCCTAGAATTGCAACATCAAGTATGTTTTTTAGGAAATCAATGTTAGACCGTCCTGATTGGTTTGATAAGGTTATTGCTGGCGAAAAGAAGATTCAATATTTATTAGCGAACAGAGGTCTAGTAAAATACTTACCACAAGTCATGTCAGTATACAGGAAACATAATGGTGGAATGTCATATCGATATACTGGATTAGATGCTTTTAGAAATTATAGAGAGTTATTCTATTATTTTAATATTTACACAAATAAAAAATATAGTTATTTTATTTTTAAAAGGCTATTCACTTTGAGACTAAGAATCCTGAAGAGTTATTTAAAAAATATATTTTGAAAGAACTAATAAAAAATAGCTCTAAACTCATTAGGATAGAAGGTGTTGTTTTCTCAATATTATTAGTAATAATATTTTCAAATCAATTTCATTTTTTGTGGTTACTGTATGATTTTATGGCTTTAGGTGCTCTAGTATTTTATTTATTAAATAATCGGTTAGTATTAAATATTACTTTGACTGTTACAGCTTTGTATCTTTTATTCTTTACGTTTTTATCAGGAGGACACATTATAAGTTATTTCGCTATTTGGGATAATATTAAGCACTTATTTGTGCTTTTTATGATGCTCATATTAGTAGATAGACATGCAAATAAAAAAAGAATTCAGGTTTTCTTAAGAGATCTTGGTGTAATTCTTTCTATTGTTTTCTTTTTGCAAAGTATTGTAGTTATTTTACAAGCGTATTTTGGATTTCATTTTGATGATATTTCAGGCACTTTTGGATATGGAGCTAGTCATTCTCTTGGGTACTTTTGCTTAATGTTTCTTACATATCTCATATTATTTGGTAGGTCAAGGGCGTATTTTTTAATTATTTTTATTATTTCATTGTTATTAAACTATATCTCAGAGAATAAAGGTTTTTACCTTCTTTTAATTGCTCTATTGTTCTTTAAATTGGCGTGGTCTTATAGCGTAAAAAGACTGCCATTTTATATAATAGCATTCTCATTACTTATTTATATAATTGATTCTTTGATTGGTGGAAGATTGATATCGCCAATAGTTTATGCGATTTCTACATTGTCTAATAATTTAATGACAGGGGATATAAGTGAAATTTCTGTTTCAAGAGGTTTTTTAATGATTTATGCTTATATGAAAGGTGGTTGGTTTGGTTTAGGCCCTGGAGCTTATTCTGACTGCTATTCTTTGAGTGGTTGGTTGCTTGATAATCTATCAGATGGAAGATTGCAAATAAATATATCTAGTGCAACATCTTGTATTATTGAATATGGTTTAATTGGAACTTCTATATGGATTGGGTTATACTTAATCTTTTTAAGCTATTTTTTCAAGAACATAAGTATTAAGTTTTTTGTCTGGATTTTTTTCCTGTTATGTTTTTTTTATAATAAATTGTTAGTAGATGAAAGAATTATTTTTATGGTAATATTTATATTTACGTTTCTAAAAGTTGCATATAATCAGAGGATAAATAATATTACCAAATGAAATTAGCAATCTTATTAACTTGCTATAATAGAAAGCAACAAACGTTAAGTTGTTTGAAAAGAATCTACTCTGCTTTAGAGAAAGTATCTTATTTAGATTTTGAATTTTATTTAGTTGATGATGGGTCTACTGATGGGACTTTTGATGCTGTTTCGAGTACTTTTTCTGATGTAAATATTATTAAATCTAGTGGATGTCTATATTGGAATAGGGGGATGCGATTAGCTTGGGAGAATGCTTCTGGAGATAAAGATTTTGACTTTTATGTATGGTTAAATGATGATGTAGAGCTTCATAATGATTCCTTTGAGATACTCTTTAATGATTATAAAGAGTTAAAAAATAAGAAATCTATTTTATGTGGTTTGTGTGAATCAAAAGATCATAGAATAACATATGGCGGTTATTTATTGGAGTCTCGACAAAGGATTATTTCAAATGGAAAAACACAAGAATGCGATTATTTTAATGGAAACTTTGTTTTAATCCCAAGATCTGTTTTTTTAGAGGTAGGCATGCTTGATAAGATATTTCATCATAGTAAAGGCGATTTTGATTATGGACTAAGAGCAAAAAAATATGGAATTAAATCATATGTCACATCATGTATTGTTGGCTGTTGTGAAAGGCATGATTTTTTGCCTATTTGGTGTAATACAAAGTGTAATTTTTTTAAAAGGTTTAGTTTCTTTTATACTCCTTTAGGGCCAGAACCTTTTCAAAATTTTATTTTTGAGAAGAGGCACTTTGGATTGTTTTTGGCGATATTTCATATTTTTACAATCCATCTAAGATTATTATTTCCATGGCTTTGGAAATTATTAGGAAAAGATATAAAATATCTAAAATAATGTGATTTTCTTTTTAATCTCAAAAAAAAGGAAGCTTATTCTTTCTTTCAGTGTATTCTTTTTGCTGTTTCTATTACCAATAAATATTGTAGAAAAAACTTCATAAAATAAAGATGTATATATTTCGAATAGGTTTAGTTTTTTTGAGTTTCTCGCTAATGCAGGAGGGTACTTAAAATGCAACATACTATTAAATGCTATTCTTTCAATTCTTTCAATTTCTTTGTTATTAAACTGAGTTGCCCATTTGTTGTGATTAGTTGTTTTGATTTTTTCTCCATAATTGATTTTCCCATCAATTATGTCTGTAATATGATTATGATATTCTAACATATCTTTTGAATAATCAATGTCAAGGAAATCAGTTATATTTAATGTAGTTTTTTCCAAATTTGAAAGTAAATCTTCAAATTTAATTATAAGTAATTTGTCTGAATCTTCATGTTTATTAATAGAGATCATTCTTTTATTCCATTTATGTGCACATAGATAAATGTTTTTTCCCCATTTATTTTTCCAAGACAAGCAAACATCTCTAACATCTCTTATAATGATAATAAATTTTGCATTTGGGAAGATTGAAGAGAGAATATTTATATTTTCTGTATTTTGCGGAGTTTTATTTCCCCATATCAAGCTATTATTTAAAGTGAATATATTATAAAGCAGCATTCCAACATTTACAGGATAAAGGGTTGGTTTGTAGTTAATATTCTCAAAATTATTCCATTGATTTATATTCTTTAAGAGTTTAATAAATTTATCATACTCAGTTTCTGAGCTAATTATTGAATTTTCTGTATAGCCGAATTTTGCAAGTTTATATAAAAAAGGCATTTCCCCATTAATATAAACTTCCGGATGCGCATTTAATATATTTTTTAGCAAATCAGTACCTCCGCTAGGGAATCCTCCAACAAATAATAGTTGTCTTTTTTTACACATCATTATGTTGTCAATTTTTCATTAAAAAAACAAAAATAAGGGTTATTACTAATAAAATAGATATATTTTTGATTTATGGAAAACTTATCTCCAATTTGTTTATTTGTTTACAATAGAATTGATGAAACTAAACAAACAATAAATGCATTAAAAGCTAACCACTTAGCTAAAAGAAGTGATTTAATAATTTATTCGGATGGATATAAAAATTCTATTGATAGAGAATTAGTTATAGAAGTTAGATCTTATTTAAGAGAGATTTCCGGATTTAAGTCTATTATTATTAGAGAATCAGAAATTAACAAGGGGTTGGCACAATCTGTTATTGACGGAGTAACAGATGTTTTTATTTCTTATAAATGTATTATTGTACTAGAAGATGATCTCGTTACAACCCCAAATTTTCTAGATTTTATGAATCAAGCATTAAAAACATATTCTTTGAAAAATAACTTAATGTCAATTAATGGCTTCTCTATTGATGTAGGTCAAGATAATATGTCTGAGAAAAAAGATGTTTTTTTTCATAATAGAACACTTTCTTGGGGGTGGGCTACATGGAAAGATAGGTGGAGTAAAGAGATGTTTGATATTGATAAAATAAAATCAGAAATAAATGACAAGACATTATTTGCATTTAGAAAGAAATGTGGAGATGATATTTCAAGGATGTTATTAGATTCTTTGTCAGGAAGGAATGATTCATGGTATGTTAGGTGGGTTTTTAGACATTTTCTTGAGAAGAAGTTGGCATTATTTCCATGTTACTCTAAAATAAAGAATATAGGCTATGGTGAACATGCTACTCATTGTAAAACTATTGATGTTCTTAAAACTTCTTATGACAATGAATTTTTGCAATTTTTTAATTTTCCAGAGAAACCAGAAACGGATCCTCTAATTAATAAAAGATTTCTATCTTATTTTTCTTACAACTATAAATTTTGGTTCAGAATTTCACTTATATTTAAATCAAAGGGTTTAGCTATGTTGTTTAAAGATGTTAAACTAAAATTGTTTAGATCTAATTGAGTTATATTTAGATAAAGTTTTTAATATTGCAAAAAAAAATATGCGTAAAATTTTAGTAACTGGAGGTGCTGGTATGATTGGCTCAAATTTAGTGAAGAGATTGATTCAATTAGGTGACAACGTTATTGTTGTAGACAATCTATGGAGAGGTAGTCTGAATAGTTTAAATGATGAAAATGGATTGCCAGCTATAGATATAGACACAAACTTCTACAATAGAGATTTATCTGAAGTAAATGTATTAGATGATTTATTAGAAGGAGTAGATTATGTAGTTCACTTAGCCGATATTGTTGCTGGGATTGGTTATGTTTTTGACAATCAAGCAAGTATTTTCAGGCAAAATATATTGATAAATTCAAATACTATAGCTTCAGTTAGAAAGAGTAAGGTTAAAGGGTTTTTATATATTGGCACAGCTTGTAGTTTTCCTGAATCTTTACAAGATAAATTAGATTATAAATTATTAGTTGAGGACGATCTGTATCCAGCAGAACCAGAAAGCGCATATGGATGGAGTAAATTAATGGGACAATATGAAACAGATTTACTTTCTCAAGAAACTAATATTAAAACATGTACACTAATGTTGCATAATGTATATGGTTCACCTTGTGATTATTCAGTTGAAAGAAGCCAGGTTATCCCATCTTTAATAAGAAAAATACTTGATAAAAATGAAAAAAACCTTGTGGTATGGGGTAGTGGAAAGCAAGGCAGAGCATTTTTGCATGTAAATGATGTAGTTGAAGGTATTACTATTGCTCTTGATAAAGGCTGGGGAAAAGGACATATACAATTAGGTCCAAATATCTGTACATCAATCAAAGATATTGCTGAGATCTTAGTTGATATTTCACCTGAGTCTATTGATATATTATATGATACAACTAAGCCAGAAGGTGATTTAGCTAGAGCTGCTGATTTTTCAAAAGCTGAACGAGTATTAGGATGGCAACCAAAAGTCAATTTAAATGATGGGCTATCTGATTTGTACAATTGGATTAAAAAAGAGGTAAATGCATCAGTTTAATTTTATTGGGACAAGGCTTCAGCCTATGAATTATGGTGAATTTAGACTTTTTGTTGAGAATTGGTTTTATAATAATCTAACTATACACATAGCGGTAGTGAATGCTTATTGCGCAGTGCTGGCACGTAAGAATAGTGCACTTGCAGAAATTTATAAGAATGCAGAATTGGTTGTTCCTGATGGAATGCCATTTGTATTTTGGATGAATCTTTTTGGGAATAAAAAAGTTCATCAGTTTGATGCAACCAATGTTTTGTTAAAATTAATTGAGTATTCAAAAAAGTTAAAATTCAGCTTTTATTTTTATGGTGGCTCTCCAACTGTTCTAAATAAAATGACAGAAAATTTAAAAAACAAATTTCAACATATTAATATTGCAGGTAGTTATTCTCCTCCATTTCGAGAACTATCAGAAGAAGAAAAGAATTGGATTTTAGAAGATATTAGAGCTTCAGGAGCAAGAGTTATTTGTGTTGGATTAGGAACTCCTAAACAAGATAATTGGATAAGGGAACATAAATCTGAGTTTCCGGGCTCATTATTTATACCTTGTGGAGCAATTTTTGATTTTTTTGGTGGGAGAATAAAAAAAGCACCCTCATTTATTTCTAAGATTGGATTTGAATGGTTGTATAGACTTTTTTCAAAAGATTTCAAAAGATTGTTTTATAGGTATACATTTAGCAATATATATTTTATGATTCATTTCTTTTTGCAAATAACTCGACTTAAGAGATATTAGTTTTCTAAATTTACAAAAAAATAAATTAAAATGAAAGTAGCATTAATAACAGGAATTACAGGGCAAGATGGTTCTTATTTAGCTGAATTTCTTTTAAAAAAAGGATATAAAGTTCATGGAATAAAAAGAAGAGCATCTTCTTTTAATACGGATAGAATTGATCATTTGTATCAAGATCCTCATATTGAGAATAGAAATTTAATTTTGCATTATGGAGATATGACAGATTCTATGAATTTGACAAAAATCATAAAGGAAGTTCAACCAGATGAGATTTATAATTTGGCGGCTATGAGTCATGTGCATGTTTCATTTGAGATACCTGAATATGTGGGCAATACTGACGCTTTAGGAACGCTTAGAATCTTGGAAGCAATAAGATTGTTAGGGTTATCTGAAAAAACAAAAGTTTATCAAGCTTCAACTTCCGAATTATATGGAAAAGTGCAGGAAGTGCCACAATCCGAATCTACTCCATTTTACCCTAGAAGCCCTTATGCAGTTGCAAAAATGTATGCTTATTGGATTACTGTAAATTATCGTGAGGCTTATAATATGTTTGCGTGTAATGGAATACTCTTTAATCATGAATCGCCAGTCAGAGGGGAGACATTTGTAACCCGTAAGATTACTCGAGCAGCATCAAAAATTGCATTAGGGTTACAAAACAAGTTGTATTTAGGAAACTTAGATGCAAAAAGAGATTGGGGGCATGCTAAGGATTATGTGCGTATGATGTGGATGATATTACAAGCAGATAAGCCGGAAGATTGGGTTATCGCAACAGGAAAAACAACAACAGTTCGTGATTTTGTAAAAATGTCTTTTGCTTATGCCGGAATTGAATTAGAATTTAAGGGTGAAGGAGTAGATGAAAAGGCAGTGATAGTTTCTTGTTCAAATTCTAAATACCAAGTTGAAATTGGCACAGAAGTGGTTGCTGTTGATCCTAAATACTTTAGACCCACTGAGGTTGATTTATTGATTGGTGATCCTACAAAAGCAAATACTCAATTAGGTTGGATACCAGAATATAACTTGGAACAATTGATAAATGAAATGATGGAGTCAGATTTGAAGTTAATGACAAAAGATCAATATCTGAAAGAAGGGGGTTACACTGTTTTGAATTACTTTGAGTAAGATGAAAAAAGAGAGTAAAATCTATATTGCAGGACATAGAGGCTTGGTGGGTTCTGCAATTTTAAATAACTTAACATCAAAAGGGTATACGAATTTAATTTTCAAAACTCATGCAGAGTTGGATTTGACAAATCAGAAGGAAGTTTCAGAATTTTTTGAAAAAGAAAAACCAGAGTATGTGATCTTAGCAGCAGCAAAAGTGGGAGGAATTGTAGCTAATAATAGATATAGAGCTGATTTCATTTATGAAAACATTATGATTCAGAATAATGTCATTCATCAATCCTATGTACAAGGAGTTCAGAAACTTTTGTTTTTAGGAAGCACTTGTATTTATCCAAAAAACACTGATCAACCTATGGTTGAAGAAAGTTTATTGACTTCTGAATTAGAATATACTAATGAGCCTTATGCAATTGCTAAGATAGCGGGAATAAAAATGTGTGAGAGTTATAATTTGCAATATGGAACGAACTTTGTTTCAGTAATGCCGACTAATTTATATGGTCCGAATGATAATT
>Ga0206679_10003294_pt1 | contig 12475 bp, 5 predicted proteins | sample M110012015metaG_FD_155464 | JGI IMG/M metagenome (GOLD analysis project Ga0206679, IMG submission 155464) | Ammonia-oxidizing marine archaeal communities from Monterey Bay, California, United States - M1 100m 12015 | ecosystem: Environmental > Aquatic > Marine > Intertidal zone | place: USA... | reverse complement strand
AACATTAGCTTCTGGTCAAGCTGATGCAGTTTCATTTGGAGGTTATTTTGATGCTTATTGCGACTTGGGTCAAGCAACAATTGAATATTGTTTTTATCCTGATGGTGATTCTACAGATAATACTTGTATTTATATTACATACCATGGTGCAGCTACTTCAATTTCTGAAACTAGCCCAATTTCTATTTCAGAGTTCTATCCAAATCCTGCAAAAGAATTTGTGAATGTAAATTATTATCTAAATAGTGAGTCTGAAATGGTAATTATGGATATTCTTGGTAATAAAGTTAAGAATATTTACTTTACTGAAAAAGGAACTCAAAATATTAATATTTCTGATTTGTCTAAAGGAATTTACTTTGGAAATCTTATTTCAAATAATGAAGTTGTTGCTATTAAAAAGCTAATAGTTAAGTAAACTTTAATGTGTCTTAAATTTTAAAAGCCTGCAATTTTGTAGGCTTTTCTTTTTTATGCCTCCAAAATAGTTTCAAATGCTTAAATTTGCCTTCTTATAACAGAATTGATTTATGGCAAAGAAAGTGAGTAAAAAGGAAGCGTTAGCTTATCATGCGGAAGGAAGGCCAGGGAAAATTGAGGTAATACCGACTAAAAAACATAGCTCTCAAAGAGAGTTGTCATTAGCTTATTCTCCAGGAGTTGCAGAGCCTTGTAAGCAAATTGCTAAACGCAAAAATGATGTGTATAAATATACTGCTAAAGGAAACCTTGTTGCAGTAATTTCGAATGGAACAGCTGTTTTAGGCTTAGGTGATATTGGTCCTGAGGCTTCTAAGCCAGTAATGGAAGGTAAGGGTTTGTTATTTAAGATATTTGCTGATATTGATGTTTTTGATATTGAGGTTGATGCAACTGATATTGATAAATTTGTAGAAACTGTAAAAGCAATTGCACCAACTTTTGGTGGGATTAATCTTGAAGATATTAAAGCTCCTGAATGCTTTGAAATTGAAGAAAGATTAAAAGCTGAATTAGATATTCCTATTATGCATGATGATCAGCATGGTACGGCAATCATTTCATCTGCAGCACTTTTAAATTCATTAGAAATTGCCAAAAAAGATATTTCAAAAATAAAGGTTGTTGTTAATGGTGCTGGAGCAGCTGCAATGTCTTGCTCAAAATTATATTTAGCTTTAGGGGTTAAAAAAGAAAATTTAGTAATGCTGGATAGTAAGGGTGTTATTAGAAACAATAGAGAAGAGCTTGAAGGGAATAAAGCGTTTTTCGCAACTAATAGAAGATGCGAGACTTTGGAAGATGCAATGAAAAATGCAGATGTTTTTCTAGGGCTTTCAGTAGCAAATATTGTTAGTAAAGAAATGATTCAGTCAATGTCTAAACGTCCAATTGTGTTTGCATTAGCCAATCCTGACCCTGAGATTTCTTACAATGAAGCTATGAGTAGTAGAGATGATATTATTATGGCAACAGGAAGGTCGGATCATCCTAATCAGGTAAATAATGTACTTGGGTTTCCTTATATTTTTAGGGGAGCAATGGATGTTAGGGCTACTGAAATAAATGAAAACATGAAGTTAGCTGCCGTAAAAGCTATTGCTAACTTAGCAAAAGAAACCGTACTTGATGAAGTGAGTTTAGCTTATGATGATAATACTTTAGCTTTCGGACCTGAGTATATTATCCCAAAACCATTAGATCCAAGGTTGATAACTGCAGTTGCTCCTGCAGTAGCAATGTCAGCAGTTCGTACCGGGGTTGCACAAGAAGAAATACCTGATTGGAATAAATACCGTGAGAGTTTGAAAAAGCGTTTAGGATTAGATAATGAATTAATCAGAACTCTTACCGCAAGAGCTAAAAGAAACCCTAAAAAAGTAGTTTTTGCTGAGGCAGAGCATTATAAAATATTAAAAGCTGCACAGCAGGTAAAAGATGATGGTATTGCAGAACCAATTTTATTGGGTAGAAAACAAAAAATACTCGATTTGATAGAGGACTTTTCTATTGAATTTGATGATGTTACTATTATTGACCCAAAGGATATCAAGCAAGAAACTCAAAGGCACGAATATGGTGATCTGTTTTGGGAGAAAAGAAAACGAAAAGGTATTACTCAATTTGAAGCTAGAAAATTAATGCGTGAGCGTAATTATTATGGTTCAATGATGGTTGAGATGGGAGATGCTGATGCTTTAATTTCTGGAATTACTAGAAATTACAGAGCAACAATTAAACCAGCTTTAGAGGTTATTGGCAGAGAAGATGGTGTTAGTAAAGTAGCTGGAATGTATATCATGAGGACTAAAAAAGGAACCCTTTTCTTAGCCGATACAACTATCAATCTTGATCCAACTGCAGAAGAAATTGCAGATTTGAGTGCAATGATTGCTAAAAAAGTTAAGCAATTCAAGGTTAAACCAAGAGTTGCACTTTTATCTTATTCCAATTTTGGTTCTACAAGAACTAAAGATTCTAAAAAAATGGCTAAAGCAGCTGAAATTTTAAAAGAAGAATATCCTAACTTAGTGGTTGATGGAGAAATTCAAGGTGATTTTGCTCTTGATACTGAAAAAATGCAAAGAATATTCCCGTTTTCTCCACTAGCTGAAGAAAGTGCTAATACGCTTATTTTTCCAAATTTGAATGCTGGAAATATGGCTTATAAATTAATACAAGAAATTGCTGAGGTGGATTCAATTGGCCCTGTTTTGGTTGGAATGAAAAAGCCTGTTCATATCTTGCAATTAGGATGTACAGTTCGTGAAATTATTAATATGGTAACCCTCTCGGTTGTTGATGCACAAATAAAAAGATGATAACACACATACACGGAAAACTTATCGAAAAAACTCCAACTTATGTTGTAGTTGATGTAAATGGAATTGGTTATAAAATAAAGATTTCATTACAGACTTTTTCAGCAATTGATGGTGAATTATGCAAATTATTTACTCATCTCTCAGTAAAAGAAGATTCTCATACGTTATTCGGTTTTTTTGAGGAAAGTGAACGCCATTTATTCAGGAATTTAATTTCAGTTTCTGGAGTAGGTCCTAGTACTGCACAAGTTATTTTATCTACTTTTTCTCCTGAAGAAATTGTTCATCATATTACTACTGCTGATGTAAAAATGGTGCAAAGTGTAAAAGGTATTGGAGCTAAAACAGCACAAAGAATAATTATTGATTTGAAAGATAAGGTTGCAAAAGGCATGCCTACCTCTGATTTATTGTTTGATAAAATAGACAATACTATTAAAGAAGAAGCGTTATCTGCACTACTAGCGTTAGGTTTTGCTAAAAAAGGTGCTGAAAGTAAAATAGAGAAAGTGCTCCAATCAAACCCAGAAATTGCTAGTGTTGAGGAATTAGTTAAAACTGCATTAAGTCAGATGTAACTATAGGTTGAAATTGAGAAAAGCAATAATTTATAAAATATCATTTTTAATTCTTACACTTTTTTTAAGTGTAAAATTGGTGGGTCAATCTGTTTCGGATTCTTCACTGGCTTTCCCTTTTTCAACTAACCAATCTGGTGGTCTTTTTATGAATACTCCTCCAAATTTTAATTCAACTGTTGTATTTGATCCGATTACAAACAAATATATTGTACAAGAAAAAGTTGGAGGTTTAGATTTTGGAAAACCTCAAATTATGAGTTTTTCAGAATATCAAGAATATGCTCAAAATAAATCAACTAAAGATTATTGGGATTTAAGATCAAAAGAAAGAGGCGGAAACCAAACCTCTGCTTTGGGGCTTCCTAAATTATTTATTCCGGGGAAAGCTTTTGATAGAGTTTTTGGTGGGAATGCAGTAGATATTCGACCTCAAGGTTCTGCTGAGTTAATCTTTGGGTTAAAAATTAATAGAATCGATAACCCTTCATTGCCAGAAGAACAAAGAAAAACTACATCATTTGATTTTCAGGAGAAAATACAAATGAATGTTATCGGAAAAATTGGAGATAAATTAAAAGTAACTGCCAATTTTAATACAGAAACTACTTTTGATTTTGAGAATCAGATGAAGGTAGAATATACTGGATATGAAGATGAAATTATAAAGAAAATTGAAATTGGAAATGTTAGTTTGCCTTTAAATGGGACTTTAATTACTGGGAGTCAATCATTGTTTGGTTTTAAAACCCAATTGCAATTTGGAAGAACAACAATTACGGGAATTTTGTCTCAACAAAAAAGTACAAAATCTGAAATTGAAGTTAGTGGAGGTGCTCAAACATCAGAGTTTGATGTGTATGCTGATGAGTATGAAGCAAACAAACATTATTTTTTAGCGCATTACTTTAAAGAAAATTATGATGATGCTTTAAAGAATTTGCCGTTTATCAATTCAGGAGTAAATATTGTAAAAGTTGAAGTGTGGGTAACCAATAAAACAGGAACTACAAATGATACCAGAAATATTGTTTCCTTTTTAGATTTAGGAGAAACAGGGTCGAATATTTATAATGGATTCACTACATCAAGTGGTGGTAGTTTCCCTGATAATACTGAAGCCAATAATTTATTTAACGCATTAAGTTCTACTTATTCAGGAGTCAGAAATATTAATGAAGTGAATAGCGTTTTAGGTAGTACGCCATTATCAAATGGAGAAGATTACGAAAAGTTAGAGCGCTCAAGAAAACTCTCTGAATCAGAATTTACAATCAACTCACAGCTAGGATATATCTCACTTAATTCTGCTTTAAATAATGATGAGGTTTTAGCGGTTGCATTCCAATATACAGTAGGGAGCAAAACTTATCAAGTTGGGGAGTTAAGTTCAACAGGACCTACAGCACCTGATGCTTTAATTGTTAAACTTTTAAAGGGAACAAATTTTTCTCCATCATTGCCAAATTGGGGTTTAATGATGAAAAATATTTATGCACTTGGGGCTTATCAAATGAGTAGAGATGGTTTTGTACTTGATGTAGTGTATGAAAACTCAGAAGAATCTAGTGCAATTACAAATTACTTAAGTGAGGAAAGTGAAGCAGGAATTCATGGAAAACCTTTAATTAAGCTTTTAAATTTGGACAGGTTAAATCAGCAAATGGATGTCCAATCAGATGGTTTGTTTGATTTTGTTGAGGGTGTAACTGCTAAGTCATCAAATGGAAGAATAATTTTTCCTGTACTTGAACCTTTTGGTTCTTATTTAAAGGATCAGTTTTCTAACTCAACTATTGGTGAGAAATATGCTTACCAAGCACTTTATGATTCTACTTTAACTGTCGCTCAGCAATATCCCGAAAAAAATAAATTCAGATTAAAAGGAACTTATCAATCTTCATCAGGAGCTGAAATTAGACTTAATGCTATGAATGTTCCTGAGGGTTCGGTTACTGTTACAGCTGGATCACAAAAACTAGTGGAAAACCAGGATTACACGGTTGATTATATGCTAGGTAGGGTGACAATTATTAATGAGGGAATTCTAAATTCCGGTGTGCCAATTAAAATCTCACTAGAGAACAACTCCATGTTTGGGATTCAGAATAAAACTTTAATTGGACTGCATGCCGATTATGAAATCAATAAAGATTTTATGCTTGGTGCAACTATGTTGAGGTTGAGTGAAAGACCTTATACTCAGAAAATTAATAATGGTGAAGAGCCTATTTCTAATACAATTTGGGGAGTTGATGGAAATTATCAAACGGAAGCTCCTTGGCTTACTAAAGCAGTTGATTGGTTGCCATTAATTGAAACAAAAGCAAAATCAAGACTAATTGCTACTGCTGAATTTGCTCACCTAATACCTGGACATCATAGTGCAGTTGGAGAGGAGGGAGTTTCATATATAGATGATTTTGAATCGAGCAGGACTTCTATAGATATTAAAAATATGGGTGCTTGGAAATTGGCGAGTATTCCAGAAAAACAATTGGATATTTTTGATAATTCAAATTTGAATGATTCTTTAATTATTGGCTTTAAAAGAGCAAAATTAGCTTGGTACACAATTGATCCTTTATTTTTCAGAAATACATCAATTACCCCTCCAAATATAAATGCAAATGTTACTTTACCTGATGGGAGTAAAATTGGACAGCAGTCATACCATTATTCTCGTGAGGTTTTAGAAACAGAAGTTTTTCCTAATAAAGATCCAAATATGGGAAGCCAGATTACAAATTTATCTCTTTTAGATATTGCATATTATCCTGAAGAAAGAGGGCCGTATAATTATACAATTAACGGGATTAATTCAAATGGAAAACTTGAAAATCCATCTGAAAATTGGGCTGGGATGATGCGTACTTTAACAACTACTGATTTTCAAACATCTAATATTGAATTTATTGAGTTTTGGATGATGGATCCTTTTAATTCTGAAGATGGAAATGCAAATCACTCAGGTGGTGATATGTATTTACATTTAGGAAATATATCAGAAGATGTATTGAAAGATGGATATAAGAGTTTTGAAAATGGGTTACCTACCTCTGCAGCTGTTGTGGATGTTGATACTACTGCTTGGGGAAGAGTACCAACAAACTTCTCGATTGTAGAGGCGTTTGATAATGATCCTACTTCCAGGTTATTCCAAGATGTTGGTTTGGATGGACTTAAAAATTCTGATGAAAAACTATTTTTTGACCAAACTTACATTCAAGAATTAGAAACAGCTTATGGTAGTACCTCAACAGTTTATGGGAATGCAACTAATGACCCATCTGCTGATGATTTCCATTACTTTAGAGGAAGTGATTATGATAGTAAATCTACTCTAATATTAGATAGATATAAGAATTTTAACAATACTGAAGGGAATTCTAAAACTACTGAAAACTCTCCTGAAAGTTATCCTACAGCTGCAACTTCACAACCAAATACTGAGGATTTAAATAGAGATCATACACTTTCAGAAACAGAAAGTTACTATCAATATAAAGTGAGATTACATCCTGATGAAATGTTAGTTGGAAGCAATTATATTTCTGATGTTTTAACAACAAATGTTAAAACTGAAAACGGACAAAATAGACAGATAAAATGGTATCAATTTAGAGTTCCCATTTACCAACCTGATAATGTGATTGGTAATATTCGTGATTTTAAATCTATCAGATTTATGCGATTAGCTTTAACTGATTTTAATGAGCCGATTGTTTGTCGTTTTGCAACTTTTGAACTTGTTAGAGGTGAGTGGAGAAGATATAATTTTGATTTAGCAGAAGCTGGGGAATACATTCCAAATGATGAAGACGGAACAACTACTTTTGATGTGTCAGCAGTTAATATTGAAGAAAATGGAAATAGAGAGCCAATTAAATATGTTTTACCTCCAGGAATTGAACAAGAAGTAGACAACACAACAACAACTGCTAGACAGCAGAACGAGCAATCTTTAGTCTTAAAAGTTTGTGATTTGCAAGATGGAGATTCTAGGGCTGCATATAAAACTGCAGAAATAGATGTTCGAACATATAAAAGAATAAAAATGTTTGTTCATGCTGAGGGTGAAGAGGATGACTTAAAGAATGGCGATTTATCTTGCTTTATAAGATTAGGAACTGATTTTGTTTCCAATTATTATGAGTACGAAATTGCTTTAAAACCAACTCCTCACGGAACATCTAATGCAAATGATATTTGGCCTACTCAAAATGAAATTGATATTGCATTTGAGATTCTTAAGCAAACTAAACAAGATAGAAATGCAAATAGTACTGATGTAAGTTCACCTTATACAAAGTTTATAAGTGGAGGGAAAGTTACAGTAGTTGGTAATCCAAATTTAGCGCAAGTAAAAACTATTATGATTGGGGTTAGAAATCCTAAAAAGAAATCAATAGAGGATACAGATGATGGGCTCTCAAAATGCGGGCAGATTTGGGTGAATGAATTGCGATTAGTAGGTTTTGATGAATATGGTGGTTGGGCAGCTAACAGTAGGTTTACTGCTCGTTTAGCTGATTTTGGGAATGTTACTTTATCTGGGAATATGAGTACAATTGGCTTTGGAAGTATTGAAAAGAAAATAAATGAACGACAAAAATACAATGCATATCAATATGATTTTTCGTCCACTTTTAATTTAGGGAAATTCTTTCCTGAAAATTTTGGGATTAAAGCACCTATGTATATTGGAAGGTCGGAAGCCATTAAAAATCCTCAATATAATCCGCTTGACCCTGATATCTTGCTTACAAAATCATTAGCAGCTTTGGATAGTAAAGCTGAAAAAGATGATTTAAAAGAAATTGTGCAGGATTATGTGCAAAGGAAAAGCATTAATTTTACGAATGTAAGAAAGACTAAAGTTCAGAAAAAGGGCGCAAAAGCAGAAAAACAAAAAGTATATGATGTTGAGAATTTCACAGTTTCATACTCAAAGAATGAAACGTTTATCAGAAATATAAATACGGAATATAATCGTACAACTAATTATAGAGGGGCGTTAACTTACAATTTCAATACTCAACCAAAAAACATTAAGCCCTTTTCAAAAATTAAGTTTCCAAAATCAGCATATTTCCGTTTGATAAAAGATTTCAATTTTAATACTATGCCAAAATCATTTTCTTTTAGAACGGATATTGATAGGAATTATAATGAAAAGAAAATGAGGAATTTGAGTAATTCAAATATGATTATTACTCCAACTTATAACAAGTACTTTACTTGGAATCGTTCCTATGAAATGAAATATGATTTAATGCGTGCATTAAAGCTTGATTTCTCAGTTAATCAACAAGCCAATATTGATGAGCCGGCTGGGAAACTTGATAAATCTGATCCTTTTTATAGAGATAAAATGGATACTATTTGGTCTAATGTTTGGGATTTTGGAAGAATGACTACTTATAACCAAACTTTAGGTGTTAATTATCAAGTACCATTAAATAAGATTCCAATTGTCAATTTTATTTCACTGAATACTAGATATAATGGAAGTTATAATTGGACTGCTGCACCTTTAGCTTTAAGGAGTTTAGGGAATACTATTCAGAATTCTAATTCCGTACAATATAACGGACAGATTAATTTAACGACCCTATATAATAAAGTGCCTTATTTTAAAAAGTTAAACCAAGGAAATAGAAGAAGTAGAGGTGGTAGAAATAGCGTTAGAAATAAAAAGGAGCAAGAAGAGAATGATGGAGAGAAAAAGAAATTTGAATTTTTAAAACATGCTACTCGCTTTGCTCTTGGAGTAAAAAATATATCAATTAATTATTCTGAAAATCAAGGAACTTTTCTCCCAGGATATCTTAAAAAACCTCAATTTTTAGGTCAAGATTGGTCGCATATGTCTCCAGGAATTCCCTTTGCTTTTGGTTCACAAAAAGATATTAGGGATTATGCTGGAAGAAACGGTTGGATAACTAAAGATTCTAGACTTAATTCAATGTATAAGAGAAATAATTCAGAGAATTTAACGCTAAGAAGTACAGTTGAGCCAATAAAACAATTTAGAATTGAACTAACAGCAAATAAAACTACTTCTAATAATCATAATGAATATTTCAGGTGGGATGATGATATGAATAATTTCAACTCCTTTAGCCCAACTGAATCTGGAAGTTATAGTGTTTCGTTTATTTCATGGGGAACTGCTTTTAGAGGTGATAATGATGATTATGAATCAAAAACATTTAGTGAATTTAGAAATAATAGAATAGTTATTGCCAATCAATTAGCGGCTAGCAATCCTAACTTTAATGGTGGAATTGATCCAGTTACAGGTTACCCAACTGAATATGCAAATAACGATACAATATTAACTGGTGGTTATGGCGCTACTTCACAAGAAGTAATGATTCCAGCATTTTTAGCTGCTTATGGAGGTAGAGATGCATCTAATTCTAAACTTACAGAGTTCCCAGCTATTCCGCTACCAAATTGGAGAATTACTTATGATGGTTTAATCAAAATCCCTTACATCAAAAAGAGATTTAAGCAATTTAGTTTAGGTCATTCATACCGTTCTACTTATTCAATTGGCTCTTATCAAACTAATTTGAACTATGGAAATGGTGATGAAATCAATATGAATAATATGAGTTATCATGTTTCTCGTGAGATTTCTCAAGTTACCATTAACGAACAATTTAGCCCTCTATTTAAAGTTGATATGACTTGGAAAAATAGTCTTTTAACTAAAGTAGAGATTAAAAAATCACGAGTTTTAGCTTTGTCCTTAGCAAATAATCAGCTTACGGAAACAGGTTCTCAGGAGTATGTTATTGGCTTAGGATATCGAATTAAAGATGTTGAGTTTAAGATGTTCTCTGGCGGAAAAGGAAAGAAGGTTTCAAGTGATTTGGACTTAAAATTAGACTTTAATATAATGAATAATAAGACAATTATCAGAAAAGTAATTGAGGATGTAGAGCAAATAACTATGGGGCAACAAGTATTTAAGATTAAATTTTCAGCTGATTATGTAGTAAATCAGAGGTTAAATATTAAAGCATTTTATGATAGAGTGATTACAAATCCTTTTATTTCTACAACTTTCCCAAGCTCTATTACAAATGTAGGATTTAGTTTAAGATTTACCTTGGCAGGATAATTTTGCCGACTGATAAAAAAATGTATTTTTGAAAAAAAATATTAAATGAATTTTCCAAAAGAATTAAAATATACAAAAGACCATGAATGGTTGAGAATTGAAGGGGATAATGTATATGTAGGGATCACATCTTTTGCTCAAGGTGAGCTTGGTGATATTGTATTTGTTGATGTTGATACTGAGGGTGAAGAACTTGAAAAAGAAGAGGTTTTTGGTTCAGTTGAAGCTGTAAAAACTGTTTCTGATTTATTTATGCCAATAAATGGAGAGGTTTTAGCGTTTAATGAAAAGCTTGAAGATGAGCCAGAATTGATAAACACAGATCCTTATGGAGATGGTTGGATAATAAAAATTTCAGCATCTGATGTTGGTGACTTAGATGTGTTGCTTGATGCTAATTCGTATGAAAAACTAGTAGGTTAAAAAAAAAGAATATGGAACCAAAAAAGAATCCAGAGATAAGTTTAGAAAAAAAGAAAGGTCTTTTCTTTCAAATAGGTCTTGTAATTACATTGGTAATTGTACTCGGTGCTTTTGAATGGAAAAGCTATGAGAAAGTAGAATATAATTTAGGCCAATTAAATCTTGATGATATGGAAGAAGAAATTATTCCTATCACAAAACAGGAAGAGAAACCTCCACCTCCACCTCCACCTCCACCTGAAGTTATTGAAATTATTGAGGATGATGAAGAAATTGAGAATGAGGCAGAGGTAGAGGATACAGAATCTGATGAGGATGTGGAGATTGAAATTGAAGAAGAAGATGATGAGGAATTCTTTATGGTAGTAGAGAATATGCCAGAATTTCCTGGTGGAGATTTAGGGTTAATGAAGTACATTCAGAAGAATGTGAAATACCCTGCAATTGCTAAAGAATACAATATTACAGGTAAAGTATATGTAAGCTTTATTGTTGATAGATCTGGTTCGGTTACAAATGTAAAAATTGTAAGAGGAGTTGATAAAAACTTAGATGCTGAAGCAATGAGAGTTGTTAAATCATTACCAAAATATAAACCAGGCAAGCAAAGAGGAAAAGCTGTTAGGGTTATGTTTACGATTCCAATTAACTTTACCTTGAATTAAAAGTTATTATTTGAAAATAAAAAAAAGCCGAGCATCTGCTCGGCTTTTTTTATAAGTAATAGTTTTGGTTACTAAATAATCATACCAGCAGCAACTGTTTCGTTTGTTGCTTCATCTACCAAAATAATACTACCAGTATTTCTGTTTCTTCTGTAACTATCGAAGAAAAGAGGTTTAGTTGTACGGATTGTAATTCTTCCGATATCATTTAATCTAATTTCTAAATCATCTTCATTTCTGTGTAAAGTGTTGATGTCCATTTTGTATTTTACTTCTTTAATAATACATCTTGCAGTTTGGCTTGTATGTCTGATAGAATATTTTCCTCTAGGGATCATCTTCTTATCATTCATCCAACAAATCATAACATCAACATCTTGCTCAATAGTTGGTTTGTTGTTTTCTCTCACTAACATATCACCTCTGCTGATGTCGATATCATCTTCTAGAGTCATGCAAACTGACATGGGAGAAAAAGCTTCTTCAACCTCTCCATCAAAAGTATCAATTGATTTAATTTTTGAAGTAAATCCTGAAGGAAGTATAGTTACATCATCTCCAGGTTTAAAAACTCCACCTTCAATTCTCCCAGCATATCCTCTATAATCTGGATGTTCTGCTGATTGAGGACGAACTACATATTGCACAGGGAATCTGCAATCAACATGATTTTGGTCCGAACCAATATGAATGTTTTCTAAAAGGTGCATTAAAGTAGAACCTTCATACCAATTCATATTTTTAGATCGATCAACAACATTATCCCCATTAAGTGCAGAAATTGGAATAAAGTGCACATCTTTAATTTCTAATTTTGAAGAGAAATCCTCAAAATCAGCTTTAATTTTGTCATATGCTTCTTGACTATGA
>Ga0206679_10003292_pt1 | contig 12480 bp, 13 predicted proteins | sample M110012015metaG_FD_155464 | JGI IMG/M metagenome (GOLD analysis project Ga0206679, IMG submission 155464) | Ammonia-oxidizing marine archaeal communities from Monterey Bay, California, United States - M1 100m 12015 | ecosystem: Environmental > Aquatic > Marine > Intertidal zone | place: USA... | reverse complement strand
CGCAGTTTAGCCAAACCGTTAGCAAACATAGATGAAGGTTACTAACATAATATTCTCACTTGGCTTTTTAATTTGTTTTGAATTATCTGCTCAAAAAATAACCAAAAGAGAGCTTGAGGGCACTGAATGGTTTGCTGATAATTCTGATTATACTTTCGAAATGTTTAACACAAATATAAATGTCGGTGATTCTCTAATTCTTATTAAGCGTGCACATACCAACATCGACTATAACTCCACTCACTTTGGACAGCAAGAGTTTACTCCATTGGTGGATAATAATTATGCGAATTTTAGATTCCGAGCCAAATCATCTCTAGTGTATTTTTTGACAGCAAAAGGAAATACTTTTCATACAATTGCTGGTCCAATGCCACTATGGAACTGGAAGGTCAATGGCAAGAAAAAAATCAAATTATACCAAAATGGAAAATACAAGATGACATTAAAGCTCTTACACAAAGAAGTTTACAATTACTATTTAGATGGAATTTCATTAAAAACAAAAAAAATAATATTATTGAGGATTAAATAGAACTATGTTGCTACCACTATCTAAACTCCATTGCTTAGATTAACCGTTAGCAAACATGCCAAACGCTATAAATTACTAAACTATGATGAAATTCAATATTTTCATTTTAATCGCTTTTCTGACGTCTTGTGGTCAAGTGAATGAAGATACGAATAACGAATGGATTGAAAAAAAGGATTCAGTCGTGAAAAACAATACTCATATAGACTCAACTAATAACTTGATCAACATTGTTAATAACATTGAATCAAAGGCAATTGAAGATACAGTTTCTAAAATTTGTACTATTAGCGGGCAAATTAACTTTTCTAATTCGTTTCCAGTAATTTTAGGAGGTATTAAAGGGCCCTCATTTTTTGAATTAGTTAAAAGAGCAACATCAAAAAATTGTTCATATAACATTGATTTATATATGAAAAACAAATTAATCAAGACAATTACGACAAATCACAAAAACAATTTCCACTATCAATTTGACCTCTTAAAAAACTCAACATATAATATTAAGTTTTATTATAAGGACTCATTAAATAGCGATTTTACGGAAATAACTGATGGCAATTTTCAACCAAAGCAAATAAAAATTAGGGATGAGAATGAAAAAAAATGTAATGTTTTAAAAATTATTCATGGCACATGAAAAACGTTTGCTAACACTGTCTAAAGCTAATTTTCAACTACCTTTAGCCGTAACGTTACAGGTAATTACAATCCAAAAAGAAAATTTCTAGGTGATATATTCTAAACAGACAATTATGAATTTATTAAAACTAACCATAGCATTATTTCTATTAATTAATTCTAACCTATCTCTTGCCCAATTGAATGAAATAGAACGAGACTCCCTTATTAAAACTGCAAGCTTAGATTCACTAATTAATAATTATGAAACTCTAGGACTTCAGCAGAGTTTATCTCTTTTATCTAACGAGGCAGACAGACGGTTGAATTATTATTATAACGAAATAATGAATCGGTCTGAAATTAATAATAGCTCCAAAAATATGCTTCAAATTTCTCAGAGAAATTGGATCAAATTCCGAGATTCGGAATTCCAATATATATCATCTCAATTTAAAGGATTATCTGGTAGTATGTATCCCAAAATCATTTTGATTCAACAAGTCAAAGTAGTAGCTCATAGAGTACAGGAATTAAAAAGATATAATAAACTATTACTTACTAGAGAATAATGAAATAGTCATATTCATTAAAGTCAATTCTTTCCATAAATCAAATACCTATAACATGGGCTAAAATACATGACCCTGCCAAACCAAACCGTTTACGTATCTTAGCCGCAACGTTATATGCAATTATACCTTTACTCATTAAAAGTGTCGAATAGGTATGCAAACGGCATGTTTTTTGCGTAAAACATAAAAAAACACAAAATGAAACCATATTATTATTTAACTCTACTAATAACATTTGCATTTACTAATTTCACATCTGCTCAGGATATCAAAATCAAAAAAAATGTGGTGTATATTGACACTGAAGATTATCTAACCTTTATGGGTGATTTAAATGGCACTACTTTTAGTGATCTGAAAGGAAATGATCTTTTCTTTCTTTCTTATCACACTAATACAGAAACAACCCCAGCTTATACTAAAGTTATTTTTCTAAAAGAGAAAAAAATAATGACGAATATGAACTTAGTTTTAACAAGGAAGGCATTGATTAAAACACTTATTGAAAATAAGGCATTGGTAGATGGCAAACTAAACGAAGATGGCATTGATATATTTATCTTGAAATTCCATGAGCAAATTCCTATCATTCAAAAAATAGTTATTGAAAAGGAATAAAATCATATAACAATGGCTAAAATGCATGCCCTAGCCTACCCATACCAACGCACGATATTTTATACTAAAAGTTCGCAACAATTAAATAATATTTACCCCCTAAAACAACTTATAATATTTTTATACGTTCGTAAATATGCGTATGAAATCATTGGTCTTAATTACACTTTTTTGCTATTCCATTTCAGCTATATCTCAAACAGAAAACGACTCCTTAGGTTCTGTCAAAACTAATGCTGATTCCACCCAAATTTCAAAATGGATATTTCATCAAAAAAATGATTTCCATTTAGAGCTTCTTGGTGCAGCAGGCCTATACTCTATCAATTATGAAAGAGTAATAGTTAACGGTAATAAATTAAAAATTTTAGCAAGCATTGGATTTTCTTATATGGGTACAAAATCATGGAGAGGATTTATAATTCCAATATCGATAAATCAATTATTATCATTCAAAGAACATCATATTGAACTAGGAATTGGTGGTTCACCGAATTTTGTAATATCTAATGATTTTGGAGAAAATTGGGATCAATTTATTTTTACTAGAATTGGCTATCGATATCAAAAACCGAAAGGAAAATTCATTTTTCGTGTGGGAGCCATTCCAATTGTCTATCCAGAATTCGGAATTTGGGGAGGTATTTCTATAGGGCATAGCTTTTAAAAACAGTTATCAACAAGGGTTATAATTAATGCATGATTGGTTGCAAAAACACAGTTAGTGCAAGTTTCCAAAAACGCCAATTCTTTGAATTTGCTTTAGAACAAAAAAGATAAAACAAAATAAAAAGTTTTGGCTAAGTGTTTAATTGGAAATTCAGTAATTTTAATTCTCGTACTAACCATAGCCGAAACTTTATGAAAAATTAAAATAAAAGTCTAAATTTGCATTTTTAATTTAAATTATATTTAATCATGAATAACGGAACAGTAAAATTTTTCAATAATTCTAAAGGATTTGGATTCATCACTCCAGAAACTGGAGCAAAAGATGTATTTGTACATAAAAATGGTCTTATTGATGAAATCAATGAAGGGGACAAAGTAAACTACGATGTGGAAGAAAGCCCTAAAGGAATGAACGCAGTAAATGTAAAAGTAATTTAACAGATTACTTTAAACATATATGTATAAAAAGCCTATCAAATATGATAGGCTTTTTTATTTATACTAAAATGTACATAACAAAACCTAAAATGCATACCATTCATAAATAAACTAAATTGCATAACTTAGTATAGACGATATTTATGACCAATCTATATGATTAAAATTAGATCCTTATTAATATTATTGTTTTGTCTATTTGTTCAATTCAACACTTCTGCTCAGTCTTATTTTAAATACCCTCACAATCCAGTTATTGACACCTTAAACACTACAAATCCAAATGAATTCTGGACAAGATGGAAAACAGATCCCTGTGTAATTCATTGGGGGAATGATAGTCTTAGAATGTATTATGGAACTAATAATTATGGTGTACAGACGCAAATTGGTACCGCTGTTTCTTTAGATGGAAATAATTGGGTGGAAAAAACAGATTATCCGGTCCTTAATACTGGTCCAGCAGGAAGTTGGGACGAATTAGATGTCGAGACACCTGGAGTTATCTATGTCCTTTCAAACCCAGACTCTATGAAGTACATGCTTTATTACTCAGCAAGTCAACACGACACAACAATTTTAGACACTTTAAACCAAGGGCTTTATCCAATTGAAATATATCAAATAGGATTAGCCTATTCAAGCGATGGCGTGAATTTTACAAAATACAATGACCCCACAAATGACATAAACCCTCTTTATCAAAATAGTGACCCTGTAATTCGAATACCCTCTACTACAGGAGGTATGCCAGACACAATAAATTACTTATTTAGTTCTGTTGCTGAACCTTCGCTTTTTTATGATTCAATTACTAGTACTTTTAAGATTTGGCATATTGGATTAGGCTGTTCAAATCCAAATTGTAGTGGGGTTTCAGACTTTAGATATAGAATTCTTTATTCTGAGTCAATAGACGGAATCAATTGGTCTTCACCCATTCTTGCTCTAGACATAGGTAATAGTGGCGATTTTGATAGTAAATTAATATATGCTCCATATGTTATAAAAATGGGAAATGAATATTGGATGTTTTATGGTGGAAACACATATTCATCTGGCACTTTCCCTTTTTTCTCACAAAAAATTGGACTAGCTATTTCTGTAGATGGAATTAATTTCACAAAAATTGGAAATAATCCTATTATAACAAATGGTCCAAATGGCTCATGGGATCAATTAGGAACTAATTATCCATCGGCTATTATCTATAAAGATACTTTGAGGGTTTATTATAGTGGAATGCAAGATTCACTATTTAACTTTAATCCAAATATTGGCTACTTTTATCTTGACTCAAATCTTACAAACGACCTCCTAAGTGAAAATTTTAATTGTTGTGAAATAATCTTATTTCCTAACCCTTCAACTAATACCATTTTCATTAAATCATATTCTTCTTTATTTGATCATATAAGAATATTTAATCAATCTAGTAACCTTCTAATTGAAAAATCTTTCATGCCAACTAACTTATATCAAGTGAATACATCAACTTTAAAAAATGGGATCTATATTGTTAATACCTTTTATAAAGGTGAAAATATCAGCACTTTAAAAATGATAATTACTGAAAACGACAAAAGGTAAGCTATATTAAAACTAAGTTTAATCAATACGTTAGGTTGATTAATAAAAGTTGTAATATTAATCGCATAAAGCAAACAATAGCTAATAATTATATTTTCAATGTCTGTAATTCCAAAATATAAAAACAAACGCTTATTTATAAAGCCTGCAGAATGTAAAAAAAAGAACTGGGATGCTATCGTAATTGGTTCTGGAATTGGTGGTATGAGTTGTGCTGCTGCATTATCAAAATATGGTTATAAAGTTTTAGTACTTGAACAACATTACTTACCTGGTGGTTTCACTCATATGTTTGCTAGGAAAGGATATAAATGGGATGTTGGAGTACATGCTATTGGAGAAATGGAAGGCAGAGAAATTCCTGCAAAAATTTTAAACTGGCTTTCAAACAATCAGATTGAGATGGTTTCCTTAGGGAATCCTTTTGATCGTTTTAAATTCCCAGAAGGATATGTACATGCGTTACCTAATGATAAAAATGTTTTCATTGATGATTTAAAAGAAAAGTTTCCAGATCAAATAAATAAAATTGACAAATACATATCAACAGTAAGAAAGGTGACAAAATATTCAAAAGCATTCTTTTTATTTAAGAGTTTTCCTAAATGGCTAGCCTATCCATTAGATAAAATCTATCATATTTTTCAAAGGAACTGGTGGGCTTGTACTACTTCACAAATTTTAAATGAAATAGGGATTGAGGGTAAATTGAAAACACTATTAACAGTTCATTGGGGTTACTATGGTAGCGTACCTAATGAATCTAGTTTCCCTATCCATGCTCTTACCCATACTCACTTCTGGTATGGCGCTTATTATCCAAGAGGAGGCTCTAAGGTTTTTGCTGAGACTTTTTTAGGTAACGTTATTGAGGCAAATGGTGAAGTTGTTATTAGAGCTAAAGTAAGTAACTTGAAAATTAATGCTGGTAAAGCTATTGGTGTAGAGCTTGAATCTGGAGAAGAATTCTTTGCTAAAAAGATTATTTCAGCTACAGGAGCAAAATCAACAATTAAAAATTTATTACCAAATAAATATGCTAATTCAAGATGGGGAAATAGTATATTGTCCATTAAAAGTTCACCACCTTATATTTGTTTGAATCTTGGATTTAAAGGGGATATTAAAAAAGCTGGCGCAAGTTCAGCGAATCAATGGTTATTTAATACTTGGGATAATAATATAACCTATTGGGATTTTACTAATCCTGATGAAAAACCGCACATATTATATGTTTCATTTCCATCATTAAAAGATCCTGATCATGATTCGGGTGAAGAATTAAAGGAAACAGGAGAATGCATAACTTTTATTAAATGGGATACATTTCAAAAATGGGAGAACACAACTTTAAAAAAAAGAGAAGAGGATTACATCCATTTAAAGAAAGAAATTGAGCAAAGAATTTTGAAAGAGTTAAGATTGTCTCTCCCTTCAGTTATGAAACATTTGGATTATTATGAGCTTTCCACTCCTTTGACAACTGAGTATTTCACCAGAGCAGATAAAGGTGCTATTTATGGTTTGGAAGCAAGTCCTGAAAGATTTACCTGTAGAGAACTTAGAAGCTATACTCCAATAAAAAATTTCTATATGACTGGGATTGACATCGCATCACTTGGGGTTGTAGGAGGGATGACTAGCGGTGTACTTACGGCTGCATCAATTAATAAGAAAATTTATTCAAAGCTTATTTAATTTTCAGAATCAATGTTGTAAATGTTTCTAATAGCAGAAAAAAAATACTTACTTTGAATTTAAAATAAAACCTTATCCCCATGAAAAAATCAATCTTTCTAGTAATCATTTTCTCTCATTTATGTACATATAGTCAAACAATAGAATCAGAATTAAATAAATTAATTGGTGTTTTTGTAGGAGAATGGACCACCTATAAATTGAATGGAAAAGGTGAAATTGTGAAAGCCAACTCCTGGAAAGATACATTACATACAGACTCTCCTATTATAAATGATTCACTTGCATATGTAAATGTGAATAGTATTATGCATTTTGAAAATGAAGATATTCCTCCTTATAAAATGCAATTTAAAGAAGGCTATAAAATATCAGACAATGAAATATTGTGTCATTTTTTCAATATTATGGGAACTGAATTCATAGAGCATAATATAAATAATCATACCTATGTAATCTCTCAGCAAATATCCCCTTTTGAATTAAATCAATTTGGTATTAAAAATGCATCAGAAGCTACCAATACTACTGTCAAAGAAATTATAAATATTAATGGCGAAGAAATTCATAAGATCTCTAGAATCTCAACCATTGTATGGACAGAAAATTCTGAAGAAAAAAACATTCAGTTCGTAAGTCTAAAAGGATTTCATAAAAGAATCGAATAATTTTAATTACTAAATGCTTAAAAAAAAGCACTAACTTGGTTAATAAACCCCTAATTAATGACAAGCATCTATAGTTTCTATTTACAGTTCCTACATTTTCAATGTTGTCATATATTCTAATTAACAATGAATTGCTTACCGAATTCTAACTGGTTTCTGCCTATTTCTAATTTAAATACTGTTTTACCCTAATATATACATAGATTTGATGAGTATTTATTTCAATAGCTTCATAAATTTTACAAAAAGAATGATCTCTTTTCATCGACTATTACTCACACTCTTGATGTTTATGGTTATAGATCAATCATTTTCTCAAGACACTTTAGTATTACAGCCAGACAGTTTTTGTGGAAAAGATGCATTGATCAGAAGCTTATCTCCTAACACTAATTACAGTAACAATGTAGATTTCAATGCCCATGCATGGACCAATTCTGGAACTCCTGTAACCCATAGAAGTTTAATTGAATTTGATCTTTCTGCCATTCCATTAAATTCAACAATAATTGGAGCTTATTTATCTTTATATTCTTATAATTCTACAGTTATTGGAGCCCATTCTACATTAAGCGGTTCAAATGAAGCTGTTCTACAACAAATTACAAATGGATGGAACGAAAACACATTGACTTGGGGGAATCAACCACCAACTACAACAGTCAATCAAGTGATATTACCCCAAAGTACCAGTGCCATACAAGATTATTTAAATATAGATGTTACTGCCATGGTCCAGGACATGATCAACAATCCTGCTACAGGACATGGTTTTTTATTCAAGCTCACTAATGAGCAATATTACAGAAGAATGTTATTCGCTTCAAGTGACAATCCAGACCCTAATCTTCATCCTAAAATAGAGATCATTTATTCCTCAACTGGAACGGTTACTCAGAGCTCATTAAATCTAGGCAATGATACTATACTTTGTCCAAATGATAGTTTACTATTGGATGCATCAATACTAGGCGCTACTTATTTGTGGCAAGATGGATCTGTAAACTCTACTTTTAATGTTACACAACAAGGAACCTATTGGGTAGAGGTTTCTACTTGTTCAATGGTATTTTATGACACCATAAATGTAAATTATTTCTTGCCTCAAAATCTTAATTTAGGTAACGATACGACTCTTTGCCAGGGAGCATCCATTTTATTAGATGCCACTACTCTTAATGCAACTTATTTATGGCAGGATGGTTCTACTAATCCTACATACAATGTTTCTCAACAAGGGAGCTATTGGGTAGAATTGACAGTTAATAATTGTAATACTTCTGATACCATCAATATAACTATCGATCCATTACCTGCTGTTAATCTTGGCAATGACACGCTTATATGCTATGGGGATAGTTTAATTCTTGATGCCACACTTACAAATGCTTCCTACCTATGGCAAGACAATTCTATTAATTCAACTTTCAATGTAACACAACAAGGAACCTATTGGGTGGAATTAACGGTTAACAATTGTAGCTCTACAGATTCTATAAACATAGGATTTGTAACAATGCCCGTCATAGACCTAGGTGTAGACACTACTCTTTGCCAAGGTGAATTACTTGTAATAGATGCCTTCTACCCTAACGCCACCTATCTATGGCAAGATGGAACAGACAATTCTACATTTAGTATTACTCAAAATGGTTCTTTCTGGTTAGAGTTCACACTTAATGGATGTATTGAAACAGATACAATTAACATTAACTATATTTCAGCCCCAAATTTTGATTTAGGGAACGACACTACTATTTGTGAAGGAGAAACTATAGTATTAGATGCTACTCTTTCTAATGTTTCCTATTTATGGCAAGATGGATCAGAAAATCCAACACTAGCAATATATGAACAAGGAACCTATTCATTGGCTATAAGTAATCAATGCGGAACAACGACAGAGTCTATGAACCTAACAATTGATGAGTGTGGTTGTTATGTATATCTTCCCAATGTATTTACTCCAGATAATAATGGGGTTAATGACACTTTCTATCCTAAATTTGAATGTGATTTCAATAAATACGAGCTATTGATCTTTAATAGATGGGGTGGATTGATCTTTCAAACAAATAATCAATACCAACATTGGGATGGAAGCTACAAAGGAAATCTTGTACCTACAGGAGTATATGTATATTTGTTAAAATATACTTTTAACGATAATACCTATCATCAAAAAACAGGTCATGTAACTTTGATGAAATAATTACAGATATGGAGGGAAAGATAATTGGAGTAGGATTTCAGAAAACTGGCACTTCCTCTTTAAGAGAAGCTTTAAAGGTTATGAACTACAAAGTTAAAGATTGTTGTCCCAGAGCATTGATTCCAATTTTAAAAGGAAATTACAATAAAGTACTCCGGATTCTGAAAAATTTTGATGCATTAGAAGACACTCCTTGGTATATGATCTATAAAGAACTAGATAAATTGATACCAGGTTCAAAATTTATTTTAACTATTAGAGATGAGGAATCATGGTATAAAAGTGTAAATAGACATATTGGAAACCTAAGAAGTCCGGAACATGAATGGATCTATGGCAAGGGAAAAGGATTACCTAAAAACGATAAAGCTAATACCATAAAGGTTTACAACCATCACAATAAGGAGGTAATCGAATATTTTAAAGACAGACCGAATGATCTTTTGGTCATTGATTTTACCAAAGGTGACAAATGGGATAAATTATGTGCTTTTCTAGAAAAAGATGTTCCAAATACACCTTTCCCTCATTATAACAAAGGAAAAACGAAAATCAAAAAAGCGATTGACCTGAAACAATCATTTAGAATGAACAGGAAACAATTTAAAAATTATTGTAAAATAAAATACATTGACCTAATGGGTTATTGGTAAAAAATTACAACAATTTAACATCTCTATCTTTAGTAACTAAAGCAAATTGTATAACTTGCTATCGTATTTTATTTAGAACTATTAATTTGAATATGAAAAATCTATTTGTCTTTCTTTGCCTGATCTTTCTACCCTTCTTATCTAATTCACAACAAACCATTAGTGGCACTATTATGCATGATAATATTCTAAGGGAATATTTTCTTTATGTACCAGCTTCTTATGATGGCAATACTGCTGTACCATTGGTCTTCTGTTTTCATGGATATGGAAGTAATGCTTCTATGAACATGACCTATACCAATTTTAGAGGAATTGCAGATACTGCAGGTTTTATTGTAGTACATCCACAAGGCACCTTATTACAAGGAACATCTCATTGGAATGTAGGTGGATGGACTTTAGGAAGTACAATAGATGATGTTGGATTCACTAATCTTCTATTAGACTCCATTTCCAATGCCTACAATATTAATTCAAGTAGGGTATACAGCACAGGAATGTCCAATGGTGGCTACATGAGCTTTCTGCTCGCTTGTCAATCAAGTGATAAATTTGCTGCAGTAGCATCAGTTACTGGTTCTATGACACCACAAACTTACAATGCTTGTAATCCGCTCCACCCTACTCCAATCCTACAGATCCATGGTGATGCTGATGCAACTGTTCCTTATACTGGTGATCCTACATGGACAAAATCTATCGATGATGTAATGTCTTATTGGGTTAATCATAATAATTGTAACACCACACCTACAATTACCAATATGCCTGATATCAATACAGGTGATAATAGCACTGTTGAGTATTATGTATATGATGGAGGTGACAATGGTACAACTGCCGAACATTTTAAAGTATTGGGAGGTGATCACGATTGGCCTGGCGTATGGGGGAATATGGACATTAATGCTAGTATTGAGGTATGGAAATTCTTTGCAAAATATGATATTAATGGTCTAATGTCTACAGAAGAATTGATCAATAAATCTCCTTTGTTCAAAATCTACCCTAATCCAACCAGCTCTTTGATTACTATAGAAAATGATTTTTCTTCTGCAATTAAATATGAGATCAGCTCAATTACTGGTAAGATAGTTCAAAGAGGTGTCATTAATTCTAATTCACAGCAGCTGGACTTAACTGACCTAGCTTCCGATATTTATTATATCTCCATTAATAACCAAACACAGAAGATCATATTAAACAAATAATTGATCGTTTGTTCTTAAAGCATGTAAATTAGATAACTATCTTTAGAGCAACACCTCCAATTATGAGCAACAAAAAAGTATTGATCATTACCTATTACTGGCCTCCAAGTGGAGGAGCGGGTGTTCAACGTTGGTTAAAGTTTGTAAAATACTTACCCCAACTGGGATGGGAGCCCATCGTCTATACTGCTGAAAATGGTGAATACCCTGTTTTGGACCATCAATTAATCAAAGAAATACCTGAGAATATTGAAGTTATTAAAACCCCAATTTGGGAGCCTTATAGTTGGTATAAAAAGCTATCTGGAAGAAAACAAAATGACAATATCAATAGTGGATTTCTTTCTGAAAACAAAAAAAAATCAAAATTAATAGAGAGTATTAGTGTTTGGGTAAGAGGAAATTTATTCATACCAGACGCCAGGAAATACTGGATAAAACCATCAGTTAAATTCCTATCTAATTACCTAAAGGAAAACAAAGTGGATGCAATTATCTCATCTGGACCACCACATTCCATGCACTTAATTGCATTAGCATTAAAAAAGAAATTCAATATTCCATGGATAGCAGATTTCAGGGACCCTTGGACCAATATAGATTATTACCAAGACCTTAAGCTTAGCAAAAGATCGGATCAAAAACACAAAAGGCTAGAGAAAAATGTACTCTTAAATACAGATATTGCATTATCGGTAGGGAAAACATTAGCAAAAGAGCTGCAGGCATTGGGAAGTAACAAGGTAGAGGTCATTGAAAATGGATATGACCCAGAAGATTTCAATTTAAAGGAATCTACATTAGATAAAAAGTTTACCATTGCCCATATAGGCTCATTCACACCATCAAGAAATCATCCTATACTTTGGGAATCCATCAAAGAGCTAATTAAAGAAAACAAAGAATTTGCCGATCATTTACAGTTAAAGCTCATTGGCAAGATCGATTACTCAGTAAAAGAATCTATTGAAGAAAATGGTCTTTCG
>Ga0206679_10003291_pt1 | contig 12480 bp, 11 predicted proteins | sample M110012015metaG_FD_155464 | JGI IMG/M metagenome (GOLD analysis project Ga0206679, IMG submission 155464) | Ammonia-oxidizing marine archaeal communities from Monterey Bay, California, United States - M1 100m 12015 | ecosystem: Environmental > Aquatic > Marine > Intertidal zone | place: USA... | reverse complement strand
AGAAGAGACGATAACAGAGACCATAGAAGAGGAGACTGTAACAGAAGAGACGTCAACGGAGACCATAGAAGAGGAGACTGTAACAGAAGAGACGTCAACAGAGACCATAGAAGAGGAGACTATAGCAGAAGAGACGACAACGGAGACTACGGTGGAAGAAACATTGTCAGTTGAAGATAATTCTAGCGATGTTGTAGTAAATCAAGTTATTGAAGGTATTGAATTTAATGCTGATAAGGATCCCGAAACTTATGAAGTTTCGTTAAATGTTGAGGAAGAATATTCACCAGAAAAAGAAAATTATTCATCAGCTAGTTCTAAGCAAATTTTAGAAGAAAATGACGAAGAATTTAAAGAAATTGAGTTGCTTGAAGTGGAGATCAATGCTTTAAAGAATGAATTAATTGATGCAGAAACAACAAAAGAAACAGAGAAATTACAAGAAAAAATAAAAGTAATAGAAGAGAAAAAGGCGAAAAAAGAAATTGAATTAGCTGTAGTTGTTCAGCAAGTAAATGCCAAGGAAGTAGAAAACGCCAAAGAAAAGTTAGAAAGATTAAAAGAGGAAACATCTGCTTTAGTAGATGATTCTTATGAATTAAAACAAGGTCAAGAGTATGAATCTGCTGGAAATGAGCTACTAAATAAAGCAAATGAACTAAGAGAAAGTGCAAATACAGAAAAAGATCCAATTGCAAAGAAAGAATTACTTAATGAAGCTGCTTCAACCGAATTGGCTGCAGTTGAGAAAATAAATAAGGCAAAAAAATTATACAGCAGTGCAATAGTAGAACAATATTCAAAGGATGATGAAGAAATTGCGGCTGTAGTAAAAACAGATGATGACAGGATCTCAACTGAAATATTAGATCGTTCAAAACAAGCTTCAGCTAAAGCCAATGAATATAACAACAATGCAATGTTGTTAAGGCAAGAGGCAGAAAATGCTAATAAAAAACAAAAAGATGAATTATTGGTTGAGGCAGAAAGAATGGAAGAAAAAGCAATAGAAGAAGCTGATATTGCAAAGAGTTTAGAGGAAAAAGGAAATAAGATCAAGGTACAGGAAGATGCAATTATTGAAAACATTGAGATTACACAAAATTTAACTCAGGATGATATTGAAAAGGTGATAACTACTGAAGAATATGAAGATTATTTTGAAAAACAGCAAGAAATAGATGAATTACAAAATGAAGTAAATGAAAAAGATGATCAAGTTGAGTCTCTTGAAAATATTGCTAAACAGCAGGAGAATAAAGCGAAGTCTTTGAGGTTGCAGGCTCAGAATACAGAAGATGAAAATGAGAAAGAGAAGTTAGAAAGAGTTGCTGTTAAGTTGGAGGAAAGCTCTTCTGAAAATAAACAATCTGCTGATCAGATTAAAGAAGAAATTAATGAACTTGAAACTATAGTTAAGCAGAAGGAAATGGCTCAGGCTACAGTGATTACTAATTTGGATAAGGAGACTGCTAATGATATAAAAGCACTTGCAATTGCTGATTTTGATAATTCACCTAAAGCATCAGTTCCAAAAGTAGATGATGTTGTTTCTACTAATTTCAAGCCACCTACAAAAGTAGAAGAAGATATTTTTGTAGTAAATGAAGCTACTGTATATACAGCATCAAATCCAATACCTGTAAACCCTGGATATCCAGAAGGTTTGATATTTAAAGTTCAGGTAGGAGCTTTTAGAAGACCTATCCCTCAAGATCTTTTTAAAGGTTTTGCTCCTATAAGTGCTGAAAAAGTAAAGGATGATATTACTAGATATAGGGTTGGGTATTTTAAAAACATGAATTCTGCCAATGAATCAAGAAATAAAATAAGGTCTTTAGGATATAGAGATGCTTTTGTAGTTGCTATATATAATGGTGAAAGGATCAGGATTTCTGAAGCAAGAGAATTGATTGCAAATAATGCACAGCTAGCTCAAAATAATCAATCAGTTGACAGAAATAATCAATCAGTTGACAGAAATAACCAAACTGAATCAAATGAGAATGTAAACACTAATAATGATAATACTGTAAATAATATAGATAGAACTAATTCCAATGAAAATACGAATGCAGATAATACTAGTGAAACAAATACCAATACTAATACTGCAACAAATGTTGACAATACTTTATCTGAAACTAATTCTAATACAACATTTGCTACAATTGATCCAGACGTAGTAACCTATGCAGATGATTTTGATGAATCTGCTGCAGAGGTAAATCCTGTTGAAGCTATTAAAGGACTGTTCTTTTCTGTTCAAATAGGAGCATTTTCAAAGCCATTGAGTGAGAATAATCCTTTTAATATTTCACCACTTGTTACTCATAATGTTAGTAATTTATACAAGTACTCAACTGGTATTTTTAATAGTGTAGATGAAGCGAATATTCGTAAAGAAGAGGTGCAAGGCCTTGGTTTAACGGACGCATTTATAGTAGCTTATATTGATGGTCAGCGAATTACCATTGCAAGAGCAAATGAGCTTGCTAATAAAATAACAGAAAAAACAGAACCGGAGCCTTCGGGTGATAATGGTATTACTGTGATTGCTACTAATATTGGGAAGGAATATTATGTTGACCTAGGAGTTTTTCAAGACTCTGTACCCAATTCTGTAAGTAATGCTTTGCTTACTATGAGAGAATATAGAATCAAACCAAGAGATATTGATAATGGGAGGCAGTATTTAAGTGGGGTTTTTACTAGTGCTGAAAGAGCCAATGAAGCAGCACAGGAGTTTATTAATTTAGGCATTCCTAATGCCAATGTAATTGAGTTTAATAATGGTGAATTATTTAAAGGGGAACCAAGGGCTGTAAATGGATTAATATATAGAGTGTTTCTAGGAACTTATTATGAAGAACTACCTGAAAAATTAAAAGATGTTTTTATGCGTTTGGATTATTTGGACATCGAAACAGTTGACGATGAAGAAGGAACAACTTATTATGCAGGTAAAAAGGATCTATATGCTAATTCAGAAGATGTATTAAAGGAGTTTGTTAATGAAGGTGTAGGCATTGCAAAGATCGTTGCATTTAAAGATGGAAATGAAATAGATATTGAATCTGCTAAAATTTTAACTGGGGAATAGTAAAATTTTATACATTTGAATTATAATAATTTCAACATGTCATTAGACGAAAAAACAGATTTTTTTGAAGAGGTTGTTACCATTCTGGTAGACAACAAGGATCTGATATTATACAATGATGACTATAACTCATTTGAGCACGTTATTGACATGTTGGTTAAATACTGTGATCATACAGCTATTCAGGGAGAGCAGTGTGCCTGGATCGTTCACAACAATGGTAAGTGTTCAGTTAAGCGTGGAGAATTTAATAAATTAAAACCCATTTGCGAAGCATTACTGGAAGCTGGTCTTACTGCTAAAATCGAATAAATTTTATTTTATTAAACAACTTTTATGAGAAGAATTGTAATTGTAATTGTTCTTTCACTAGTCATTGTTTCTTGTTTTAGGGTCCCTATAACTAATAGGAAGCAAATCAATTTGTTGAATGAACAAGATTTGATCGCTATGTCCGAACTTCAATATGCAACTGTAATGGATTCTGTTGAGGTGTTGCCAGGTTCAGATCCTAGGGCGATAAGAGTGAAGCAGATAGGTGAGAAGATACAAGCAGCTGTTGAAAAATTCATGAAGGACAATGGTTTTGAAAAGAGGATCGAAGGATTTAGCTGGGAGTATAAAACCGTAGAAAGTGAAATGTTGAATGCCTGGTGTATGCCTGGTGGTAAAGTGTGTTTTTATACTGGAATATTGGAGCTTGCAGATTCTGACGATGAAATAGCTGTTATCATGGGTCATGAAATAGCACATGCTATTGCAAGACATGGAAATGAGCGAATGAGTCAGCAATTAGCTTTAGCAGGTATAGTAGGTTTAACAAGTCCTTCTGACTCTACTCAAACCCAGAGTATTTACCAAAAAGTATTTATGGGGTCAGCTACATTGGGAATATTAAAATTTAGTAGAATGCATGAAAGTGAATCGGATAAGTTGGGTTTGGTTTTCATGAAAATGGCTGGATATGACCCTTCAAAAGCCATTGTTTTTTGGGAGAAAATGGCAGCACAGGGAGGTTTCGTTCCAGAGATCCTTAGTACCCATCCTTCAGATGAGAAAAGAATCCAAGATATAAAGGAGTTTTTAGAAATAATTGATGATTACATCGATTAAGTAAAATGATGAAATGATTGTTGAAGAAGTCTCCTTTAAGGATTTAAGTGAAAAGTATGCTAAACTAACTGTTCATGAGAGGGTGGAGCTGTTATATAAGGATTTTGATGCTAATGACATCATGCTTACTTCTTCCTTTGCTGCAACTTCTGCTTTTTTGTTAAAAGTATTTTCTGATGTTAATAAAAATCAAACAGTCTATTTTATAGATACAGGATATCATTTTAAAGAGACACTTATCTATAAAGATTATTTGGAGAAGTTATATGACCTTAATGTTATTAATGTTGCTGCAGAGGAATGGAAACATCAATTCACATCAGAAGATAAGACTTGGACCAAGAATCCTGATTATTGCTGTTCTATTAATAAAGTAGAACCTTTGCAAAAAATAAAAGACCAGCACAAGATTTGGGTTTCTGGTTTAATGAGGTGGCAGACCAATAATAGAGAAACCCTAGACATCTTTGAAGAGAGAAATGGTATTGTAAAATTTTATCCTTTGTTAGATATTACAGCTGATCAAAGAGAGTCTTTTATTAAAGACCATCATTTGCCTTTTCATCCTTTGATCTCTAAAGGTTATTTTTCAATTGGATGTGAACATTGTACAGCACCAGGGAAGGGCAGAGAAGGTAGGTGGAATAATAATCCTAAAACAGAATGTGGTCTGCATCTATAAAGTTCAATTTATTTTCTTGAATATTTATAATAGAGAGTTATCTTTGCGTTATTATTGGCCTCGTAGTTCAACTGAATAGAATACCTGATTACGGCTCAGGCGGTTACAGGTTTGAATCCTGTCGAGGTCACTAAGAGAGCAAAGCCCAGCACAAAGTGCTGGGCTTTTTTATTTAAAAATTGATTACGTTATTCAAATTTCTTTAATAAGATAAATTGCTTTAGGTTATTTCTGAAGTGTTCTTGTCTTTTTAAGCAAAACTTTTTCATGGTATTTAAGCCATTGTAGTATTCTTCTATTCCATCTTTTTGACCCCATCTATAATAATGCTCTTCTATTGCTGGGTCAAACAGTTCTTTGTAAGAAAGTAGTATTTTACTAAGCCGTTCTGGAGAAAAGTCATTTTCTAATAAGTAATCTACCCTTTCTTTAAATGCTAGAACAAAAGGTTTTTGGTTAAAGAGATAGGAGATGAAAATATTTCCCCAATCTTTAGATTCATTGTTAATTACTTCATTGAACATATTTTGATCTGGCTTCCATATACAAGCATCCATATCAATTAAAATAAATTTCCATTTATGACTTTTGCTTTTTTGTTTCCATAAAAAAGTGTTATTTCCAGGCCAATCATTATTTTGAAAAAACATTTCAGCTGCTAGCCAGTCGATAAGAGAAGGGAGATTGTAATTAACAATAACACTATCATAAGGTAGGTTAGGGTCGTTTTTTATTATTTTTAATAGCTTATTTAGCTTGCCAGGTTTGTTATTTGTGTACCCTTTATCATCTGCGTCAATTAATTTCTTTTTCTTAATATCATATTTATTAGCAATAGCTTTTAGATCTATTCTTTCTCTTACACCATGAATCCCCCAATATTCACCATTTAAATACATTTTAACAGGTTTGTATGCCATTACGTCAAGGTTTAAATTTCTGCAAGCATCAGCAATAAATCCATCTACAAATGGTTTGGTACCCCAGCCTGAATATGCAGATCTTAGGATGATTTTATCAGCCTTATGATTTAGTTTTAAAAGCTCTTTTACATTGTTCGCCCCATTAAGATAAATTCGTAAACTTTTCTGAGGTGCTTTCGGTGTCATTAGTCCATGAATTCTCCACTTAAAGGATTCATTGATATATTCGTTATTGCTGTCAATAAGTTGTAAATGACAAGATTGTTTTCTTTTTTTAAAAAGGTAATAATTGCCAGAGTTATTTTCGTTTTTTGGGTTAAAGGAATTTCCTGGAACATAGCATCCAGAATCAGCATCAAATAACCAGTTCCTATCTGCTCTGAAGTTAGCTATTGGAAGCTTGTCATTGGTTTTAGCTCCCAAAATATAATTGATATTCAATGAATCAACAATAGTTGATTCATTATAAGCTAACAATTTAAGTTGATGTAAAGTAGAAAAATCCCCTATTGGCTCATTCCAATTATGTGCATATTTGATGTAATTTTTACTACTAGTTGGAATTTGGCTTAATTTATTAGGGAAATCATAGATTGAGAAACTTATAGTGCTTCCTTTAGATGTAATTGTATCATTTTTGTAAATCAACACAAAAAAAGTTGTGTTTGGCGCTGAAAATTTTATTGTTAAAGAATCTGAATGGTAAATTCCAGGCTTTTTAGATACTTCTATTGATGAGGCCCTATAATACAATGGGTTAAAATGCTCTGTTAATGTATTAATGTCTTTTCTTGCACTTTCGAAAACCCATTTATCAACATCGTTAGATTTCTTTTTTTCTTCAGAACATTGAATAAATAATCCTGCTATTATTACTCCTAGGATTAATATAGGCGTTACAATATTTTTGTTTAAAAAGTTAATGGTGGAGTTAGCGGTCTTGCAATTCATTTAAAGAGTAAACTAATTGTTTTTTATCACATAAAATAATTCAATTAAATCTTATTTACCAAACCTATAATAGGTTCTTGAAAATTATATTAAATATAAACGATGATTTAATTCTATTTTAGATTGGTTGTTATTAATATTTTTAATCATAACTCCATTTTTATTATTTTTATATCATGAATACTTATGAATGTAATAAATGCGGAATGTCTGTAAAAGCCCAATGTGGTAAATGCGATCTTCCTTTAGAAAATGCTCATCTTACTTTAGATGATGGTAGACAAGTGCAAATTTCAAGGTGTCCTTCTTGTGAAGGCAAGATCAAGTCTCCTCTTTGCTGTGGACAAGATATGAGCTGTCAAATGAATTGAAATGGATCAAGAAGAAAAATATAGTGATTCTCCAGATAAGGAAATGACAATTTTCAAAGCTTATTCATTTTTATTTAAACCTAAAGAGCTTGAATCTTTGAATCTGTCTAACTCGGACCTTAAGTCAATGCTTGGAAAATGGCTTAGACTAACAGCGTATATTTTGATATTTGGTTTGTTTGTTTTGTTTTTGATGTATCAGAAATTAAAAAAAGCCAATTCAACTGATGATTTAGAAAGTGCAACTAATGGAATACTTGCAACACAGCTGTTAATGATTTTAAGTCTTATTTTTCTATTTATCGGGATTAGTAATTTATTGAAGTACTTAAAGTCTTAGATATTTAATTTGAAATTGAAAAATTCATTACTTGTATTGTTTTTTTTCTTCTCTATCTATAGTTTTTCTCAGATTGAGGAGATTGCATTTGGTGCCAAAATAGGAGGTAATTATCAATATGGTCAAGAATTAGATGGTGGTAGGGCTTTTGATGGTAAAATATTATTCCATACTGGATTTACATCTGAATTTATTATAGGTATAAAAAAGAAGTTTTCTTTACAAACAGAACTGCTATACTCCGCTCAGGGATTTAGTGAAACATATTACCATAACCCTGTTTATCAGTATCATCAATTTAAAGATCAGGTGTCCATTAATTACCTAAGCTTACCCCTTTTAGCAAAATATAAATTCAATGATCATTTTAGTGTTGAAATGGGTCCATATCTGAGCTATATGCTTTTTAATAGAGTCAATTGGGAATTATTAAAAGGAAGTACTGCTTTTCATTCAGACAATAAGTATTACTTATGGAATAAAGATTTTGGATTAAATGTTGGTGTTGTTTATCATCTAAATAAAATGATAAATTTTGGAATAAGATATAACTATGGTTTTTTGAAAATAGTTGAATTTACAAGCTATAATACTCAACTGTTTCAGTTTTATATAGGTTATCATCAAAAAAGGATAAAGTGATTTAGGATAAGAAGTTTTATAATGCTTAACTTTATTAAAGTTATAATAGTAAAAAATTTGAAAAGAAATCTTCTGTTAATATTTACATTGCTTTTAACTAAGTTTTGTTTTACTCAGCATAGCTTTTATGCAGGTGGATCATTTGATATTGGAGTGCCTATGAGTAATCAGTTTGGTGCTACTGGCGCTAGGCTTTCTACACATGCTTTATCTGGACATTATGCTGGCAACATTGGTTTTCAATGGAGGATAATGGATCGATTTTCAGTAGAGCTTGGAATTGGACAGGCTTACGATACTTGGAGGATGAGAGACAATGAATTTGAATCTCGTCATGATGGTTTTATTGTTAAACTACTCAACAATCATTATAGCTGGAATTACTTTACCAATTTAGCTTATTATTATCCTTTGCAAGAGGATGATCTATATTTATATGGTCAGTTGGGTTATTCATTTAATCAGCTTTCTGCAAATACAATGAATAAAATAGAGGAATTTGAACAGGTTAAGAATGATGTTTATGAGTCTATTAATATGTCTACTACTTATTTCGCGAGAAATAGGTCTATTGTTCCTGAATTAGGTGTACAGAAAAAGATGGGAAATCATTTAATTAGTGCTGGATTAAAATTAAATTTTGGAGACGCAATCATTAAATCTGGTAAATATGATGTATTGAATTTAGTAGATACTACAATAGTTACCAATGACAGCTATTCTTCTAAAGGCAACTTTTTGGCATTAAGTATTAAATACAATTATTTGATTCATGAGATCGCTAAAAAGGATCCTAAAGAAAAACCGGAAAAAGAGAAAAAGGAGAAGCCAGAAAAAGAGAAAAAAACCAAGAAAGAAAGAGTTAAAAAAGAGAAAAAGGCTAGAAAAAAGAAAAAAGAAAAAGGTAAAAAAAGTGAAAGATCTCGTTCTACAAGATATAGATATCTTCCAGACGATATTTTTGAAGAGGATTATAATCCCCCTTCTCCTTATTAAGGATATTTATGAAAACAATTTTTAAAATATTATTTGTATGCTCAATCATTAGCTTTCAATCCTGTACCAAACAGTCTATTGATATTGATGTTATTGAGGTAGCTTGTAGGAATTTCACTTTAGAAAGACCTTCTTATCAAAGATTAAGTGATCCTTGTCAGGGAGGTACTAGTGCCTCATTTGATGTTTCTTTTGAATTTAGAAGTGGAGAGGTTGATTGTTTTTATTCCTTGCATTTGTTCCCAGATTTTTATGATGAAAATGATGACCTGATCAATAATGTTACTTTTTCTTCTCAATTGTTAAAATCAGATCCCGAAATTTCTATAGTGGATGATGTAATTACATTTAGGTTTGACATTGAGTTTAATAGTGCTGCAGCTGCGAATGATTTTAATCATATGATCCTTAGATTCAATACTAAAACAGAAACTGATGAGGAAAGTAACTCTTTGGAAATTAGAATGAATACAGAATGCTCAGTAGTAAATCCAAGCTCTTATAATGTAAACCCTAATACTGTAAATATTCCAGGCTCTCAAACATTTTTCACTATTAAATTATGGGACAATGCAGCGGAAGATGGTGACCTTGTTTCTTTATATTTGAATGGGATGTGGATCATTGAAAATCATTTCTTACTTAATCTTCCAGGTACTGATTTTACTTATTCTACTTCTTTATTGAATCCTGGATCTAATGATCTGGTTGTGTTTGCTCTTAATGAAGGGTCTTCGGGTCCTAATACAGTAAGTATTTCCATTAATGGTCAGGAGATCGAAAATTTTAGCCCTGGAATGCTAACAGGGGAAGCAGTTCAGATCAATTTTTAATATTTAAACTCTAATAAATGAAAACTATAACTTTATTAACCTTACTTTTTTGTTCTACAATAACAATAGGTCAAACTCGTATGTCCAACGATCAGATTTCCACTGATGAAAGTGGTGTGAAATTTCATGATTCCAAGCCATTTACTGGAGTCGTCTATTTAAATCATAAAAATGGAAATGTGTGGAAGGAAGCTGCTTATGTTGATGGTAAATTACAAGGTGTATCTAAAGGATTTTATGAAAGTGGTCAAATTTGGTTTGAACAGGAAATTTCAAATGGACAATATATATACATTAAGAAATGGCATGATAATGGACAGCTAAAAAGTGAACAGTATTATAAAAAAGCTAGGGTTTCTTCCTATAAAGAATGGGATCAAGATGGTAATCTTGTCAAAGAAGAATAAAGTATTTCTGCAATTCTAATATCATTTATTTGTTACACTGATCCATGAATTATTTATCAGTAGAAAATTTAGAAAAAAACTATGGTGAACGTGTTCTTTTTGAAGGCTTGACTTTTGGGCTAGGTCAAGGAGATAAAATGGCACTCATAGCTAATAATGGTACAGGTAAAACCAGCTTACTCAAGATCATTGCTGATAAAGATGTGCCAAATAATGGAAAAGTCACCCTTAGAAAAGGGATTCGTATAGGCTATCTTGAACAGCAACCCGATTTTAATGAAGATCTTTCTATAAAAGAGCTTATTCATAGTACACATTCTGAAGTTATGAAGTGTATTCATGAATATGAAGCTGCTTTGGATGCCCAATCTCTTGAATATAATAACCAAACTATTGATCGTTTTGAAAAAGCTTCAACTTTAATGGATGAATTAAATGGTTGGGATTATGACAGGAGAATCAAGCAGGTACTGTCTCAATTTAATATAAATGATCTTTCTCAAAAAATATCAAATCTATCTGGGGGTCAGAAAAAAAGATTAGCATTATCTATGCTTTTAATTGATGAGCCTGAATTATTATTATTGGATGAGCCAACTAACCACTTAGATGTAGCTATGATTGAATGGTTAGAGAAACACTTACAGCAACAAAAAATCACTTTGTTAATGGTGACTCATGATAGGTATTTTTTAGACAGGGTCTGTAATCATATTTTAGAATTAGAAGGAGGCTGCCTTTATCACCATAAGGGAAATTACTCCTATTTTTTAGAAAAAAGAGCACAGCGTGAGGCAGCTTTTGATACAGAGATCTCAAAGGCAGGAAAGCTCATGAAAAAGGAGCTTGAGTGGATTCGGAGATCTCCAAAAGCTAGGACAACTAAATCTAAGTCTAGGATTAATCAATTTGAAAAGATCAGTGAAAAAGCCAACAGTAAAAAGGTGAAGCAGGAGCTTAATTTAGAAGTTAAAATGAGCAGGGTCGGAGGTAAAATCCTTGAGTTAAAAAAGGTGTATAAAAGCTACGATGAAATAGCAATTCTAAAAGGATTTGATTACACGTTTAAAAAGGGTGAAAGGATTGGTGTTATAGGAGAGAACGGTGTTGGAAAAAGTACTTTTTTAAATATAGTATCTGGGCAAGAAGATGCAGATAGTGGAAAGGTGAATACAGGTGAGACCATAGTATTTGGATATTTTACGCAAGCAGGAATGCTTCTTAAAGATGATAAAAGAGTAATAGAAGTGCTTAAAGATATTGCAGATGTGATTGTAATGGCAGATGGAAAAAAAGTAAGTGCTTCTCAGATGTTACAGCATTTCATGTTTTCTCCTGAAATGCAATACACCTATGTCTCTAAGCTAAGTGGGGGGGAGAAAAGGAGGCTGTATTTACTTACAGTCCTAATGAAAAATCCTAATTTTTTGATCCTGGATGAACCAACAAATGACCTTGATCTGCTTACTCTTAATAAATTGGAAGAATTTCTTCTTCAGTACAAAGGCTGTCTGATGCTGGTTTCTCATGATCGGTATTTCATGGATAAATTGGTAGATCATTTGTTTGTGTTTAAAGGAGATGGAATTGTAGAGGATCATTATTGCAATTATACTGATTACAGAAAAAAAGCTAGTAAAAAAGAAAAGCAAGAAAAGAAAACACAACACAATCAAAATACTGATAGATCTGATGTAGCTAATAAAAAGCTGTCCTTTAAAGAGAAATATGAATATGAGCAGTTAGAGCTGGAGATTGAGCAACTTGAGAAAGAAAAAAAACAGCTTGAAGTTGAACTGGCTGATCCAGAACTTGAATATGATCATATGATGGAAAAAAGCTCTCGAATGGGGAAGCTTATTGAATTGATAGATGAAAAATCTTTTCGTTGGTTAGAGCTAGATGAGTTGGGTGGCTGAATTTAAATATCAAATGCTATTCAAATGTTTTGATAAATCCAATTAAGAGTCCATGTCTCATGGATTTTGTAGCTGCTTCAACTAATATTTCATCAAATTCATCAGTTGCGCCAATAAAAAAGAGGTATTGAGGGTTAATAGACCAATTTTCTGAAACGGAAATTTCATAAGAAAATCTTGAACCAATACCGAAATTAAAA
>Ga0206679_10003290_pt1 | contig 12481 bp, 7 predicted proteins | sample M110012015metaG_FD_155464 | JGI IMG/M metagenome (GOLD analysis project Ga0206679, IMG submission 155464) | Ammonia-oxidizing marine archaeal communities from Monterey Bay, California, United States - M1 100m 12015 | ecosystem: Environmental > Aquatic > Marine > Intertidal zone | place: USA... | reverse complement strand
TAAAATTATAGGAAAAACTATCCTCAATAAATAATTTTGACGGCACATAGCCATAAAATACGAAATTCCTTGCTAAAGGTTACGTATTACAAGGATTTTATCCAATCAATCACTTGAAGAGGACATTGTATGGAAAACGTTCTGAACATCTTCGTTTTCTTCTAATTTCTCAATCAATTTTTCTACCTCTTGGGTTTGATCTTCATTAAGTTCAGATGTAGTTGTAGGAACTCTATCAAAACCAGATTCCTCAATCTCAAGTTCCATTTCCTCAATTTTCTTCTGAAGTCCACCAAATGAGCCAAACGGAGCCGTTATTATTATGGTTTCGCCATCAATCTCTATTTCCTCCGCTCCATAGTCGATCAGTTCAAGTTCAAGTTCCTCAGGATCTTGTTCTGCTCCGTTTACATTAAAGAAACAAACTCTATTAAATAGAAATTCAACATTTCCTGATGTGCCTAGATTACCCCCGTTATGTGCAAAATCACTTCTAATACTAGCTACTGTTCTGTTGTTATTATCCGTTGCAGTTTCAACAAAAACAGCTATACCGTGTGGTCCGTAACCTTCAAAAGTCACTTCTTTATAATTGGAGGTGTCCTTATCTGTAGCTTTTTTAATTGCCCGAGCGATATTATCCTTTGGCATATTAGCTGCTCTACAGTTTTGTAGTACAGCTCTAAGAGTAGCATTTGTTTCGGGATCAGCATTTCCTCCGTCCTTAATCGCGATAATAATATCCTTATTGAGTCTTGAAAATATTTTTGACATCGCAGCCCACCTCTTCATCTTTCTCGCCTTCCTAAATTCAAATGCTCTTCCCATTATTCAATGTGTTTTCGCGAATATCGTAAGGCACAAATGAATTACCAAGTAGGGGAACAAAATGTGCCGAACTGATTTAATACAATGAGCAAATCTAGAATTGCTGTGTATCCGTCATTATTTACATCTGCAGGACATAGATCTTCTTGCTCTACAGATACACATGTCTGTGAACCTTCATCCCAAATCGTACCAGAACCGCAGAAAACTGTGGGGTTAGGACAGTATTGAATAGAAGTCCCCTCAATTAATACTACTGACTCATCAATGGATAGTCCTATAAACGACTCTTCCTCCCCTCCAGGCCATTGAACTACAACTGAATCGACTTGAGTGCTTGATCCTAAACCAAATTGAAGGAAGCGTGAGTTTTGGCTTAAATATTTATCACCACAAAAAACAACATCTAATTCAACCTCATTAATGCCTGTATTCTGTCCGTCAGAATGATAAACCATTACCTCAGCTCCTATAGCATCTCTATTCACATTTGTTCCCTGCGGCATAACTTTAAGGAAGTGATTTTCATTTGGAGTCGCACTAATCATAGAGGCGTACAGACCGACTTGGTGAGAGACAAGATCAGGGAATCCATCATTATTGTAATCTCCTTTAGCAATAGAAAAAGTATATTGTTCAGATTGTGGTGTTTCTGTTGAAACATTCTGCATTGGGGGGCTACCAGAAGATGAAAAAAAGGCATTGGGCTGAACTCCCATTAGATCAAAAACTGTCGGATAGTCTGTGAATACAGCGATGCCTGTAGCTACATATAGATCTGTCCATCTATCATTTTCATGGTCAATGAAACAAGCACCCCAACAAAGTTGATTTACTTGTACGCCTTCTACATCTGTGACATCAATGAATCCATTCCCATGAGTAATATCGTTAAAAAATAGATAATTACCATCTGAACCATTTGACACATATAAATCCATATCCCCATCCCTATCACAATCACCAAATGTTGAACTCATTGCATAAACCGCTATGTCAACACCCCAATCGGAAGCCATATCAGTAAAAGTTCCATCACCATTATTATGATAAAATGCATTGGGACATTGAACTCTATCGTTTATGATATGAAGGTCTAGATAACCATCATTATCAATATCAATCCAAGTACTTTGAAAGGTTTGGCTCAAACCATTTCCTACACCAGAGGTTAAAGTAACGTCTGTAAACGTTCCATCTCCATTATTGTGATACAATTCATTCTGAATATTAATTATATCAGTATGAAAATTACATATATACAAATCCAAGTAACCATCGTTATCATAATCTCCAAAAGAAGCTCCATAACTTTTTGAGTTTGGAGATGTGGAAATTCCACATGATGATGACACATCTAAAAACTGCGTGTTTCCTTCATTAAGCCATATTTTATTTGACGCATTCCTGTTTGTAATCAAAAAGTCTTGATCGCCATCGTTATCTATGTCTGCCCATAATACAGACTTAGTTTCGCTTCCTTCATTATCAATGTTTAATGAGACTTCTTGAAACCCTGCCCCATCTCCTTGATAAAATCTAATTTGACCATTGTGATGACCAAATGTCAGATCATCAACATTATCACCATTAAAATCAGCAAAACTAACACCTGTCCCAAGAAATCCTCCCGTATGATCAGTAACTAATAATAAATCATTTGATACATCTACAAATTGAGCACTTACAGAAAAGTTAAATAGTAAAATGGATGAAATGCAGAAAGTAACTGTATTGACATACACTTTCCATTTTATATCCAAATTATTACTACACATTATAATTATATTAAGGCAGATACAATATAACTTAAACTTTTGACCCACGCAACTCATCTAGAATATTTGCGTCTTTATCTCGTACGAATCAAAACAATAATCGCCATGTACAACTGTAAAAACCTGTTCCTTTTACTTGTAGGAGCTCTATTCTCAACTGCAATATTTGCACAAATATCTCACGGTGGAGCCCCAATTAACTGGGAAGACGCTACATATCAACCTGAATTTGAGATAAAAAATATGCCCGGTGTGGACCTAGCAACTTTAGCAGCTGAAGATGCTGTAACCGATCAACACAAAGAAGCTCCATGGAGATTCGGCGTTGAGCAAGAAGTTGCCTTCAACCTCGAAAATTCAGGAACATGGACTTTTGAAGAAGGAGTGCATATATGGAGACTAGGGTTTAATTGCCCTGATGCGTTAAATATAAGTTTTATGCTTTCTAAATTCATTCTACCAAAAGAAGCTGAACTATACGTTTATAACGCTCAAAGGACTGCTTTCCTTGGTTCATTTACTTTAGAAAATAATAAAGAATGGGAAGGCCTTTCACTAGGTGTACTTGATGGATCTTCTATGATACTAGAATACCACGAATCTCCTGCTTCACATGGAATGGGTGAAATCGAAGTAAATCAAGTAATTCATGGCTATCGTTCTCTTTTAAATCATCAGGAAGCAGTATTAGCTGAAATGGCTGATCGAATGGGGCCTTTCGGAAATTCTGGTGCATGTAACATTAATGTAAACTGTCCTGAAGGTGCGGATTGGCAAACGGAAAAAAGATCTGTTGCTCTTATCGTAAATGGTGGAAGCGCTTGGTGTACAGGCTCTCTAGTTAACAATACAGCAAACGACGGAACACCTTATTTCCTTACAGCAAATCACTGTCTTGGATCACCAAACACTTGGGTTTACTATTTCAACCATGAGAGTAGCTCTTGTTCAGGTTCTACAGGCCCTACAAATCAGAGCGTCTCAGGAGGATCACTCCTAGTATCAAATGGTGGAAGTGATTTTGCTCTAATAGAGCTCAGTTCTTCTCCTCCTTCAAGCTATAACGTTGAATACGCTGGTTGGGATAATTCTGGCAGTATTCCTTACAGTGCTGTAGGTATTCACCACCCAAGTGGCGACGTTAAAAAGATTTGTTTTGAAAATGACGCGCCCTACCATAGTAGTACTGGCGGCGCTCAGGTTTGGTGGATTGACCAATGGGAGTTGGGAGTTACTGAACCAGGATCATCAGGTTCGCCTTTATTTGACCACAATCATAGAATTATTGGGCAGCTTTACGGTGGAGCAGCAGCATGCTCTGGTTCAGTAAATAATGGACAATATGATTTTTACGGAAGATTTAATGTGAGTTGGGGGCTTGGTGCTTCTCAGTACTTAGACCCACTTAATACAGGTGTAAGTACACTAGATAGTTATCCAACAAACGCAGTTCCAGGTGCTGGCTGTATGGACCCTACAGCTTGTAACTACGACTCGACTGCAACAACTGATAATGGAACATGTGTTTTTGATGACGTATGTGGAATTTGTGGTGGAGATGGAAGTTCATGCTCTGGATGTACTGACCCCACTTCATGCAACTATGATCCATCTGCAACCATTGATGATGGATCTTGTATAGGAAATGGAGTAGATATTACTTTTACTATTCTGACAGACAATTACCCTGGAGAGACAACATGGAGTGTAACTGACGCTGCTGGTGCAACTATAATGTCAGGCGGACCATACTCTGGCTCTGCTACCACATATACACAAACTGCATGTGTCGAAACGGGCTGTTATGACGTTACTATAAATGATACTTATGGAGATGGTATATGCTGTGCATATGGAGTAGGAAACTACACTGTAACATCACAAGGAAACACTTTAGTTTCAGGCGGTGAGTTCACCTCTGTGGAAACTACCAATTTCTGTGTTACAGCTGGAAATACGTCAGGATGTACGGACAATACAGCGTGCAACTACGATCCAACTGCTACCGTTGATGATGGATCTTGTGAATTTACAAGTTGCGCTGGTTGTACAAACTCTGGAGCCTGTAACTATGACTCAACTGCAACTATTGACGACGGATCTTGTGATTACAATAGTTGTGCTGGTTGTACAAACTCTACAGCGTGTAACTATGATCCTACAGCAACTATTGACAACGGAACTTGTGATTACAATAGTTGCGCTGGTTGTACAGACTCTACAGCGTGTAACTATGACTCTACAGCAACTATTGACAACGGAACTTGTGAGTTCACTTCTTGCGCATGTATTGGTGATGTGAACGGAGATGGGAATATTACAGTTGCTGACGTATTACTTGTCCTCTCTGAATTCGGCTGTATGTCAGGATGTACGGCAGATGTAGATGGTGATGGATATGTAAATGTTTCCGATCTTTTATTACTATTATCGATGTTTGGTACAGTTTGTTGATTTTAAACTATCTTGTGTGTTTATACACATAAACTGTAACCATGACTTTTAAATATATTCAAATGTTAGGAGCGGCGGCTATTATGATGGTCTCCGCTTCTGCATTTTCACAATGCTCAACTTGCACACCTGATTACACATGCGTAGCTGACGGCTTTCCTGTACTTTGTCCATCTACTTTGCCTGATGGAACTACAGGAGTAGAATATTTGGCTACTGCCACTTTTAATATGCCTGGGTCAGTTGTTGACCCTGGATCTGGTCTTACAGCTACTTTAGAAATCATTACAGTCACTAGTATTACAGGTCTTCCTTTCGGATTAACATTGACTCCCAGTAATTCAAATGGAGTGTATTATCCTTCAAATGGAGAAGATTACGGTTGTGCTACAATATGTGGGACTCCCCTTGCTGCAGGAGAATACTTTGTTAACATTAATGTCGACGTCGTTGCTTCAGTATTTGGAATAACTCAAACCCTCAGTGAAAGTTTTTCGCTACCACTTACAATTCTTCAGGGTGATGAGGGGGGGAATGCTAGCTTTTCTGCTACTCCCACAACTGGCTGTTCTCCTCTGACAGTTGATGTCACAAATTCTATAACAGGACCAGGAGTTAGTTATTCTTGGGATTTTGGAGGACCAACAAGTGGAACTTCTTTATCATTCAATATATTAACTGATGATTATCCAGCCGAAACTACATGGCTTATCACAGATGAAAATGGTGGGACGGTTATGTCAGGTGGACCTTATTCATTAGGCCAAACACTATATACGGAATCTATTTGTGTAGGACCTGGGAATTTCACTTTAAGTGTAAATGACAGCTATGGTGACGGAATGCAGTACGGAGGCGTAATCGGTGATTACACTCTAAGCGATGGAGATGGAAATATACTCGCTTCTATAGTGGATGGTGGTAATTTCGGTGCTCAAGCGCTTCACTCCTTTACTATCTCTCCTACATCTGCACCTGGAGGATGCATTTTAACTTCAAGTAACCCAACGGTAGTATATGACACACCTGGTATATACACAATGTCCTTAGCAACAACTGTAACAGAACTTACACTGACAGGATTAAATATAACATCACTTGCAGGTGGCTGGGATGGAGATGTTGAAGAGAATTTATTGTGGGGTTGGCCAGACCCATATTTCGTATTGGAAGGGGATGTCTCTTACACATCCGATTGGGTGGGAGATACAGAAACACCAAATTTTTCTGGGCTAAGTATTCCTCTAAGTTATGGGGGAGCGTATTCCGTTTCTTTTTATGATGAAGATGATATTTCGCAAAACGACTTCTTAGGAACGGCTAATTTCATTGCCAGTTCTCCCGGAGAGTTTATGATAAATGGCGGTGGAACAACTGCCATAATAACCGTTACAGAGACGATAAGTGCCGAATTTTTTGACACAGAAGTGATTACAGTCTTCGAAGGACTTGATGTTTGGGCTGATCTTGATGGAGATGGATATGGAGATATCAACTCACCTGTAAACGGATGTGACCCAACAAATACAACACCATATGCTTTCAACAGCGAAGATTGCAACGACCTTGAGGCTTTAATGTTTCCTGGAGGCATAGGTACATACTCAGGAATAGATAACGATTGCAACACTCTTATTGAAGGAGATGAAATACTCGCAGTTGAAGGATGTACTGACCCTCTAGCTGAAAACTATAACCCAGATGCAAATGTCAATGATGACTCATGTGTATATTCAACTTGCTTTGCTGATTTTAATAACGATGGTGTTATTACTATCAACGATTTGCTAATAATTCTTGCAGAGTTTGGATGTACATCAAATTGCGAGACTGATTTAAACGATGACGACTTAATTAGTGTAGCAGATTTACTTGAAATTCTATCTGTATTTGGAACCATTTGTCCTTAAATATTAAAACTATTAATAATGAAAAATATAATATTTGGATGCTTAGCCATCTTAATCCTAGGAACTGCTTCTTCGCAATGTGTATCTGATTTCGATTTCGGGACTGAAACATCGGGCATCTCACCTAACCCAACATTAGGAGAGCAATTTGCTCCTGGTATTATTAACGAACCATATTATGATGTATTACATATGCTAATTCCTCAGTATGTACTTGAAGTTGACTCTACTTTACCATTTTCTCCAGATGCATTACTTGATTCTATTAAGTTAGTTAGTATAGTCATGGTAGACTTAAATAACCCACTTAATACTTATTCATTAGCTGATATAGGTTTAGCTGTGAATTGCAATAACAATGGTGACTCAGGCTTAGAATGTTCTTTTCTAGGAGGAAATCAATATTGTGCGAGTATTGAAGGGACTCCAACTATGTCGGGAAATTTCAGAGCTGATATTACTGTTGAAGGATGCACCGATGTCTTTGGCTTCCCATTTTGTCAAGCACAGTTATTCGGGTCTCTAAATCTTGATATTGGTACGGAGGGATGTATGGATCCAGCTTATCCAAATTTTGATCCTGGAGCTGTTGTAGATGATGGCTCTTGCGCATTCGATAACGTATGTAACCTTGATGGAATAGAGATTACAGCTTCAAGTTTCGAATTTACACTTGCTGACTTAGCAGTAGATGTAGGTGCTCTTGTGTTCTGGGTAAACTATGGCGGTATACATAATGCCAATGGTGACATTAATACTATAACGGGTGTCTCATTTGGCAACCCAGAAGCATTCGGATTCCCAAGTGTGTCTGGTCATCCTGATGGAGTATGTATCGGTTCTCACACTTTTAATATACCAGGAGTTTATTCATATGACTGTTCAGTAGGTGCACATGCTTCTCTAGGAATGGTAGGAACTATAACTGTTGGTGTTGGTGGCTGCATGGATACAGCTGCTCCAAACTACGACGCGGCTGCAGATTTCGATGATGGAAGTTGCGAATCAGAAGTTGCATGTTTCGGTGATTTAAATGATGACAACAGTGTTACTGTAGCAGACCTATTATTAATTCTATCAGAATTCGGATGTGTATCAGGTTGCACAACAGATATTAATGATGACGGCGTTACTTCCGTCACTGATTTGTTAGAATTACTATCTGTATTCGGCACAACCTGCTGATATAAATTTTCTAATATTAAAGCCGGAACACCTATAAAAGGCGTTCCGGCTTTTTTGCTGTAAATTGCAGGCTAGAGATTACGTAAGAGTCAATTAACATGAAATTAATATTTAAGCATTTAGTAGTTGCATTTGCAATAATTATCACCCCTATTCTAGGGTATAGTCAATGTAACACAACAATTAGTTTCGACTCATGGCTTTCTGGAGGACAAAGCACAAGTCAAAGCATGGTCTTAGATGGAACTCTAACACAAGTACAGTTTAACCTAAATTTCTTTGCAAATGGTGGTGAGTGGCCTGCTGATATGGTTGTCGTTATTACTGCACCAAACGGGAATTGCATGGGTGGTGAGGGATACAACATCTTCCCACCTTCAAGTTGTTATGATATTGATTTTCCTTGGCCTAATAGTACTGCAAATGGATTCTATACATATACTATGTACGCAAGTGCTGCTGGCCTTAGTGGAAATGGAACTTGGTTGTTTGATTTACAAAATGGATGGAATTTCTCCTCATCGAATGCTCATTACGACTTAGATATTATTTTATGGGGAGTTTGTGATCAAGGAGATTGTATGGACCCCTTAGCGTGTAACTATAACCCAAATGCACCTTTTGAGGACAACTCCTTTTGTGAGTATCCCGCTTTCGGTTATGATTGTTTCGGAGAGTGCATAGCAGATATTGATTCAGATGGTATATGTGATATGTTTGAAATAGGTGGATGCACCGATACTGCTGCTTGTAATTTCAGTATTCTTGCCACAGATAATGATGGTTCTTGTGGATATGCAAATGTTGATGAAGATTGTAATGGAAATAGCCTTCTTCCTCACTTTAATAACGCTCCTGATGATATTACTTTGAGCTGTTCAAATATTCCCTCCCCTCCTACTGTTTATGCTGGAATATCGACTTTCGCTTCTGCTTTTGAAGCTGCACATAACCCAGATGGTAATTGTTATGCTGCGTCATGGTCTGTAAGTGTTGTTATGGACCAAACCGAAATTGAAGGGAGTTGCCCAGGAGATTATACGATTATTCGCCATTGGGTAGGTACTGATTGTATGGATAGACAAGTTGAACATACTCAAACCATTACTGTAGTAGATAACTCTCCTCCATCATTTATTGGTGGAACAGCTACTATTACAGCAACTTGTCCATTACTTCCAGAGTTCGAGAATGCCATCGCTCAAGATGCTTGTAGCTCACCTGTAACTTATGATATTGCTGAAGAGACAATACTTACCGGTGAGTGTGAAGGAACGTATTCTATATATCGTTTAGTTACCGCAACTGATGCTTGCGGGAATAGTTCTACGGTAGAACAGGTAATTGAAGTAAGTGATGATTATGGACCGGTTTGGACTGAATTACTCCCGGAGCAAGTAATATCATCATCTATAGAAACCGAGAATTTCGGGATGCCTGTAGCTGAGGATTTATGCACTGAAGTAACATTAGATGTAACGTCAGTATTAGGCCCCGGTATATGTCCCTTAGCTGTAGAGTTAGCTCGAACATTTATTGCGACAGATGCTTGTGGAAACGAAAGTGTTCCTTTCGTGCAGATTATCAATGAAGACACCGATTTGGTAACTTATATTGAATCCACAACAGATGCTCTGTGCTCATATTCAAGCGATGGTTCAGTAGATATTTTTGTTACTGGAGCTGTTCCTCCTTATGATTTTTATTTCGGCAATAACGATCCAAACTCTCTTCCAGAAGGAGACTACTCTGTATCGGTTAGCGATGATAACCTCTGCTCTACTACTCTAGAATTTACCATTTTCGCTCCTCCAGCTCTTCAGCTCTCACTAGAAAGTGTAGAGCCAAACTGTACAGACGAGAACTCAGGTATGATCATCGCTGCTGCAGCTGGTGGAAATGGCGACCTTACATTTGACTGGGACGGAATAGATCCACTTGCAGTTGCAGGAGGAGATTATACTATTACTGTTGAAGATGAAAATGGCTGCACTATATCCGAGGATATCACCGTTAACCCCGCTGTAATACCTGTAGAAGGAGAAATTGAAGGAAATACAGAAGTAATGTTCGGAGATTCTAGCGTTTACGAATATTCATATACCGCTGGAAGTACATATGAGTGGACTTTTTCCGGTGCAGATCCTTTAGTGGTTTCAGACATTTTTGCAATTTCACTTCTTTGGACAACAGAAGGACCCGGATCTGTATGTGTACAAGAGACAAACGCCTTTGGATGCATAGGTGATCAAGTGTGCATAGAAATAAACGTCTCAGTAGGCTTAGAAGAGCTCCTACCGGAAGGCAGCGAGCTGTTAGATGGATTATTTGCCTTCCCTAACCCAAACTCGGGCCAATTCGCTTGCAAACTTCCAAAAGGAATGAATGGTGCTTCTGATTGGAGACTCATTGATTTGAGAGGATCTATAGCTGCTCAAGGCTCACTCATAGCAACGGAAGCTAGACTTCACGAATTCAACTTCACTAATATTGTTTCTGGCAACTATCTTCTTATAATCGGAGATAAAGCTATCGCAGTTCAAATAGAACGATAGTAAAGAAATCACAAGTTCTTTCAGTGAGCTAGCAAGCCACTATCTTGAGCGCTTAAAGAAAGCGCTAAGAAACATAGTGATATAGTGAAGATGTGTTTCATAGTTTTAGTAAAAGAAAACAGCATCAATACCCAACACCTCTAAATAACCTCTTGGCATTGGGTATCTATAGAAAAACCCAGTTCCTGTTCTTAGTTCGTAATTAGTCTCAAAAAAAGAACGAGTTGGTTGATTTACGTTCTGTATAGAAGTACTGAATTCAGGAGTACAAATCGGATAAAAGGATGCTGAGAATGGATCAAATGTCATAGGAGAAGTGTTGTGTAAGTATACTACCTGATCATTGTATACATACGGCCCAGCCGCACCTGTTTTCCAGTAAAATTTTCCAGTTTTTTGTTCTGGAATCACATAAAGATACGTTGTGTTATTATCAACCCAGTTACTAGAGTAGTGTATATAATATTCATCTAAAACCAGCCCGTTGAAGTTGTAAACCAATATTTGACTCTTAAAAGATGAGTTTGCATGCTTGAATATTGCAATTGAATCATTTCTTTCAACAATTTCGAATGTAAATCCAAGAGCATAAGTTGAACCATTACCACTCGTACCATACCATTCACTATTAGGAGCACTTGCAAGATCTGCAATAAAACTGATCGATTCAGATTGTAAATCAAAACACTTTAGCAGTCCATAGTCAGGATTCTCGGAACCTTGAATGTTAGTTCTATCATCAATAAAGTAAAATTTATCATTTGAAAGTGTACCGTTGAAATTAATGTTGCTAACAACTTTCACATTTCCATCTTCAATATTGAAAAAACACAGATCTGAAAGTTCAGTATAAGATTCATTAATTATTATCCAAGGGTAATTGAATTCTATAAAAAAGTATTCATTCTGCCATGCCCCAGAAGTATAAGACGAAGGTCCAAAATCTGAGGGAAAAGAAAAATGTGACTCCTCTCCATTTTTTCTAATCACGTGAACGCCTTTTGCTTGATCTGATCCTAAATAAGAAACAATAATAACAAGGGAGTCATCAACTAAAGTATTCCCGTAATCCCATGTTGTAGATCCTCCGTTTCCTAATGCTAAGCCCTGTGAATCAATTCCAATCGGCTCTCCAAATGGTGCATTTGAAAGAAGTGTGCGATTATCATCACCTTCAATCTGCCATAGTCTACCAAAACTATCAAATAAAATCACACCGTCATTGTTAGCACCTATAACGGCATTATCCAAATTAGCATAAAAATTTTCATATTCAAAACCAAGTCCTTGCCCAAGAACAGCTCTTCTAGAACAACCAAACTCTTCTGACGATGGTAATAGATCTTCTATCCCACCGTAAGATGGTTGAGTATTGACATCGCCTTGAGAGTTAATAGTTGAGTTGATAATCACAAAGCTATCAGTTGGTCTTAGCCATAATGTGTCATTTACCAATTCTAAACTTAAGCTGTCATTTAATAATATCTGAACGTTATTTAAAAGAAGCTCTAGAGCTTCTTGAGACTGACTAACTTCATAAATCCATTGATTCAGTGTTGAATCCCCGACCATGATCTCCGCTGGAGAGAAAGGATTCCCGTACACAGCAAGAATATCTTGTAAGTCTGTTACGGCTACTAATCCGTCTGCATCCCCGTCTGGATTATACGGGTATGTGATAGTCTCTTGAGCGCTTAAAGAAAGCGCTAAGAAACATAGTGATATAGTGAAGAATCGGTTCATCAGTCGTTAATATCCCACTGACCTGAAG
>Ga0206679_10003288_pt1 | contig 12487 bp, 12 predicted proteins | sample M110012015metaG_FD_155464 | JGI IMG/M metagenome (GOLD analysis project Ga0206679, IMG submission 155464) | Ammonia-oxidizing marine archaeal communities from Monterey Bay, California, United States - M1 100m 12015 | ecosystem: Environmental > Aquatic > Marine > Intertidal zone | place: USA... | reverse complement strand
TTGCGTCGACTTGCAACCCAGTACGGGCCAGTTCAAGATCATCTGCGCGGGCCACCGCATCGCGCCCCTTTTCTGGGGAGGCGAAGAGGGCAAGCTCTCACGCCTGCAGCCCGAGGGCATCGCCCTTGGATTCGATGCGGGCCCCGTTTTTGAGCGCCGGCTCGAAGTGCGCGAAGGGGTTTTGAGTCCGGGTAGCGCCTTGGTCCTGGCAAGCGCCGGCTTGACGGAACAGCTCGATGAGGACGGGGAAGAGTGGGGCGAAGAGGCTTACCAAAGGACCATCAATGCCTATCTGCGTCGGGGCGTCGAGGGGGCAGCCCGCGGCGTCATGAGTACCTGTGAAAAACGTATGGGCGACCGCGAATTGGATGACCCTATCCCGAACGCTACTCTACTCATCATCGCCAAGGAGAACTGACCCCGTGCAAATCACCGAATTTCAACGCCTGATCGAAGAACTCTATTTGAAAAAGGACACTGCCCGTGGCCTCGAGGGCACGCATATGTGGTTCTGCGAAGAAGTGGGCGAGTTGACGCGCGCTTTGCGAAGGGGCCAGACCGAAGAGCTCGAAGGGGAGTTCGCCGACGTACTCGCTTGGCTGGCCAGCATGGCCTCGATGGTGGGAATTGACCTTGAAGCCGCCGCTCGCAAGAAATATGCGGAGGGCTGCCCCCGTTGTAGCTCCACACCCTGTGCGTGCGGGTGAAGCAAGGGGAATTGCTCGGAGGAGCCAGTCACGGTGTCCTTGCCTGTGTGGCTTTGAAGCGTCCCGTGCGCGAAGAGTTCACCTATGGGGTGCCTCATGCCATGGCGGAGAACCTACAGGTAGGAATGCGCGTAGCCGTGCATTTTTCGGGCCGCAGAGAGGTAGGTATCGTGACCGCCCTTCCCCAGTCCACCGATGTTCCCGCGTCGCGCCTCAAGAACATTTCCGCTGTCCTGGATGAGGAACCGGTTCTCGACGAAGACCTGATGGAGCTGACTCGCTGGATGGGGCACTACTATGGGTGCTCCTGGGGCGAGGCCTTGGCAGCGGTCTTGCCCGCCGCCCTCAAGCGTGAAGGGGGTCGCCGGCAGGTTGTACGCCTTAGCCCTGCAGAAGGAATTGGCCAAGAGGAGCTCGCCAGCCTCGAAGACAAGCATGTGGGCCAGTACCGCGTTCTGCGGACGCTCTTGAACGCAAGCGGCCCCCTCGAGCGCAACGAGTTGGTGCGCAAACTCAACATTTCCACGTCACCAATTCAGACACTGCTCAAGAAGGAGTGGATTGTGGCTGAACGGATCGATGCGGTGACCGAAGCATTGAGTGGCGCGCCCGCAGAAAACCGACCGCCACCCGAATGCTTGATGCCCCAGCAAGTTGCCGCCATTGGGGCGATTTCCAAACCCCTTGAAGCTAAGGAGTTCGAGACGTTTCTCCTGCGCGGAGTGACGGGTAGCGGCAAGACCGAGGTCTATTTGGAGGTGATCAAAAAGTGCCTGGAGTTAGGTCGTGGTGCCATTGTACTGGTGCCCGAAATTGCTCTGACGCCCCAGACTGTCGGCTGGTTCCGCGGCCGTTTCGGGAAGGTGGCTGTGTTGCACAGTCGCATGACCGATGCCCAACGTCATGACGCTTGGAAGGCGGTGCGTAAGGGTGAGGTTCGAGTGGTGGTGGGCGCCCGTTCCGCGCTCTTTGCCCCCATGCCCGACGTGGGCGTGGTGGTGGTTGATGAAGAGCACGAGCCCTCGTTCAAGCAGGGGTCGACTCCGCGCTATCACGGCCGCGACCTTGCTGTGGTCAGGGCCAAGAGAGCCAACGCCGTTTGCATTCTTGGGTCCGCGACACCATCCCTTGAGTCATGGCTGAACGCCAAGAATGGGCGCTACACCCTGCTTGAGATGTACGAGCGAGCCCAGGGAGGGGCCCTCCCCAGCGTGGAGGTGATTGATCTCAACAGTGTCAAGGTCAACGGGCCTTTCTCCGACCCGCTTGCCCTCGCAATCCGTGAAACCATCCAGCGCGGAGAGCAGGTGATTCTGTTTCAGAATCGGCGGGGCTTCGCGCCTGTCCTTTGGTGCGCTCAATGCAAAGCGGTGGTTAAGTGCGACCAATGCGATTCTTCCATGGTGTTTCACCGCAAGCTGCAGCGCATCGTTTGCCACGGATGTTGCGCAGAGCGACGCCCTCCCAAGCAGTGTCCCACTTGCAGTGCGCCTGGGTTGCGTTTTCTGGGAGAAGGGTCCGAACAGGTAGAGCAGGCCGTGCAATCTCTTTGCCCTGATGCTCGTGTTGCGCGCATGGATTCGGACAGCATGAACAGTCAAGAGGACTACGAGCGGGTTCTAGGCCAATTTGGTGCGGGCGAGGTCGACATCCTGGTGGGAACCCAAATGATCGCCAAGGGGTTGGATTTTCCAGGGGTCACTCTGGTGGGAATCGTGAGTGCAGATTCTTCTCTGCACTTGGCGGACTTCCGCGCATCGGAACGCACCTTTCAACTTCTTTGTCAAGTTGCGGGAAGAGCCGGACGGGGAGAACTCCCGGGCAGGATTCTCGTTCAAACTCATGCCCCCGAGCACCCGGCCATCGTGCACGCGGCGACCCATGACTATCGGGCCTTTGTGGACTACGAGCTCCCCCTGCGCAACGAGCTCGACTATCCACCCTATGGGCGAATCATCTTGGTGGTACTAGAGGACGAGGATGAGGCCTTGGTGGAAAAGACCGCCAATCATCTCGGCGAAGTCCTCGAACATCACCTAGCCGACGATGAGGTCCAGATTCTTGGTCCTGCGCCAGCACCGATTGCGCTCTTGCGGAACCGTCACCGTCGAAATTTCCTGCTCAAGACTGGCCCGACCAGCGAACTTCTCGACAAGACACGCAACCTCTTGCAGTCCTTTGTGGAACGGCACCATCGGCCACGGATCACCGTAGACGTGGACCCGGTCTCGATGCTCTAAACCTTTGAACGCTGGTCCAGAACCAGTTCGCGAAAGCGCATGAACAGGTGGGTCGAATCCAAGGGCCCCGGCGCGGCTTCCGGGTGATATTGCACGCTGAAGACCGGCAACTGGCGGTGGCGCATCCCCGCTACCGTGTTGTCGTTCAGGTTGACGTGGGTCACCTCTAACTCTTTAGGCATGGACTCTAGTTCCACTGCATAGGAGTGATTCTGCGAGCTGATTTCTACCCTACCCGTGGTCTCGTCGCGTACCGGATGGTTGGCTCCGTGGTGACCGAAGGGCATTTTGAATGTTTTGGCTCCAAAGACAATCGAAAGGATCTGATGTCCCAAGCAGATGCCAAAGACGGGCTTCTTGGACACGAGCACGCTGGCAGATTCGATAACGCTCTTGGCAGCCGAGGGGTCTCCTGGTCCATTGGACAGGAAGACGCAGTCCGGATCGAGGGCTAAGATCTCGTCCGCGCTGGAGGATGAGGGCACCACTGTCACATCAAAGCCCACATGCACCAAGCTGCGCAAGATGTTGCGCTTGATGCCGGTGTCGATGGCGACCACCTTCAATCGCTCGTCGTGGACCATGGGCATTTCGGTTGGGTAGCTCCCCTCATAGCCTTCGTTCCAAGTGTAGGGCTTCTTGCAGGAGACCTCTGCCGCCAGGTCTCGGCCAGCTGTGCCCGGAACCTGCTTGGCCTTTTGCACAAGGGACTTGGGATCGCTGTCCTCGGTGGAAACGATGCAGCGCAGAGATCCATGTTCACGCACCATGTGCGTGATGCGGCGCGTGTCCACCCCTTCGATGGCCACGATGCCCTGTTCTATGAGCCAGTCGGGCAGGGTCATCTGGGATCGGTGATTGGACGGGGTTCTGCAAACCTCGCGCAGCACAAATGCCTCGGGCCAAGCACGGGCCGACTCGGAGTCCTCGGGGCAGATGCCGTAGTTGCCGATCATCGGGTAGGTCATGCAAACCGCCTGCCCCGCATAGGAGGGATCAGTCAGAATTTCCTGATAGCCCGTCATGGCGGTGTTGAACACCAGCTCACCACCCTTTTCGCCTTCGGCGCCAACGCTAAGGCCCTCAAATACTTCGCCGTTCTCAAGGGCCAGCCATGCTTGCTTGGATTCGCTCATTTGTGATCGGGGGTTTTTGTTCGGTTGATCGTCGCTGCAGCATAACCCGCACCAAAGCCATTATCGATGTTGACCACCGTGACCCCGGCAGCACAGGAGTTCAGCATACCGAGTAGGGCGGCGACTCCGCCGAACGCAGCGCCATATCCAACGGACGTTGGCACGGCGATCACGGGCTGGTCCACCAAACCGCCCACCACGCTGGGCAGGGCGCCCTCCATGCCTGCCACCACAACCAGGGCGTGGGCTTCCCGTAGGCGGTCCACATGACCCATTAGGCGGTGCAAACCGGCGACCCCCACGTCCGCTAGGTGTTCTGTCCGGGCGCCCATCAGGCGCGCTGTGTGGAGCGCCTCCTGGGCTACGCTGCGGTCGCTGGTCCCTGCGCTGACCACCAACACGAGGCCCTCGCCCTCGCGGGGTTCGCGGTCTACCCAGACCAGGTTGGCGTCCTCTTCATATTGGGCGTCGCTGACCGTGTCCAAGACCTCCCGGGCGCCCTCGGCGCTGATCCGGGTGATCAACACCCGCGGATGGTGAGTCAGCATGGCCTCGGTCAACTCCGTCAACTGCGCGGGGGTCTTGCCCGCCCCAAAAATCACCTCGGGCTGCCCACAGCGAGCTCCCCGCTGCAAATCCAACTTGGTGTGCCCCAGATCCTGGGTCGGCCAGTGGATCAAGGAATGCATCGCATCCGTAACAGAGGTCCCTCCGTCACGTACCAAAGTCAGCAAGGCTTCAAGGTCCGTCTTTTCCACTGGCGGGGATTGTACCGGCAAGGGCTCCTGGAGGGGCGATGGAGTCAGCGCGGCGAGGCATCCAAATTCAGATCCCCAACTTGCCCCGTCTCAAACAGCTGCCAGCCCAGGCCCGCGATCATCACCGCATTGTCGGTGCAGCGGTTCGGCGGAGGGAAATGGACATGGATGCCCTCGGGTTCGCTCGCTTGGGCGAAGACCTCTCGGAGGCGCTGGTTGCAGCCCACGCCTCCAGCCACCAGAACCTGGGTCAGGTTGTGTTCCTTGGCAGCCTTCAGGGTCATTTTGACCAGGGCATCCACTACGGCTTCCTGGAAAGAGGCTGCGACGTTGGCCCGCTCGACAATGTCCCGAGGCGCGGGAGTCGGGGCTAGGGCGTCTCCGCCCCGGAGGTGGTAGAGGACCGCGGTCTTGAGTCCGCTAAAGGAAAATCCCAAGCCTCCGCGCTTGGGTCGATAGCGCGGAAAGGCGATCGCTTTGGGATTACCTTCTAGGGCAAGTTTTGAGACCGAAGGACCTCCAGGGTAGGAAAGCCCCAACATGTGCGCGACCTTGTCAAAGGCTTCTCCCGCTGCATCGTCCAAGGTGCTCGCCAGGGGCGTCATGGAAAGTGCTCCTTCCGCCAGGTACAGCGCTGTATGGCCACCCGATACAACCAGTGCGATAGCGGGGTAGGGGTCGTGGGCTAAGTCCATGGTGGCGGCGTACACATGGGCCTTGATGTGGTCGACCCCGACTAGAGGCAAGTCGGTGGCCAGGGCCAAACCTTTGGCAGCTCCAACTCCAACCAACAGGGAGCCGATCAACCCCGGCCGGTTGGTGACTGCAATGCCAGCCAGGTCCGTGAGCTCCACTTGCGCTTCGTTCAAGCAACGGTCGAGTACCGGCAGGATTTGTTCCAAGTGGCTACGGCTGGCAATCTCGGGCACCACGCCGCCCCACTTGGCGTGCTCGTCAATTTGGCTGTGGACCACGCTGGCCACTTCACGGCGACCAGATTCTACGACCGCTGCCGCAGTTTCGTCACAGGATGACTCGATCCCCAGGATTAGATTCGACATGGAATTAGTTAGTGAGGTCCAGGTCCTTGCCCAGAAGGATATCAAGGGCCATTTCGAGGGCTCGATCCACGGGTGCGGGGGACAGGACCTTAAGTCCAGATTTTGCCTCCCATTGCCGGATTAGAGCCTCTTCTTGGGCGTTTGGTTGATGGGAACCTAGATAGTTGCTGATGCTTTTGCGTTCCTGCGCATCAACCAGGATGGCTACATCTGGCTGAATGCCGGTGGTTTGTCCTTCGGCCAGCGTGCGCTCGAAATTGCGGCCGCTGGGGCTGTAGTAGTACGCGCTAGTCACTTTTGCCCGGGCTCCCCAGGGCTCAAAGCGCCGAATGGTTTGCACTACGCCCTTGCCGTAGGTTTCCATTCCCACCAACACCGCACGCCGGTGATCCTGCAGGGCCGATGCCAAAACCTCGGAGGCGCTGGCCGACAACTGGTTGACCAGAACGACCAGTGGCAGGTCCCCATGGGTGACCCCGCTGGGTGTTGCTCGTGTCACGTTCTTCGTTCCATTGCCTTGGGTTTCGACGATCACCCCGTCGGCTAGGAACATCTGGGCAATCCCAACCGCCGCGTCCAAGACTCCTCCACGGTTGTCCCGCAAGTCTAAGACAAGTCCGGCAAGTGGCGCTTCGCTTTCAAGTTGGCCTAAGGCATGGACTAACTCGCCCGCTGTCTCGCGCGAGAAAGAGTTGACCGAAATCCACGCCACGGGGGGCGTAGCCGAAACCATTCGGATATGCCGCAAGCTAGGGTCCACCAAGATTTCCGCGTCCACCAGCACATCCCGTTCTTTCCCATCCAAATCGACCACGCTAAGGGTCACCGCTTCACCGGATTCGGGGGCTAGGGTTTCGCGGAATGTTTGATCGTCCCAGTCTCTGGGGTCTTCGCCGTTGAGCGCCAGCACCCCATCGCCGACCCTTAGGCCGGCTGCTCGGGCGGGGGAGTTTGGCAGGGTGAAGAGCACGTGCCGCCGTCCGTCAAGTGTGTGAAATAGGGCGCCAATTCCCTCATAGCGCCCGCCCGTCTCCCGTTCGAGCTGAACAGCCTCCACCGGTGGGTAAAAGCGCGAATAGGGATCCAGGCTTTCCAACATGCCCTCAAGGGCCGCATCGAGCAGTTCTTGGTCGTCTACCTGGCGCACAAACGTGTCCCGAGCGTAGGAGCTAACCAACTCATAGCGGGCAAGATCTTGGCGCTTACCCCGTTGGAGTACCGCTTGCACCAGGGTCAGCAGGAGTACTCCCGTGGCAAGGCCAAGTGCCCAGCCGCCAAGAAGAGTCGGTCGCTGGCTCAAGATACCGGCGCGCTCAGCTCTTCCAGAGCCTGGGCCAATTGCTCGTCATTCGGGGCACAACCGTGCCAAGCTGAGGTGTCTTCCATATAGGAAACGCCCTTGCCGATGGTGGTGACAGCAATGATCGCGGAGGGTTGCTCTGCTACTTCCTTGGCGGCACAAAGAGCTTGATCAACGGCAACCACATCGTGACCGTCCACCGTGACCGCGTGCCAACCGAATGCTTTGTACTTGGCTTCCAAGTCGCGCACATTCATCACTTCCCGCATGGGGCCGTCGATTTGGATGTTGTTGAAGTCCACCATTACGGTCAGGTTGCCAAGGCCCCAATGAGCCGCACTGGTAGCGGCCTCCCAAATTTGGCCCTCTTGGCTTTCCCCGTCGCTAGAGGTGCAATAGACCCGCGAGTCCCAACCATTCAAGCGCGCACCCAAGGCCATGCCCTGGGCCACGGAAAGGCCCGTCCCCAAGCTACCCGTGGAAAAATCAATCCCCAAGTCCAGGTTGCGGTTGGGATGCCCCTGCAAGGGGGAGCCCATCTTGCGGAAGGCCAGAAGGGCATCCTTTGAAATCAAACCCTTCTGGGCCAAGAGGGCATAGTACCCGGCGCAGGTGTGCCCGTTGCCAAGCACGAACCGATCGCGATCGTCGTCGAGGCGATTTTCCGCAGTCAGGTTCAGGTGTTCAAGGAACAGGGTGGTCATGAAATCGGCCATGCCCAATGGGCCCCCGGGGTGACCACAGGCTGCGGCGTGAACCATGCGTACGATGTCTAGGCGCACCTCTCGGGCCACTTTGCGGATGTTCGTTGCCTTTTCTCTTGATAGGGTCATAACTAGCGCTTCTTGCGTTTAATGAGGTTTTCGGCGCGGTCTGCCAAGGAGGCACCGTCGAGGCCGTAGTGTCGAATCAAGTCAGGGGCCGGGCCGCTTTGGCCAAAGGAATCGTCCATGCCCACGAGGTCCATGGGTACCGGGTGATGGCGAACCACCGCTTGGGCAACCGCGTCGCCGAAGCCTCCGCGGATTTGATGTTCTTCGGCGGTCAAGATAGCTCCGCAGCGTTCGGCCGAATCCACGATTAGGTCCACATCGATCGGGTCGATGCATGCGAGGTTGACAACTCTCGCCTCAATGTTGCGACTTGCAAGAATGTCCGCAGCGATCAGAGCTTCGGCCAACTCGACGCCGCATGCGGCAATACAAACATCGGAGCCTTCCCGCAGGAGCGACCCACGTCCGAGCTCAAGGCGATAATCATCGCCAAAGATGACCGGGGTCGACGCACGGGAAAGGCGCACATAAACGGGTCCGGGGGTTTCATAGGCAATGCGCACGGCCTCGGCCGTTTCCACGGAGTCGGCCGGAACAATGACTTTCATGTTGGGCAGCACGCGCATTAGCGTGATGTCCTCCAGCATTTGGTGGGACTTGCCGTCTTCACCCACGGTCAGGCCCGCGTGGCTTGCGCAAATCTTGACGTTCATGCTGGGGACGCAGATCGTCTGGCGGATGGGCTCCCAAGCCTTGCCCGTGGCGAACATGGCAAAGGAACTGGCGAACACGGTGCGCCCGCTGCAGGCCAAGCCCGCGGCGGTGCCCATCATGTTGGACTCGGCAACTCCGCAGTTGAAAAATCGATCCGGGTGTGCCTTGCGGAACACTGCGGTCTTGGTAGAACCGGAAAGATCCGCATCCAAGACGATTACGTCCTGATGCTGATTTCCAAGTTCGAGGAGGGCCTTGCCGTAGGCGGCTCGCGTGGCAATAAACTTGTCAGCGCCATTACTAAGAGGCGCGAGCTGATGCATGGTCAACACAGGTGCTCTGGGTTCTCTGGGGGGAGGTGGCATGGGGATCACGAAAGGGGATGAGACCTCCAGCCGGAGTGGAATGGCCCCGCCGGGACCGTTGTGAAAACAGTTTGTACAAGGGATTCCCCTCCGGGACAACGATCGAGACTGGGGAAGGGCGCACAAGTGGAGGGCAGCGGCCTTGAGAGCCCCCCAGGCACTCCAGGCCTCACTGTCCCATTCGAGGGACAGAGAGCGTCCTCAATGGGGTTGCCCGATCCACATGTGCCCCCTCAGGCGCTCTCGGGTTAGGATTTGGGGTCCCGGGGCGGTTGGCATGCCATTCGCACTTGGCTACCCCGTGAGCAAATCCCGCCCTAAGGAGGGCCCCATGCAGAAATCCACTCAATTGATCATCCTCGGACTCATCCTCGTTGGGGGCGCCCAAGCCCAGAGCAAGGGAGTCTCCCTCAAGAAGGTCCGCACGATCTTCAGTAAGGCCGATGCCAACCAGGACGGCTTGCTGAACCGGGCGGAAGCCACGGCTGTAGGCATCCCTCAGCGGGACATGGTTCGCGTAGATGCGGACAAGAGCGGCGACCTTTCGGGGGAAGAGTTCGTCTTCTACTACAGCCAGCTCTTGACCCGTGCTGGGCGTGCTCCGGCGAAGGACCTCGAAGTGGAGGCCAAGCGCATCACCGATGCGAGGCGTGCCGCTAAGGCCAAGGCCCAGGAGCGCATCGATCAGGCGCGTGCCGACAAGCAGGCCAAGGACCAAGAGCGCATCGATCAGGCGCGTGCCGACAAGCAGGCCAAAAACCAGGGGCGTGCCGATCAGGCGCGGACTGACAGCAAGGCCAAGGACCAAGCACGCATCGATCAGGCGCGTGCCGACAAGCAAGCCAAGGACCAAGGGCGTGCCGATCAGGCGCGGACTGACAGCAAGGCCAAGGACCAAGCACGCATTGATCAGGCGCGTGCCGACAAGCAGGCCAAGGACCAAGGGCGTAAAGATGCCCAAAGTTCCACACCCTCACCGGAAACACAGATCCAGGGGGCCATCAAGTCGCTCCGGGCTGCGGTCCAAGGGGGGCGCGTATCCGCTGACGGGGCCAAGAATGTCCTCGCGCTTCTCACCAACAAGGGCGTGCCCACCAGCGTTGAGGACCTACGTCTGTTGCATCAGTCGGCCACCACTCGGGTCACAGCCCTCGCTAAAGCTGGGAAACTCACTCCGGGGGAGGCGCGCGAATTACACAAGGCCCTCACGCGCCGCATGCAGCAGGCGGCGGCGAAGCATGCCGCGGCCGGGCAGAACCCCGCTGCCAAGCCACCAGCTCGGCCCAAGCCCGGAGGGGACAGCCCCGCTCGGAAGGCTAAGCCCGCCGATGGCAAGAAGGCCCAGGGCAGGGTCAAGGATGCGCCCCGTCCCGAGCCCGTGGTCAAGCCCGCCGATGGCAACATCCGTCGCAAGGCGAGGGCCAAGAAGCCGGCTTCGCGCCCCTCGGACAAGGGCGGTCGCGACGGAAGCCGTAGCTAGGGTCAGTTTTGGGAAGGCCCGCGGTACTCTGCGGAATTTGCCTCGGTTTCAAAAACACGCACCAGGGTGAGGGGTGCACCCAGCTCCTTCTCACGGGCGGCAAGTCGCTCCCAAATCGCTACCGCCAAGGTTTCGGCGGAGACCACGATTTTTCCTAGCCAGGAAACCTCGTTCAGGAACTGGTGGTCGAGCTGCTCAAAGATCTCTTCCTGCATGACCCCCATCAGGTCCACCAGGTTCGCCACCATGCCGGTTTCGGGGTTCACCGGTCCTGTCAGGCTGGCCTCCACCACATAGTTGTGTCCGTGGATACGATTGCAGGGGCCAAAAATCTCCAGGTTACGCTCGGGACTCAGGCTGGGATTGTCCATGCGGTGAGCCGCGGAAAATTCAAGACGGTGGGTAATGGTCAGGATGGGGTGATCCATGGGCAGAGGGTACCTAGAACTCCCCCCTCGGAGCTTTCCTCTCTGTTGGAGATGGGTATATCTAAAAAATTCCGGCTTCGGTCAAGTCCGTTGAAACCGCTATATCAGTAGCCCCAATGAGGAGGGTAGATATGAGACGAACCTACAACGAAGCCACCGCGACCCGCTTGATTCCACTGCTCTCCAGTATTGCTGCCGAGTACATCGATCGGGCACGTTCTATCCGCCGCCTGGACCGTCGTCTGGAGGCGCTTCAAGCCTCCGATGGGGACCAGGCCGGCATTCTTGAAGTCACCGCGCAACTTGCGCTAGAGCGCCGCGAGCAACGCCATTGCGGCGAAGAGGTCGAGCGCCTCGGCTGTAAACTCGAAGGTGGGCGCAAGGCCTTGGTCCTGATTCCTGCGGCAGGTGGCAAGGACGCTCCGCCTTGGTGCTGGCAGGTTGGAGACCTGGTTTTGCAGCAATGCGAGCAGGCGGTTCCCGCAGCTTAGTCTCATAACTTGAACACCACACTCTTCCCGCGAGGGAAGAGACTGCTGGGCCGCTCTCCGAAACAGGGAGCGGCCCGGCGTATTTTAGTGTGCAGTCTCCCGCGTAAGTGACGGGGAACGAGGAGCCTCTACTCAGGCCGTATTTTGATGTCCGGCGCGCACTCATCCGCTTGCGCCGCATTCCAAATGATCTCTGCCACCGATTCCGGTGAGTCCATGGCGCTGCGGTCTAGGTCTAGGTCGACTCCATCAAATATGGTTGTGTCTGTGGAGTCGGGGTAGACCGTTGTGACGCGGATGGATTCGTCGCGCAGCTCTTCGCGCAGAGCATCTGAAAAACCACGCAGGGCGTATTTCGTCGCGCAGTAAACAGAGCTGCCGGGGAAGCCCTGAAGTCCTGCGGTGGAACTGATGTTGATGACGTGTCCGTTGCCAGCTTCCCGCAGGGCGGGGAGGGCTTCTTGTGTCGCGTACATTGCGCCAAGGATGTTGACCTCAAAAAACTTCTGGACCATGCCCGGGTCACAATCCTCGAATGGTCTGACGTCGAATATCCCGGCGTTGTTGATCAGCAAGTCCATCTCGCCCCCGAAGAAATCCGTAGCGCGATATACCGCGGACTCGATGGACCCGTGGTCTCGCATGTTGAACTGGGCGGCGATCGCCTCGCCTCCAGCTGCCTCGATTTCCCCGACTACCTGGTCGAGTTCATAGGAGGTTCGGGAAGCGACGCAGATTTTGACGCCTTTGGTGGCAAAGCGTAGGGCGATTGCGCGGCCGATGCCGCGGCCGCCTCCAGTGATCAGGATTCGATTGGTGGCCATGTGAATAGGGGGGTCAACTTCGAGGGAAGGTCCCCGTCGTTTTCGGTGCCCGAGCATAGATTCCCTAAGGGGTCTTTTCAGGTGCGAGCTTCGGAATGAGTTCCCAGTCGCTATCATCCCTTCATGGCCTGGGGACCACTTGCTACTCAATTCTGCTTAGAGCTCGCCTTCGGCGTGCTGCTCTTCCTGTCATTGATGCCGAGGGCGCCC
>Ga0206679_10003286_pt1 | contig 12492 bp, 11 predicted proteins | sample M110012015metaG_FD_155464 | JGI IMG/M metagenome (GOLD analysis project Ga0206679, IMG submission 155464) | Ammonia-oxidizing marine archaeal communities from Monterey Bay, California, United States - M1 100m 12015 | ecosystem: Environmental > Aquatic > Marine > Intertidal zone | place: USA... | reverse complement strand
TGCCAGAGACCAGTCAAAAGACTCACCGGTGCCTCCAAAGGCATTTGGATTGTAAGCATCTAGCAGTAATGAGCTGGCTTGCGAGAAATCCGTCGCAACTTGTGTGAGGTTGGTTTGATCGGTTACACGAATAGCTTTAATAAAAGGCATATGGTATTGCTCACAATCAAGCGGTGTTTCATCGCCATGAAATTGCAAAGTGTCCAATGGCACTTCACATAACACCTCATCAATTTGACTCGGGCTGGCATTAACAAACAAACCAATACGATTTACAAGTGGCGGCAGTGCGGCAACAATCTCTCGCGCAACCTCAATACTCACATTTCTTGGAGAGGGGTCATAAAATACAAGGCCAATAGCGTCGGCGCCAGAAAGGGCTGTTGCTCGAGCAACGTCCGCATCAGTAAAGCCGCAAATCTTTATTTTTGTCATGGGTTTATTATACTTACTGTATTCACTACACAAGAAGTGAGATTCTTTCAAACTTCGCTAGATGGGTCTATGAATTTAGCCCCACAAGCGTTTAAGTATTGGTTTTTTTGGGGGCTGTCTTTTTCGGCGAGACCTTCTTTTTTGTCTTCTTAGCCTTGGCTTTTGCCTTGGCTTTAGCCTTGCCAGAAATGGCTTTCTCGCACTCCTCTAAAGTAAGATCAGCGGGCGCCTTATCGCCAAACACTTTTGCAATGGTGACATTCTTTTGGCCCTTTCCTCGCTTTTTTCCATTCCAAACGTAAGGGCCGAAACGCCCATTTAAAATTTGAATTTCGGAACCTTCAAAGGCTTTAATAAGACGCTCGGCATCAGCTTTTTCTTTTGCGGAAATCAGCTCCAAAGCCGTCTCAAGGTCAACCTCTTCAGGGCTTGCCTCCTTCAAAGAAACGTATTTTTTGCCATACTGGATGTAGGGCCCAAAACGTCCGTAGTTGGCCTTAATGGTTTCGCCTTCTGTGGTTTCGCCCAAAGTTCTCGGCATTTTGAAAAGCTCAATTGCTTGTTCCAAAGTGATGGTCTCAATATCTTGGCCGGTCCTCAAGGATGCAAAAGTTGGTTTTTCTTCGTCATCTTGATGGCCAATTTGCGCATAAGCGCCATAGCGCCCAAAACGCACGCTAACTGGCTTGCCACTGACAGGGTCTTCGCCTAAATCACGCTTACCATGCGTCTCGTCCCTAGAAATATCTTTAGCCAGCTCGATTTGGGCATGAAAAGGTTCGTAAAAATCACGAACAACATCTTGCCAAGCGCTATCCTCCTCGGCAATCTTGTCAAAATTATTTTCAAGGTTAACGGTGAATTCGTAGCCAATAATGTTTTTGAAATTTTTCAAAAGGAAATCGACCAGCAAATAAGCAACATTGGTCGGGAAAAGTTTATTTTTCTCGGCACCCGTCATTTCAAATTGAGTACAGTCAGAAACAACGCCTTCAACGATTTCAATCAATTGAAACTCTCGCTGAACGCCATCACGCGTTTCCTTGGTGACGTAATTTCTGTCTTGGACTGTGGTTACCATGGTCGCAAAGGTCGAAGGTCTACCGATGCCCATTTGTTCAATTTCTTTAACAAGGGATGCCTCAGTATATCTAGGTTTCGCTCTAGAGAAAGATTCTCTGGCATTAAAATCCAGAAGTGAAACACTGTCGCCTTTTTCAAGCTTTGGCAGTAATTTATCATCTGCAGCCATGTAATCATAAACCTGCAAAAAACCTGCAAATGACAACACTTCGCCATCGGCAATAAAACTCTCTTCCCTGTTCGAAACCGCTACCGTAATTCTAGATTTTTGCAGTTGGGCGTCGCTCATCTGGGAGGCTAGTGTACGTTTGTATATTAGCGCATACAATTTGGCAGTCTGGTCGTCCAAACCCAATATGCTTGGCTTGGTTAGATCAGTAGGTCTTATAGCCTCATGCGCCTCTTGAGCGCCAGCAGATTTTGTCTTATAGCGTCTTTCTTGATAATATTGTGCACCATGCGTTGATTCAATCACCTCTTTAGCAGCAGTAATTGCCGTCTCAGAAAGGTTGAGAGAGTCGGTTCGCATATAAGTAATTGAGCCCTCTCGATATAAATTCTGAGCAATGGTCATTGTTTGCTTAACTGAGAAGCCCAGCTTCTGAGAGGCCTCTTGTTGCAGCGTTGAAGTTATAAAAGGCGGCTTTGGCGAGCGTTTTGAAGGCTTGGTATCAACCGAAGCTACACTTAATTTTGCATCCACCAGACTGTTGGCAAACGCCACCGCCTCATTTTTGGATTCAAATTCTTGCTTCAATTTAACTTCAAAAAGTTCGTTAGCATTGCCAATTAATGTTGCCTTAGCCTTATAGCTGCGGCTGGGAATATGCGCTGTGATTTCACGCTCTCTTTCGACCACCAAGCGAACAACAGGGGATTGGACTCGGCCCGCAGAACGTGCTCCTGAAATTTTTCGCCACAATACGGGTGAAATCTCAAAACCCACCAATCGATCAATAACTCTTCTCGCCTGTTGGGCGTCTACAAGATGATTGTCAATAGTTCTTGGGTTGGCTAGGGCGCCCGTAATTGCCCCTTTGGTAATTTCATGAAAAACAATCCTAGGGGTGTCATCAGCAAGAGATAGTGCCTCTTTTAAATGCCAAGCAATGGCTTCACCTTCTCGGTCCTCATCCGTTGCAAGATAGATTTTATCGGCGACCTTAACGGATTTTTTCAGATCGGCAACAACTTTCTTTTTATCGCTACTGATCGCATAAGTAGGTTGGAAATTATTTTCAAGGTCGATACCCATGTCTTTTTTGGGCATATCACGAATATGGCCAACACTTGACTTGACAACGTAGTCTTTCCCAAGAAACTTTTCAATTGTTTTTGCTTTTGCCGGTGACTCGACAATAACCAGATTTCTGGACATATGGCTATCTAGTGCAGGGACGGATTGTCATCGTAAAATACGATAGACTCCAGCCACTGGGTTGGCATAGCTGTTTTCTCGCTATTACCGATTACCATCATCACAACCCATTTCAAATCGTCCATTGAAAGTGTTGAATCCTCCAAGGTCATGACCTGCTCAACAACCATCTCGCGCTGTGCGGCGCTAAGCTGCCCCATGTTCTCCATAAACATAATAAAACCACGGGCCTTAGCATCAAGCTTGCTTTGTTCAGCTTCAGAATAAATACGCAGAGAGTTATGTGTGGTTACGAAAGAGTCCAGCCTCCCCTCCTGTAGGGAGGCAATATTCTCAAGCCAGTTAAGCGCTTTGTCAATCCGCCCGTCGTCAAAACCCGCTTCTGATAAGTGCGCTTTTAAGAGGTCATCATCAAGCTCCTGTGCAGAGTCTTGCTCAGCAGATTCAAATAAAAAGTCGAACATACAAGTCAAGACATCAAGAATATTATTTGTCATAAAACCTCATCAAATTAATACAAAAGTTGCTACATCCACTTTGCTCACTCCGTTTGAAAGCTCAAGAATTAGTAACACATGGCTGTCTACTTGGGGACTTAGTTTGCTTTTTTCAACCAACTCATCCACCGAAATTGCTTCATATGATAGGAATTTTAACAATTCACTAGCCTCATTATCCGCATCTTTTTCGCCATTGTACTGTTTAATCGGGGGAATGCAAGACCCAAACTCAAAAGACAACTCATTCAATATATCCTGAATATCGTGCACTAAAACTCCTCCATACCTTGGTAATTGGCGCAGCCCAATAAGGAATGGAGAGTGGGAAAATCTAGCCACAACAATAATCTATGCCCTGTTGGAGCGAAGTCCTTTTGGGAAAAGACGGCAATTTTGCTATGAAAATGGCGAATGGCTTCAAGGTTAAATATCAGCATCAAAAACAGTCTTTGATCTCGCAAAAAATGTCAGGACTGTAAAAGCCATTACTCCCAATTGAGTCGCGCTCAGTAACCACAACCACAATACCCATGAGCCCAATGATTATATTTCAATTGTGACATTGAAAGCTTAGTTTAACAAATACGTATATCTGAAACAAGTATGGTAAAATTGCAAGATTTTGCTGACAGATATTCATTATGAAAAGAACATTTCAACCAAGCGTATTAAAACGTAAACGCACACATGGCTTTAGAGCTAGAATGAAAACACGCTCTGGTCGCGCTGTCATTAATGCACGCAGAAAAAAAGGCCGCAAACGCTTAGCGGTAGCTTAATACAAATGGCCTGCTCGCTCTCTCGAAGTGTGCGCATCACAAAAGCTAGCGATTACGCACATATTTTCCAAAAAGGCAAGCATGCCCAAGGGAGATTTTGGAAGCTTATTGCAGCGCCTTCGATTGAGTCAAGACCAAGACTGGGTTTGGCAATTTCAAAAAAAGTATACAAGAAGGCTGTAGATCGCAACCTTCGCAAGCGCTTAGCTCGGGAAATATTTAGACTTCAACAAACAAAGTTGGGGGAGTTTGACATGATTGTTATGGCGAAGCACTCTCGCCATGCCAACAATAATAGCTTAAAGGCTGATTTGTCGAACTTGTTCAGAAAAGTTTCTGAAGGGTAAAGTATGCGCGCATTCTTTCTAATTCCTATCAGGCTATACCAGTGGCTAATTAGTCCACTACTGGGTAGTAATTGCCGCCACATTCCTAGTTGTTCAGAATATACGATTGAGGCCATTCAAGAGCACGGGGCCATTAAAGGTGTTGGTATGGGCGCGAAACGTATTAGCAAGTGCCACCCGTGGACTGAAGCACGCTTCGATCCAGTGCCAAAAAAACTATCAAATTAATATAAACCAGAATTAATATGGACAATCAAAAACTATTTCTTCTTGCCGCTATTGGGTTAACTGTATTCCTACTATGGGATCAGTGGGAAATCAAACAAACAACGGACGCTAACGGTAACACCATCACCCAAACAAGCATTACTGCCTTTGAGTCAGACGCACAAACGGGTGACATTCCCAGTACAGCAATAAGCAATAGCACAACAACAGATTCTGTTCCTAGCGGTATTGTCGAGTCTCTGCCACAAGACGCCTTTACCACAGTAACAACAGACCTGTTGACTGTTCAAATTTCAAATAGAGGCGGCACAATTCAGAGTGCTTATTTAAACGCCTACAACAATGAGCTCGACTCAGAGCCCACACTTCAACTACTAAGTAGCGACTCTAGCAAACTCTTCCAGGCGCAAAGTGGTTTGTGGCCTACCGAGCAGTTGCCAGATGAAAATGCTGAGTACACCTCCGAACAACAAAGCTATTTCCTAGATGATAGCTCTGAATTGGTCGTACCACTAACTTGGCATGGTGACAACGGCGTTGTTGTTACAAAAAACTATCGCTTCACTCCTAATACTTACACCATTGCCGTTGATTACGTTGTTACAAATAACAGCGCAGATACACAAACAGCCGGAACCTATACGCGCTTGACCCGTAATGCAGTTGATAGCGGCTCAAGTCTAATGATGCAAAACTTTGCCGGCGGAGCTTTTTATGTCAAAAATGCTGAAGATGATGGTGTTTTTGAAAAATTTGACTTCGATGAGTTTAATGAGCAACCAAAAACCGTTTCAACTGGTGGTTGGGCTGCAATGATTCAGCATTATTTTTTCGCTGCGTGGATACCTGATGCAAGTGTCCCTAGCACCTACACAGCAAAAACTCAACAGGGTAATTACGTCCTAACAACCGTCAACAACGACACTGTTAACATTGCGCCAGGCTCACAAGCCATTTTGCCAAGTAACGAACTGTACGTTGGACCTAAAGAGCATGTCAGACTTGAGAACTTAGCCGAAGGCCTAGACAGAACAGTTGATTATAGCTTCCTCTATATTTTTGCCAAACCATTGTCCACATTTCTTCACTGGATTTATAGCTTTATTGGTAGTTGGGGCTTCGCTATTATCACTGTCACCTTTGTCATTAAATTAGCCTTTTATAAGTTATCGGAAAAATCATATCGATCAATGGCCGGCATGCGCAAACTAGCGCCAAGATTGGCGAAAATCAAAGAAACCTATGGTGACGACAAGCAGAAAATCGGCAAAAAAACCATGGAGCTTTATAAAAAAGAAAAGGTTAATCCAGCAGCGGGCTGCTTGCCAATTCTTGTACAGATTCCGGTTTTTATCTCAATGTACTGGGTATTGCAAGAAATGGTCGAATTAAGGCACATGTCTTTCTTCTACCTGCCAGATCTTTCGGCAAAAGATCCATACTACATCATGCCTCTGATTATGGGCGCCTCAATGTGGTTCCAGCAGCGTCTAAACCCTCCACCGTCGGACCCTATGCAAGCCAAAATCATGATGATGCTGCCGATAATCTTTACTGTCTTCTTCTTATTCTTCCCAGCAGGCCTAGTGCTTTACTGGGTAACAAACAACCTGCTTTCTATCGCCCAACAAATGTATATCAACAATCGTTATGGTGAAAAGAAAGCGACTGCGGAATAACGCCTGATGTTGGAGGACCTCCAACAAAAACGATACAAAACTTGGCGGGATGAAAAGCTCGCCAATTACCTCCGCAAACCCGAGTCTCTTTTTGTAGAAATCAGAAATCCTCTGCAGCTCTCATGCGCTGAAAAGACAGCCATTGTAAACAACTGTCAAAGCAATAACCTTTCATTTATTAGAACCAAGCCTACTGTCGAAATAAGAGGGGCGATACACTCGATTAACGCCCAACTAGGCCTGATTGATGTTGACCATCATCTCTGCTCAGATGACGACGGACTTGTTGTTATTGAAGACACCCATTCCCCAAAAAAAGGGGGCTACATACCCTATACCAACAAAGCTCTTAATTGGCATACAGACGGCTACTACAATTCAATGAATGAATTAGTTGGGGCTTTTTCACTGTACTGCATACAAAGCGCCGTTAATGGTGGCGAAAATCACTGGATTGATCCAGAGTTGCTCTATATTCACTTAAGAGAGGAAAATCCCGATGTTTTGAGCGCACTAACACGGCCCAATGTTTTAACAATTCCTGCTCGGAATGATGGTAACAAGGAAATTAGACCTGCTTCAATTGGTCCGGTGTTCTATATAGATAGAAACACTCAGAAACCAAAAATGCGCTTTACTCAACGCAAACGAAACATCCAATGGCTTAAATGTAATGAAGTTAAAGACGCATTGAAAATCCTCAATACATTTTTAACTAGCAATTCATCAATTCATCATCAATATAAGCTCGACAAAGGCGAGGGTTTGATTTGTAACAACGTCTTGCACAGTCGTTCATCGTTTGATAATAGTGCCAACCAAAAACGCAAACTCCTGCGAGGGAGATATATAAATTGCATTAGCCAATGTTAAAAGTCACTGAATATCATCCGCGCCTTGGTACAATAGTTCTGACTTAAGAAACTTCAACCAATGCAATTTAACAACAAAGCGCTAGACAACGCTAAATTAACAAAGCTCCTTATTCTCGATGTTGACGGGGTACTTACTGACGGCGGGCTGTACTTTGATGACAATGGTGCAGAGTTCAAACGCTTCAACGCACTAGATGGTCATGGCATCAAAATGCTACGAAATTCTGGCGTAGAAGTGGCTATTATTTCTGCCAGAAAATCAAAATGCGTTGCTCATAGAATGAAAGGCTTGGGTATTGAGCACTACTATCAGGGCCAGTCTGACAAGTATATTGCCTACAGCCAGCTACTGGAAAAACTCAACCTAACTGGAGATCAAGTTGCCTACGTTGGTGACGATGTGATTGATTTGCCAGTCATGTCTAAAGTATCGCTACCTATTGCAGTATCCAACGCTCACGATTTTGTAAAAAAACACGCTATCGCCACAACTGAGAAGCATGGTGGTCATGGCGCAGTTAGAGAGGTTTGTGATGCACTCCTACAAGCCCAAAATTGCTATGATGCACTTATGAATACCTACTTACAATGACAGACTTTCAGGAACTGTGCTACCAGGCCCTTAAAACAGTGCCGAGCGGAATGGTGATTACCTATGCCGGATTGGCTGCAATGATAGGGCGACCAAGAGCCCATAGAGCTGTCGGCAGCGCAATGAATAAAAATCCATTTGCACCAGGGGTGCCATGCCATCGTGTGGTTAAATCAAATGGAGAGCTTGGTGGTTTTGCTGACGATATCAATGTCAAAATAAAACGCCTTCAAGAAGAAGGCGTTTTGGTATCGGACAAAAAGATTGTTGACTTTGAAAAAGTCTGCTTTAAAGCAATTTAAACTTTTTTGCCGCGCATTTTACTAATCATTTGAAGCTGGGCCATGGACTCAGCAAGTGCTGCTTGAGTAGTTGAAACCTCTTGGTCTGACTGCGCATTGGACATTGCCTCTTCTGCACGCTGTTTAGCTTCAAGCGCCTTAGACTCATCTAAGTCATGTGCGCGAATAGCAGTATCAGAGAATATCGTCACTGTGTGTGGCTGAACTTCAATAATGCCGCCAGAAACATAAATGGATTCAACGCCATTTTCTGTTTCAACTCTCACCTCTCCTGGTTTAAGTGTACTTATTAGCGGAACGTGCTCAGGATACACGCCGATCTCACCCATGTTGGCAGGTGCAAACACGCAGCTTGCATCGCCTGAGTAAATCTCCTCCTCTGCGCTAACTACATCAACATGAATAACTGACATTTACGCTGTCTCCGCCGCTTTTTCTCTAACTTCTTCAATAGAGCCAGTCATGTAAAATGCCTGCTCTGGAATCGCATCTAGCTCACCCTCAAGGATCGCCTTAAAGCCAGAAATAGTGTCTTTCAATGATACGTACTTACCAGGAGCGCCAGTAAATACTTCTGCCACGTAGAACGGCTGTGACAAGAATCTTTGAATTTTACGTGCACGTGATACAGTTTGCTTATCTTCTTCAGAAAGCTCATCCATACCAAGGATCGCAATAATATCTTTTAGTTCTTTATAGCGCTGCAATACACCTTGTACGCCACGAGCAATGTCGTAGTGCTCTTGACCAACGATTAGAGGGTCTAACTGACGTGAAGTGGAATCCAGTGGATCTACAGCAGGGTAAATACCCAATTCCGCCACTTGGCGTGAAAGAACTACTGTCGCGTCTAAGTGAGCAAAAGTTGTCGCAGGAGATGGGTCAGTCAAGTCGTCCGCAGGTACGTATACCGCCTGGATTGATGTGATCGATCCTGTCTTAGTTGATGTAATACGCTCTTGCAATGCGCCCATTTCTGATGCAAGCGTTGGCTGGTAGCCTACCGCAGATGGCATACGACCTAGTAGTGCTGATACTTCAGTACCCGCAAGTGTGTAGCGATAAATGTTATCAATAAATAGGAGTACGTCACGACCTTCGTCACGGAAGTATTCAGCCATTGTTAGGCCAGTCAAAGCAACACGAAGTCTGTTTCCCGGTGGCTCATTCATTTGACCGTAAACAAGAGATACTTTGTCTAGTACGTTGGAATCTTTCATTTCATGGTAGAAGTCGTTACCTTCACGAGTACGCTCTCCTACGCCAGCAAATACTGAGTAGCCAGAGTGTTCAATCGCAATGTTACGAATAAGCTCCATCATGTTTACTGTCTTACCAACACCAGCACCACCGAATAGACCAACTTTACCACCCTTAGCAAACGGGCAAACCAAGTCGATTACCTTAATACCTGTCTCAAGCAACTCTGCAGCAGGTGATAGCTCATCGTAAGCAGGCGCAGAGCGGTGAATTTCCCAGCTTGCATCTTCGCCAATTTCGCCAGCGTTATCAATTGGCTTGCCTAGTACGTCCATGATACGGCCCAAAGTCTTTGTGCCAACTGGTACAGTAATTGCCTTGCCCGTATTGGTCACTTCAAGGCCTCGTTTTAAGCCCTCAGAGCCACCCATCGCAATCGCTCGCACAACGTTGTCGCCAAGCTGCTGCTGAACTTCTAATGTAAGGTCAGTTGCTGTTACGTGAAGGGCGTTGTATACCTTTGGTACCGCGTCTGCTGGAAACTCAACGTCGATAACCGCGCCAATAATTTGTGTAATTTTACCTGTGCTCATTTGCTTTTCCTTTTTCTAAATCTAAACAGCAGCGGCACCACTAACAATCTCAGAAATCTCCTGAGTAATTGCCGCTTGCCTTGCCTTATTGTAAATTAACTCTAACTCTTTAATCATATCGCCAGCGTTATCAGTCGCACTCTTCATCGCAATCATTCGTGATGATTGTTCACAAGCAATGTTCTCTACAACACCCTGATAAACTAATGCTTCAATATAGCGCACTAACAATGCACCAAGTGTAGTTTCTGCATCGGGCTCATAGATATAATCCCAATGATGATCCATACCTTTAGTCTCTGATGCTTCCATTGGCACAATTTGCTTAACCGTAGGCACCTGACTCATGGTGTTTTCATAGTGGTTATAAGCCACCATTATTTGATCAAGATCTCCAGCATCATAACGATCCAGCATCACTTTAATCGTGCCAAGCAAATCATCAAAATGTGGAGATTCGCCAAGGTCGGTCAATACTGAAACAATTTCAAGGCCGGTGTTTTTCAAGAATGAAGTTGCTTTTTTACCAATCGTGCAAAGTTCAACCTCGATACCTTCTTTTTGCCAAGCCGCAACGTCTTTTAGCAAGCTTCTGAATAAGTTGGTGTTTAAGCCGCCACATAAACCCCTATCACTTGAGATAACGATAACGCCAATGCGATTCACGCTCTCAGGGTTTGTCATATAAGGGTGCTTGAATTCAGAATTAGCGTGTGCCAAATGACCAATCACTTTAGCAATCTTCTCAGAATACGGTCGTGAGGCCATCATTGTGTTTTGTGCTTTCTTCATTTTAGACGCAGCAACCATTTCCATGGCTGAAGTAATCTTCTGAGTATTTTTAATACTCGAGATCTGCGTTCTAATTTCTTTTCCTACCGCCATCGTCGTCTACCAGTTAGTTTGTGTACACTCTACTGTCATTGTTTTTACCAAGTATGGTTGGTCTTAAAGTCTGCAATTGCCGCTTCTATTTGTGCTTCAATTTCGTCGTTGTAGTCACCAGTACTGTTGATCGTCTCCATCAACTCTGCTTGGTTTGCGTTCATGTATGCAAGAAGCGCGCCTTCAAAGGTCACAACTTGGTTAACTTCAAGGTCATCCAATGCACCTGAGTTACCAGCGTACAATGATGTTGCCATCTCAGCAATCGTTAATGGTGCGTATTGTGCTTGCTTCATCAACTCAGTAATACGCTGACCACGATCGATCTGCGCTTTAGTTTCTGCATCAAGGTCAGAAGCAAACTGAGCAAATGCCGCCAATTCACGGTACTGTGCCAGTGCAAGACGAATACCACCGCCAAGCTTCTTAATTACCTTGGTTTGTGCTGCACCACCTACACGTGATACCGACAAACCAGCGTTAATCGCAGGACGGATGCCTGAGTTAAACAAGTCAGTTTCTAGGAAAATCTGACCGTCTGTAATTGAAATTACGTTAGTTGGTACGAAAGCAGATACGTCACCCGCTTGCGTCTCAATAATAGGCAGTGCCGTCAAAGAGCCTGTTTGGCCTTTAACTTCGCCATTAGTCATCATTTCTACGTAATCAGCATTCACACGTGATGCTCTTTCTAGCAAGCGTGAGTGCAAGTAGAATACGTCACCTGGATATGCTTCACGACCTGGTGGGCGCTTCAAAAGCAACGATACTTCACGGTAAGCCCAAGCTTGTTTCGTAAGATCATCATAAATAATAAGCGCATCTTCACCACGGTCACGGAAATACTCGCCCATCGCACAACCTGCGTATGGTGCAATGTATTGAAGGGCGGCAGAATCAGATGCTGCAGCAGCAACGATAATTGTGTGCTCTAAAGCGCCATGCTCTTCAAGCTTACGAACAACCGCAGAAATTGAAGAAGCTTTCTGACCAATCGCAACGTAAACACATTTAACGCCCGTACCTTTTTGGTTGATGATTGCATCAACCGCAACAGCAGTTTTACCTGTTTGACGATCGCCAATAATTAGCTCACGCTGTCCACGACCAATAGGAACCATTGCGTCAATCGCTTTAATACCTGTTTGGATAGGCTGATCAACAGATTGTCTTTCAATAACACCTGGTGCAACCACCTCTAGTGGGCGAGAACCTGATGCGTTAATGTCGCCTTTACCTTCAAGGTCCTTGCCAAGAGGGCTTACAACACGCCCAAGTAGTTCAGGGCCTACCGGCACTTCCATGATTCGATTTGTACATTTAACTGTGTCACCTTCTGAAATATGAAGGTAATCACCTAGTACAACCGCACCAACTGAATCTTGCTCAAGGTTAAGAGCCATACCGAATGTATTGCCCGGGAATTCTAGCATCTCACCGAACTGGGCGTCAGCCAAGCCGTGAATACGAACAATGCCGTCACTCACACTAATAACTGTGCCTTCTGTACGGGCTTCTGCTGAAAAGTCAAAACCCTCTATTTGTTTTTTAATTAAATCACTGATTTCAGAAGCGTTTAATTGCATGACTAACCTCTCTTATAAAATTAATTTACA
>Ga0206679_10003283_pt1 | contig 12500 bp, 10 predicted proteins | sample M110012015metaG_FD_155464 | JGI IMG/M metagenome (GOLD analysis project Ga0206679, IMG submission 155464) | Ammonia-oxidizing marine archaeal communities from Monterey Bay, California, United States - M1 100m 12015 | ecosystem: Environmental > Aquatic > Marine > Intertidal zone | place: USA... | reverse complement strand
TTCAGCAACGCGTTGACGAGACCAGAACTGCAGATCTTCGTCAAATATCCTGTTCATATCGTCAACATAACGCCTGACGCCTTTCTCGTCGTCAAACCAGGAAGCGGTTATAGAACCCGGCTCACCTTCAACAATCGAATCCTCAAAACCAATGATCCGCTGCTCAATAAGATCGACCGCATTGCGGGTCAGCTTATACAACCTTTTCGCATGACTTTCTCCCAGCCAGCTGACCAGTTTCAACGCGCTCTGTGAAAATCCGGCGCTGACAAAACCACCATTACGGCCCGATGCACCCCATCCCACCTGCTGGCCCTCCAGCAGCACACAGTCAATATGACGCTCCACCAGACCCATTCCAGTCGAAACCCCGGCAAGGCCGCCACCAATCACACAAACCTTTGTTTCGATGTGTTCCGAAAGTGGCACTGTTACAAGATCTGAACCAACCGTACGACTGTAATAGGTATCTGGGTAGGCCATTTATAAATCCCAAAGTTGATGAAATTAGATCGCGTTCAGACCTCTGCTGCCGGGCCACTATAGCGCCAACCTGCCACTTAAACGCTCAATGTCTAGCATAACATCAACCTGTCCATCGCAATTACCCATGGCAATTTAGCCATATCGCTTTCCAGGACTGTCGTGGCATACTGCGCTTAATATGAATCATGGAAAGGACTTGCACATGCACCCTATTAGCCTGTTTAGTCGAGCTACTCCACGACATCGACAGTTACTCAGAATCATCATTCTGTTGTTTTCAATTCCCGGGCTAATTTCAATTTCTGCCTGTGCCGAAGAACAGCCAAGTGAAGTAATAAGCGAGGTTGAATGGCATTACCTGGGCGGCGACTCAGAGCACACCCGTTACTCACCTGCGGCCAACCTAACCGCGTCGAATTTTGAAGACCTTGAAGAGGCCTGGGTATGGGATGGCGCGAGTTTCAATGCACAAAGTGGCCGCTCTACCCCTTCTTATATAAACGGTGTTCTCTATACCGTGGCAGGCCCCCGCAGGCATGTAGTTGCCATGGACCCGTCGACTGGCGAAACCCTTTGGTCCTATCGCGAACCCCACACCGCTCGTTACCAGTACTCCATGCGCAAGGATTACGGTAAAGGCGTGACCTATGCTGAAGTTGACGGCAAAGGCGTTATTTATATGTCCTCACCTGGTTTCTTCCTGACTGCTCTTGATGCTGTGACTGGCCTGCCCCTCGAAGGATTTGGTGAGCCCGTCAACATCAAAGGATTCCCAAAAACCGGGGTGGTCGATCTGCTCAAGGATCTAGGCCACAAGTACGATCCCTATGATGGCATCGCGTTGGCAACCGGCTACATTACGGCATCGTCTCCACCCATTGTCGTTAACGGCGTCATCGTTGTTGGTAATTCACATGAACAGGGCTACAACCAGTCCCGACGCGAAAACATACCCGGAGACATTCTCGGATATGATGCCAAAACCGGCGCATTCCTATGGAAATTTAATGTCCTACCCGGACCCGGTGAATTCGGCCACGACACCTGGGAAAATGATGCCTGGGAATGGACAGGAGATATTTCTTCGTGGGCACCTCTGTCAGCTGACCAGGAAAATGGGATCGTTTATGTGCCGACTAATGGCGCCACCATGGATTTTTATGGTGGTTTCCGCCCCGGAGACAATCTTTTCAGCACCAGCCTGATTGCACTGGATGTTAAAACTGGTAAGCGCCTATGGCATTTCCAGATGGTGCACCACGATATCTGGAACTACGATACACCAACCGCGCCGATTCTTATGGACGTAGAGCATGAAGGTAAACCAACACCAATTGTCGCGCAAACAACCAAACAGTCCTTTGTTTATGCCTTCAACAGAGTGACCGGAGAGCCCCTGTGGCCCATTGAAGAAAGATCGGTCCCATTATCGAAAATGCCGGGTGAAAAACTATCTCTGACTCAACCTTTCCCTACAAAACCGGCACCTTTTGATATGCAGGGCTTAACCGAAGATGATCTCATTGATTTCACTCCTGAACTCAGAGCAAAAGCGATCAAGAATCTGGAGCCTTATGAAATTGGGCCCTTATTCCACCCACCTTTACATCGAGACAATGGTTCAGACAAAATTGCTGCTCTCTGGTGTCCAGGCGATATGGGCGGCGTTAATATCGATGGACCATCAGCGGCGGACCCGAAAACAGGCATCTTATACGTAACATCGCGCAAAGGCTGTACATCGCGCATTATTGCGCCTGGTGCCGAGCGAGACGAACTGATCGATGCACCCACCGGCTCAACCATTACTGACTATGCTGTACTGCGTTACTCTAGAGTAGAGCTTCCAGATGGCCTGCCGCTATTTAAACCACCGTACAGTAAAATAACCGCCATCGATATGAATACGGGTGAACACTTATGGTCTATCCCTGTGGGAGAAACACCGGAGATTGTGCTCAATCACCCTCAACTGAAGGATAAGCAAATAGCCAACACCGGCTCAGGCAGGATTGCCAAGATGATGGTCACCGCAAACCTGCTTATCTATGCTGATGTGGCCAGTGATGGTACACCGCATCTATTCGCTATTGATAAGGCAACCGGTAAACAACTAGGCAAAGTTGAAGTGCCTGAGAAAAGCAACTACGGCATTATGACCTACGTACACAAAGCCAGGCAGTATATCATTTTACAGACTGGTCCCAGGTTAACTGCCATGGCACTGCCTTGACCCGGCAAAAACGGAACCCGCTGCAAATAATCTGTTTAGCAGCTTTGCTTGTATTGCCACTGGCAGGTTTCAGCAATGATGCACCTACCAGCATGAATGACGGGATTTTCAGCAAAGACCAGGCTAAATCAGGCAAACGCCTGTACAAAAAACACTGCCAGAGTTGCCATGAAGGCAGCTATTTTAGACCCGTCCTGCTGGCCTGGCGAGGAGAGTCCCTGTCCAGTCTGTTTGGGCTCATCACATCTGCCATGCCAGAAAATGACCCAGGTGCTCTGGAGCAGGACCAATACACCGACATCTTGGCCCATATCCTTAACATCAGCGGTTATGCCCGGGGGGAAAATCAACTGAACCCAACAACCTTTAACGGCATTACCATCGATAAGCCAGCAGCAAAATAAACACCAGAAATTCTAGTTCTTTTTGCTGCCCCAGGGCGTACCCTGATCTCCCTGGGGCACTGTTTTCAGCCCCTGATAATTGAATTTCTGTACCCTCTTACCTTCATAGGTTTCTGTCGTAAAAATATTACCCTTTGAGTCAGTGGCGATGCTATGGACTGCAAAAAATTGTCCAGGCTGCCTTCCGCCATCACCAAAACTGGTTAGAATCTCCAAAGATTCACGATCCAGAATATAGACCTTCATATTTTTGCCGTCGGCGACATACATGAATTTCTGCATTTTATCCCTGGAAAAAGCGATATCCCAGACAGATCCATCACCCAGCGTTTTCGGCGCAATCCTTCGTTCCTTGACAAATTCTCCATTTGATTTGAATACCTGTATGCGATCATTAGCTCGATCACAGACATATACCAAACCCTGGTTACTGGGCTCAGCGCAATGAACCGGATTACGAAATTGCTGGGCTAAAGGTGCATCAGGATCATACCGCCCCAGATCTGCATCATCTGGTTTATTGCCATAGGCTCCCCAGTAACGTTTGAACTCACCGGAGTCAGCATCGAGAACTGCGACCCGCTTGTTAGCATAACCATCAGCTATATAAGCTTCATTGGCCGAGGCGTCAAAAGCGACTTTAGCAACTCTTCCAAAATGCACCATACTGTGGCTATCTCTTTCCACGCCTGGTATACCGATCTGTTGCAAAAACTTGCCATCCCGGCTGAATTTGAGCATATGGGAATCTTTTGCGCCGTTTCCACCGATCCAGATATTGTCCTTATGATCCAGCGTTAAACCATGGTTCGAACTCGGCCAACTGTAACCCTCTGCAGCCCCACCAAATGAATTTACCAGATTCCCTTCAGGATCGAATTCAAGGATATTCGGAGCCGGAATACAACATTCTGCGGTTTTAGGATCGGTTGCCGCACCGATCTCGGTACGTTCGTTAAAACTGTTGCGCCGATGTATTACATAAACATGGTCCCTTGAATCAACCCCAACACCCACAGCAGAGCCCAGAACCCAATGGTTCGGCAATGGCTGAGGCCAGTAGGGATCCACTTCAAACGTTGGCACCTTGACCACCGAATCGGCCTGTACAAAGGCAACAACCACGAACGATAAAATTAATATGAAACTACTTGATATTACTTGAATGAAGTTATTCAAAATTCCTACCCTTTATTAATGAATTAATGTACCCAGATCGCATCCGAAGCCGACATCCAAACTCTCAATACCCCAGATCAGTATACTGACATGAAAACGCCGTTTATACTCGTTCGTATGAAGTTTTACCTGTTACAAAGAAGAAGCATTTACCTTGCGGCTATACTGGTAATAAATTATCTCCTCGCTATCGCGCCATTATCAGCCCACGAGATCCCCGAACGGGTTGCGCTCAAAATCCTTATCCACGAGGATGGCAATAATCTTGATTTACTGGTGCGTGTACCACTTGAAGCAATGCGAGACGTGGACTTTTCTTTACGGGGGCCCGGTTATCTCAATTTTTCTGAGTCCCTACCAATGATTCAAGAAGCCATCAATCTCTGGGTTCTAGATGAGATTAAACTATACCAGGGCAAAACAAGGCTCAACCCAGCAACTAAAGAAATACTCAGAATTTCGTTGCCCTCTGATAATTCCTTTGCAAACTATGAAGCCGCAATACAGCAATTTAATACTCCGCTACTGCCGGATGATACGATTCTGTTCTGGCGCCAGGCTTATGTAAACGTTCGCGTTAATTACCTGCTCAAGAACCCTGAGACCACCTTTGACCTGCAACCGAGCCTTTCTGGACTGGGACAGAAAACCTCGTCCGCTGTCACATTCACTGATAGAAACGGTGCTGAATATCAGTATGACTATGTCGGTGATCCAGGTTTATTATCCCTGAACCCCGATCCGCTCCAGGTCATAATTAGATTTGTCTACCGCGGCTTCTTACACATCCTAAGCGGTATCGATCACCTGCTGTTTCTAGCCGCACTACTGGTGCCTATGCGCAGCAGGCGATCACTAATTATTGTGATTACAGCTTTTACCCTAGGCCATTCAATTACGCTGGCATCGGCTGTACTAGGATTCCTGCCTGGCTTTCTGTGGTTTCCAGATGCCATAGAATTGCTGATCGCCCTGTCAATCCTGATTCTCGCCATCGACAATTTAATCACCAAAGAACACCGCAGCCGCTGGATATTCGGGCTCTTTTTTGGCCTAGTACATGGCTTTGGATTCTCCTTTGGCCTGTCACAATCACTACAGTATTCGGGCAGCCATCTCTGGGCCGGACTATTCGGATTTAACCTTGGGGTTGAGTTGGGTCAACTGTTCATCATATTACTGGCACTGCCACTGGTTATTTTTATGCAACGCCAGCTTAAACGGGAGCGATTGATTCTAATGATTATTTCTCTTGTTATTGCCCATACAGGGCTGCACTGGACACTGGATCGATGGCAACTCTTATCAGCCTATTTCTAATTCAGGCACTTCATATTAAACTTCAGGTATTCAGATTATTTGCGTTACTGAAAATAAAATGATACAGCATCTGATTAGTCCAGGGACCTTTGCAAAAAAAGACAGATACAGGTCCATACTCTTAAATAAAGGTGAGAAGCAGTGCTTATATTAGTTAAATATTTGATGTTTTTTTGTTTAGCCTGCCTGCCCGCAATATCCATGGCAGACAACCACGCACCAAACCCATTTACCACTATTGAAGGCTGGGCAAAATTACCAGACGGCAGGAAATGGGGCGCAACCAGTGCTATCTACCCAGCACCTGATGGTGAGCACATCTGGATCGCAGAACGCTGTGGTGCCAATAGCTGCGTTGACAGCGAATTGGACCCAGTTTTATTGTTCGATAAAAACGGAACCCTGATAAGAAGTTTTGGTGCGGGTATGATTGCCTGGCCTCACGGCCTGCATGTCGACCCGCTGGGTAATGTATGGGTAGCGGATGCTGTCGGCTACGCGCCAGTTCCTCAAGGCTGGGGGCATGTCATCTATAAGTTCAGCCCGGAAGGTGAATTGTTATTGACGCTCGGCGAAAAAGGCAAACCAGGAACAGGAGAAAGCCGGTTTCGTAAACCTTCTGACATGCTAGTCGCACCCAATGGCAATATATTTGTTGTCGATGGTCATGGCTCAGCACCTGATGAGCCAGTCAACAATCGGGTAGTCAAATTTAATCCCGAGGGGGAGTTCCTGAAATCCTGGGGCAACTCAGGGGGCGACAAAAATGAATTTAAAGACCCCCATGCCTTAGCCATGGATTCACAAGGCCGACTGTTTGTAGGCGATAGGGGAAACAGTCGCATTCAAATATTTGATCAAGAAGGCAATCACCTAGCAACCTGGACTCAATTTGGCCGCCCAAGTGGCCTATTCATTGACGCTAACGATATTTTGTATAGCGCTGACTCTGAATCAAATGCAAGGCGCAATGGTGGTTACCAAAGAGGGATCCGGATAGGCAGCGCTGAAACGGGGTTCGTTACACATTTTATACCGGACCCTGAACCGGACCCTGATAACTCAGGTACCAGTGCGGCAGAAGGAGTTGCTGTAGATGCCATGGGCAATATTTATGGCGCAGAGGTGGGACCCCGGGCCGTTAAGAAGTATGTCCTGAAAGGTAACTAAGATGGATAAGGTACTTTCAAGGCGAGATTTCCTGAACCTGGTTGGCGCGGCTGGCGGCTCAGCAGCTGTCTTTCAGGTTACCACTGCCCTGGGAATGACGCCTGTCATCGAGCACTCGGTCACGCCGCAGCTGGTTCCTCTAGCAGGCAAGAAACGCAAAGTGGTTATCCTTGGAGCTGGAATATCCGGCCTGACCTCGGCCTATGAGCTATCGAAGGCGGGTTACCAATGCATTATATTGGAAGCATCAAACCGACCCGGGGGTCGGAATTTTACCGTACGCCACGGCGATTTTATTGATGAAGTCGGTAACCCCCAGCAATGTCAATTTGATCAGGCGCCACACCTGTACATGAACGCAGGTGCGGCACGAATTCCCCATACCCACCACAAGATATTGTCTTATTGCAAAGAGTTGGGTGTTGAACTTGAAATCTTTGAAAATGATAATCGCAATGCCTGGGTCCAGGACCCGAAATTCAATCAAGGTAAACCCGTTCGCAGTAAGGAGTATCTGGCCGATGCCAGGGGTTTCATGACCGAATTGATGGCCAAATCAATCGCACCAGAAGATCTTGATAAACCTTTTTCAGAATTAGACGCAGGGCTTCTACTGGATTTCCTTAAAAGCTATGGCGACTTATCAAAAAACCACCTGTACAAAGGATCTACTCGGGCAGGACTCCAGTCCGGCGGGATGTTGATGCCAGCGATCAAGAAAGGCGTTTATGATTTTTCAGAGCTTTTGAAGGCTGATTTCTGGCGCTTTCGAATGCATTGGGCGGAAGGCACGGACCAGGGTAGCCCGCTGCTGCAACCTGTTGGCGGTATGGATATGATCGTTAAGGCTTTCATGAAAAAGGTTGGCCATCAGGTAACAACCGGCGCCCAGGTTAGATCCATTATGAATCGAAGCGAAAGTATTGCGGTGGAGTATGAACATGAAGGTAAACGTAAACAGGTGGAAGCCGACTACTGCCTGAATAGTATACCGACACATTTGGTTACTGGCCTGATACACAATTTCCCGACTCGCTATGTTGAAGGCCTAAAAGCACCGGGCCGCGGCAAGCTGACCAAAATTGGCTTTCAGGCAAACGAAAGATTCTGGGAAAAGCAATCAATCTATGGTGGTTTTTCCTGGACCAATCAGGACATTCAACAAATATGGTATCCGTCGCATGGCATACATAAGGAAAAGGGCATCATCCTTGGAGCCTATGTTTTCGGTAATAAAAATGGCCAGATGTGGGGGGAGCTCAAACACGAAGACAGAATTGAAAAGGCACTGTCACAGGGAGAGCAGGTACACCCTGACTATCGAAAACATCTTAGCGCCGGTGTCACCGTGCCCTGGCACCGCATGAATCATATGCTGGGCTGCGACTCACACTGGTCACAACAAGCGCGTGATTCATATTTCAAAACCCTGCAGCAGGCAAGTGGCCGGCATTTTATGATAGGTGATCAAATCAGCTATCATGCTGCGTGGCAAGAGGGCGCTGTGAGTTCTGCTCATTTTGCTATCAATGAAATAGATCAACGTGAACGAGTAAAAACGAGCTGAACGATAATGAAGACACTGCTTCTTAAAGGGCTAGTTTATTGGCTTCTGGCCTTTTTATCATCACAGGCTATAAGCGATCCAAGGCCAGCTAAACTGGCTATATGCGTTACCTGTCACGGCGTTGACGGCAGGGGTAACGAGGCCATTGGTGCGCCTAAAATTGCTGGCATGGAAGCCTGGTATGTTCGTGATCAGCTTCAAGGCTTTCAAAAAGACTATCGCGGCATACACGCCAGCGATGAAAATGGCCGGGAGATGAAGGCCATGGCTGACTATCTGTCCCATAGCGAAATCGATGCCCTGGTGCAATGGATCATTCAATGGCCTGTAGATGAAACCCCAGCCACGATTTCCGGGGATTCCACCAAAGGCCGTAAACTGTATGCTGACTGTGCAACCTGTCACGGCGACCAAGGCCAGGGAATAGCTACTTTAAGAAGTCCAGCCCTGGCTGGCCAGAACGATTGGTATCTGCTTAGCCAACTCCGAAATTTTAATTCTGGCGCCCGGGGATCCCATCCGGATGATAGTTATGGGCAGCAGATGAAGCTAATGATGAATACCCTAACGGATGATGAATCCATGCGGGATGTGGTGCGCTACATTCAGGCGCTACCGGCCCCAGGCTATGCACAATAAACAAACCCAGCAATCTAAAACTAGTTACCAACTCACCAGGAAAAAACGATGAAAAAAAATTTATTGATACTCGCGATCTTTACCCTGTGGTTATCTGGCAGCGCATTTGCCGACGTTATTCGGCACCCACTACCTAATAACTCAACCTTCCCCATCGCATCTGCCGTGGAAGTCCCCGCAGGAACGACCATTACTTTCCACAGCGGCACCGTACCTGGGACTGCCGATAAAACCGCAAAACCAGGCACCCCGGCCTTTTACGGTGATACCAAGACACAGACTATCAGTGTGTTTGAACGTATCAAACAAAACCTTAAGTCCCAGGGAATGAACATGGGTAATATCATCAAGTTAACCGTATTTCTAGTTGGCGACCCCGCAAAAGACAATGCCATGGACTTTGCCGGATTTATGGAAGCCTACGTGCAGTATTTTGGAACCAAGGAGCAGCCTAATCTGCCCGCCCGGTCTGCCGTTCAGATAGCCGGATTGGTGAGACCACTGATGTTCGTTGAGATTGAAGCCATAACAGCCAGATAGCTCTTAATAAAAGGCCCTGATAAACAGATCCTGATCACCAGGCAGTTCCACCAGGCGAGTTGATTGGTCTGAGTCCGCGTTACATTCAATCAGGGGTTAATAATAAGCCCCTAAAGCGCATCCTGGAGGAGTGCCAGCAAACGGCCCCAGGCTCGCTCTGCCTGGGGCTGATTGTAAACTCTCGAATCAGGCGGACACCAGCCATGCATGGCACCTTCATAGACTTCAATCTCTGCTTTTAAACCAGCTGCCAGAAAAGTCTCTGCTAATGTCTGTTTAGTATCCGGTGCACGCTTATCATCATTTTCAGCCACAGCGATGAGAAACTGAGCCTTCATTTTCGACACGAGCAGATGAGGGCTATCTGGGTTGACTGTGACCAGGCCACCACCATGAAAAGAGGCGCCCGCGCCTATTCTGTCCGGCGCGACTGCCGCCGTTCTCATCACCATAGGTCCACCCATACAATAGCCCATAGTGGCGGCTTTTCGCTTAATATCAACGCCATCCTGGGCATCCAGGAATGCCATGAATGCAGCCGCGTCGGTAAAATGGGTTTCAGCAGAAAGGCGCCTGGCGTAAGGCAGGATCTTGGCCCGAGTCTCTGGATCCTGAAAACTTGCGCCTTCTGAGACCACTGGCGCTCGCGCATCCCGGTAAAATGGGTTAACCACCAGCACTGCATAGCCTGATTCCGCAAGCCGGGTTGCCATACCTCGGAACGCAGGCCGCAATCCCAGGATATCGGGCCAGATCAGCACTGCAGGATGCTTTCCTTGCGCCGGATGTACCAAAAAAGCATCTGCTGTGCCATCCGGGGTGGTTACTTCAACATCAGAGCCTCGAACCTGTAGTGCACTTGCATTGCCTGGCCATAAAGCAGCAACAGCCACCCCAGCCGTTAGCGTGTTGAATTGCCGCCTCGACAAATTTCTCAGATAGATATCCGACTCCGCTACCGTATCTTCATCACACATCATTTTCTCCTACAGTAAAATAAGGTTTTCTGGCTAGGGCGTGTAACTTAATCCTGGCGATTCTCCTAAAGATTCGGGCAGAAGCCGGTAAGCATCTAACATGAATTCAGACAACAGCGGCCTTGTATCCCTGGGGTCTATCATATTTTCGATACCGAATGCGTGCGCATTACGGAAAGGCGATGAAATAGCTTGGAGCCGATCTTCAATTTCCTGCCGTTTCGCCTCAGGATCCGTTGCTGATTCAATCTCCCGCTTGTAAGCAATTGCAGTACCTCCTTCTATGTGCATCGAACCGCCATGCGTAGAAGGCCATGCATAACGACGATAAAATCCTTTCTCACGGTGATGCAGCCCTCCGGCAACACCATATAGCTGCCGGATCACAATGCAGGCATAGGGCATTGAACTATTGTGTATTTTCGTTAAAACCCTTGCGCCTGCTCTGACAATACCAGCGATTTCCTGTTGTTGGCCAACCGAAAACCCTGGCTCATCAGCAAAATAGATCAGCGGCAGATTAAAGGTTTCACTCAATTCGACCAACCTAATCGTTTTTTCCCCGGCCGCAATATCCATGGAACCACCATTGAATTTGGGGTTATTTGCCATCACGGCACAAGGCATGCCATTGATACGGGCAAGCCCAGTGACCCGTGCCTTACCATAATAAGGCCCTATTTCAAAAAAACTATCCAGGTCAAGGACTGACTGTAGAATCTTTTTTGGATCATAAATCTGCCGTCGATTTTTTGGCACAATACTCAGCAGCCGCTGCTCACGTCGATCGGGATCATCTTCGCAGTCAATAACCGGTGGTAGTTCGTGCACACTTGAAGGCAGGTAAGAAAGAAATCGCTTAATCTGGTTTATGGCATCGGCTTCATCATCGGCCAGGTTCATGATGACACCATTTTTGACCTGGATACGTTCATCGCCCAGGTCCTCCTTGGTAATCGGCTGGCCTGTCGCCTGCTCCACTACCTTGGGTCCTGCAACAAAAACCTGACTGGTATTTCTGACCATCAGGTTAAAATGACACAGGCAGGCCTGCACCGCCGGCAACCCGGCTACAGAACCCATGACAGCAGACACCACCGGCACTGTCTGCATCAATTTGATACCCAAATCTGCTCCGGCACCCTCTGGCAAGTAAGTACGGCCTATCTTTTCAAAAGTTTTAACGCTGCCACCGGTTGCATCAAGTAATCTGATATAAGGCAACCTAGAGCTAAGCGCATATTGCTCAATGAACCTCGACTTATTGCCTACATTTGCATCAGCCGAACCACCCCGGATGGTAAAATCGCCTCCAGAAAAGGCAACCTTACGGCCATTTACCTTACAGGTACCAATAAGCGTATTCGACGGTTTGAGCGATTTTAAGATCTGCCCCTGCCAGTCAGGTGACCCTGCCAAAGTGCCTATTTCCTCCAGGCTGGCAGGGTCCTGAAGCAGGTCTATCCTTTCACGTACAGTGAGCTTTCCCCTGCCATGATGGAAAGCGATGCTTTCTTCGCCACCCATCTGCTCGGCCATCCGGCTTTGTCGTTGGATCTCGTTTATTTCGTCTTGCCAACTCATGATAACCTCCTCAACGATCTGGGAAGAGCCAAGGTGCCTGCCCACTCTCCTCCATGTATCTCTCAAGCTAACAAATCATCGAAACAAATTCACCTCGTATTATGATCTCACCTTAATCTGGGTGAAAAACAGCGCTACCTGGTTAGGTAAACCCGGCAAAAGCGTAATCTGAAGCTGTGGTTGTGATTTCCAGGGTTTAGAATTTGACCTGGGTGTCTACCTGAATCCGGCGATAATCACGCGAGCCATTGGTCATATCCTGCTCATTAGAAAACAAGGTCACCGCCAACATCCATACTTCACTAACAGCCCAATCGCCTTTGAAGATATGACCTTTAGCATCAGTGCCACCACCGGCAAAGTCAGAATTGCTGGTTAAGCCAAATACCGCATCGGCTTCA
>Ga0206679_10003282_pt1 | contig 12501 bp, 7 predicted proteins | sample M110012015metaG_FD_155464 | JGI IMG/M metagenome (GOLD analysis project Ga0206679, IMG submission 155464) | Ammonia-oxidizing marine archaeal communities from Monterey Bay, California, United States - M1 100m 12015 | ecosystem: Environmental > Aquatic > Marine > Intertidal zone | place: USA... | reverse complement strand
TGAGATCCAAATTCCGGGCCATAAGCACATCGACGCCGGGCAGGGTGAGGGCTGCGGAATGGGAGCCGGGAACCGTCACTTTGGACTGGCTCGCTTCAGGAGTAGTTGCGGGGCTGCAACTGACCGCAAGTACAGTCAAGAGAATCAGGGAAATCGAAAGGCGCATGCCCTCGCAAGGGTAACGAACCTCCGCCTCCGATTCGATGTATTGAGTGGTGCCGTAGCGGGTGTCCAGGCTCGCGTTGCTCCTGAAGAGTGCCCCGAGCCTATGGGGCGAACGCAGCCCTCAGCCCCGTCCGGCGAATTCCGAGCGCAGAAGGGCCGCACGCAGGCGGCTACGCTCGGAGCGATCGCTGACTTCTGCCTGCCCGTCTCGCTGCAAAGCGTGTAAATGTCCCTGCTGGATTTGCAGGGCAAGGCGATTGAGCAAGTGGGTCGAGAGGCCCTGGACCAAGCCCACATGATGACCAAAGCGAATCACCGAAAGGTGCCGCAGGGCTTCGTCAGTGCTCAGAGCACGGGCGCTGCGCAAAGCCACCATCCCGCGGGCCACGCGATCCTTGAGGGCACTGGCACGGGCATCGAGGAGAGATTGACGCATGCGGCGCTCTGTACGCACTACACCGCGCACTACCACCAGCAAGCGCGCGACTAATTCGGGCTCGGAAGCTCCCAGGGTTACCTGGTTGGACATCTGGTAAAGATCGCCAATGGCTTTGCTGCCTTCCCCGTGCAAGCCGCGCACCGCAAGGCCCGTGTGTTGCGCCGCATGAAAGACCTTTTGCAACTCGCTGCGTACCGCACCCAACGCGGGCAGATGGAGCATCACCGAAGCACGCATACCTGTACCCACATTACTGGGGCAAGCCGTTAGGTAGCCCAGGCCCGCCCGGCTGGCATAGCTCACGCGACTTTCTAATTGCCGGTCCAACTCCACCACGCGCGCAAGAGCTTCTTCCAAAGCGAGGCCTGAGGTCAGGCACTGTAGGCGAAGATGATCCTCTTCCCCAATCAGGGCGGCCAAACCCTCTTGCGCCCCAAAGGCCACCGCCTTGCCCACCAAATCCCCGGCACCATCTCCGGAAACCAACTCACGGGTGGCCAAGCTGCGCTCAAAGAGAATTCGACGCAGGACCTCGTCGGTGTCCCCGAGGGAAACCCAGGTCGTCTCCCCCTCCAGGGCCAGGTCCAACAGCTCGCTCTTGAGGCGGTTTGGCACCTCCATGGAGCGCTCGCTGCTTAGGGTCGAACGAAAAGGCAAACCCCGTAGGTTGCGCGCCAAGCGCACCCGACTGGAAATCACCACGTCCGCCTCCGGGCCTTGGCCTTGGAGCCAGAGGCCCGTACGGGTAGCCAAACTTTGGGGATCGGGGGGGATAGACTGCACGCTTATGTATGGGCGGAACGCCACTGAACAGGGGTCTTCCGAGTACAGGTTTTAGCACACCCCAAGCCTCTGCCAAACCCCCGGCTCGACCCTAGAGGCAATCTCTGTGGACCTGACCCGGGTAGAGGGGCCCTCTCCAGCCTGATTCAGGCCCCAATTCCAGTCCGTGGAACCAGAATCAGTCGGGTTCGCACTTTTCCAATGGAGTCCGGAGATTCAAGAAAGCTAGCCTTGGGGCATGTTCCCGCCTGACCCTACAACCATTGTACTTGCCCTTCTCGGCTTGACCCTCGTGGTCTTCGTGGCTGATATGGCCCGCTACGACTTGGTGGCGCTCGGAATCGCCTGCGCCCTGGTACTCACCGGCGTACTAGACGCAAACGAGGCTTTCGCCGGTTTTGCCTCAGAGGCCGTGATCTTGATCGGCTGCATGTTCGTGTTCAGCCATGCTTTCCAACGCTGCGGAGTAGCGGACCTCTTGAGCCGCGCCTTCCTGCGTGCCAACCATTCCAGCGAAAGAGGCCTTGTGGCTCGGGTCACGGTGCTCTCTGGTTTGCTATCAGCTGTGCTCTCCAATACCGCCGTGGTAGCCACTATGATTCCTGTTTGCAACGGGGTCAGCCGACGCAAACAGATCAGTCTGTCGCGCATCCTGATGCCCATGGCCTTCGGGAGTTTGCTCGGTGGATTGGTGACCGTCATCGCAACCTCCACCAACTTGGTGGTCAATCAAAGTCTGCGGGATGCGGGGGTTGAGCCCTTTGGCATGTTCGATTTCAGCCTCCTGGGTTTAATTCTGTTGGCCGTGGGCACTCTCTATCTGGTGGGACCTGGACGGAAACTTCTGCCCCGGTCCCCTGTGGGACAGTCCCTGTCCGAACGCTACCAGGTGCCCCGTTTCGTCACCGAGATTTTGGTTGAGCCCAACAGCAGCCTGATCAACCGCTCGGTAGCCGAGGTGGAAGTCCTACGCAAACACGGGGTCACCGTGCTTGGGCTCGTGCGTGCCCACGGCGAGAGTCCAATCCTAGCTCCCGGCCCCTACAACCGAATCCGCGCCGACGACACTTTGATTCTGCAAGGCAGCCCTGAGGACATCTTGGCCCTCTCGGAAGAACTGCCCATGCGCGAGAAAAGCCATGTGGCTACCCAGGATGCACAACTGGTTTCAGACGATGTGCGCTTGGTGGAGGCTCTCATCCCCGCGGGCTCTTCCCTGACGGGCACGAGCCTCAAGAGCGCTGAGTTCCGCACCAAAAGCGGACTCAACGTGGTAGCGGTCTCTAAGTCCAGCGGCGTGCAACTTGCGCGCATCAACGAAGTGGATTTGGAAGTGGGCGATACCCTGCTGTTGCAAGGGCACCTGCCAGACATCGAGCGCGCCGGGGAAGAACGCGATCTGGTAATCCTCTCAGAGGTCGCAGCGCCCAACTTTGGAAGAAAGGGCTGGATCACGGTCGCGACCCTGGGAGCGATTCTTTTGGTCGCCGCCCTCTCGCACACGATTTCTCTCAGCGCCCTCGCCTTACTCGGAGTCTTGACATTGATCGGGACCCGGGTGGTGCGCACGGACGACGCCTACCGCTCAGTGGATTGGAGCGTGCTGGCTTTAGTGGGCGGCATGCTGGCCCTAGGGCGTGCGTTCCAGCAGGAGGTCCTGACCCCCGAACACACCGACGGGGCCGCGGGCATGATCGCCAACTCCCTGCAAGCGGGCATCCTGACTCCGCAATATCTGATGGTGCTGCTGCTGGCCAGCACGGTGCTCTTGACCCAAGTTTTGAACCACACATCCACGGCGATCATCATGACGCCCTTGGCCCTGCAGTGCGCCGAGACCGCGAGCGTCGGACCACGCCCCTTCCTAATGGCGGTGGTCACCGGGGCCAGCTTGGCCTTCCTGTCCCCCGTAGCACACCAGGCCAACGCCATGATCATGGGACCGGGAAAATACAAGTACCGAGACTTTCTACGGGTGGGCACACCCCTCGCGCTTCTCCTGGGAGTCTTGGCGTCTGTGATCATCCCGGTCATGTGGCCCTTCGTGGCGGCATAGGCCAGAGCGGGGCCACCCCATACCAGTTACAGGCATTTTGGTTGGGCGATGGAGCCCACCACGGAAGTGAATCGAGATGGCAGCGAGAACTCAGCTCCCAGCTCCGGTCCCCCCCCATGTGCGAATAGGCACCTCACACCCCAAACAAAAGGGCGTTCCCCGAGGAAGCACCCTTCCCTTATGCCGCGACCAAGATGGTTCCCCGGACCCAGATCTCTTGGGGAGCGCTTGGAGGAGAGCTCTAAACTTCAGGCCGCTCAGGCTTGAAAACAAGCTTGAAGGCCTCAAGGCGGTTGCGCACTAACAACCGTAGGCGCTCGATTTCCGCCCGTTGACCGGCCTCTACTTCCCGTTGACGGGCCGCTTCTTCCCGCTGACGGGCCACTTCCGCCTGGGAAGCGTGCAGGGCGGCTTCGAGGGCCTCTGCTCCCGTCTGGGTTTCCTGCAACAGATCTAGCACCTCCGTGCGGTGCTGCTGGACCTCAGTCAAGGTCAATAGAACAGCGTCACGATCGGACGCTAGGTCTTTGAGCTGCTGCCCCAGGTTCTGGGTCAGCTCTTCATGCAGAACCCGCTCATCACTGAGCAGTTCTCCCAGATTCCTATTTTGTTTTTGATTCTCAGCTAGGGAGAGTTCCAATTCCTTAACCAATTCCCCCCGAGCTGCAATCTCCGCCGCCTGGTCCTTAACCACCTGTGCTCCGGCAGCCGCTTCTCTCGCGCGCACCTGTTCAGATTCCTGCAGGCCCGCCCGAAGATTCAAAACCATTTTCTTTTGGGTTTCGATGTCGGATTTCAGTTCGGTCAGGTGAGCCTGATGCCCGGCCAGGTCCGCACTAAGCTCCTTACTCACTTTCGTCTGGGCGGCGAGTTCCAGCTCTAGCTTGGCGAGGACCTTTTTGTGACTCACCAGGTCCTTGGCCTGACTCTTGATGATCGAACTCTGCTCACGGGATTCTTGCGTGCGTTGCGCGCGCTCGGCTGCAAGGGTCAACTTGTGCTCACTCAAGTCCTCGGTCGTGTCGGTTAATCGTTTCTGATGGCCCGCTAGGTCCTTGGCCTGACCCTTGACGATCGACGCATGCTCACGGGCCTCCTTCGTGCGTTGCGCGCGCTCGGCTACAAGGGTCAACTTGTGCTCCCTCAAGTCCTCGATCGTGTCGGTTAATCGTTTCTGATGGCCCGCCAGATCCTTGGCCTGCCCCTTGACGATCGACGCCTGCTCACGGGACTCCTTCGTGCGTTGCGCGCGCTCATCCTCAAGCGTCGCCCTGTGCTCGCTCAAGTCATCGGTCGTGTCGGCCAACCGTTTCTGATGGCCCGTCAGGTTCTTTTCGAGACCCCGGATCACTTTCTCCAAGCGTTTGATCTCGGGCTTCCAGGCGTCCTTCTCACCGTCGAAGGCGATCACCTCAAGCCCCATGGCAAGCAGGGCTTGGGTTGCTCCCTTGGGAGCGCTCGGCCCATCGAACAAGTTTTTAACTGATGGTTCGCGGCTATTCCCTAGTGAAGCTACCACGGCGTGGCGATAAACCGCACCCCCATGGTCGCTGGAGTACATGCTGCGATTGTAAAAGGCAAAGAATCTCTGGGCGAGATCGCGCAACAAGGGATCGTTGTCCAGATACAACTCAAGACACATCAACACCAACCAGCGATCCAAGTTAGCGTGGCCCACGGACATTACGCGGCCACCGGCATCACCTAACCACTGCTCTGTTTGCGCCCGTACCGGCAATCCGTACTCTCGGTGTTCAGCCAAGTAGCGATGCTTGACCCCCAGTTTATCGTCCATGAACCCCACTAGGATCTCCTCGGCCTCATCGACTTCTGGCGTGCGGTAGGGACCTGCCAATATCACATGGCGTCCCGCCACCCGGGCGCACTCACGCACAAAGTCCTCGCGGAACTCGGGGGGCACATGCTCAAGGGTGTCGAACGCAGCAACCACGTCAAAGCTGCCGTCAAGGAAGGGCAACGCGCCACCACTGCCAAGTACCAGGTCCCTTTCATTAGAAACCTCCACGTCCACTAACTCGACACGGTCGTCCGGCAAGAACTTGCGCAACAGGGCAGTGCGACCGCCAACGTCAAGAATCCGCAGGGGCCGTTTCCCGGGGCGCACACGCTCCACTAAATCCGCCACCAACTTGTACCGTTGATACTGATCGAAGGGCAATCCTAGCAGGTCATCCATGGGAAGAGCAGAGGTCAAGACTGGGAGGTCCGGCGATGGCCACCCTGTTCGACGGTCCAGGTTGTGGGCAGAAAGAGCAGACCGTGTTGAATATGGCGCGCATCCACCACTTCAAAAACCGCCGCGTGTTCCCGGTGATCAATGGCCGTGGGCGCTGGCTTAGAGTGGTCGTACAAGAACGCAGTCAGGTAGTACTCGCCCTGAAGCAAGGGCAGGGATTCAAAGCTCATCTCCACGGCACCATCTTCCCCAGCCTTGACCGGAGTCAAGTCGATGGAATCATTGCGCCAGTGATGGTTGGAGCCATTCACATAGGTCCCATCCGAGCGATAAAGCCCCAGACCAAACACCGGTTGAGCAGAGTCTTGGTTGGCATGCCATTCCACGCGCACGGAGAATGGGTCGCCCGGTTCAAAGCTCTGGGTCTCCTGGCCATCCCTGCCTCGAAGGGTGATCTTGCCCGTGCTGATTTCTTCGGTGCCCCAGCGTGGGTACTCCGAAGACTCCCGGGCAAAAGCCGAAAGCCGCTGGTTGCCGCGCTCGTGAGCGGTTTTCAGATATTCGTCCGCCACATCTTCCGCCGACCCTTGGCTAATCACACGGCCAGCTTCCATCAACACCACATGCTGGCACATGGTTTTGATCGAGCCGATGTCGTGGGATACAAAGACCGTGGTCTTACCCTGTTCGCGGAACTCATTCAGGCGGTTGATGCACTTGCCTCGGAAGTGTTCATCCCCCACGGACAAGGCCTCATCAATCATCAAGATGTCAGGGTCCACACTGGAAGCCACCGCAAACCCGAGGCGCACATACATGCCCGAGCTGTAAGTCTTAACAGGCCGGTCGATGAATTCGCCCAGCTCGCTGAAATCCACGATGGACTGGAAGCGTTCTTTGATTTCCTCGCTCTTCATGCCGAGGATCGAACAGTTCAGGAAAACGTTCTCACGGCCCGAGAATTCCGGGTGAAAGCCCGCGCCCAACTCCAACAGGCTCGCCACGCGGCCCTGAACCTGCAGGGCTCCTGTGGTGGGTGCACTGATCCCGGTCAAGAGCTTCAAGAGGGTGCTCTTCCCTGCACCATTCTGACCAATGATGCCCACGGTGGAACCATGTGGCACGTCGAGATACAGATCGCGCACAGCCCAAAAGTCCCGATGCCGAGGGGCACCCAAGTGCATCAGATCGTACAAGCGATGAATAGGCTTGTCGTACAGCTGATAGCACTTGCCTAGACCCTCTGCGTGGATGGCGCTGCCTGAGAGCGCTTGACTTTGATCGTTCACAGCAGGTCCGGGATACGGGCTTTTTGAGAGAAGAAGAAGCGACCGCTGACCGTCAACAAAATTACGGACAACACGCCGATTCGCAGCAACAGGAGCGGATCCGGCCAAGCACCGAAGAGCAGGATTTGGCGCCAGCTATCGATGATCCAGTGCATAGGGTTGATCGTCAGCAGCCAGCCATAACCCGCTTTCGCCACCATCTCGGCGGGATAGAAGATTGGGGTGCAGAACATCCAGACCACCACGCCAACGCCTACCAGGTGTTGAGTGTCGCGCATGAAGACGTTGAGCACCGACAGAAAATAGGCCAGGCTGAGGGTAAAGATGAACTGCAGCAGCAGCATCACCGGGACCATCACCAGAGACGCGGACAGGGACAAGGCTTGATACTCCTCGTCCCGCATGCGGGGCTCGGCTCCACCTGCGAACGAGGGAGCCATCCCTGGTGCCGGAGCCGGATCATCCAGCAAGGCCGCACGGAACTCATGCTGCACCTGGGGGATATCTCCCATGAGAGCTAAGCCCCCGGGCTCCGCGCTCACGATGCGCACGATGATCTCCTCGTCTCCCTCCACCTCGCCATCGGGCAGAGGCTGCAGCAACAGGTCTACGCCCCTCGCATTAGCGGGCAAGAGGAGTTTGGTCGGACCCAAGAAATCCTGACCCAACACGGCCGTGCCACCGTATTCAAGGGTCACGAGCACGTCCCCCTGGTACCCACGCTCAATGGCGATGGGAACTCGCAGGATTCCGCCCTGCTCATGTTGGAAAACCGGGATGCGCTCGACAGTAACGGACCCATCTTCGTGCTGCACGGTTTCGTGGGGCACATGGATGTAGCTCTTTGGCACCGCCACAAAGCCAAACCAACTGACTGCGATCAGCAAAACCGGCACACCAATCATCATGTTGATCAGGCTCGACTTGACCAGGAAAGCGGGAAGCAATTCACTAGGGAAGACCACCTTTTGGATCAGGTTGGAGTTATCGATCAGGCTGCTAGTGGAGCGTGTCAATGTCTCAGCAAAGGCTTGCCAAACCACGATGCCCGCCAACATAACAAGGGCAACCTCGGTCGCCCCCTGACTGTCGCTCCAACGTGTGTTGAGCACCGTGCGAAAAACAAAGTGATAGACCACCAAATTGATGACCGGGAAAATCAACGACCAGAAAAAACCCATACTCGAACCCACATAGCGGGCGCGGAGATCACGCTTGACGAAATCCCATAGGAGACGCCGGTTGTGCAGGATAGATCGCAGTATGGAAAACATCGAAAGATGCCTAGTAGTCTAGAGCACGCGCTTCCCCAAAGCAGATTCACAGAACTCCACGGCTACCCGCGCAGTACGGTTGCGCGTGTCGAGGATCGGATTGATCTCGGTCATTTCAAGGGCCAATAGGCGTCCGCTTGTGGCTGCCATCTCAACCACCAGGTGGGCTTCGCGGTAAGAAACTCCACCAGGAACCGGCGTACCCACGCCAGGAGCCACAGAAGGGTCTGCGCCATCCACATCGAAGGACAGAGAAAAACCCGCGGTGTCCTTGCAGACGATCTCAAGCGCCTCACGCATCACAGCGTGCATGCCCCGCTCATCGATTTCGCTCATGGTGAAGCAGCGCACGCCCAGCTCCCCAATCAGATCCCGTTCCCCGTCGTCGAGGGAACGCACCCCCACCAGTACGGCGTTTCCGGGGTCCACGGCTGGAAAGCGACTGGAAATCTGGGTCAAGGCGGCGGGACCACGGCCCAATAGAGCAGCCAGGGGCATGCCATGAATGTTGCCTGAACCAGTGGTCTCCGGTGTGTTCATATCCCCATGGGCATCAAACCAGAGCAAGCCTATTTTTTCGCCTCTGGCGTGGTGATAACTCGACAGGCCAGCGACGGAACCGACGGCCACCGAGTGGTCCCCTCCCACTACCAGCGGGAACCAGCCATCCTCAACCAATTGCTGGGTTCGGGTATGCAAGCGCTGGCAGCATTCAGCAATCTCATCTAAAAATCTTGCACAGGGGTCAGCGGGTTCCAGCAGCACCGGGTCGCGCACTTCCACATTACCCGTGTCCCTAAATTCAATGCCTAGGCCTTCGAGGGCCTTGGCGATACCGGCGATACGAAAGGCACTGGGTCCCATGTCCACGCCACGACGGCCGCCGCCCAGGTCCATGGGTACACCGATAAGAGCCACACGGGCAGGCTGTTTGGGGGACGCTGACATGAAAATTAGCTCACCTAGAACCTTAGTGGGTACGGGAGCCCATAGCGCCCAGAAGGGCCCCCTGCAACAGGGGGCGATCGGTTCCACCAGAACTGCCTAGGCGCCGGGATATTTCCTCCATGGCTGCCATGCCGCCCAATTGACCGATGCAGTACCCCACCCGGCGCAAATCTTCCGAAGAAGCCGCCATGGGCGGCTCGAGGGCCCAGAGCATCAAACGCACTTCGCCCGAACGCTCCCGGGTAAGGGCGGCTGCAAGGAGGCTCAAGTGGACTGAGCCACTCCAAAGGGCCGCACCAATCAAGGGTTCCACTTCCGTGCGGGACACCCGTAAACAAGCACCAGCCACGACCATGTCCATGCGCCCAACGGTTTCCGAAGGAAAGTAGCTCAAGATGTGATCGAGTTCGCCCTGGCCTGGGAGGTTGCCAAGGGCTTCGAGGGCCAACACTTCCCCGGGGGCACCCACGGGCGCCTGTTGGGATTCTCCTAGCAGATCCGCTGTGGCGGCACGTCTACCTCCAAGACGCAGCGCTGCCAATACAAGCATGCGCCCGGGTGAACCAAAGGGCAGCTCGGAGGACAAGACCTCGCAGAGGTCCAAAACCAAGAAGCCCTCCCGGTGACGCTCGATGGATTCCAACAGGTTCTCGGCCAGGAGATTTTCTTCTCCACCGCTGACTGCCATCAGGATTTCGCGGATCGCCAAGTGCGCGTCTCCGTCCCCAAGGCGAGCACGCACCACAAGCGCTTCGGCACGAACACCCAGATTCTCGTGTTCTTTCAACTCACGCAGAGCGGGAATCGCCCTGGCAAGGTCTGTGACCCCTGCTCCATACATCACATCGAGCAACAGCTCCGCATCATTGGAAGCCAAGGCAGATTCGAAAGGAGCAAGGTAGCTCGCGTCCCGACGCACCATGGCCGCCAGGGCCAATCCCCGGGCTCCCGGTTGCTCCACCGCTTGAGCGAGGCACTCACCCATGGAGTCCCCTTTGTAACCATCGATAATCGCGCGCACCATCTCACGCCAGCCGTCACTTCCCCTAGGTGTCCAGTAACCACTGGCCACCAGAGCCTCGATGGAATCGGGCATCATGCGTACACCCGCGCGAATACGTGCAGGAGTGGGGTCCTCCAGCAAGAGCGCCAGCAAGTGATCCGCCACGGCGGGCGGAGGAACCAAAGGCAACTCTGCCAGGATCAGCTCCTCCAGGAATGTTGAGTCCTTTGCTAACCGACCGATCAGTATCTCGGACCAGAGCCGTCCATCTACCAATCCAAAGCGCCGAGCGGCGCCCAAGCGCAAGCCGTACCAACGGCGTACGGCCTCGTGTTCAGGCAGAGGTGCCGGATGAACGTGCACAGCTAACAGGCCGGCAAAAGAATGGCTCAGGGCGAGCTCATCCGCGAGGGCCTGCCCCACTTCGGGCTTGGCCATATAAAGCGCAAGGAGGGCGTGGGCTGAAAGGGAAGGATCGGCGCTACGCGCCCACTCTTCCAGATCGTCTTGGGCTCCACCCAAGCGTGGCCCGAGTGCGCCCAAGGCCAAAATGGAAGACAGCCCCACCGGGGTATTCCCCGAGTCAATCGCACGGCCCAGCAAGCCCTCTCGGGCCAGTACGTCCCCACCGGCACCCCGGCCGAAAAGCGCTTCGGACAGGTCGGCAATCGACCCGGGCAAGGGCACGGTGTTGTCCCCGCGCTCGCTCCGCTCCTCGGCATTGCGGGCCAAGGCGGCTGTGCGAGGGGTAAAGGAAAGGCGTCGATCCTGGTCCGCGAGGCGGGCCAAACTCTGGCCAAGGGCCCCCGCGGGTTGGGTCGCGGGAAATTGGGTCATCGCACCCGGCGAAGTCACAGGAGGGACGGCCAGCGGGGCGAATAGAAGGAGGGTAAGTAGCATCAATGGATAGGGCTCTAGGATGATCCTATCGACCCCTAGAGCGGTCCCCATTCAGACCTTGTGCCCGGAAGCCTCAAAAATATATACAACTTTGTAAATTCGGCCCAATTCTGGCTGGGGGGGCACCGCGGAAAGAGAGAAAAAAATCACTCCTCGGGTTCGCCAATCAATTCGATCAGCTCCGCCCGTTTCGCATCCCGCAATTCCTCGGTCTTGGCCTCGAGGTTCAACCGCAGGACAGGCTCGGTGTTGGAGGCCCGCACATTGAACCACCACCAGGAGGCGCGTTTGAGGCTGCCGTACTCCACCGTGATGCCATCGAGCTCGTCCTGGGCCCCATCCTTGTACTTCTCCTTGAGCTTCGCCAGAACCGCATCTTTGTCCTCCACGTGGAAATTAATCTCCCCGGTGGAGTGGTAACGCCGCAGACCCGCCACCCGACTGGAAAAGGACTCCGTCGAGCCCGAAATCAAATTCAGGACGCTGACTAAAGCGATCACACCACTGTCGCAAACGAAATTGTCCCGGAAGTAAAAGTGTCCGGAAAGCTCGCCTCCGAAAATCGCACCGTTGGCGCGCATGGTGGCCTTGATGAACGAGTGCCCCACGCGATCCCGCACGGGCAGTCCCCCTGCGGCGGCGATCTCCTCCTTGACTACCCAAGAACTGCGCAGATCATAGACGATAGGCTTTTCCGGTTCGCGCTCCAAAAAGTCCCGAGCCAAGAGTGCCGTCATCAGGTCCGCAGGTACGGTTGCGCCAGTTTCATCCACGAAGCAGCAACGGTCCGCATCCCCATCGAAGCTGACCCCAAAGTCTGCTCCGGTTTGACGCACCAATTCACGCACGGGATCGAGGTTCTCTTCCTTGAGGGGGTTGGCCTCGTGGTTCGGGAAGGTCCCGTCGGGCTCCATCAGGATGCATTCCGTATTGACGTTCTCCAGGAGCGGCAGAATCGCAGGCAGGGTGTAACCGGCGATTCCATTGGCAGCGTCAATCGCAACCTTGATCGGTCTCTTGATGTTCGCAAAGCTCGCCACATGCTTGGCATAATCCTCCAACAGGTGAATCTCCTCTCCCCCGCCGCGGCGGGTGGAAGAAGGCCGTTGGGGTCCTTGGCAGGCGGCTTCGATTTCGGCAATGCCGGAGGTCTTGGAAATGGGCTGGGCTCCGCGACTGCAGAGCTTCATGCCATTGTATTCCCCAGTGTTGTGACTGGCGGTCACGCACAGACCTCCGGCCACATCTCGGGAACCGATGGCAAAGTAGGTCATGGGTGTCGATGCCAGACCGATATCGATCACATAGGCCCCAGCACCGCGCATGCCCGCAATCACCGCATCCGAGATCTCGGGCGAGTGCACGCGCATGTCGCGCCCCACTAGGAGCGGTGAGCCACCAATGTGCTGGGCAAAAGCAAAGCCAATGCGCCGGGCCATTTTGGTGT
>Ga0206679_10003280_pt1 | contig 12504 bp, 10 predicted proteins | sample M110012015metaG_FD_155464 | JGI IMG/M metagenome (GOLD analysis project Ga0206679, IMG submission 155464) | Ammonia-oxidizing marine archaeal communities from Monterey Bay, California, United States - M1 100m 12015 | ecosystem: Environmental > Aquatic > Marine > Intertidal zone | place: USA... | reverse complement strand
ATATACTTTCTGGGCTTAGTACACTTGGGACATCTCCTTGAAATCTACGTCTATCTCCTTGCCCAAGTAAAGTACCGCCCCCACCTAAGTAAAAAGAATTACTATTTTTAGAAGAATCTTCTAGATTAGGATTATCTGCATTATAAGAATGCGAAGAACCCGGATCCTGTAAGTTAGTAGCGCCTCTAAAATACGTATGACCATAACTTTGAGAAGTAGTTCGAAAAGAGTATCTACTTATATAAGTATCACCTCCAAATATGAAGCCACTTGAAGCTGTACCATCATAATAATTACTTGTATCAGGAACAGACATATCATCGGAATCAAGATGAGTGACTATGCCAGTGTCTAAATCAACACTTTCTATCTCCTTATAAAATCCTGTCCAAACCAATTCTTGACGATCAAATGGATTAAATACATCTGTTTTAATAGCATTTATATTTACCATCCAAGCCATTGGATAGCCTGTTTGCTGTGAATTAGGTTCTAAAGAATATCTAAATCCTCTGTAATCATCAACTATTTGTTGATTTAAATTAGGAAAGTCTGTTACATCCCCATTTGCAAGATACCACATGTAAGCAGGAATACCAGAATGACTAGGAATACGAGATGCATCAGGAAAACACCAATACTGATCATCTCCCCACTTTAATAATTCATTTGAAATTCCCTGTAGTTCTATATCAAGATCGATAAGGGAACTATAGTTAGTACCTAAGAAAGGTCTTAATCCTTTTAAACGTGGAAGTCCACTTATAAGTCCTAAAGCTAATGAAGATTCTCCTCCTCTATTATATAAAATAGATGCTCCTTGAAATGAAGCTGCATCAGGTACAGAGTTATTTACTTTACCTTGTACGTACTTTTTACTATTAGGATCTAAAGCATATATCCAAAAGTTCTGCTTTAATAGATTAAAACTATTATTATTCCAATAAGCTTTAGCTGAGTAAGGATCAAAATAGGGGCCTGGTCCTTTATTACCTCCTCCTTTAATTACACTCTGAGAAGCCATAGCTTTTCCTGGAGATAGATATGCAGATGCTACATTGACTTGACCTCTCCAAGATCTTATCATTAACTCAGTAGCTCTTACATCATTTTCATTATCATCAATCTTCCTTTGCTTTCCTCTAAATCTTTTATTCTTTATGCCATCAGCGCCCTCTGTAGAAGATGCAGAAAACCCATAAGGATTCGTTACATCTTCTGTTTTATCTATAACCCGATCTGTAATATCATAAACCTCCCCATCTACACTAAAATTCATAGTGTTCCCAAGATCTGGATGTACCCAACCTAAAGATGGGAAAGCAGTTACTCTATTAGCAGACCCTATATTTAATCCAGGATTTTCTAAATCATCCCCAAATAATGAATCATCTCCGTCACTTGAATCTGTAGTACGTGCAGGAGCAGCATAAGATCCAGGACCTCCTTGATATGCTCTAAATACTGTTGCATACTGACATGTTATATGCGTGGCATTTGTAAGATCCGGTTTATTTCTAAGTAGATCAAAATCATGAAAAGTAAATACAGGATCTCCTACATATATTCCACTATTTTTATCCGCATCGCCCTCTGATATGTCTAGATATTCTTTTGCTGTACTAGCAACAAGCATACTAGAATTATCTTTTGGGGATAAACCCCCATATAAATAAAAACCTTTTTTATAAGGACCTTGTTTAGCAATAAGTCTACTCTGTATATCCACAGAAGCATATCTAGGATGAGCAGGTACTGCCATGCTTTGCCCTAAAATAGTTCTATCTTCTTCTTTTCTTTTTGCGTAATAAACTTTATATCCTCTTACTTGTGCAAGAATTACTTTTGGTATTCTAATATTCTCTAATGATATACCAAGAAGTTTTACTATATCCTCATTTACCACATCTGCAGTCCGATAATCTTGTCCAAAATTTGCGTGATTATCATTAACTGCAATATCTGCTACACTGTCTGAAATAAGAGTTTGATTAGAGTCCCATGATAAATACCCGCTTTCACTACCCCAATCTTCCGCCCTTTTGACATAAGAAAAGTTCCCAAGATTAGAGGGCATTTTATGATGTCTTACATTCTGACCTCTTAAATCTAATAGGTTTAGTTCTGAATCAGCAAATTCAATCCCCTGAGATTGAACAGTTTTTCCTAAAAAATCTAAATTAAAAGGATATTTTTCATTTTCATTTTCCCAAAAAGCCATGTTATTATCTGTCGCATCTTGCACTAATTGAGATAAAGATGTGTCTGCGAACTGATATACTTTTACTTTTGGTCCATAAATATTAGCAAGCTCTGATGGATACGCTCCTTCAAACGCATCTTCTATTAGTGACCACTTGCCTGGGCTGTTAGTTATAGAGGTATCTTCACATACAGTTGTATCATCATCACGATCTGGATCCACACAAACAGGAGCCCTACCTGGGATATGATATGCAAAACTTTCAGAACCATTCTTTAAAATAAATGAAATATAAAATGCATATACTTCTCCGCGTCTGTATGATTTATGCTTCCAATTAAGCCTATAATTTTTATAACCTTTAGATACTAGAGTATTAAGATTGTATGACTCTTCTTGCCAAGAAGCCCCATCCCCAATAAATGTGGTCTCATGTGTTAAATAACCTCTTATTTCAGCAAAAAAACTTATACGTATACCTTCTCGTAAAAAACTTGCTATTGTATTATAATCTCCATCACCATCACTGTCTGTTGAAGTTAGCTGAACCGATTCTTTTTGTTTAAAAGTTTGCCCAATAGTAGTACCAAAAGCTTGAAGCATGGCCGCGTATCCTTTATTCAAAGATGTAACGTTCATAACCCTATTATCAAACTTCTCTACTTCAAGCTGAATAGGTATAATCTTAATACGATTAGCAAATCTTTGGTAACCAATATCTTTACGACTTTTAAGGTTTGCTAGGTATAATCTATTATCTAATTGAGCTATTGACTTTGCAGTGTCATATTTAACTTTATCAATAACAATATCTTCTACTGCAATTGTAGAGGCATCTTCTAAACCTGTATAGCTAATATCAATCTTCCCACCATTTGCTGTAAGTCTCTTAGTTCTTTCTAATTTTAAAGCACTTACAGATCCATTAACAGTTCTTATTATAGCCGGTTGTATATAAGTATAATTATTATTCTGAAAAGCAGCAACATTAAATATAATTGCTTTATTAGTAGAAGTATTAGCAGATGACCCGGTAATTGAATTTACTGGTAATATTTCTTCACTACTTGGGTATATATATACAGGATTTGAAACAACAAAATAATCAGTTTCTAAAAAATTCTCATCTGAATAGCATAAAGCTAACTGATAAGCCCCTGAGGGTACTGCGCCTCCAGGAACGATATTAACTTTTCTTATAACAGAATGTCTTCCTACTTCTGGGAATATGTTAAGTTTATGTACATCAAAAGTAAAATCTGAACTGTATAGTATCTCAATATTTCCATTAAAACCTACTATATACTCTTCTTGTCTAGATACATTAAATGCTCTAGGGGGATTAAAGTCAGGGGTACCTGTAATGATCCCATCTCCAGTTTCAGATTGCTTTTCTTGGTAATTATCTGTAAAATAGACAATTGTGTCATTTTTAGCATCTACTCGAAACTCTCCCGTGATAGGAAAATCTTTCTGAAAATTAAGTAATACGTTTCTATAAAGAGTAGCAATCTCATTTCTCTTTGTATTGGCAATAAGAATACAAGAAATATCATCTATAAGAGCAAATAATACTATTCTACTATCTAATAAAGATATAGTACCCACAATATCCATAGCTACGCCCCCAATAACTGTGGTGCCTTCCTCGTTAGTTATTGCCCCTTTAAGGTAATACAAATTTGCATTTAGAGCATCTCTATATGTATTCTCTGGTTGATCTACTCTACCAGAGTCTTTATGCATGCCCTTTACAAACTTTCTCATGCTATATCAGATATAAGACCTGTTGAAGGATTAGAGGACCTATCTAGAGATTCTCTCTTAGCGAGATTCTCAAATCCATTAGCATATCTATTAAGATTAGGAACTAATCTAACCCATTGATTCATAAAATTCTCCATACGCTCAATATCTGGATATACTGCAGCATTACGAGCTTGAGTGCAATAGAACTTCCATTTTTGATCCGCAAAGTCATAAGCTATTCCATTAGCACTTTGCAGTCCACCTAATAACATCTTCTTATATATATACCAAAACATAGCCTCTTTATAGCTAATATCATCTGGAACAAGCGGGAAACAATCTGAATCTGTAGGAAATGCTTTATATGATAAACATATTTTACCTGTGACAAAGGATGTTTTAATCCTATCAGATTCAACTAAATAACATTCAGAACTACTAGAATTCACATTACTACAATCAGGACAATGTATTGCATCTGGGAAAGTCCCTGTGCAATATCTAAGCGGGGTAAGTTGTGCTGTAGTTGGATTCATGTACTGTTGATACAATACATGAGAATTAGCTAAAAGTGTATTTAATGTACTATCTGACGTTTTATTAAGAGTATTAAGATCTGTTAAAGACTCTTTAGCAATAGTACTTGAAATAGTTCCATCACCTAGTTTATTTAAAGTACTTGCTATATAGTCTTTGCTAAACTTATATGTTTCCGTAAGATTTTGTATATCTGTATTTACCTTATCGATCTTACTAGATATACTTACAGCAGATACTGATTCATTAATAGAAACTTGATTAATATAATAAAGATCAGCAGGAAGAGAACCTTTATGATCAGCAATATCTACAATACACACTCTACTTTCAAGCTGAGTACTAGCTCCTATATGCTCTAAAGCTTCCCCAATCCACTCTACACCATCATCAATCCAATCCCCATCTTCAGGATTAAGATCACGCATTACCTTTCTTAAAATAGTTTGACAGGATGTTGTTTTATATATTGCCATGTTTCTTAAATCTTAGATATGCTAATTCATCTTCTTTTAAAAGCCTTGTAAGCTTTTCTTTATTCCCTTTGATTCCACGAGTTGGGGTAAATCTATAAGCAGTTTTATTGGGTATTTTACACTTTGATTTCTTCCAATGGTACTTACAATACCAAGGATCTGTATAATATATAAACCACTTTGCACCTTTCTTTGTCTCTGCATTATATAACTCCTCCCCCTCTATAATAAGTTCTTGTTTATACTTATTACTTTCCCACCAATCAATAGTAGGTTTAGTAGGATTTCGCTCTATTCTATGTATGGATAATGCAGACAAATTATTACCCATATTAAACTCCTTACCTGCAAGTATACTTTCAATTACTAACATGTTAAATTCCTCACAGAGTTGTTTAAATAAACTAGACTCTAGTGGGTCTTTAACATGTTCTTTGTAATTTTTACATATACTCTTTAAAGTATGCATTGGCTTTATCCTCTAGATATCTTTCGTACAGTTTGACGAGCTTTTCTTCTATCTACTCTAGCTGCAACTTTAGCTGCTCTCTCTACTTTTTTCTTAGCTCTTCCTTTCGTTTTTAAATTACTTCCTATTCTTTTGAATTCAGCTCCCATTGCTTCATCCCCTTTTCGTATAGCTTTTCGACCTGATCTTTTAAAGCCTCTAGCCATTTTCTTAATATCCTTACCACTAGCTGTTTCTACCCAACTTGGTTTTGCTTTTGCTTTTGCCCTTCCCGCAAAAGCTGTACGCTTTAAAGCTGATCCTGGTGCTAGTCCTGCTTGAGCTTTTTTCCTCTTTTTACCTCCTCGTCTAGCTATTTGTTGCGGCTCTGTAGTAGTTGTTTGACCAACTTGTGGGTCTTGTTGACCTCCTCCTCCCATAGGATTAGAGTTACCAAATGCTCCACCTTTAAAGCCTTGCACAGCACCTTTAAGACCTTCACCTTGTACTAAAGCTTTCCCCGCACCAAAAATTCTACCACCTATTCCACCGCCTATAGCTCCTTTAGCCGCTCCCAGCAGTTTCTTACCAAATCCTCCTTGAGCACCTTTAGCTCCACCAATAGCTCCTAACATAGCTCCGAATTGAGCTTTCTTTTTACCACCCGACTCCATTTTACGAGCAGTTTTAAGAGCTCCTTTAGCAGTCTTAATTGCAGCTCTTTTTGTTTTACGAGCAGCTTGACGACCTTTTCTTTTAGCCCTTCTATCTGGGGTAGCTGATGGAGGAGGAGTAGATTTTAAATCAGCAATTTTATCTTTTTCTGCTTGAACACCACCCATACCTGAACCAGCACCAGTATTAGATTTAGGAGTAGGCTTAGGAGTAGGAGCAGGACCTATTTTCTTTGCTGGAGATACTGCAGATTTAATTTCAGTTGGTTTCTTACCTTCAAGTTTTTTGACAGTAATTTGTCTTTGAGGACCTTTACCATAAGCTTTATTAATCTTATTCTGAGCCATAGTATAATCAGCAGAACCTTTCTCTGAATTATTACGTTGCTTTATCCATGTATCAAGTTTGGGATCTTTTTTCTTAGCCTCTGCATAAGGATCTTTCTTCTCTACAGGCTTTTTAGTCTTCTCTACAGTCGTTTTAGACTCAGCATCACTTCCACTCTTCCCAGTTCTACGATCTGCAACATCCTTTACCTCTCCTGATTCATCTTTAGCTCCAGATCCTTGTGGTTGATTCTGCTTCTGTTCTCTAGGAGAAACTTCTTCCTTTTCTTGAGATGCTTTATATTCATCAGAATCTCTATACTTTTTCCAAGCATTTCGCTTAGGTGTTTGCTCCTTATATGTAGAATCTGCTACTAAATATTCTGCAGATCCTTTTATTACAACTTTACCATTAGGCATTCTGTATGCAGGTACACCACCTTTTTTAGTTGCTTGTAAAAGACCTTTATTAGATTTTACAGGACTATTCCCAGATTGAGCTTTTCTTCGAGGTTTCCCAAAAGTTACTTCTTTAGAGGAACTGAGATAATCTCCTCCTGCTTTATATTTTTTAGCCATAATTGCTTAAATTTTTAATTATTATCCTTTTTTCCAGTACCCATATTCTATAATACAACTAGCTGTATCAGCTCGTGCTTCTATTCCTGCCCCATCGTTTACAGGGAAAAAGCAGAATTCTCCCGGACCAATTCTAGCAAATTGCACACTAGCTGTAGTTTGAATAATGATAAAATTAGTAGCATCTAGATTTTTTGCGTAAAAATAGAATACCCCACTTACTGCTTCATCTACTATTTCTTGATTATCAGAAGTTGTTATAGTCTGTCTAGAAAGTCCTTGTGAAGGCTCTGTAGTTGTTAAAGCATCTGTAACAGATATATTAAGTCTGTTTGATGAAGCATCAGTTGATGCTAGTGTCAAAGTTGTATTTAAAGTTGCCATTTTTGGTCTTTTTTATTAATGTTATTATTTAAAATATATACTAAAAGGAGCTCATAAGAATTTCATCTATGACTTCTTGTACGTCTTGTTCTGATGCTTCTAATTGCATCATGATATTAGCTTGAAATCGTTTTACTTCTTCCCCCTCATTAAATATAATAATAGTTGGGACTACAACTATCTTATGTTCTTTTTGCATATTAGGTTCTGATACAATATCGATACGTTTTCCACTGCAATCACTAAGCTTATCTAACCAGTCAACACTATTAGATGCATTAAAACTCGCATTAAACTCTACTACACATATACCTAAATCAGAAGATTTATCGTTTATAGGCATGGAAACATACACTGCCGTTGAAAATAAGGCTAAAAAACATATAGTAAGTAGAGTTTTCATAGTTTATTTTTCTTTTAGTTCATCGATTTTTCTTTCGATATTTTTTAAGTCATCTTTTATTTCTATTACATCCTCTTGAGTAGTCATAATAGTTTGACGCACCAGTTGATCCTTCATATCAAACTCCATACGAGTAATTTCTGGATCAGGAGGAACAGGTAATTCCTTTGCCTCTGCAATCTCTGATTGCAATGCAAACCACATTGCTATTAATGATCCTAATCCCGCTACTCCTATACCTATTGTTTTTAAGTCTAGTGTTACTTTTGTATCCTCTCCAATCTGTTGTGCCATTTTTTATAATAATATATAGTTAAGTCCTACAGAGAAATCATGCCATTCTCTGTTCCAATATCTGTTATACTTGCCTTCTATAAATACACCAAGGCTTTTAGTCATTCTCCATCCACATACAAGTCCGGCATTAAGGTCTACCCATTGCCCTTCATTATATGTATGGTATGAAAATTCATTCTTACTATCTAAATGCCAAGGCATTACACTGCCCCAGCTATGTAGCCAGAATTCCTTATCATAATGATAATAGTCATACCCAATAACTACTGAATGATTCCATTGCGAAGATAGTTCATTTCTTTTCTTTATAACATACTCATCTAATACTTGAGGTATAACAATTTCTGTCCATACATCGGAACTTTGTGCACATATAGTCCCGCTAGGGTCATAGTATATGGATTCTTGTACATTAACCGTGTATCCTTCTTGTATAGCTAAGTGTGTATAATGAAGTTGATTATTTTCAAGTAACCATTCTTCCAACGGATCATACCCATATGGTTCAGATATACGTTGTACTACCCCTAAATTAAACGAAAGCTTCTTAGTTACATTTATACGTGCTCGTTGAGAGGTTTCAAAATATTTAACATCAGCAAATCCAGCTTGGACATACTCTGTTTTTATTAACCAGTTCTTGGATACGTATCTTAAAAAATGATTTTGATCAATATAATCTATTCCTTGTTGTCGTCTCCAGTCTCCTTCAAACAAGAATTCAAATCCTTTGTATCGTCCGATAGTTGCTGCGTCCCCATACGAGTTTTCAGTGCCATCATAGAACGCGTTAGCTCTGTTTTCATATCCGAATCTTGCAATTTTCCTAATCCCGAACGTAATAGAGTAGTCAAATGGAGTTTCAATAACCCCAGTTGTAAGTGGGCCGGTAGAGACAGAATATGTGTCATCGTCAGATAACGAGTTACCTCCATTAATTGACGTGTAGAAGGTAGCCCTCTTAAGTACTTTTTTATAGAATTCTGATTGAGCATTTGCTGTAAATGACAGTAGTGCTAGCGATATAGTTATAATATACTTCATTGCTTAACTACTTTTTTAATGGTTATACGATTATTATACCTAATAATAACCTGATAGAGGCCTTTAGGAAGGTCTGTAAGATCAATTCTTTTTTCTTTAGTACCTGACACCACAAGTTGTCCAAGTGCGCTGTATACCTCTGTAAAGACGTCTAGAGAGGTCTGTATATTTAAAACGTCTATTACTGGATTAGGGTATACATTATATACATCATGTATATCATATACACCCATAGGCCATCCAGCCTCACAGTAACTATATAATTCAACACAAGCTCCATCCCAAGCTACTTCACAGCAATAAGGATCTATATCTATAATCCAAGCATAACATGAATCGTTGTACCAGTATGGTACACCAGGCTCACCAATGCATCCTGCATCATATAAACATGAATCATTATCAGGGGTATTTGCTAATTCATTATAGTTTGCCGCGCCTGGATCCATACAATCTGTTATTACATCAATGCAATTACCTATATCTACATTAGCTTCGAAATTATAATTTAAAGCATTCTCTTCTGTACAACCAAATACAGCTAAGACATCACAACTCCCATTATCATAATCAGCCTCATATCCTTGAGTATAGTACTCTAGATAACCTGCTTGTGTACATCCTGCAGCATAATAGCAGCTCCCGTCTTCCGTATTAGCCCCTAAGTTAAAGTTTTGAGCTTCAGGATCAGTACAGTCTGCTACAATTTCTACACAAAAATCACTACATATTGGGATTTCAGTGTATACGAAAGGAAATTTCTTAAGAGGATCTGTCCACGGATTAGTCCCACTTTGTAATACTATCCCATTAGGTCCCTCAATTCTAAATCCACATTGTGCAGCTGTTGTTTCCGCATTGCCTCCTGTAAAGAAATAAACACTAATTACCTCATTAGAGTTTAAAGTTAAATTAAAGTTTTCTTCATATCCATCTGCAGGTCCCATTTGATATGGTCCATAGATATCATCTCCTTGCGTTATACCAAGCCAACTACCAAACCATCCATCTGCTCCCCCATCTGTAGTAGTAAGAGTATATTCACAAGAGGGCTCAACATCCATAGTATTAGCTTCTGGATTATAATTAAACATAGTAGAATCAGTACACCCTAACTGAATTGCTGTTTCACAACTTCCATCATCTATAACAGCGTTAACATCATATTCTACATATCCTGAATTTGTACATCCTTGCGGGATAAAAGGTATGCATGAAGGAACTATATATGGCCCTGAAGAAGCTGTATCAAACTGTTCTTCTCCCCCAATAAAAAATATACTATCCCCACATAAAGTAGTAACATCGAAATATCCGTCTATTCCTCCCCAACAGGTACCGCATAATCCATCCCCATAAGTATCATATATATTAGCAATAAGAGTATCTCCCTCCTGAACACAAACATAGGTAGGTGTAGTTACTCCTGTATTACTATATCCATTACCTTCTGCAGCAATATTCCCGTTAACTGTTATATCCCAGTTTGTTTCAGCAGGATAGCTATCAGGAGTAGTAAGAACAATAATATTAGTTTGGCCGCTATCACAAGCGGCTGGGGGAAAGGTGCACGCAGAAGGCACATTAGCCCAAGGATTAAAATTTAAAGCCTCTACTTCCATACACCCAAATACTGGGGGAGGACATGCTAGTAAATCAAAATAAACAGTCATTTGAGGACCATCAAAATCATACACAAAAGTATTTAATTCACATATGTTCTTTAATCCAAAGTACCCTTCTCCAAAGTCACAACATATACCGTCCCCAAATGAGTCATATATAACAAAGTTATATCCTCCTATAGGAAGATTTACAATAGTTTCATTATATGAATTATTCCCATATGCTGGAGAAGTAGCCATAAGTTCGCTATCTTGATATATCTCCCAACTAGTCTCTCCTCCATAATCGTCTGTTTGAACAACTACATTAACCCAACTTTGCCCTAGCAATGTTGTAGATAAACTAATAAATAATATAATAAGTAAATTTCTCATTATTATCTAGGATCTGTATTATTACTCCAATCATCCCCTTTTAAAATAGTTGATATTTCAGAATATGTATATATAGTTTTACCATCAAAGAAGGAGGGTTTATCTCCTAAATATTTTATAACAACTTGACTACCATCTAAGGAATGTCTAGTTAATTCATGCCTTGAATAAGGCAACTGTGAAAAATCTATAGTCGAATTCTCATCAGTCACCTCTGTCGTATCTACTATTACAAAATGTTTACTCATATCTATTCGGGTATATCTGTACTAAATGCTGGATTTCCTGCAACGGTTCCATTAGAGTTACCTTGTGTATCTAGTTTATCATCCTCTAATCTATAGTAATATCTCAAACGATTAGAATTATCATAATTACCACTATCTTCGGTAAGGTCTATTGGTACTCCTGAATTATAAATAGCAGCTACTGCATCAGCATCTAAAGCAACTACCCATATAGCTATTTCATCTATTTTTCCAGTCATATGCCCCTGTGCTGTACCGCCGGCATCTTCCGCACCAAATAACATTCCTACACCTGAAGCAGAAGTTACTTCTGTAGATTCTTGATAAGCATTAGTTGGAGTAGCAATACTTCCTGTAGCAGCAGATCCATTTATATAGAATATATAAGATCCAGCATCACCAGATGATGCCCCTTTTGTTTGAGTTATACAAAAATGAACCCAAGCATCAGCATCATCTGTTGCTGCATTATTTATTAATGTTGTACCAGTCCAAGCTCCTCCTCCGAATTTTCCAGAAACGTTAATAGCATCTACAACAGAATTAAAATATAGATAATCTAGTTTAAAGCCTCCTGCAACAAAACTTCCTGAATCACCATAGCCAATAATAGTACCGCTTGCATCCCATGGCATTTTTACCCAAATAGAGTATGTATGAGAAGCTCGTAAAAGAGTTTGCAACTGAGCTGTAGAAAATTGAGGATCAAAAGCATCCCCAGTACCATCTAGAGATAAAGATTTGGTATTAGTAAAACCTGCTGCTACCCCTTTAAATGGGGGTGTAGTTATAGAAGCTCCAAGTCCTAGCATTATGTAGGGCTACCTTTATACAGAACATATAGAGCACCACTATCGCCTGTTATAGTTAATATATCACCATATATAATAGCACCTGCAGGTATTTCTTGACCTGTTACCAGTGTACTACTTGTAGCGGTAAATGCTGTAGGTGTACATGCTTTTAAAAATTGTACTGCAAAATAAGTACCTGCAGATGGAGTTTGCGCAGCATTTCCTGAAATCATAACACATCCACTAGTACCTAAACTTAGTTTAGCATTATCTTTAGTTGCTTCTGTTGCTACTCGAGTAGCCTGATTAGCTACTCTTGTTTTATCGAGAAGCCTTTCTTT
>Ga0206679_10003275_pt1 | contig 12515 bp, 8 predicted proteins | sample M110012015metaG_FD_155464 | JGI IMG/M metagenome (GOLD analysis project Ga0206679, IMG submission 155464) | Ammonia-oxidizing marine archaeal communities from Monterey Bay, California, United States - M1 100m 12015 | ecosystem: Environmental > Aquatic > Marine > Intertidal zone | place: USA... | reverse complement strand
TAATGCAACTAGTCCAAACGGAAATATTCAATATCAAACAATGGGAACGGCACCTGATCGAAAGTTCATTATTTTATATAGAGAAATAGGTGCATTCTCCTGCGGTATTTCAGAATGCAATTACATCGGCGTAATTCTTTATGAAACCTCTAATAATATTGAATTTCATATTGGAAAGAAAACAGTGTGTGGGACGTGGAATGGCGGTCTTGCTATTCAGGGAATTCAAAATGCAAATGGATCAATTGCTCATATAACTCCGGGAAGAAACAATACAATTTGGACCGCGAATAATGATGCCTACAGATGGGAATATTCAGGAGGAAACAATTATACCATCGTTCAGATACCTTATATACAAATAACAGGTGTAGGAAGTAGCTTGGTTTGGAATAACACCTTAAATCAAACATCGCCATATAACGGAGGGACCTTAGCAATTCCAAACGTACCCTCGGGAACAACAGGATATTTTCTTACTAGTTCTGCCTGTGGTACAGCCTTAGGGTCTGTTTCTGACACCTCTTGGGTAACTACAGCTTCACCGGAAGTACTGGCAACGTCAACTCCTGATGTGTGTACTCAGGGAGTTGGAAGTGTAACCGCAAATCCAGGTTCAGGTTCACCGTTACCATGCACATATTCATGGCCAGCATTGGGTTCATCCAATCAAACGGTCAACAATGTAAATGCTGGAACGTATTCTGTTTTTATGACTGATGGCAACGGTTGCACCTCAAATGCTACGGTTACTGTTACTGATAGTCCAGCAAATTTTAGTGGAACAATTACACCTGTATCATGTGCAGGAGGATCGGATGGTACTGCTACAGCAATTATGTCGCCATCTGATGGTACAGAAATATATCTTTGGGACGATGGTCAGATAACACAGACAGCGACAGGCCTGACTGCCGGCACGTATACTTGTGATGTGAGTACACCAAGTGGATGCAATGGAATTGTAACAGTTACTGTAACTGAAATCCCTTCCATGATATTAAGCATTGAAGACCAGCAGGATGCATTATGCAACAGTATAAATAATGGTAGTATTACGGTTGAAGTGGTCCAGGGAACTTCTCCTTATAGCTATTCCTGGGACCAAAGCACTTCAATAGATAGTGTAGCAAACGATTTACTTGCTGGCACCCATACAGTTACTGTCACTGATGCCAATGGATGCACAGATCAAATATCTGCTACAATCGGTGAGCCTGATCCTCTATCTATCATGCAGTTAACACCAGATTCAGTAATATGTGCGGAAGCATTTATCGACTTACAGGCTACTGGAAACGGTGGTTCATCTCCTTATATTTATACCTGGACAGAGAATGGAAACTCGCTGGGTGTAGGACAAACGATTACAGTCAATCCTTTAGCCAACAATACACAATATTGCGTTACTCTTACTGAGGAATGTGGTTCTCCTTCGGTAACTGAATGCCTGACTATAACATTTCCTACTCCTATTGTTCCTATGATTACCCCAAATGTGGATATTTTATGCCTTCCCGGAGATTTTATTTTTTATAACAACTCCTCTAACGGAAGTGAAATTTATACCACGCAGTTCATTTTTTCAAGTGGAGATGTCATTCTGGCAAATGGAACTGAAGACGTTCAAATTACTTTTCCTAACCCTGGTCTATATGATTTAGATGTCAATATTATTTCAAATTATGGCTGCCTTTATACAGGCCAGTTTAACGATATTGTCGAGGTAACCCCGTTACCTACTGCGGATTTTACAATTTCACAAAATCCAGTAACCTGGTTTGAAACTGAAATTCAAACTACTCAAACAGCCCTTGGTAATGTGGTGGATTACATATGGATCAGCCCGGAAGCTACATCTTTAATCAATAACGGAGGTAGCGCCATAATTACATATCCGGAAGGAGTTACCGGAACTTATCCAATCACTTTAATAGTAACAACAAATGAAGGATGTTCAGATTCGATTACCTTGGAGGTAGAAGTTGTTCCCGATGTCATTTTCTACGCTCCAAACAGCTTTACACCAGATAACGATGAGCATAATCAAACCTGGTTCGTTGTTATTGAAGGAATTGATGAACTGAATTTCACCTTGGAAATATTTAATCGATGGGGTGAAATGATCTGGGAGTCTCATAATGTCGATGCCGAATGGGATGGCACATACGGGGGTAAAATTGTTCCTGCTGGTACCTATACATGGAAAGCCGGTTATAAAGAAAAGAATAATGACGGTAAAAGACTTTACTCCGGCTATATTAATGTAATCCGATAATTAAAAATGAAAATCCAACTTCCGATAATTCTATCTTTTGTTGTTGTATTATCCTCTTGTGATGTACTCAACAATGCTGCAAACCAAGCAAATAATTTAGTAAATGCAACCGGAGATTCCACTGAAGAAGCTCCTGCCCTTACAAACACTGAGGTTATTGCTGGCCTTCGGGAAGCATTAAATGTAGGTATTGATAATTCCGTTAAGTCAACTTCGGTTGTTGATGGATTTTTAAAAAACTCAGATATTCGATTACCTTTTCCTCCAGATGCAGAAAAAGTAAAACAAAAGGCTCTGGACTTAGGTCTTGATGGCCAGGTAGAAAAGTTTGAAACCACTTTAAATAGAGCGGCTGAAGAGGCATCTAAAGAGGCGGGGCCAATTTTTGTAGATGCCATTAAGAATATGACCGTTCAAGATGGTTTTGAAATATTAAATGGTGGAAATGGTGCCGCAACAAAATATTTAAAGGAACAAACTCAGAATAAGCTGAAAGCTGCATTTCTGCCTAAAGTAAAAGATGCAATAGCAAAAGTTGAATTGACAAATTACTGGAATCCTTTAATTACAAAATATAATACCGCTATGACTATAACTGGTGGACAAAAGCTAAATCCTGATTTGGATGAGTTTGTTACCGATAAAGCCATTGAAGGATTATTTTACATGGTGGAAAAAGAGGAAAATAAAATCAGACTGGACCCTGTAGCCAGAATTACTGATTTATTAAGTAGAGTTTTTGGAAGTCTGAATAACTAAATTCATTTTGAGATCATTTGCAGCAACGGAGCTTGTGCTCAATTCTAAAAATCAGGTATATCATCTGGCTTTAAGCCCTGAGCATGTAGCAAATAAAATTATATTGGTTGGAGATCAGGAAAGAGTTTCTCTGGTATCTGATCAATTTGATACTGTTGAATTCAAATCAAGCCATAGAGAATTTTTCTGTCATACCGGGATATATAAGAATAAAAGGATTTCCGTGATCTCTACGGGGATTGGAACAGACAATATCGATATTGTAGTAAATGAGCTGGATGCCCTTTTCAACATAGACTTAAATACCAGAACCGAAAAAGACCAAAGCATCACTTTGGAAATGTTGAGAATCGGAACCTGTGGCATTTTGCAATCAGATATACCCGTCCACGGCTATGTTCTTTCAGAGTTTGCATTAGGCCTGGATAATGTCGGCCATTTTTATGATGTTGATTTTTCACCTGAAGAAACACAGCTTCTCGAAACGATACAAAATCAGGATATCTTTCCGAAATACGTGACTCCTTATCTCAAAAAAGGAACAGCTGATTTCGTCCATAAATTCGATGGACCTAAGTGTTTTAAGGGAATTACGGTCACAAGCTCTGGTTTTTATGGCCCTCAGGGAAGGGAACTAAGATTGCCAACGCATACCAGAGGATTGCATGAGAAACTGGAAAAATTCACAGATGGAAAGAACCGTTTTGTGAATTTTGAAATGGAAAGCTCTACCCTATTCACCCTTGGGCAGGGATTAGGTCATTCTTGTGCCACTATTTGTCTTGGAATAGCCAACAGGCCTAATCTCGAATTTTCAAGTGATTACAAAGCGCATATGATTGAGCTAATCACGTATTCTTTGGATCGGATTTAATCCACTGTGTACTTATCAAGGGTAAGATGTAAATTGATCCCTCTCAATTCTTTTCCCTGCGCAATAACTTCTCCGTCTCCATTAATTAAAATCGCATATGGAATAGATTTTACTCGGTACAGTGCACGGGCTTTTTTGAATTCATCAATACAGTGATTCTTCCATACTAAACGATCTTTGTGTATCGCCTGAATCCATTTAGATTTATCTTTATCGAGAGAAACACTAAATACCTCGAATCCTCTGCCATTTTTGAATTTCCGCTTGTGGTATTTGTGATACGCCTCTACTACATTTGGACTTTCTTTCCTGCAAGGGCCACACCACGATGCCCAAAAATCAATCAGGACAAGCTTACCCCTTAGCTTTGAAAGTCGAATTTGCTTTCCTTTTGGATTCTTTAATTTGATTTCAGGTGCTTTTTCATTCATCGAAAAATGTCTGCCTGAATGGTTCTGATAATTGTTATTGATAAATACAAATAACAAAATGAAAACAGAAATTACGCCAAATGAAAATGTATAGCGCCTCATATCAACCTACCCTTCTAATATCTGCTCCGATATTATTTAATCGATATTCTATGTCTTGATATCCTCGGTCAATTTGTTCGATATTATGAATTACACTTTTTCCTTCTGCAGAAAGAGCCGCAATTAACAAGGATACACCCGCACGAATATCTGGAGATGTCATGCTAATGCCTCTTAAATCATGTTCCCTGTTTAAACCGATTACTGTCGCTCTGTGGGGATCACATAAAATAATCTGAGCACCCATATCAATTAATTTATCTACAAAAAACAAGCGGGATTCAAACATCTTCTGATGTATCAAAACTGATCCTTTAGCCTGAGTTGCAACAACTAAAATAATAGATAATAAATCCGGAGTAAACCCTGGCCATGGGGCATCGTACACCGTCAATATAGAGCCGTCAATAAATGTGTCTATTTCATAGGATTCCTGAGCAGGAACATAAATGTCATCACCTCTCCTTTCCATTTTAATTCCCATTCTTTTAAAAACACTGGGAATAATTCCTAAGCTATCATAGCTCACATCCTTAATTGTGATTTCAGATTTTGTCATCGCTGCCAATCCAATAAAGCTACCAATTTCAATCATGTCAGGATTCACTCGATGAGAACATCCACCCAATTCTTTGACTCCTTCAATAATCAGCATATTTGATCCAACTCCTGAAATATTCGCCCCCATAGAATTCAGCATTTTACACAGCTGCTGGACATATGGTTCACAGGCCGCATTGTAAAAAGTAGTTTTACCAGTAGCTAAAACCGCTGCCATTACAATATTTGCCGTACCCGTAACAGATGCTTCGTCAAGATGAATGTACGACCCTTTTAATTCTTCTGCTTCCACAGAATAAAAATACTCTCCCCCATCATAATTAAATTTGGCCCCTAATGCTGCAAAACCCTCAAAATGTGTATCCAACCTCCTGCGACCAATCTTATCTCCACCAGGTTTCGGAATATATCCACATCCATATCTCGCCAGCAATGGACCAACGATCATAATTGAACCTCTTAATGAAGATGCCCTATTTTTGAAATCTTCTGTTTCAAAATAGCTTAAATCAATATCTTTTGCTTGAAAAATATAGGTCCCTTTCTCTACTTTTTCAACAATCACACCCATAACCTGCAATAAGTCAATGAGTTTTTGGACATCAATAATATCCGGAATATTTGAAATAGTGACTTTCTCAGTAGTTAAAAGTGGAGCACATAACACCTGCAATGCTTCATTTTTGGCACCTTGAGGAATCAATTCGCCCTTTAATGGCTTACCTCCATGAATTTCAAAAGAAGCCATATCCTATTTTTTGTATTTCTTTTTCTTTGACTTGTAATTTGTCTTGGAATGCTTTTTATTGATACCCATAGTACGCAAAAGCACATTCGTTTTTATCAAATCGTCAGGATTTTCCAGTGTTAACTCTCCATTAGATAATTCATTGAGATTTTCAGCAATGACATGATTTTCCACTGCACCATTATTGTGCGTTAAGTATTGTTTTTTCATGAAGTTTCCCATTGAAGTTTTTAAAGCTTCTTTATCCTCTGGATTCTCAATCTTCGATGATTCATTAAGAATTTTCTGGGTGTATTTTCCATAGTGCCCGTATTTAATTTTACCTGTAGGATACTCCATAAGCTCAGGCTTTTCATTAAGTACTTCCTCCTGCGGAATTTCATATGGAGAATCCACATCTAATTTAAAATCAGACATTAAGAATAAATGTGTCCATAACTTGTGCCTGAAGTCATCTACATCTCTAAGATGAGGGTTCAACTGTCCCATTACCTCTATTATCGCCTGTGCAGCTCTATTTCGCTCAGAACGATCTTCAATTTTCATCGCGTGAGAAATCATATTTTGTACGTTTCGTCCGTATTCAGGAAGAATCAATTTTTCTCGTGTCGTATTATATTCCATAAATTATTTTTCTAAGACCTTCGCCAAAGCATTTTCATATACTTCTTTGGCTTCATTGATAAACCCATAATGTTCATCATCAATTACCATTTTACCTTTTGTTACATGACCAAGAAGAGTTAAATTAACTTTGGAGTTAATCATAAACTCTAAAAACTCTTCTTCTTCATCCTCTGATACAGAGATAACAACTCTTCCCTGTCCCTCACCAAATAAAAACGCATCTTCACGTATTTCAGAATCTGTAACAATATCGAATCCTAAATTACGATTTATACACATTTCTACCAAAGTTACATAAAGTCCACCATCTGCAACATCATGAGCGGCATTAATAAGACCCTGTGCTATAAGCTGTTTAACCACATTTTGCATTTTATACTCCTCTTCGATGTCAAAATATGGTGCCGGTGATGCTTTAATACCATGATAAGTAAATAAATATTCAGAAGACGAAATATCTTCTCGGTACTCCCCTACCAAAAATATCAAGTCTCCTTTAGACTTGAAATCCAGTGACATTATTTTATTCTTGTCCTCCAATATTCCGATCATACCGATTGTTGGTGTGGGAAATACGGGGATTTCAACACCATCAGTAACGGATTGATTGTAAAAAGATACATTTCCTCCGGTAACTGGTGTCTGAAATTTCAAACAGGCAGCCGACATTCCCTTAATTGCTCCAACAAACTGCCAATAGGATTCCGGGTTATAAGGATTACCAAAATTTAAGCAATTTGTAATAGCACTTGGGATCGCTCCAGAGCATACAATATTCCTAGCGGCTTCAGAAACAGCAATCATAGTTCCTGTCTCTGGATCAGCATTTACATATCTTGAATTACAATCTACTGTCATGGCTAAGCCTTTTTCAGATCCCTTTATGTTCGCAATTCCCGCATCTGACGGTACATTTGTTGTCATTGTACGGGTTCCAACCATAGAATCATACTGTTCGTAAACCCACCTTTTTGAGGCAATATTAGGCATAGCAAGAAGAGCCATTCCTACTTCTTTTAAATCTTCAGGTTGAGCAACACTATCGATGCTGAAATTTTTAAACTCCTTAAAATATGCAGGTTCCTGATACTCTCTCTCATATTGAGGTGCTCCTCCTCCAAGCACGAGTGATTCTGCCGGAACATCTCCAACAAGCTCTCCACCCATATAATACCTTATTCTCTTTGTATCTGTTACAACACCTATTTCTTCTGCATGCAAATCCCATTTAGTAAAGATATCCTTCACCACGTCTTCTTTACCTTTCTTAACAACTACCAGCATTCTTTCCTGAGATTCTGACAAAAGGATTTCATAGGGTAACATATTGGCTTGTCGGGTGGGTACATCATCAAGATTTATTTCCATTCCCACGTCTCCTGCCGCACTCATTTCACATGTCGAACAAGTAATGCCGGCTGCACCCATGTCCTGCATTCCAACAATAGCATCCGTTTTTGACAATTCCATTGTGGCTTCCAGTAGAAGTTTTTCCATGAATGGATCACCTACCTGTACAGAAGGTAAATCCTGTGCAGAATCTTCAGTTATATCTTTAGATGCAAATGCTGCACCAGCAATACCATCCTTTCCTGTAGAAGAACCTACAATAAAAACGGGATTTCCAGGTCCTTTAGCTGTAGCAGATATCATATTTCTAATATCGATTACACCAGCTGAAAAAGCATTGACAAGAGGATTCGTGTTGTAAGAATCGTCAAATGCCACCTCGCCTCCAACAATTGGAATACCAAATGCATTTCCATAATCTCCTATTCCCTTTACCACGCCTTTCACCAACCATTTGGTTCTGTCTTTTTCAATATTTCCAAATCGCAAGGAATTAAGCTGGGCAATTGGTCTGGCACCCATAGTAAATATATCTCTGTTAATTCCACCTACGCCAGTAGCAGCCCCTTGATAGGGTTCCAAAGCACTTGGATGGTTATGTGATTCAATTTTGAATACACAACCAAGCCCATCTCCAATATCAACTAAGCCCGCATTTTCTTCACCAGCTTTTACAAGCATGTGAGGTCCGTCTTTTGGTAGCTTTTTTAACCAAAGAATTGAATTTTTATACGAACAATGTTCAGACCACATTACTGAATAAACGGCAGTTTCAGTGAAATTGGGAGTTCTTCCCAAGATCTCTTTAATCATTTCAAATTCATCTTCCCTCAAGCCCAATTCAACTGCTTGCTCAACTGTCGCTTCTATTTGAAGTGTTTCACTCATAAGTTCAAATTATCGAACAAAAATAACGATAAAATAGCTACAATATTCGATATAAAAAGAATAAAAATCTCCCGCAGAGATGAATGCATTATGACGAAATGAATGAGCTCCAAATATCATTATTTTGAGTATTTTTGTTTCCTAAATAATTTTGACATGAATTATGACATCATTGTAGTTGGAAGTGGGCCTGGAGGCTACGTTACAGCGATACGCGCATCTCAATTGGGTTTAAAAACCGCAGTTGTCGAAAGAGAATCTTTAGGTGGAATTTGTTTAAACTGGGGATGTATCCCAACGAAGGCACTACTTAAATCTGCTAATGTATTTGAGTATTTAAGTCATGCTTCAGATTACGGTATAAACGTCAAAGAAGTTCATGCGGATTTCGATGGAATGGTTAAACGAAGTCGGGATGTGGCAAATGGAATGAGTAATGGCATCAAGTTTTTGATGAAGAAAAACAAAATTGATGTGCTTACAGGAACCGGGAAAATTAAAGCATCAAAAGTCGTATCAGTAAAAGATGACAAAGGTAAAACAACCGATTATACAGCTGAAAAAGGAGTAATTATTGCGACTGGAGCAAGGTCCCGGGAGCTTCCTAACCTACCTCAGGATGGTGAGAAAATTATTGGATATCGTCAAGCCATGAGCTTGAAAAAACAGCCCAAGAAAATGGTAGTTGTTGGTTCAGGTGCTATCGGTGTAGAATTCGCCTATTTTTATAATGCCATAGGAACGGAGGTAACAGTTGTTGAATTTCAATCTACAATAGTTCCCGTTGAAGATTTGGATGTGTCAAAACAGCTTGAGAAGTCATTTAAAAAGAGTGGAATAAAAGTAATGACCAATGCTTCTGTCGAAAGTGTTGACACCAAAGGCAAAGGTTGTTTGGTCAAAGTGAAAACTGAAAAAGGAGAGGAAAAAATTGAATGTGATGTCGTTTTATCTGCAGTAGGGATACAATCAAATATTGAGAATATTGGCCTAGAGGATGTAGGCATTGTTGTAGATAAGGACAGAATTCTTGTGAACGACTTCTATCAAACAAATATACCTGGGTATTACGCCATAGGTGATATTGTTCCCGGACCCGCACTGGCTCATGTAGCTTCTGCTGAAGGGATAGTATGTGTTGAAAAAATCGCAGGACATCATCCAGAACCTATTAATTATGGAAACATACCGGGCTGTACCTATTGCTCACCAGAAATTGCATCTGTTGGAATGACTGAAAGCGCGGCAAAAGACGCTGGAATAGATATTAAAATTGGTAAATTTCCGTTTTCAGCGTCGGGAAAAGCAAGTGCAGCAGGTACTAAGGATGGATTCGTTAAGCTTATTTTTGATGCCAAATATGGAGAGCTTCTCGGAGGACATATGATTGGTGCAAACGTTACAGAAATGATCGCCGAAATCGTCGCAATCAGAAAGCTGGAAACTACCGGAGAGGATTTAATTAAAACCATTCATCCACATCCTACGATGTCTGAAGCTGTAATGGAAGCTGCTGCTGCAGCCTATGACGAAGTTATTCACCTCTAAATAGAAATATGAAAATCAAACTGATTATTCTGGGTATTTTATTTCAGGCAAATCTCTTTGCCCAAAATACAGTGTGTCTGACCATTGAAAGTAATCCGAATTCCAATGATCCTGCACTTGCGGCATTTACGAAATATGTAAATGTTTTAGACTGTTTTGACGTCTATGCGGAAAGTACTATATCAGACGAAAAGGTATTGCACGCGGCGGCCATAGCTGCTGAATTATTGGATAATGATGAAAACGAAACTGTGGATGACCCCTTATTAAAATCGCAGCTACAATCGAATGGTGCATTAATACCTATATTTTCTGCTGAAGGAAGTAATGCAGAAAACACATTTTTTACGCTCTATAATGGAAATGGGGCAGCAGCCGTTCTCTATAATAACGAAATGGACCCTGCTCAGCCTGGACATTGGGGTAGTGATGCTTCCGTAGAAGAGGTCATGCATGTGATAAATGCTGTTGGGCATACGAATGTATATCCGTCGGCCTTCTCAATTGGAGTAGGATCTTCATTAATGACAAATGCAATGGATGTTGCTCGTGGTGGACAATTTTTGACTATTCCTAACCCATACCCTAGTGAAGCATGGTATCACTATGACGATCAGACCTGCGATTATGAGTGTATGGCTATAGAATATATGTACTGGTCCATTGTGTCCTGGATGGGAATCTTAAATGACCCAGCTACATGCAATGGCATTGCTAATGAATGGGAGCCCTGCTCTCCTGCACTTTTTCAAAGTACTGATGTGCTTATGTACAATTTGATTACAGACCCTCAATATTTACTTCCTCAATTGGCACCCGATGGAAATTATTGTCCAAATAATTCTGGGATAGAATTGATAGGTGAAATGCCTGAGATTATTATTTATCCAAATCATGCCGATGATGTCATTAGGATCAACGGACTACAGAAAAATGCGCAGCTTATTCTGACAGACGCTACAGGTAGGACCGTTCATCGAGAAGAAATGAATAATAATACATATGAAATAAATGTTTCAGCCTTTAATGCTGGTTCTTATATTTTAAACATAAGAACAGCCACAGGTCAGAGTTCTCATAAAATTATCATACGCTGATAAGGATATCACGTGAATAATTAGTAGATTAAACGATGCGACTGGCATTACTTATTTTTATCTGTGGAGCTTTCTCCCATATCAATTCCCAATATAATTTGGTGGTAAAGTCAAATCAGAGTGATTTCCTGAACACAAATCAAACTGCTAAACACATCTATAATAATTATTTTCTGTTGCAAGCGGCAGAACCCATATTAATTAATGAAAAATGGGAATTTGCAGTAGCTCCAAATATGACAGGTGGACATATTAGCTTTTTCACAAACGAACTAATAATCAGAGCCCAAGATAAATTATCTACCAACGAGCTAAATCGATTGAAAGAATTTGGTGAGCCAGAAATAAATGCTCACAACGAAATGCTTTGTCTTATTCGAACTCACGATAAAGAAATAAATTTTCTTCAGGACAAAAAACAGAGCCTGGAGGAATTCGATTTTGTTAAAAATGTTCAGATCAACCAGTTTTTTACCTTACAGGACTGCACAGATGACCCTCTATATAGCTATCAATGGTATCTGGAAAATACAGGTTCCTCCATTCAATACAGCGGATCAGCGGGAGCAGATATTGACATCAATAATGCCTGGTCGATATCCAAAGGAGATTCTATTGTGGTAGCAGTGATGGATAGCGGAATCGATACCTTACACCCCGAATTCTCCGGTCGACTTCTTGCAGGATTTGATGCATTTGCCACAGACAGTATAAATACGCATGGATATCCGTTTTTGGACTATGAACAAAACGCCCATGGTACCGCATGTGCAGGAATAATAGGCGCTGAACAGGATAATAATATCGGAATTAGTGGAGTTGCACCTCTCGCACAGCTGGTCCCGGTTCGCATATTTTTCTATATCAATCTAAATGGTCAAATAACACCCTTTACCAATATGAATGCCTTGCTGACCGGCTCTGCGTATTCATGGAATACGATGGGTGTGGATGTAATCAGCTGTTCAGCAGGATTATCACCCGAATACATCAATCTTTTGACTATTGATACTGCACTTTGTAATGAGGAATTGCGACTGGCGTATACGGATGGTAGAGATGGAAAAGGCAGTGTATTGTTGTTTTCTGCAGGGAATGACAATGTCAATGAAGTATTATGGCCAGCAAATATTGCAGAGACCATTGCAGTTGGTGCGAGCGACATGTGCGATACACGAAAAAGACCGAACGATTGCTCTGGAGAAAACTGGTGGGGAAGCAGCTACGGGGAAACTCTGGATTTAGTTGCTCC
>Ga0206679_10003273_pt1 | contig 12523 bp, 11 predicted proteins | sample M110012015metaG_FD_155464 | JGI IMG/M metagenome (GOLD analysis project Ga0206679, IMG submission 155464) | Ammonia-oxidizing marine archaeal communities from Monterey Bay, California, United States - M1 100m 12015 | ecosystem: Environmental > Aquatic > Marine > Intertidal zone | place: USA... | reverse complement strand
GCTGCTGATTTAATCATCAATGTAACTGATGGACAATCTGTAGTTATTGAAGGACTTGATATTGATGATGGGGTTGTTACTGGTGCAGCTTCAATTACTTCTACTACATTTGTAGGTGCATTGACTGGTGATGTTACTGGTAATGTAGATGGTATTGTAGGAGGAACAACACCTGCTGTTGGTTCATTTACAACATTATCAGTAAATTCAATTACATTAACAAGTGGTTCAATTACAGGAGATACAACTATTACTACTTCTCTAACATCAGTCGTATCTGGTAGTGGACATACAGTTACTATTGATGCAGTAAATGCTACACAAGGAACTATAATTACATTATTAAGTGATGGAACAAATACATATACATTAAATAATGGAAATAGTGAAACCGCAACAATTGCTAATAATGTATCAACTACAATAATTACAACAGGACAAAGTGCAGGAAATGTAGTAGCATATTCGAATGGCACAGCAGTAACATTTTAATTTAAAATAACCGAATGATTTTATTTGTAATTAATAAAATCATTCAAATCATGTATAATGGCGGAGGATAAACATGAATATAACAGTAAGGAATTTATAGACCAATTAAGAGCAATAAACGATGAAAATAAAATATCAATGGATGAATTAGATACAATTGATACGGGAAATTGCCCAATTTGTTACGAAAAGCTTCAATTTTTAAAATATGATAAAGTCGAAGAAGAAATTAAACCAAATCCGAATGTGATAACGACACCGTGTGGACATAGTTTTTGTTTTACGTGTTTAACAACTCATTTGGAGAAGAAAAATAAATGCCCAATATGTAGAAAAGAACTTAGTAAAAAACAAAAGTACAGACTATTATCAACACAAGAAGGTTGTTTTGTGATTAATCAAAAAGTGGATATGCATTTAACCTATAAATTTAATAGTTTATTTACTGCTGCAGAACAATTACAAGATCCAAGTATATTATTGAGTTCGGTAAAATATTGTATGTATGAAGTAATGCAATCGTTTAGACGTTTGCAGGTAATTACCGATGATGATGATGATGAAGAAGATGAATAAAGTAAATAACTTCAATAACAATATAAATAAATTTATTGAATATTATAAAAATGGATAATACAATTGAACTCGAAAAATTGAAAACGCGTTTAGAAAAGTTATCAAAAGACCATCAATTAGAAATTTTAAAAATATTCAATGCATCTTCTGATGTGAAATTAAACGAAAATAAAAGCGGTGTCTATATTAATTTATCATTTCTTCCAAAAGAAATAATAGGTAAATTACAAACTTATTTAGACTATGTCCAAGATCAAGAAAAGATGCTTTTACTTGCTGAAATAAAAAAAGAAGATTTCGTCAAAGCATATTTCGAGACAGATCAAGAAGAAACGTCTGTAGCTGCAAGCACAAATATATAAAAAAATATATTTAAAGATATAAATTGATATACAAGTAACTAAAATGGCGAAAACTTTATTAAATCAAATTTTTTATGATATTAATAAATTTGATGTAAACCCTACATTATGTGAACGGTTTATGTTATTACAAGAATATGTAGATAAAATTAAACCCGCAAAAATGATTGAGAATATAGAACCAGAAAAGCAGATTATCAAAGAAGCACCAAAACAAGAATTATTCATGCCTAGGGTGAATGATAAATTATTTTGTTGTATTTATATTTTGTTTATAGGATTAGGAGAATTCTATATGTTAGGAAATCGATATAAAAATGCTGAATTATACGAAAAGCAAAATATTATGAATTTTATTCAAACAAATCGGAAAAATATTAAGGCAACTGCACAACAAAATGGAGTAAAAATGACGAATGTTAAAATGCAAAATATATCATCAGAACTAATGACTGATACAAAAACAACTTGGAATGTATTTTGGGTATTGTGTTTTTATTATAAAATAAATGCGATTATTGTTCAAAATAATATTTATATGGAATTTACGGTAGATAGTGTTTATGATACTTATTTATTTGAACGAAATGATGAATTACGAATAACTGTAGATTGCATAAAATTATCATTTGAAAAAATAAATCAAATAAGACAAAATCGTTTAAAAATTGATCCCTTTGTAGAAAAGATTTTAAAGGGCGTATCTTCATATAAAACCCCAGAGTTACAAAGCATGTTGGAAACATTAAAATTACATTGTGATGTAGATAAACCAAAAAAACAGGATTTATATAATACGATAATCAAATATTTAGTTTCAATGAATATACAAAATTGAATATATTAACGGAAAATAATATATGAATAAGATATACTTATTTATATATTATGGAAAAATCAGATTCAATTGAAGAAATATCAACGAGTCCAATTGATAGTCCACCCATGAGATTAGCAGAACAGGGGCCGAAGACGCCTGAAGGAAGTCCGCCCCAAAGTATCAAAATATCTAATGCTAAAAAGGACTTCGAGGGGCTCATAGAATTTTATTTAGCAGATAACACCACATATTCGGGGGTAAATAAAAATGGAGAATTAGAAGTGCGATTTGGTACAAATCCAAGAACAGGTAAACCATTATCAAAGATTGATTATGATAATGTAGTCCAATCATTCTATTCGTCCGGATTTAAAACAGACAATATAGATGGACTTAGTATTTTGCGTATTCAAGGAGAAAATTTAAACAAAAGCACCGGTCAAATGCGTATATCTAACATACGTGCCGAAGTTATGGGTATAGATTTAATACAAGAATATTGTCGAACAAATAATTTGCAAAAATTGTTAGATTTACCTTCTACCATATCGGCCGTTTCAGATAAAATTAAATTTACACAAAAACAGCCTCCTTATATTGGCGAAACTCGTGAAACCAGTAAACCAATGCGTCCGGTTGATTTTACAGATCATAATTTTAGGGTTTCATATCAATATGAAAAGGATTATTATTCGCATACTGAAATAGCGAAGAGTATTATATCATCGTGGTTAGATACAAAAAAAGTATTTCGATACATAAACCGTGTCCGTATGCGTCATGATGAATTACCTATATTCTTAGATATAAGTATTGTAAAAGGTTCGTCCATTGCGAAAAGGTCATCTAAACGTAAACCAAGAGTAGCGATACCACAATACACAATACAAGAAGCGAATGTATTTAACAATGAAGAAATGTATGAAGTAGAGCTCGAATTAGACAACAGCCGTATAGGATTAGGAACAAAATATAATTCAGTAAATTCGATTATGGATGCATTGAGAAAATGTATACGTATAGTATTGAGTGCATTGCAAGGAACAAATTATCCAATTTCCAATTCAGAAAAAGATTTAGTTTTAAAATCATATATGAAAACGGTATTTGGAGATGAATATACGAAAGAATTTATGGAAAAATACACAAGTCCAAAAGAATACATAGCAGAAAAGGCTCAACGTGAATTAAATAAACATTTTATAGGTCCTTCGTCATATACATTACAAATAATTAATGTAGTATCGTTACCAGCCGAAGGACAAGAACGGATTACGTCCGTGCCGAATATTCGTGAAAATTTTACAGTAACAGACAAAGCAGATGGTGATAGAAAACTATTGTTTATTGCGGAAAATGGGCATATTTATATGATAGACACGAATATGAATATAATATTCACAGGTATGGTAACAATGGATAACGAACTGTTTAATAGTGTTTTGGATGGTGAGCATATTAAATATGATAAAAATAACAAATTTGTAAATATATATGCGTCATTTGATATTTATTATATTAAAAACAAAAGTGTTCGTGAATTAAATTTCCTAGCATTAGATGAGGAAGATATACCTGAAAAGTTTAGACTGCCCTTACTAAATAATTTTGTTCGTCAAATGAAACCACGTTCAATATTAAATAAGGATAGTGGTAATAGTGAACCGGTTAAAAAAACAGGGAAGGTAGATGATGATATTGATCATTCTTGTTGGTTATCTATTAAATGTAAAAAATTTTCGTCTTCATTCCATGGAGATATATTCAAAAGTTGTGAAGGGATTTTATCTCGCGTAAGGGATGGTTCTTATGAATATAATACAGATGGTTTAATATTTACCCCAGCGTCTACTGGAGTGGGAGGGACTTCTTCGGGAAAAGCCGGTCCATTGAAAAAGATTACCTGGGAACATTCATTTAAATGGAAACCACCTCAATATAATACCATTGACTTCTTGGTATCTGTTAAAAAAGATAAAAATGGTAAAGATGAAGTTCATAATATATTTCAAGAAGGTTTTGATTTACAAAAGCAAAGTAATATTATTCAATATAAGACACTGATCTTACATTGCGGGTTTAGTCGTAGAGACCATGGATATATAAATCCCATGTTAGATGTTATCAATGATGTTTTACCGAATACCGATGAGAAGGATAATTCTCAACGTTATCAACCGGTTCCCTTTCAACCTACAAATCCATATGATATAGATGCGCAATATTGTAATATAGAATTAAAAGAAACAGGAAATGGGTTGGTAATGTTAACGGATGAAAATGAATATTTTGAAGAAGATATGATTGTTGAATTTAGTTATGATCGAAGTAAAGAAGGATTTTGGAGATGGGTGCCACTACGTGTTCGTTATGATAAAACAAATGATTTGCGTGCAACTGGTTCAAATTTTGGAAATGCATTCCATGTAGCCAATAGTAACTGGCATAGTATTCATAATCCGATTACTGAAGAAATGATAATGTCGGGAAAAGATATTCCTGAAATATTAGGTGACGAAGACGTATATTATAGTAAATCCGCTAAAGAAACAACAACCCGTGCTTTAAGAAATTTTCATAATCTTTACGTAAAACGTAAGCTCATATTAGGTGTTAGTAATAGAGGTGATACATTAATTGATCTTGCGGTTGGAAAGGGAGGTGATTTCCCAAAATGGATAGCATCAAAACACGATTTTGTATTTGGAATTGATTATTCGAAAGATAATATTGAAAATCAAAAAGACGGTGCTTGTGCGCGTTATTTAAATTATAAAACACAGTATAATAAGATGCCGTATGTATTATTTGTCCATGGTGATAGTCGTAAAAATATTCGTAGTGGAACAGCATTGGAAAGTGAACGTGATAAACAAATTGCATCAGCTGTCTTTGGAAATGGAAGTAAAGATAAGGAAGAGTTGGGTGACGGCGTATATAGACAATTTGGAGTAGGTAAAGATGGTTTTAATGTAAGTTCTTGTCAATTTGCTCTTCATTACTTCTTTGAAAACGATAAAACATTACATTCATTCTTACGAAATATATCAGAATGCACAAAGGTAAATGGCTACTTTATAGGAACGTGTTATGATGGCGAAACAGTATTTAATTTATTAAAAACAAAAAATAAGGGGGAATCAATGACCATTTACAATACAGATGATGAAAAAATGTATGAGATAAAAAAACAATATAGTTATTCGGGGTTCCCTGAAGACGAAAGTTCGTTGAATTATCCTATAGAAATATTCCAAGAAAGTATTAATAAACCATTCCTAGAATATTTGGTCAATTTTAATTATTTCCAACGTGTAATGAACAATTATGGATTTACATTATTAACAAAAGAGGAAGCAAATGGTATGGAATTACCAAATGGAAGTGGTATGTTCGATGAATTATATTTACAGATGAATAATGAAATTGAGAAAAATTATAGAAATAAACGAGAATACGATAATGCGAATAATATGTCTTTAGAGGAAAAGAAAATATCATTTATGAATCGTTATTTTGTCTTTAGAAAAACACATAATGTGAACGCCGAAAAGGTATATAAATTATTAGTGAATAAAAACCGTTCGGTTGATATTATGGACGACGATGATGTCGAAGAAATAATTGAAAAAGATAAAAAGTCAAGTGAGGCAGAAAAAAGTGCAGGAGGAATAAAACAGTCTATTATAATACGTAATATTCCAGGTAAAAAGAAGAAAATAATTATTGGAAACGACGAAACAGTTGAAACCGGTAAACCCGAAATATCATTTCAACCGAATAAAGTTGTGATTAAACGGAAAAAATAATATTAGTTTATTATGAAAAATATATAAAAATTCATCTTTATATATTATAAGAAAAGTATTATAAATGATTCATTTCCAAATTCCTAGAAATTCGTCAGACTTGTATATGTATATGGAATGTTTTTTTACAGATGGACAAAATCCAACACCAGTTATTTCAAATTCTTTATCGCAATATTTAAATGATATAAAACACCGTATTAATGATAAAGAAAAAGAATGGGACGTAGTAAAAAGATATACTAACCCGTGTGAATATATACATAGTATGATACCAGGAAAAAGAAAGAGTATTGCTAAGAAAAAACCATTATCAAGATCATACTTTAAAATGGTGGAACTAGTATGTTTTTTTAAATTATTAGATACGGATGCTGTAGGAATAAATAGTTTTCATTTAGCCGAAGGTCCAGGTGGCTTTATAGAAGCATTAGTTGATATTCGAAATAATAAAAATGATAAATACGTTGGTATGTCTATTGATGACGATAATAATGATCCAAATATTCCTGGGTGGAAAAAAAGTAAAAATTTTTTACAAGAAAATTCAAATGTTACCATTGATCATGGAATTGACGGCACGGGTGATATTTTACAATTAGCTAATTTTAAATATTGTAAAGAAACTTATGGGAATAAGATGCATATTATCACCGGAGACGGTGGCTTTGATTTTTCAGTGGATTTCAATAATCAAGAACATCATATATTAAAATTATTATTTGGACAAGTCATATATGCTTTAGTGATGCAAAAGAAAGGAGGGCATTTTATATTAAAATTATTCGATTGTTTCTTTCAACATACGTTGGATATTGTGGCTTTATTGTCTTCATTTTACGAAAAGGTATATATAACCAAGCCTCTAACAAGTCGTTATGCGAATTCTGAAAAGTATATTGTTTGTAAAAAATATATTGGTCCAAATTGTAATAAAATTTACAAGCATTTGTATTCCGTCTATGAGACAATGCTTACAGCTGAAATCCCTATAAATAGGTTATTGAATATCCCATTAACACTGTTGTTTGTAACGAAAATTGAAGAATATAATGCTATTTTTGGACAACAACAAATCGAAAATATTCATTATACATTAAATTTGATTGATATCAATAATAAAGAGGATAAGTATAATACATTATTGAAAAATAATATTAAAAAATGCATTGATTGGTGCACTAAATACGGAATATTATACAATAATATTAGTTATAACAATAATGTTTTTATTGAAAATGCGTGTTAATATTTTTTTATACATTTGAACATTAAAAACGCCGATTTTTTTAATATAAAATAAAAATATATAAATAAATATTTTTATATAATATATAGTATCATAATGTATAATGATGAAGAAAATATTAAATTAAAAGCAGAAATTATTAAATTAAAAGAAGAAATTATTAATTTAAAATCAGAAAATGAAAAATTTGCCTTAAGCCTTTCTTTTTTTAGATCAAAAGAAACAATTATTAAATTAACAGCAGAAAATGATAAATTAAAAGGAAACCAATATTAATTTCATTTATATTTTTTTCATAATAGTATGAAAAAAATATTTTAATTACTTTGTAACACATTTTGTATCACAAGGGGCGGGAAAACCAATTTTATTCTTAATTGTATACGCATCACTTGATGCACCATAAGATAAAGCATTTCCAACTTGTGAACCATAAGCTTTTGTATATAAATCACCGTTTGTTGTGATTGTATTATAATTTAATCGAGAAGTTCTAGCACTGGATGAAACACCACCCTGTCGTGAGAATTTATAATTGCTGGGTTTAAATTGTGTTTCGGGATAGTAGTCATCATTATCGGGACAGTAAACGCTACCGTTATTGTTAACAGAATATTTATTATTTTCGCTTCCAGGTGCTCCAGGTTTAACTAAAGGATTTCCAGATTGAATATAATGGAATTGATTTTGCTTAAACGTTTTACCGCGATTAGTAAGGTATTCTTGTGAACTCATAGCATATGGAGCAGTAGTAACCGATGATGGTGTCTTTCTCACTACACTTGCGCCACGTGCTCTATTACGTGCAATTTGATCTATGTTAAATGCATCCTTATTAGCTGCATCATTGTTACAACATAAACCCCTTTCGCCAAGATTGTTGATTAAATTTATATCTAAAGTTTGTTTATTTCCAACACAATCACATTCAGTTTCATCAAAAACGACTAAAGAACTCCCTGGTCTATTTAATAAATCAATAGAAGTAGATTGTTTTGTGGAATTGGACTTTTGCGTGGCGGTTGTTGTTTCTCGACGATATATTTTCAACGGAGGTGAATTAAAAAATAAGGTCTTATCTTTATCATTTACAACATTATCATTTTTTTGTATAGTGCTTGTAATTTGACCAAATGATTTTCCTTTCCATGGAACATATGCGGACCTATTGTTATTTAGTAAGGTAGAATTAAACATTATATATATATAATATAATATAATGAATTTTTTAAGATATCCAAACAATATATTTTTAATATTCGGTTTAATTACGATTGTTGTAATTATTTACGGTTTAACTGGTAATAATAAAATTGTGGAAGGTGTACAAAACAATGAGGAAAAAACAAAGGCGTTGAATGAGACTATAATCCAGTTTACACAAGATTTGTATGATAAAATGAAATATTTGATAACAACTAAAACGAATGAATCTGAAGATAAAACACAAAAAATGTTAAAAAATATAGATACAATTGTAGATAATATTAAAAACTCTAACCAAGTTTCACCAGAACAGATAGAAAAATGGGATAAATTAGACAAATTACTACAAAAACAAATACTAGAGTTGTCTGTATCGAAATCTATAACAGTACCCCCAGGTATAGCAATCGAAATACAAAATGAAAACCTTACAGATAAAATTAGAGGTATTATTAATAAATATATTTAAAAGGACTTATAATAATAATAATATATTATTATAACAAAAATGAATATATATTTAAAATTATCTGACTTCAAAAACGATACTAAAACTATAGATTTAAAGGATAATATACGATATCTTTATCCAAAAAAAAACAATATAATGGAAGGAGAATTTACAAAAATATTGTTTTCAAAAAATAATGTTACAATGAATGGTGTTTATTTGCATTTACCGTTAAATACTGAAAAAAAAATTACATCCAATAACGAAGTATTTATACGCAATATTATTAATACATCAAGTAATTCTAACATTGTTTATGATTTGAAAATCTTAGAACAATGTATATTAAACCATTATCAAGCATATAATAATATAGATAAACAAATGGATACAATTTTATCAAGACAATTGTCCACAAATCAAATTCGGGTATATCACGATAATTCAAAACACAATATAAAAAGGAATTTTTATGTTATAAAGATTTCAGGAATATGGGAAACAAGTCGAAAATTTGGATTAACATACAAAATAATGGAATTATAATCGCATCATAGACATTGTCGCTCCTCTATTACTTTTAATATGATTAAATGGGGTAGTTCCGTTATGTAGATCGTGCATTTTATTAGCACTCATGTCTTCTTCAAATTCCGTATCAAACGAGTTAATATCGTAAAGATTTGTATTATTATTATAGGTATAATATAAATTATTAATAGAATTAATTCCTTCAGTTGTAAAACTAATATAACGTTCGAACTCTTTTTTATTGACTTGTTTTAAGTAACCATCGTAAAAATGAAGTATATTTTTATCAGCAAATTGGTAATATTGCCGCCTATCTATTTTTATATGATATTTGAGTGCACGATCGTAAAACATATTATCTTCGTATCCCCAAGCCCAAAAATTAGGAAATCCATTCATTCTTTCAAAATCACCCCCCTTGATAGAAACAATACCACCAAGTGTATGTTTAAAGCCATAAAAATGTTTAATTATATTAGTATTTGTTTCATAATTTATAAAACCTTTTGTGAAAGGTAACGTATCTACATCATTAAATACCAATGTTATGTCTTCATAATCATTTGGATATTTTTCTTTTACAATTAAAAATCCAATGTTTTTCATAGCGCCACAATTAAAGGAACGTGTGTCGTTTTGATGTATAATCATTACTTGTGTATCGCTATCATCATAATCTTCTAATATGTATTTCATATGTCTAATAAAAAATGCTAGTTGTTGATCACGATCTCTATAAGGAACAATAAATATTATTTTTGGCGTTTTTTTTGTAATATCCGAATTAAGAAAAAATACATTGTCTTGGTTTTTGTTTGTATCCACTATAAATTGGTTTTCCATATATTTTTATAAGTTATATATAATTAAAAAAATATACGCGTAATATTTTTTACTAAATTTTTAATAATTTGAATATTTTGTTCTAATAGCACTTGGTATTAATTTATCTTTTAATACCTCCATTTTTTTATAACATTTGTTAATGGTTACTTCACTAACTCCGCAAATATTTTTAACGTTTGTTTTGGTTATCGTAAGATTACATTCTTGAGATATAAAATATATTATTCCAGCAGCAATTGAATGAGGTGTATTATCGTTTATATATCCTGTATCCTCAATTTTTTTTGCTATAAATTTTGCTAAAATAGTTAATTCACTGTTAATATTTAGTTTGCTACAAAATCTTTCTATAAATGAACTAGGAGTTGTAGCACATAAATCATCTGTGCTCGCATTTAATTTATTACCGTTACGTTCAAGATTTGATAGAATAGTTACAGCCATTGAACATCCGTTTGTAGCACTCGTTTTGTCCAATTTAAATATTTCTGCAATTTCGTGTGATGTTCTCGGACAATCATTTAATCTACACGATATATAAATAGACGCTGCCTTAATACCATCACGATTCATACCACGAAACATCTTTTGTGATGATATTTCTTTATGAATAGCCATAGCATCATCGATAAATATTCTAGGTATGCCTGCATTTTTAGCCATTATTGTAATAAATTGAAATTCTTCATATAATGATTTTTCACGATGAGGCATTGCCTGCCATTCTGTCCATTTTCGAATACGCTTCATTTCATATGATGCATTTTGAGGACATAATATTTTACATCCATAAGAAGATTCTTGTAATAATGGATTAATTGGATTTCCACAACGTGTTGGATCGGTAGCATTCTTGTCTTCAGCACCATAAAACCTCCATTCTGGTGAATAATCCAATGTTTCACGATAAATTACACCACAATGTGTATTTGTACAAGTAGGAAATCCGGTATCCATAGTCATTAATTCAGAATTGCAAAGATAACACGCATTTTCATTTTGTTTATCGGGTTGAATAACATCTTGATTTAATCTCATAGAAGGTTCGTCTTTTTCGTAAACACATTGCATTTCCTCATCCATATCGTAAATATTCCATAATTGCGCCTTTTCTTTTGAAGAAATAATAGATTTTTTTTTCTTTTGGGTTTTTCCTTTTGTATCTAGGGGAAGTATTATAGACATTTTTTTATATATCAGTATTTATGTTTATATTTATTCAATTTTATATATTAATATCTAAAGTTTTCTGTATATATTATAACTAATGTCTGCGCCAGCTTTAACCGAACGACAATTAACCAATATAACAAATGAAATCAGAGATACTATGGTAACCACACTCTGTTCTAAAATTATGGATGAAAATGCACAAGATTCAAGTCTTATTTCTGGTATAATAAAAAAGAATTTAGGAGAAAAAATTAATGATGTATTATCAGCTCCTGCGAATGAAGCAAAAATTTCAAGCACAATTACACAAGCAGTAAATGCTTCTTTAAGACAAACTATAGATGGCCCTTTAGTATTATATAGTATTTTAGACAATAAACAATCATTTGACGCGGTAAAAATATTAGTAACGAAAATATTCGCAAATGTTTACAATAATTCAACAGATAAAGAACTGGCTATATTTATAAAAAATTTACTTACAAAATTAAAAGATCCACCGTATACAACGTGGTTTAAACAGGATGTTACTATTGCGAAAGGTGGTGGAAAATCTAAAACCATGCGCAAACGTAAAATAAAAAACAAGCGTTCTAAGACCTATCGAAATAAATTGAGTATAGGTGGAGATATGCGAGGTTATATGGCGAGAAAAGTTGGTTTAAAAAATGCTGAATCTGCCGAAAAAGCTAGACACGAAATAAATGAACAAACAAAAAAAGCTCGAGATGATAAAATGAACGCACGATCAGAAGCAGGAAAGGCTGGTATTGCTAAAGGTTGGCAACAAATGAAAGATGCGTGGGCGGGAAAAAAACCAGATGATAAGTCAGAACCAGAAAAGGTTTCGGAGAAAACAGACGGAGAAGAAAAAAAAAGTATGAAAGATAAAATGAAAGATAAAATGAAAAGTATGTTTGGTTATGGCGACAAAGACCCCGAGGGTTCTGAGGGTGCTGAGGGTACTGATACTGGTGCTGAGGGTGCTGATACTGGTGCTGAGGGTGC
>Ga0206679_10003269_pt1 | contig 12543 bp, 9 predicted proteins | sample M110012015metaG_FD_155464 | JGI IMG/M metagenome (GOLD analysis project Ga0206679, IMG submission 155464) | Ammonia-oxidizing marine archaeal communities from Monterey Bay, California, United States - M1 100m 12015 | ecosystem: Environmental > Aquatic > Marine > Intertidal zone | place: USA... | reverse complement strand
ATGCCACTCCAGTAATGGTAAATGTGGCTGAATTATTACTCGAATTATAGGTGTTCCCATCAATCCAGGTGTAAGTCTCACAGGCGGTCTGGGTATCTGTTCCTGCTGTAGGGTTATTTATTGTTAAATCCAAAGTAACCAAAGAATCACAGCCGTTTGATGCTCCTCCAGCTATCGTAAAAGTGGCGGAGTTATTACTTGAGTTATAGGTATTACCATCAATCCAGGTTACTGGATCACATGAAGAAAGCACATCAATACCATTAACCGTGTTGTTTATTGTCAGGTCCAGTGTTACTACAGAGTCACACCCGTTTGAAGCCCCTCCTGCTATGGTATAAGTAGCAGAATTGTTACTTGAGTTATAGGTGTTTCCATCAATCCAGGTGTAAGAGCCACAGGCCGATTGCGTGTCTGTTCCCACTGTGGGGTTATTTATTGTTAAATCAAGAGTTACTGTAGAGTCACATCCATTGGAAGCTCCTCCACTTATGGTATATGTGGCGGAGTTATTACTTGAGTTATAGGTATTCCCATCAATCCAGGTTACTGGATCACATGAAGAAAGCACATCAGTACCATTAACCGTGTTGTTTATTGTCAGGTCCAGTGTTACTACGGAGTCGCATCCGTTTGATGCACCTCCTGCTATGGTAAATGTCGCTGAATTGTTACTCGAGGAATAGGTATTCCCATCAATCCAGGTCACTGGATCACATGAATAAAGCACATCTGTACCATTAACCGTGTTGTTTATTGTAAGGTCCAATGTAACAACAGAATCACAACCATTTGATGCGCCTCCACTGAAAGTATATGTGGCGGAGTTGTTGCTTGAGTTATAGGTATTTCCATCAATCCAGGTGTAAGGGCCACAGGTCGATTGCGTGTCTGTTCCTGTTGTGGGGTTATTAATCGTCAAGTCCAAAGTAACCAAAGAATCACAGCCATTGGCCGCACCGCCGACGATATTAAATGTGGCGCTATTGTTACTTGCGTTATAGGTGTTCCCATCAATCCAAGAGTAAGAAACACAGGCTGTTTGTGTATCTGTACCTGAAGTTGCCGTCAATACAGTCACTGTGGTGCTTTCAGTTGTTGTACAGCCGCTTAAATCATAATCACAAGTATACGTCGTAGTTGATGAAGGCGTTACATCAATTGAAGAGGATGATTCACCAGTGGACCAATCATATGTTCCCCCTCCTGCAGAAGGTGTAGCAGTTAATGTAACAGTAGCTCCTTCACAAATGGATTCGTTATTTATGGTTAAGCTTGGAACACTCGCATCTGAAATTACAACCACAGTATCTGTAACCGGATCAGTACATGGCCCGTCATCATCAATGGATACCACATATGTCCCCGGAGCTAAACCTGTAGCTGTAGTTCCCGTTTGAACAGGAGTTGTATTCCAAGAAACTGTATAGGGTGGAGTTCCTCCTGATAAACTGACACTAGCAGTTCCATCATCCCCTACGCATCCAGCAGGTGTTGTCGATGAGACTGGTTCTATAGCATTTTCACACTCCAAAAAATCAATGAAAACTCCAGAATCATATATTGGATCTCCAGCATCCGCAATGGCTAATTTAAAATGATAGGTTTCACAAGGAACAACGTCTATTTCTCTGACTAAAACCGTAGTTATTCCGTCAAGTGCAATATTGGTACATGCCACATTATTTATATAAAATGCAGCATTTGTTGTTGGATTCACATTGTCAATACTCACAATAGTTGTATTATCCGGCAAAGTGGCCACATTAGTATTATTGTAATTTGCTCCAAAAGGATTTGTTCCTGTAACAAAAAACCCAAAAGCATCGTTGTATCCAGCACTTACCCACTCCGGATATTCTTCGGAGCCAAATACAAATCGAATCAGCAATTTATCGCATGACGGAATGACATCGAATTCCAGAATACAACAATCATATTGTGCCAGAGGTTCTAAAGAATTCAATTGAGGATCATTACATGACGTACCAAAAGGACCATTTCCATCCATTTGCTCACTAAAATTTGGTGAATAATCCTGAATTCCCGCTGGCAAACCAATACTGTTTAAATTCCCTGTAGACAATAAGACTCCTGTTGGAATAGCTGCACATGTTGTTTGCCCATTCGTAAATGTTCCATACGAATTCGAAGGACAATTTATGGTGGCGTTAGTGACATTCAGGCCAAAGCCAATCATGGCATCCACAATATCCTGAGCCGTACCTCCCTGATTAGTAATAACCAACTGAGCTTTACCGTGCTGAGAGCAGGCCAAAAAAACAAGAAAAAACCAGTAGCGAATTAAACGTACCAATGTTAAATGCATTTGTATTGTGTAAGACTTGTAATGTATACTAAAGGTTGCTTAAAAATATTAATAATAATTTATAGTATTCTATTAATTTTGGAACCCCATGTATATCAAGATATTAAATTTACATCAATTTAAAAACCACAGTAACTCAGAAATTCTGTTTTCCCCTGGAATAAATGCCTTTATTGGAGAAAATGGAAGTGGAAAAACGAATATACTGGATGCCATACATTATTTGAGTATGTGCAAATCATACCTAAATTCAATAGACCGTCAGAATATAGAATTTGATAAGAAATTCTTTAGTATTGGAGGAATCTGGCAATACGATAACAAAGAGTATTCAGTACAATGTACCTATAAGCTTGGAGCAAAAAAAACTATAAAACTGAATAAAAAAGAATACGACAAGCTTTCCGATCATATAGGAAAATTTCCAGTTGTGTTCATTTCACCTTATGACGGAGACCTCATCAATGAGGGAAGTGAACTCAGAAGAAAATGGATGGATGGAATTATTGCACAGGTGGATTCTGCATATTTAAGAGATCTTCAGTCCTATCAAAAAGTACTAAAACAAAGAAACGCCTTGCTCAAAAACATGCATGAGCATCGATTATTTGATGAGGATTCCATGGAAATATGGGACATTCAAATGATTAAGCTAGGAAATCAAATCCATAAAATAAGAAATGAGTTTTTGAGCTCTTTTATTCCGGTCTTTCAAAAATTTTATACTCAAATCGGAACAGATGATGAGGCGGCCCATATCGAATACAAATCACAATTGAATACCCATGATTTTTCGGAACTACTCCCCGCATTTCACAAAAAGGACTCTTTTACTCAATACTCCAATGCGGGAATACACAAGGATGATCTGATATTTTCAATAAAAGGTCACCCTATTAAAAAATTTGGTTCACAGGGACAGCAAAAGTCTTTTATTATTGCACTCAGACTCGCTCAGTTCGAATGGCTAAAAACAATGAAAAACACGAATCCCGTATTACTTCTTGACGATATTTTTGATAAACTCGACCACAGCAGAGTTAAGAAACTCGTAGAATTAGTAACTAATAAGTTTTTTGGACAGGTCATTATCTCAGATACGGACAAAGACAGGATGATTAAGCTAATCAACTCAATTCAAATAGAATCAAAATTATTTGAGACCAATAATGGTGAAGTAAAAGAAATTTCTATCTAACTTTAAAGCATGTACAACAAACGGAGAGCATCAAACGAAAAACAGCTGGGAGAGGTAGTTGAAAAGCTTCTTAAAGCCTATGGCCTGGAAGAAAAAATGAAAGAACTCGATTTGGTTGAGGCTTGGCCTGATTTGATGGGAAAAGCAGTTGCACACCGCACCAAAAGAATCGAAATAAAGAACAAAAAGCTATTACTTTCAATTGATTCTTCCGTAATGAGAGAAGAATTACATCATGGGAAGCAGGTTATTATCGAACGTGTGAATCAATTTATGGGGAAAGAGGTGATTCATGACGTATGGCTTTCTTAGTTCTTTCTACTTGGAAAATGCACTGTACATGGAATCAATATCAAATCTACTTTTACCAACTTTCGTGATTCCGTTGATTTTAACTGTAGAATTCAGTTCAATAAGATAGTTCTCTTTCACATCATTAATTTGCACGGATTTCACATGGATCTTTGCCGGACCAAATTCGGCCTTTTTTCTGTATGCAGCAAAAGCAAATGAACAATGCTCAATGCTTGTGTTTTCAACTTGTACTTCAGACATGTCTTTAGATGCAATTGCAATAGATGCTTTTTCAATAGAACAATCCTTCACCACAAGAGAGGATCGTTCTCCTCCTGATATGCCTTTATCTCCTGAGCCAATAATGGAGCAGTGAACTATACTTATTGTGCTACCCGAAAAATCAATGCAGTCATTTCCTGTATTTAAAAATTTCGAATTCTTTAATGTACCTGTACAAAAATCCGCATCAAAACCATCTGATAAGGTATTTTTTATCTCGCTTGAGTCCACTACAAAATCACATCGAATAAGATTTAAAGCATCTTCACATTTATTATTTGAAAATGTACAGTTGGAAATATCTACCTGAGCTTCATATACTGTAACAGCACCAGTTAATGTCCAGTTTTGCTTATTCATGGATTTTAAATTCCTAAAATCAACATAGCTTAATTTTACTTTTTGTTTTTCTGGTAGAAGCACTACACCACATCCGGACCCGTTACTTGAATAAATGGATATTCGTTTATCCTTACTCCCATTCATGTCCACAGGCGAATAGGAGACAAATCTCGCTCCATTCAATAAGTTGATGGATGTCCCCGCTTCTATTACAAGCTTTTTACCACGAGGAACATATACGTCCTTTGAAAAGGTATATTTCCCTTTTTTCAAGCGCACGGTATTTGAATTTGGAATAGGTAATGTTGGAAGAAGTATTGCATCTTCAGACAATGAAGAGACCAGAGTTGATGGTGGCCATTTACTGACTTTTGTCTTCAACACAGAATCTCCGACAATTTCTGATTTATAGTAAATATATTGGGGAACAAAATCGAACCTAATAAGTTTTGAATCCGCTTTATGGGTAAATGCTTCCAGTTTAAAAGGGTGTTCGAAAGGTATTTCAACATCTTTATTAAGTTTGGTTGAATACCCTATAATCTCGACTTCATGTAAGAGGTAATTTTGAAAATACAGCTCTGACCGCAAGCTGTCTTTGTGTTTTGTATTTACCTTCAACGCCACTTTATCAAAAACCACATCCTGCTCGATATCGCCAAAAGGATTTCTTTTTTTAATCGTTCTTTTGACTGTAGGAAGCTGTTCGTATTTAGACAATTTTCCCTGAACTTCCTTTCGATTGATCTCAAAATATTCCCTATCAAATCTGAACATGGGATATTCATGCCTCAATAATTTTTCGTAATGTTTTAGTTCACTTTCAAATTCCTTAAACCTGTCTTTCATATAGTCATCGGCAGAATATTTTTTCAAATAATTCAGATACAGACTGTCAAATTCGTGGTTCAAAAATAATCCGTCAATCATGGTATAGTCATTATCACTTCTCCATCTCGCTGCTATACCGATAAGCTCATAATGCACTGTAAGGTCACCTGGAAAACAATCAAAGGCAATGGGTTCAAGCCGGCCACTGAGAGGATTCAGGTAGTTCCTCTGATTGTGCCATACCAAACCATGAGTGGCGTTCATTACATCGCAAAGGGCCAGAAATTTCGCCATTTTATCCAATTCTATATAATCTTGACTATTTCGATCTAAGTTACGGTACCGTTCCATATGACTTTTTGCCAAGAGATACTGATTGTACAACTCAGGAATACGTCTGGTTCGTTTTTTACTGAAAGGCAGAATTTCCGCAGCCTCAAGATAAGGGTATAGCTTTATTTTGGTTTGATTCTTTTCTGCATCCATGTATCCCTGCCACATCCCACTTTCATCAAATTTTACGATTGGCCCTTCCCTCCTATTGCTGTATTCCAACAATCTTTTATCAAAATGTTCTTCAAGAGCATACACCCCTTTATTCTCTCCGTTCACATAGACCACCTTGAATTGGTAACGTGTAGTGAGTACATCTTCTTTTTCATAAACCCGATGGCCAAACCATTCCATCATAAATGACCTTGTATGTGGATCTTGTATAGAGAACTTCTTAATTCCCTGGTAGGAGTTATCTCCTCTCACCTTTATTCTAAAAGACCATTTATCCCCTTCCAAATGATCAGTCCAGTCTCCCTTAAGTCTTAGGCTAACAGGTATGGATTTACCCTCAACTTCTATAGAAGCATCAAAATAAGATTTCAGATCGGACGAAATAACTCTCTGCTTTAATGCCATTTCACGAAAGTCAACAATACTGTCCATTGCCGATTGAGGTATTGTAATTCTTAAAACATCTTTTTCTTCTACATTAACAGGTTTTTGATTTTTCCTGAAACAATCTATTGTCAGATCATCAAAATAAACGCTCTGTTTATGATGATTCCACAAATACACATCCACATTCTTATAATTTCGACCAGCAACAAGACTACATGTAAGTAATTGCCAATCACCCACCTCCTTAAAGGATATGGCTTGGCTTTTATATTGAAGTTTCTTTTCAGCGGCTATGACAAGCTCTCCACCCGGCCCCCCTTTTTTTCTCCAGACCGACGCATAAATCACATCTCCCTTTTTTATAGCCTTTAAGCTGAAGGTAGGTCCGAATTGTTTAGAACTATTCAATTTGAAAGAATAAGATCCTGATCGGGCAAAGTCCTTAGAGCGGCAATTTGCATTTGACAAATATTCATTCCCTTCCTTGAATTTTCCGTTAGATACAGTTTCTCCACTGCATTCCAAATGAAAACGCTTCTCGAATTGTGCAGTTTCCGGGGAACAAGCACATAAAAGAATAACAATAGCAGTAAACAAAGTAAATTTCATATGATAAAATTACATCGTGCAAATGTAGAAAAAGGGATTGACCTAAGGAGTGTTTGAATTAATTAGAATGTATTCCTTTGGTAAGTACTAAAGGTCATTGTTAATTATTTAGCTTATGTTCACAACATAATAAGTTCCGCAATTACTTTGAAGATTTTGCATCTTTAATTGCAGTGTAAATAAACCTTTTTCAAGCTGTATAGTCCAATTATCATAATTGCATTCATATGACAAAGACTCTACTAGTATTCTATCTATTTTTTATTTATTCTTTAGGATTTTCTCAATCATTTAATTTATCAGTTTCAAACGGGCATGGCTCGGGTATATTCTCTGAAGGTGATACCGTATATATTTGGTCAAATCCAGAATTCAACGAACTCGTTTTTAAGGAATGGCAAGGAAGTGCCGTAAATTACATGATAAACCAAAATGAATGGCTTACGAAAATTTATGTGCCTGTAGGTAGTAATGTTGGAGCTCTTATTGCAGATGCGCAATTTAATGACCTATCAACAATTGCAGATGCAAATATTGAAAGTATCATATTACCTGCTTTAGATAATGGAACAATTTTAATGGAAAATGAGGATGTATACCTAAGAGTCCCTCAAAATCCTGTTGGAATAGTCTTTTGTTTTCACGGAACAGGTGGATCCGGAGCAGGATTTGAAAATGATTTTGAAAAAAATTCCTTCTTCAAGGCAGGAGCCAATAGAAATTACATTATGGTAGCAACCAATGCCAATGAAAAATCTTTTGGTGATCAAAATGGAGATGATGCCATACGGTGGGAAATAAATAATGCGTATACAGATGAAGCGAACAATAATATTGATATTAAAAGGATTAAATCCTTACGAGATTCACTAATTAATCGATTTTCACTTTCACCCCAATTTCCAACTTTTGCTTTAGGTGTATCCAATGGTGCAAATTTCGCAGATCTATGTGCAGCGGCTCTTGACTTTAATGCCTCTGGACATATGACAGGAAATGGCCACCCAGATATATACGCAAATCGCGATGATGCCACACCAGTGATTTTTGTCCAATCTGAAAATGATCAGCATTCCTCAGCGAATCCGGCTATTGTCATTGCCAATTACCACGCTTTGCTGAATAGAGGAATTTCGGCGGAATTTCACTGGCATACGAAAACTCCCGTATATAATTACCGATTTACAAGAACTGAAGATATGATGATTGCTCCATCTATTTCTGAATCTATTTATCAAAGAATGCTCAATTCTCCCGGATTACTGAATCAGGATTATAAATTATTAATTACAAATAATTCAGAATTGCCTACAGACTTATTTCTTGATTTAGGACTGAATTCGGGCTCCATAAATGATTGTGAAAATCAAATCAAAATCATGAACGCTGACCATAAATTCCATAGTCATTTCAATAATCGAATTATAGATTTTTTTGAGCTTCACAATACAAGCAGTTCTTCGTTTTCCGAATTGAATGAGCAGGGTATTATTTTTTTATACCCTAATCCAACAAATGACAGAGTCTTTTTATCTGAAAAAAATGTAATCGCAGATTTCAAATTGTACACGGCTACCGGCAAATTACTAGAAACTTTTCATGAGCAAACATATCTAGACCTCTCCAGCTATCCTTCCGGACAATATTTTATTGAAATACAACTGGGAAACACTATTATTTTAAAAAATATTTTGAAAAATTAATAATAGCGTATCTGGCATAAGCTTTGCTAAGCTTTAGTCATATTTAAAAAACATATGATATGGTGAAAAAGGTAATGCTCTCACATTATGCAGTCATCATACAGCGAAAAAAAATAATTCCACAAACAATTGCCAAAACAAATTGCTTAATTATCTTTAACTTTTTTATTTCTAATACAATACGATTAAAACTATAAGGGAAGCTGAAAACTTTTTAGAGTAGGCACATTAATAATTCATGCTATGAGTAAAAAATACAAAGTCACGCTAGAAGCCGAAGAAGGTCAGGAAATCACAATTAAACCCATAGGAGAAACATTGACATCAAGAGTTTCTGCTGGCGATTCAAATGATTCTACCACAACATCAACAGCCACCAATTCACCGAGAGGTGTTGATGTCGGTGCTGATGTCGATGGAGATATGTAGAAAAAAAAGAGCTTTAGCTTAGCGCTAAAGCTCTTATTGTCACTTTCAACGAATGCCTCACATTTTAATTATCGGAGATGAGGAAGACCCACATATTTCAGAGGTTTGCAAATACCTGAAAAACAAGAAGGTCGACCATTTCATTCTCAATCCATTCCATGGTCAAATTAATACACTCACCTATACATTTGATCCCTTGGAAATTCAAATAAGCTATAAGGAAAAGTCCATTAGTTATTCGGATATAACCGCTGTTTGGTGGAGGTTTAAGCCCCTTCTCACAAACTACCCCAAAGACATTGGTGAGTTTGAAACCCAAAATTTTATCAGACGAGAGTGGCAATTAACATTGGAGCCGTTGAAACATTATCTAAAGGATTGTTTCTGGATAAACAGAAGAGAATCCGATTCACTAGTTAGAAACAAACCCTATCAGCTGGATATTGCTATACAATATGGATTTAAGATCCCTAAGGGAATAATAAGCAATAACAGTTCCTTTATTAATAAAACAACCGGAGGTTTTGATAAGTTTTTATATAAGCCCTTAAGCTATTTTATTATACCGCCAGACAGAGTGCTGTATTCGTCTATAATGACCACAAGGGAACTGGCTGTAAAAAAGAAGAGCATTGAACTGGCTCCATGCATCTTTCAGGAGTATATTGAAAAAGATTTTGAAGCGCGAATTACTATTGTTGGAACCAACATTTTTCCCGTGAAAATAAATTCTCAAAAACACAATAAGACGAAGTTCGACTGGAGGAAAGACCAGCAAAAATTGGAGTATGAAACGCTCAATTTACCTTCTAAATTTAAAAGCAAACTCTTGAAATTGCATAAGGCTTTTGGAATCTATTATGGAGCATACGATTTTATCGTTTCTCCCGATGGAACGTATCATTTTTTAGAAGTAAATCCGGCAGGGCAATGGCTATGGCTGGAAAGAGCAATGAATCTGAACATTTCAGAGCGCATTGCAGAGGCACTCATTAATGAGGAATAGCAACTTAGCCCGTACAAAGCTTCTAGTATATTCAAAAGATATTATAATTATAAACTAATGCCAATTCCTGCATTAATTCCCCACGAATTGTATTTTCTTGTTTGTACATCCGAGTTTATTACCGGTGTAATATTTGATCTAAAAAAAGGATTGACAAATACATGAATCCGCTCAAAGTTTCTTCTTATTTCACATTGTAATGAATAAGATAGAACAACTCGATTTGCTTGATGTTCGATTAATCCCTGATCAATCAACTCAGCATAAATTCCATTGTTTTTGCCAATTCCAAAATCAAAACTGGCACCAAGGCGAGGAACAAAGGTGAAATTTCCTAAATGCATTCTGTATCCAAAATGCAAAGGAATTGAAATCCAGCTAAATCGGTTTTTTCCGCTATAGGATTGTCCTATTGGTATATCAACACCAATCGTGTCATAGATTGGCAACTGTATAGTATCCCAGTTTTGTGTATTTGGATTGAATATGGTATCAAAATAAAAACCACTGACATATACAGAATCCTGCACTTCTATAGTATTGGTTTCATAATTAACAGATTCTCCGGATTGCTGATACAGCAATCCTGTACCTACCGTATAGTTGTTAAAATTAAAATTATATGCTAATCCGAACTGGGGACTTGTTCTAATGGGATTTTCCATCTGACTCATGGAAAATTCATCGGGAAGGCCTGCTAGGGACAATTTTGAATACGAAAACATTAAGCTTCCAAAAACCTGAATTTCATGAGAGCGCTCATTAGAATTATTTTTTACTGGTAATGCACTGATAGAGTCCACTTTTAATGTGGAATCTGCACTGGCAATGTCCTTTTCCTCTGTCTCTTTCGCTACGGTATCTGATTCCAATTTTTGATTCGTTTCATCACCTTCCAAAACCGTATCATTTTGTGATATACGGGAATTTTCTGTGGGTTCCGCAATCGTTATGTTTTCGGTATCAGTATTAGTGCTAATCTCATCTACATTCGCCTTATCCTGAATATCTTCATCGGTATTCTCCTCACTACTTGTATTTTGTCTCAATCCATTATTTTCCGTGCCTTCCATATTCTCTTCCGGAGTGGTATTCGTTGAAGCGTCCTGTTCATTCTGAGCATTTAACAATTCGCTATGGTTATCTGTTTTTTTCATGGCTTCTTCATCCCCTGTTGACGGAGTAGTATTAGATCCCCTTTTAGTTCTGGTAGCAACAGGTGGAGACAATTCTAAATTAAGCTGTTCTTCTTGTCCATTTAATGTGGGTTCAGAAGACAAATCCTGTTCAAAAACTCTGTTAGAATCAATTTCTGAATGATTTTCTTGTTCATTGTTTTCGGACTTTTTTATTTCATTTGTATGTTGTGTTTTCGATAGCTTAGTGTTAACCTCTTCATTTCGATCCGGCCATATAAAAAAGCCACCTATTACTAAAACTGGTATCAATAGCCACCACAGCAATCCACCCCTTCTTTTTTTCTTCTTTTCGAGTGTATCCAATTTTTTATTGATATCCTCTAAAAAAGAATCTGGAATATCAAAAGATTGTTGCTTTGAACGCTCTTTGAATATATCGTCGATATGGTCTTTATTCTCTTTCACAGATTTAGGGGTATTTTATTTTCTACTATTAAACTCTTTAATTTTTTTCGCGCTTGTTTTATATGCCATTTTACCGTTTCGTAAGAGATATTCAGTTCTTCCATTATTTCTTTTGACTTGTATCCTTCAATGGCATATAAATTAAATACAAGCTTGGTCGCTGGAGGAAGTACATTGAGCATTTCAACAACAGACTCTGCATCAAGAGAATTATACACCTCGGGTTCTACTGCTGAATCCGCAACGGTGTCTGAATCGCTCATTTTAAATAACTCTTTATACCGTTTGTTTTTTCGAAAATCATCAATAATTTCTCTTTGGACTATGGTCTTGATCCAGGAGAAATATGCCGTTCCAGGTTTATATGATTTAATATTCGTTACAATCTTCATAAATGCATTATTCACAATTTCCATCTGATCTTCCTTGTTATTCTTGTACCGCACAGCACTACTCATCAAAACATTAAAAGAGTAATGGTACAAATCAAGGACAACCTTACGGTTACCAGATTGTACCTCCTTAATTATGCTTGCGTTTACCTCCAATCGCTTAATTTTATATAAATGTACGTAACCTGCGGACAAAAGTGACCCGGCGTGTAATACGCCGGGTCGTTCGCATAATTAAAACAATTATGGGAGGTTAGATAAATCAATTATCAGCTGAGTATCCGTAGTTACAGGTAAATCTGAAATAATTTCCAAATGATTATCCTGAATAGTCGCTGGAATAATGGCAACGTGTGGTGCCCCTCCTATAACAGCCATCGCTATAAAATGTACATTCATACCAATTGGAAGCTGGTAGTAAGGCCCTATTGTATATACACCATTCTCAAAGCCCCAAACAGGGACTACTGAATTGACGCCATCAATAGAAATAAATAATGCACTGTTGAGGTTTGTAAATCCTGAAGGCAGTTGAACATTAACATTTGTCATTGGACCTCCATTATTCATGAACTGGTCAATATTACACCAGTTCAAAGAATCAAAGAAAGAGTAGTATTGCTCCCCCTG
>Ga0206679_10003268_pt1 | contig 12543 bp, 12 predicted proteins | sample M110012015metaG_FD_155464 | JGI IMG/M metagenome (GOLD analysis project Ga0206679, IMG submission 155464) | Ammonia-oxidizing marine archaeal communities from Monterey Bay, California, United States - M1 100m 12015 | ecosystem: Environmental > Aquatic > Marine > Intertidal zone | place: USA... | reverse complement strand
TAGCTCGTTATCTCTTTTAAATTTATTTACTATTGCAGTTCTTAGTTCCAAAAGGCCTGGAACAGCTGTGTAATGAGAAAAATTATCATCTACTGCTTTTTTTGCTGCTTCTTTCACAAAATCAGGAGTGTCAAAATCTGGTTCTCCTAAACTTAGAGGTATTACATCTTTACCCTCTGCTTTTAATTCTCTACTCATTCTGGCCATTGCCAGAGTTGCAGATTCGGATAATCGATTTAATCTATCAGAAACTTTTGTCATTTTTTGTTTTTTCGTTTTTCAGCTGACAAATATACTTATTTTTTATGTAGTAAACAGAATAACAAATCTTACTAATTTTATTATATTTGAAAATTCATTTAAATATAAAGACTATGAAAAATATACCTTTAATAATTGTTTTAACTTTTCTTACAATTAGCGTTTCTGCTCAAAAAGTTTATTCAGTAGAATACTCTAGCCAGGCTGATATAAAAGTTTTTGTTGTTGACTATGAAAGTCAGGCAGATTTATGTGTTTATAAAGTAGATTATTCATCACAAGCAGGGAAGAATGATGGTAATTGGTTTTTTGTAGATTACTCATCCCAAGCAGATAAAAAAATATTTTTTACTGATTATGCTAGCCAAGCTGATGTGAAAATATATTTTGTAGATTACAAAAGTCAAACAAAATGGAAGAAAAAAGAAAAGATGTATTTGTTTTATTAATGAAAAGAAATATTAATTAAATTTTTTCAATAATCTGAAAAATAGTTTTTCCTTCTGATAATTTTGTTTCCAAAACATCTAGTTTTCCTTCTGATTTAAGAGAATTGTATTTTTTGTTTCCTAATTCTTCTTTTATTGTGTGGTGTAAAAAGTAGATGTTTTGTCTTTCTCTTCTTTCTCTTTTCCAATTAGATGCATCCATCTTTGAATTATATTCCTTAATTACTTCCCAAATTTCTGAAATACCTGTGTTTTCTAATGCAGAACAAACAGAGACTTTGGGAGTCCAACCATTTTCCATTGCAGGAAAAAGATGTAAAGCTCTTTGGTATTCTTGTTTTGCGTTTTTGGATTTTTGCAAATTGTCTCCTTCTGCCTTACTGATTACAATAATATCAGCAAGTTCCAATTATTCCTCTTTTATTCCTTGTAAATCATCTCCTGCTCCCGCAAGCATCAGGAGTAAAAAGAAATCGCAAATATTACTTACGGTAGTTTCTGACTGACCAACACCAACTGTTTCTACTAAAATAATATCAAATCCTGCAGCTTCACAAAGCACGATACTATCTTTAGTTTTACTAGCTACTCCACCTAAAGTTCCTGCAGAAGGAGAGGGACGAATAAATGCATTTTCATCAACAGAAAGTTGATGCATTCTACTTTTATCTCCTAAAATACTGCCAAAAGTTTTTTCAGATGTAGGATCAATAGCAAGTACTGCAACTTTGTGTCCTTTATTAGTTAAAAGTTTCCCAAAGGATTCGATAAAAGTACTTTTTCCAACACCAGGAACTCCTGTAATTCCAATTCTGATGGAGTTTCCACTTTCTGGCAAACAATTTTCAAGTAGTTTTTGTGCTAATAGTGTATCCGAACTTAAGGAACTTTCTAAAAGAGTAATACCCTTTGCCAGAGCTACTTTATTTCCTTTTATTATTTCCTTAAATAGGTCCATTTATTTCACAGCAATTACTGAAATCTCAACATTCACATTTAATGGTAAAACAGAAACTTGTACAGCTTCTCTGGCAGGAGGATTGTCAGTGAAATACTTGGCGTATACATCATTTATCTTTGAGTATTGCTCCATGTCTTTCATGAAAATAGAACATTTTACAACATTACTAAAATCCATTTTTACAGCTTTTAAAACTTCTGAAATATTTTTCATAACTTGTGTAGTTTCCTTTGTTATATTCTCTAAAACTAATTCTCCGTTTTCAGGATTTATAGCAATTTGACCGGAACAATAAAGTGTATTTTCTGACATGATTGCTTGGCTATAAGGACCGATTGCTTGTGGTGCTTTTAATGTATATATAACTTTTTTACTCATTTTCTAGTTTAATAATTTCTGTTTCCAAATATAGTGCTTCCAACTCTAACCATTGTACTTCCACTCTCAATTGCTATTTTATAATCTCCACTCATACCCATTGAAAGTACTTTTAATTTGTCAAAATTAGAAAATAAAGTATTTAATTCTGTAAATTCTGATTCAATTTGTACTTTATCAGAGGTAAAAGTAGCCATTCCCATAAGTCCGATAATATTTACATTTTTATATTTTTCTGAATTTTCAATAAATTCTGAAACCTCAGACGGAACTATCCCAAATTTATGTTCCTCTTTTGCAATATGAACTTGTAACAAGCAATCAATTTTTCTATCGTGTTGTTTTGCTCTTTTATCTATTTCTTTTAGTAGTTTTTCAGAATCTAATGCATGTATTAAATTTACAAAAGGAGCAATATATTTAACTTTATTTGTCTGTAAATGTCCAATCATATGCCACTTTATGTCTTTTGGTAGTTTTGTGTGTTTTTCTGTTAATTCCTGCACTTTATTTTCACCAAATATTCTTTGACCAGAATCATAAGCTTTAAGTATGTCAGAAATTGGTTTTGTTTTAGATACCGCTACTAATTTAACTTCAACAGGAATTTCAGACTTAATCTTCTGAATATTTTCAGAAATACCCATTAGTCTAGTTTGTAGATAGTTAATCCTGACCTTAGTTTTGGTTCGATATAAGTACTTTTAGGAGGCATTATTTCGTTATTATCAGCAACTTTTTTTAAAGATTCTATATCAATTGGTTTTAAAATAAATGCAATTGAATATTCCTGATTATCTACCTTCTTTCTTAGTTCATCTAAAGGAATAGTACCATCATAGAAACTAATATTTGAGTCCGTTTTTTCATCTGCAATTCCTAAAATAGGAGATAATATACTTTCAGATAAGATGGATGGATCTAAACTTTCGGAAGTAGAATTATACTTTTTGGAATGTGCAATTAAGGAATACCAATTCCCTCCGAAATACATACTTATTTCATTTTTTAAAGTAGGGGAGTAGATTTCCTTTCCCATCTTTTTTACAGAATAGGATCCTTCAATTTTATAGATTAGCTCATTTGCAGTTTGTCCGTTTGTATGTTTTATTAATCTGTTAAAGTTTATTATTCTTAACTGGCTTTCTTCAATAAAATAACTCATAAAAAAGTTGAAATTATCTTCCGGATTAAACTCTGTATTTTCTTTTCTTATATTCTGACAAAGAAGAGCAGAAGAAGCAGAACGGTGGTGTCCATCCGCTATATAAATTTTATTAATTTTATTAAATTCTGAAACCATAACTTTAATTTCATCTGAATTATTTACAACCCATAATTTATGACAGACTTTATTTGTTGTAGTAAATTCGTATTCTGCTCTGTTTTTTATTTTTTCAGAAATAAGACCAGAAATAACAGAATTATCTGAATAAGTAAGTAGAACAGGTTCAGCATTAAATCCTGTAGTTTGCAGATAGTTTTTGAACATTTCTTCTCTATTTGTAAGAGTCTGTTCGTGTATTTTTATTTTTCCATCCAAATAGTCATCTACTGAAGTAGCAGCAATAAATCCGGTAAAAGTAACATCTTCCTTTATTTGCTGATATATGTAGATACTTTCTTTTTCCTCTTGAAAGAGAGTTTTATCACTTACAAAAGTGTTAAACTTGCCTTTTACCAGATCAAATTTATCAATACCATTATTTTTCTTCTTCTGATTATAATCAGGATTTATAATGTGTAAAAAAGTAAAAGGATTATTGTCTAATTTTTCTTTTAACGACTCATCAGAATAACTTAAATAAGATCTGGAAGCTACAAGGTTTGCTTTGTCTCTTGTTGGTCTAATAGCTTTAAATGGTCTGATTTTTGCCATTGTTTACTTTTTGAAATAAGCAATTATTTTTTCTGCAAGTTCCGTTCCTATCCTGTCTTGAGCTTCTTGGGTAGCAGCTCCAATATGTGGAGTTAAAGAAATACTATGATTCATTAGAAGATGTATGCTTGGTGTTGGTTCATTTTCAAAAACATCAAGTGCGGCATAAGATAATTTTCCTTTGTCAAGAGAGAACATTAAAGCATCTTCATCAATAACACCTCCTCTGGCGGTATTAATAATTCCAGCTCCTGTTTTCATAAGTCCAATTTCTTCTGCACCAATCACTGCTTTTTCTCCTGTTTTTGGTATATGTAATGTTACAAAATCAGACCCTTCTAAAACATCCTCCAAAGATGTAGTTTCTAGTGAGAATGTTTTTTTATCACCATTAAAGAAATTTAATGTGATATTAGCTTCTGTAATATTTTTGTCATGAGCTAAAACATTCATACCGAGACCTATAGCTCTTTTTGCAACTTCTTGTCCAATTCTACCAAAACCAATAATACCTAAAGTTTTTCCAGCAAGTTCTATTCCTCCTGCAAAAGCTTTCTTTAAATCTTTAAAATTCGAATCTCCTTCTAAAGGCATTTGTCTGTTCGATTCGTGTAGAAAACGGACCATCCCTGATAAATGTGCAAAAACAAGTTCTGCAACTGAGGCAGATGAAGCTGCTGGAGTGTTATAAACCTCTAATCCTTTTTCTTTAGCATATTCAACATCAATATTGTCCATACCTACACCACCTCTTCCTATAATTTTTAAATTAGGACAAGCGTCAATTAGTTCTTTTCTGGCAGTAGTAGCACTCCTAACCAGAAGGACTTCATAATTTTCAGAATTAATTGTAGATATTAAATCCTCTTTAGCTACTTTTTCAGTAACTACTTCAAATCCTTTTGATTCTAATGCAGTAATACCAGAATTAGAAATTCCATCATTTGCTAAAATTTTAGTCATTTTATATTTTTTCGAGTTTTTTCATAGTTTCAACTAAAACATTTACACTTTCTAATGTAAGTGCATTGTAAATAGAAGCTCTGTACCCACCAACGGACCTATGTCCTATTAATCCGTTTATTCCTGCTGCAACCCACATCTGATCAAATTGTTCAGATTTAGTTTGATCCGTTAAAGTAAAAGTAACATTCATAAAGGACCTGTCTTCATTATTAGCTACTCCTTCAAAAAGTGGATTTCTGTCAATTTCGTTATAAAGTAATTCTGCTTTTTGTTTATTGATTTCTTCAATCCAATCCAACCCTCCATGATCTTTTAACCATTGAAGAGTAAGCATAGAAACATAGATTGCAAAAACAGGTGGAGTGTTAAACATACTGTCTTTAGAAATATGAGTATTATAATCTAGCATTGTTGGAATGTTTCTTCCTGTTTCCCCAAGAATTTCATCTTTTACAATAACAAGAGTTGTACCTGCTGGTCCCATATTTTTCTGAGCTCCTGCATAAATTAAATCAAATTTACTTACATCAATTTTTCTACTAAAAATATCCGAACTCATATCACAAACCATTAAAGAGGGGACTTCTGGAAAATCTTTTATTTGAGTTCCGAAAATAGTATTGTTTGATGTACAATGGAAATAATCAACATCTTTAGGTATTTTATACCCTTTTGGAATGTAGTTATAATTTTTATCAGAAGAATCACCTACAACAATAACTTCTCCTAAACTTTTTGCTTCAGTTATTGATTTTTTTGCCCAAGTTCCTGTATTAGTGTAAGCCGCTTTTCCGTTTTCTTTTTTCATTAAATTTAAAGGAACCATCAAAAATTCCAAACTAGCACCACCTTGCAAAAACAAAACAGAATATCCTTCAGGAATTTCTAAAAGTTCTTTAACTAAACTTCTTGCTTTCTCCATTACATCTACAAATGGTTTGCTTCTATGTGAGATTTCAATTAATGAAAGACTATTATTATTAAAATTCATTATTGATTCTGATGCTTTTTGTATTACATCTTTTGGTAATACACATGGCCCTGCAGAAAAATTATGTTTTTTTATCATTTTATTCTTTTACTCTTTCAATATAAGATCCGTTTGATGTGTCAATTTTTATTTTATCACCTTCATTTATAAAAAGAGGAACATTTATACTTGCTCCTGTTTCTGTTGTTGCAGGTTTTGTAGCATTTGTTGCTGTATTACCTTTTACTCCAGGATCGCTATGAGTAATTGTTAAATAAACATGTGATGGAACTTGAGCTGAAAGAGGCATTCCTTCATCTGCATGAAATAAAACTTCTACATTTTCACCTTCCTTTAAAAACTGAACATTTTCAATAAAATCTTTCTGCATCATAATTTGTTCATAATCATCATTGTTCATCATATGATAGTCATTTCCTTCAGCATATAAGAACTGATATTTTCTGTTTTCGACTCTAATTACATCTATTTTAACTCCAGAAGTAAAAGTGTTTTCTAATAATCTTCCAGTGTTTAAGTTCCTGATTTTAGTTCTTACAAATGCAGGTCCTTTTCCTGGTTTTACATGAAGAAAAGATTCAATCTTCCAAGGGTCTCCATTATAATTAAAACATAGTCCATTTCTAAAATCTGCTGTTGTTGCCATATTGTTTAGTTTTGTTTATATCCTTTCATGATTCCTCTCCCAGAGTTTCTGACAAAAGAGATTATCTGGTCTCTTTCAGGTGAGGAATCTAATTCAGCTTCCATTTTTATGACAGCTTGTGTGTTATTATTATTCTTCTGAAAAAGAATTCTGTAAATATTTTGTATTTCTGTTATTTTTTCTTCTGCAAATCCTCTTCTTCTTAATCCTATTGAATTAACACCAATATAAGAAAGTGGTTCTCTGGCAGCTTTTACATAAGGTGGAATATCTTTTCTGACAAGAGATCCTCCAGAAATCATAGAATGTTTACCAATTGTAACAAACTGATGTACAGCAGAGTTCCCTCCTAAAATAGCGTAATCACCTATTGTAACATGACCACCTAAAGCAACTCCATTTACAATAACACAATTATTACCAATATTACAATCATGAGCTACATGCGAATAAGCCATGATTAAACAGTTTTCTCCGACAATTGTTTTTCCTGTAACAGAAGTTCCTCTATTAATAGTAGCGCATTCTCTAACGGTTGTATTGTTTCCTATTTCAACAATAGAATCTTCTCCTTTAAATTTTAAATCTTGAGGTATTGCAGAAATAACTGCTCCTGGAAAAACCCTACAATTTTCACCAATTCTAGCTCCTTCCATTATTGTTACATTCGACCCAATCCAAGTTCCTTTACCGATAACAACATTGTTTTCTATTGTTACGAATGGTTCAATTACTACAGATTTATCAATCTTCGCTCCTGAGTGTACATATGAAAGTGGTTGATGCATTTATTGTTTTTTTGCTATTTGTGCTAAAAGATCTGCTTCTACTACAATTTTTCCATTAACAAATCCTGTTCCGTGCATATGACAAAGTCCTCTTCTGATTGGAGATATTAACTCTAGTTTAAATATTATAGTGTCTCCAGGTACAACTTTTTGTTTGAATTTGGCATTATCAATTTTCATGAAATATGCTAAATAATTTTCCGGATCCTCAACAGTATTTAGAATTAAAACTCCTCCTGCTTGTGCCATTGTTTCTAATTGTAAAACTCCCGGCATAACAGGTGCTCCAGGGAAATGACCTTTAAAGTAATCTTCCTCTTCTTTTACAAATTTTGTTCCTACAATAAAATCATCTCCTAAATCTCTAATTTCATCAATAAAAAGAAATGGATCTCTATGTGGAAGAATTTCTTTAATTTGTTCTCTGTCGTAAATTGGTTTTTCATCAAAATTGACATGTGGTTCAGTGGTTTTCATATCTTTAATTATTATATCTTTTATTTTTTTTGCAAAATTTGTATTATGTAAATGTCCTGGTTTTGTGGTGATTATTTTACCTTTAATTTTATATCCACACAAGGAAAGGTCTCCAATTACATCTAATAATTTATGTCTTGCAGTTTCATTCTTATATCTTAATTTTAAATTACTTAAAATTCCATCAGAACTTACACTAATATTTTTTTTTCCGAATAGAGTTGCTAAATTACTAAGTTTTGTTGTATCTAACTCATTTTCAACAATAACAATTGCATTATTTATATCTCCACCCTTTATAAGGTTATTGTCTAATAATTGCTCTAATTCCTCTAAAAAACAGAAAGTTCTTGAAGGCGCGATTTCGATATTAAATTCATCCAGATTATTTAATTCTGCTTTCTGAATTCCTAAAGCTTCAGAATTATAATTAATTGTTGTTTCAATTGAAAAATTATCAGATGGAATTGCGATTATTTCTGTTCCTGATTCTTCATCAAAATATCTTATTTCTCTCTTAACTTTATAGGTTTTTTGGAAACTCTTTTGTTTAACTGTACCAACCTCAGAAATCTTATCAGAGAACTCTTTTGCACTACCATCTAAAATAGGAACTTCTACATTATCAATCTCAATAATTAAATTATCAATATTATTAGCAGTGATTGCAGCAAGTAAATGTTCAATAGTTTTTACTTCAACACCTTTAATTCCTAAATTTGTACTTCTCTCAGTAGAAACAATATATGTAATATCTGCTGGGATTTCAAAATTATCTTTATCTGTTCTGACAAAAACAATTCCTTTATTTTCTGTTGCAGGTTTTAAAGTAATGTTAGAGAAAATTCCTGTATGTATTCCTTTTCCTGAAAAAGAAACTGACCTCTTAATTGTTCTTTGCTTTTCCATTAATTATCTAAAGATTTTTTAATGTTTTGTAGTGTTTCATACATTTGTGGTAATCTTTTAAAGATAATATATGATCTTAAAAAATCTTTCTGATTAAAAGCGTAAGGTCCCTGTATGGTTTCTCCATCTTTAATGTTAGATCCAACTCCAGTATGTCCGGCAACTCTAACATTATCTCCTATTTTTAGATGTCCTGCAATACCAGTAGAACCTCCAATAAGACAATTTTTTCCAATTTTTGTACTACCTGCAATTCCAACTAAACCTGCGATCACAGTATTCTCTCCTATAACAACATTATGACCAATCTGAATTTGGTTATCTAATTTTGCTCCTTTATGAATAATTGTAGACCCCATTGTTGCTCTGTCAATAGTTGTATTAGATCCAATTTCCACATTTTCATGAGTTACAACATTTCCAATTTGCTGAATTTTAGTAAACTCTCCTTCAGAATTTGGAGCAAATCCGAAACCATCAGAACCAATTACCGATCCTGAGTGAATAATATTTTCTTTCCCAATAGTTATATTGTCGTAAATTTTTACTCCGGAAAATAGAGTTGAATTATCTTTAATTTCTACATTATCACCTATAAAACAATGAGGGTATAAAACTACATTATCACCTATTGTTGAGTTTTTCCCTATAAATACAAAAGGAGCGATATGACAATTTTTACCAATATTTACATTTTCTGAAATATGAGATTTTTCGGATAATAAAGGTTTTTTAGAGTTAATTGTATTATATAAATCTAATAATTTAGAAAAAGAAGAATATGCATCTTCCACTCTTATTAATGTAGGAGAAACTTCTTTTTCAAGTACTAAATCATCATTAACGATAACAACAGAAGCATCTGAAGAATATATAAAATGTGTGTATTTCGTATTAGATAAGAAACATAAACCTCCTTCTTTTCCTTCTTCTATTTTAGCAACATAAGAAACAGATACAGTTGCATCCCCTTCAATTGTTCCTCCTAAAATATTTGCAATCTCCTGAGCTGAATATTTCATTCTGCAAACTTAGTAAATTTTATCTGTTTTATTATCTAGGATAACAAAGGAAATATTTATTGACTGTTTTACTTAAGGCGTCAATATTAAATTGGTCAGAAGCGTCTGTAATATCTTTTACTTCAGAATTTTTCATCAGAATATTGATATGTGTTTTGCTATATTGATAAGCATTATTACTTACTTTGTCAGTAAATACTAGATAAGAAACTTCTTCATCTGATATTTGATATTTTGTTTTTAAGACTTCTTTTATTTTAGAGATTTCAGCAGATTTGAATTTATTATTTTGAGTTATAATTTTTAATGGCTTCCGTTCTAAAATACTTTTACATAATGTAGAAAGTACAAAATCATCTGAATGTTGCCATTCTTTTAAACACGAATAAATATCATGATCATCAAGTTGAGAGAACGATTCTAATAGTTTTCTGTTTGTTTTAAAATCTTCTAATGAATAATTTGAGTTTAAAAATATTTTTAAAGCAGTAGTAGAAGATAAAACTTCATTGTTTTTTAAAAGATATTTTGCTCTTTGTAAGATCTTTATTAGTGTATTTTCTGCAGAAAGAACAGTTTTATGAAGATAAACTTGCCAATACATTAACCTCCTTGCAATTAGGAATTTTTCTATAGAATAAATTCCTTTTTCTTCAATTACAAGTTCATCATTTACTACATCTAACATGTTTATAATTCGTTCAGTTCCAATATTCCCTTCGGTTACTCCTGTAAAAAAACTATCTCTTTTTAAGTAGTCAAGCCTATCCATGTCAAGTTGTGATGAAACTAATTGATGAAGGAATTTTTTATGATATTTATTATTAAATATTTTAATTGATAAACTAAGTTTCCCATCAAACTCTATATTTAATTTTTCCATAAAAATATTAGAAAGATCTTCATGTGAGATATTGTTGGCAATACTATTTTCTAAAGCATGAGAAAAAGGACCGTGACCAATATCGTGTAATAAAATTGCTATTTTTAAAGCTTCTTCTTCCTCTACTGTTATTTCGTGCCCTTTATTCCTAATCTGAAGAATTGCTTTTGTCATTAAAAACATACACCCAAGTGCATGATGAAATCGGGTGTGATATGCGCCAGGATAAACTAAATAGGAAAGTCCTAACTGTGTTATTCTTCTTAATCTCTGAAAATATGGATGTTCTATAAGGTCAAAAATTATTCCTCTTTCTAAAGTAATAAACCCATAAATTGGGTCGTTTATAATTTTATTCTTTTTTGTTTCGTTCATTATAGGGCAAATAACGGATATTTTTTTGATTTTTGTAAAACTAAATAGACAAAAGATGATTTCAATACTTTGGGTAGATGATGAGATAGAATTACTTAAACCTCACATAATTTTTTTAGAGAATAAAGGTTATTCCGTTACTCCTGTAAATAGTGGTAATGAAGCACTTGATCTTATTGAATCTAAAAAGTTTGATTTGGTGTTTTTAGATGAAAACATGCCTGGTCTTTCTGGCTTAGAAACATTAAGTTTAATGAAGAAAAAACAAGCTAATCTTTCTGTAATAATGATTACTAAGAGTGAAGAGGAAAGCATAATGGAAGAAGCTATTGGTTCCAAAATTTCTGATTATTTGATAAAACCTGTTAATCCTAATCAGATATTATTATCTATAAAGAAGAATATTGATACTAGTAGATTAGTTGAGGAGAAAACAACAAAAGATTACCAACAAGAATTTCGAAATATTAGTATGACCTTGTCTGAAAGGTTAAACAAGCATCAATGGAGAGATATTTTTAAGAAACTTACTTTTTGGGAGTTAGAGTTAGAAAAATCAGGAGATGAAAGTGTAGAAAGTATTTTATCAATGCAGAAAACGGAAGCAAATTCTCAGTTTTTTAAATTTATTAAGGAAAATTATAAAGATTGGGTAAATGGTGTTGATGCTCCTTTACTATCTCATAATTTGGTAAGAAAGAAAGTTCTTCCTTTAATGGAGGAGAATAAACCTACTTATCTGATTGTTATTGATAATTTAAGATACGACCAATGGAAAATTATTGAACCTACAATTATTAAGGATTTTGAGGTTGTAAAAGACGAAATGTATTATAGTATTTTGCCTACTGCAACTCAATATTCCAGAAATGCAATATTTGCAGGATTGTTACCTTCTGAAATTCAGAAAAGATTTGGTGATAAATGGAAAAATGATGAAGATGAAGGGGGTAAAAATATGTTTGAAGAAGATTTCTTTATTGATCAGCTTCAAAGGTTAGGGAAATCAAGTTCAAAACATTCCTATACAAAAATTACAAATTTAGATTTTGGAAGAAAGGTAGTAGCTAGGATTCCGAATATGAAGATAAATGATGTGAATGTTATTGTTTATAATTTTGTAGATATGTTGTCTCATGCCAGAACGGAAATGAAAGTTATAAAGGAGCTTGCAGATGATGATGCAGCTTACAGATCTCTAACTTCTTCTTGGTTTGAGCATTCTCCTTTAAGAGATATTATGAAACAAATTGCTAAACAAGATGCAAATATTGTAATAACTACAGACCATGGAACAATAAATGTAAATAAACCATCTAAAGTAATAGGTGATAGAAATGTAAATGCTAATTTGAGATATAAACAAGGAAAAAATCTTAATTATAATAAAAAGGATGTTTTTGAAATAGAACGACCTGAAGATTTTTATTTACCTAAACAAAATGTTAGTTCAAAGTATATTTTTGCAAAAGAAGATATGTACTTTGTTTATCAGAATAATTACAACCAGTTTGTAAATACATATAAAAACACATATCAGCATGGAGGTATTTCGTTA